>Ga0209577_10003815_pt1 | contig 14190 bp, 16 predicted proteins | sample GraSoiAngelo_109_FD_185874 | JGI IMG/M metagenome (GOLD analysis project Ga0209577, IMG submission 185874) | Grasslands soil microbial communities from the Angelo Coastal Reserve, California, USA - 14_0903_12_20cm (SPAdes) (version 2) | ecosystem: Environmental > Terrestrial > Soil > Grasslands...
GATCGATTCTCTTTCCTTGCTTCGTACGCTTTCAAACCTGCCGGCTGCATTCGGTTTTCCTTGATCAGCCTTTCTGCATTGCCCATGTTCACTGCGCTCCAAATGCTGCCGGGGTTCCGCGGCGAAAAGCGAATCATGTAACTGTCTTCATCGATACTCTTGCGAAGGCCATCGATCCAACCAAAGCACAACGCTTCATCAACCGACTCCGGCCAGGTGATGCTCGGCTTGCCTGAGCTCTTTTTGTAGAAGCCAACCCAGAGTTCTTTTGCAGTTGAATGATTGGCGGCTAGCCATTTGCGAAAGGCGGAAGGTGATTTGAAGAATTTAGGGTTCATGCGGGTCATCTTGCGGGAAGGGTCATGACCGTAGGGTCAAAGGTAGAATGCGTACTCGCGAATGACCCTCATCAAGCACAATCAAACATCCCGTTTCCAGCGCCGACCTGTGGTTCTCCAAAACACTAAGGACTTCCGGTTCCAAATGCTCGGGTGTCACGTCTTGAGTACGGACTTGAATAACACTGGGACCTTTTGCCTGCGTCAAAGCCAGAGCGGTGCCAAAGTCAAGATCATGTGTGAACACAACATAACCGTTTGCGCGCGCCCAATCCATAATCACTGGGTCTTGGGCGCGTGGGTTTACCCACCGTTGACCAGTGAACCGCTGTAATCCCGTGTTTGGTTAAGACAGTCACCCAATCGGGCGAAAGATTCATGTCGACAAGGATCTTCATCCTGTCATTAACGGCAGCTCGACTTCCTGGGCGCGCCAAGCGGCATAGGCAAGCGCCTCATGTATGTCTTCTTGTTCGAGATAGGGGTAGAGTTTGAGAATCTCTTCCGGTGCATGATCAGATGCGATTAGTCCAACAATCGTGCCCACCGTTACACGAAGACCGCGAATGCATGGCTTGCCGCCCATGACATTCGGATCGAATGTAATTCGGGTGAGTTGATTCATGGTTAGATTATAGCACTGTCGTGCTTTGAGGCCGCCGGTACTTTCGCGGGCATTCCGCTCCTAGAGAAGCTCTTTGGTTTTAAACAGAGAACTGCGATGTATATAAACATCTCACCCCTAGAGGGGTGAGGACAAATCATCTGACTACTTCAATACTGGATCGAGCGCAACGGTTAATTCAGGAATGAGCTTAGGAATATCTTCTTCCAGCGTGCCCTTCAGTAACTTGGTCGTGTCACTGAAGGCCTTTTTGTGTTGATGAGGAAGCGCATCGCCGCAGTAGACTAGGAAGTAGTCACAACTGCGGATGAGCTCACCGTTGAAGTCCGAAACAAGTTTGGAATCAACTGAGCTAACTTCCCGATCTCGTGCAGCTTGGAGCAGTGCATCCGATGAATGATGAACCGGACCCGACCGTGCACGGTATAGTTTCGCCCTAAGGGTTCTGACAATATCTTGCGCCCCCGGTATGTCGCGAAATTCATCAGCAGTTTCATACTCGGCGCCTCCAATGGCAATACTTGTCGCCTTGTCTCTTACTACTCGATTTGCCACGATGTTGCCACCAACCCAATCCTCAAGAGTCTTTGCCGTGCACCGCGAGTGGTTGAAGAACTCAACGAGGTCCAGCACTTCCGATAGTGACCGCAGGAGCACTCTAGCTTCATAGCTTAGCCCGTTTGACATGAGCCTGTAACAGGCACAAAGGTGGGTTGGCACGACACTAAGCAGCAAATGAGTTGCAGAACTGCGTACTAACCCTTCGTCCCACCTAACGTGATTTTTTCTAAGCGCGTCAAGAACGTCATAGGAATGCTTGCGTGCCGGATCCTGGTTAGCGGCATGGTCCACAACTTCAAGACCTCGAATGTAGAAGTCCAGGCCCTTTATCAAAGAGGTAACCGCGCTGTTCCATTCATTACCCATTCCTGAATCTCTTCAATAACTACCTCCAACACATCCGCCGCCTATGGCAGGATTGCGTCTTCCAGTTGCGGCGCGTAGGCGATGAGGTGTCGAGTACCGCAATGCTCCGAAGCCAACTACGCGCTATCCGCAAGTTTCTCACTCAACCAGACGTTGACCAGAGTCTCAGTTGATACACCTTCCTTGTGAGCGCGATTAGCTAGTTTCTGAGCCAATTCAGGCTCCAGTGCGGTAAGGAAAACTCGCCGTTGTAAATCTACGTCAAAGCTCGCTTCGCTGGTCTGATCCCAATAGTCGGCCAGGTCGTGGCTGTCCCAGAATTCGGCGGCCTCGTCCAGAGACTTGAAATGTTCGGGTATGGGGTCACGCACTTTTTCATTTGTTTCCATATGAGTTTCGTCATTAAACTTCATCTCAATAGCGGTGAAGTTCAGTAATCGCGCTCAACACATCCGCCACCTGCGGCAGAATCGCGTCTTCCAATTGCGGCGCGTAGGCGACGAAGGTGTCGAGCGCGGCGACGCGGCGGACGGGAGCGTCGAGGTGTTCGAAGAGTTCGCTGGAGATGCGCGCGGCGATTTCGGCGCCGTAACCCCACGACAGTGAGTCTTCGTGAGCAACGATCACGCGCGAGGTCTTCTGCACTGATTCGGCAATTGCGTTCCAATCGTAAGGACTTACGGTGCGCAGATCTACGATCTCGACACTAATCCCTTGTTGCTCCGCTTGCCTGGCAGCGACGAGCGAACGCTGAACGAGGGCGCCGTAGGTGATGATGGAAAGATCGGTTCCTTCGCGCACGACTTTCGCTTTGCCAAACGGAATCATGAAATCGTCTGGCGGATAAGGCGATTTATTATAAGTTTGGCGATAGAGATGTTTATGTTCGAGAAACATCACGGGATCATCGCAGCGAATCGAGGTGCGCAACAGTCCATTCGCGTCGAGCGCATTTGACGGATAAACCACGCGCAGGCCGGGAATCTGTGTGAAGAGTGACACTCCCGATTGCGAGTGATAGATCGCGCCGCCTTTCAGATAGCCGCCGATAGGCACGCGCAGCACCACGGGACATTTCCATTCATTGCCCGAGCGCCAGCGCAGCAACGCCAGCTCGTTGCGAATCTGATGCATCGCCGGCCAGATGTAATCGAAGAATTGAATTTCGGCGACGGGCTTCAGTCCACGGGTAGCCATGCCAATCGCGCGGCCAACAATGTTCGCTTCGGCCAGAGGCGAATTGAACACCCGCGCGCTGCCGAATTCGCGCTGCAAGTTGGCGGTAACTTTGAAGACGCCACCCTTGCCTTTCACTTTGTCGAGAAACCCTTCACGCGAGCAGTCGGCGATGTCCTCGCCAAAGACGACGATGCGCGGATCGCGCTTCATCTCGATATGCAGGCAACGATTGATCAGATCGACCATCGTGCTTGCGTTGCCGCTGAGTTGCGCGCCTTCTTCGGTGTCGAACTGGTTCGAAGTTGGATCGACATCGGGCGAGTAAACAAACTGCGTTGCCGTTTCCGGCGCAGGCTGCGGACTCGCGAGGGCTTTGTCGGCCGCTTCGTTAAGCTCCTGATCGATTTCGTCCTTAAGTTGCTGCAGCTCGTCCTGGCCGATGACTTTTTCCTTCACCAGCTGGGCGGCAAATCGTTTGATTGGATCATGCTCGGCATCAGAAGCGCGCTCTTCGTCAGGCCGATAAAGCTTTTCGTCGTCGGAAAGCGAATGCGAGTAAGGCCGAATTACTTTTGCATGCACGAACGAGGGGCCGCGGTTCTTGCGACAGTTATCGACCGCGCGCCGCATCACCGCGAGCGATTCAATCGGATCGGTGCCGTCGCATTGCTGCCGAAAGAGGCTGGGAAAACCACGAATCAATTTCGAGACATCGCCTCCGGCGGTCTGCACTTCTACAGGGACGCTAATCGCGTAACCGTTATCTTCGAGGAGAAATACTATGGGAAGTTTCAAATTGCACGCCGTGTTGAGCGCCTCCCAGAATTCGCCCTCGCTGGTCGTGCCGTCGCCGAACGAAACGTAAATAACTTCATCGTGATGAAAATTCTTGACGCGCTTCTTCATTTCCTTGACGAGCTTGATTCGGTAGCCGGCTTCCGCGCAGCCAACCGCTTGTAGAATCTGGGTGCCCGTCGGTGACGACTGTGAGACGATGTTGAGTTTCTGGTGGCCCCAGTGCGAAGGCATCTGCCGGCCGTGCGAGTTTGGATCCGCTTCAGCGCCGACCGATTGCAATAACATTTCGAGCGGCGTCATCCCAAGCTGCAAACACAGGGCGCGGTCACGATAGTATGGATAGAACCAGTCATAGCCAGGTTTCAGAGACATCCCCGCAGCCACGAGGATCGCTTCGTGGCCGGCGCCGCTGATCTGAAAGAAGATGCGGTTCTGGCCCTTCATCTGAATTTCTTTGTCGTCGAGCCGGCGCGAAAGATACATCGTGCGAAATATCTTCAGCATCTCTTCGCGACTAAGACGAGGTTTTTGTTGCTGTGGCTTAGCACCACCGCGCCGCGGCACGGACTTGATTGCAGTCACGGGCGCAGGCTTCGGCTCGCGGGCGGGCTTGAGCTCGGGCTTCGGCGCCGCCGCCGCTACAGCTTGGGCCGTGAAAGCTTTCTCCGGAAGTTCGCCTTCGGTTTTCTTTACAAGTCTAAGAACTTTGGTGTCACTCATGATTGTTTGTAGCGTGTCAGAACCGCGAGCGGTAGCGACCGGATCATAAGAGTTGAGTTGTAGCCGCCCATCGCACCGGTCCGGGTTCTGAAACAAGGCCCTACGACTCTGAAAATTCGCTTTCCAAAATCTGCCGATACTCTTCTGCCATTCCCGGGTGCCCATGCGCCATCGCCGCTTCGACGCCGTGCTGATAAGCTGCTCGCGCTTTATCGATCTGCTTCAAGCGTTCGTACGCGCGCGCCAGCATGCCATACGCGTTCCCTTCATCGTCGGCGGCAGCAAGATAACGTTCGAGCGTTTCAATTAACTTCGCATCGTCGCCGCCCTTTTCGTATTCCTTCGCCAATCCGAAAAGCACCGCGCTGTTCGCCGGATCGGATTGCAGAATCTGTTCGAAGACCTCGATTCGTGATGCAGCCATAATCAAACCCTACTCAGAAAATTCTCCAGCACAAAAATCTTGCGGATGCGAAAACGCAACGGGCTTTGCACGATGGTGATAGCCTTTAGTCTTTCCAGACCACTCACAAACCACGGTTCCTTACACTCCGGAATCTGTTCCAGCCATTCCGGCGGCTCAAGACCCAACTCATCGCACAGCGATTCAACCGTCGACGCGACCAACGCGTCCATCTTTCGCTCTGTCTGCCGAAACGGTTTCTCAATTGCCCGTGGATCTCTGGAATGCCGAAAGTCATCGACGAAATTCATCAAGTGAATTGGCCACCACTTTACGTCGTTAGCGATCTTGTCCCGCGTTTCGTCAACTGTTATCACGTTTGCTTACCAGTTCTTCTATCAAAATGCGTGTTTCCGGCTTGATCGCTTTATGCGGATAGTAGCCCTTTACAATGGCGAACACCTCATCCGCGTTCTTTAGATCCAGTTTTCCGATCAATATCCTGAGGTCATTTTGATCCATTGTTTCGGCCCGCGCGCTCAACACCTTCATTGCCAGCAGATAATCGGGCGGCGGGACATAAACCTTCAAGTGAGACAAATCGAGCAAGATGCGGCGTTCATGGTTCGCTAGAAACATCTCGACCGCATTGTTGAGCCAACCTACGGGCAGGCCATTTTTTTGGGCAACCAAGCGAGCCGCGATTCGAATGTAACGCACGGGTTCAAAGATCGCGTCAACATCATCGGTATCAGGACGGGCTTTGTAAGCCAGCGCCATCACCGCGCCACCGTACAAACAAATCTCGCCCTTGACATCCATGGAACGCAGCTCTTCGTTTAATTCGCTCAAATAGCGCTTGATTTCTTCCGCGTTCACCTGCTTGGCTGCCATTCACTTCCCAATTATCAACTTCGCAATCGTCTGCAACTGCATATTCGAAGTGCCTTCGTAGATCGCGCCGATCTTCGAATCGCGCCAGTACTTCTCGACCGGATAATCTTTGACGTAGCCGTAGCCGCCGTACAGTTCGATCGCTTTCGAAGTGATGCGTTCGGCGGCGCGTGACGAAAAGAGCTTGGCCATGGCTGCTTCTTTCACGAAGTTCTGGCGAGCGTCTTTCATGCGTGCGGCGTTGTAAACCATTAGTCGTGCCGCTTCCAGTTCAGTCGCCATTTCAGCCAGTTGAAACTGCACGCCCTGAAATTCGCTGATCCTCTTCCCAAACTGTTCGCGTTCTTTCGTATAAGCCAGCGCGGACTCGAGCGCGCCGGTACCGATGCCGATCATCTGCGCGCCGATGCCGATGCGGCCTTCGTTCAGAGTTTCGATGGAAACTTTGTAGCCCTTGCCCATCTCACCGAGGACGTTTTCTTTCGGCACCACGCAATCTTCCAGAATCAACTCAGTTGTCGATGAGGCACGAATCCCAAGCTTGTCTTCTTTCTTGCCGACTGAGAACCCTTCGAAGCCCCTCTCAACTACGAACGCGGTAATGCCGCGATAGCCCGCTTCGGGATTCGCATTCGCGAAGAGCACGAAGATGTCCGCTTCCTTGCCGTTTGTGATCCAGAGCTTGCGCCCGTTCAAGACGAAATGGTCGCCGCGATCGACCGCCCGCGTTTGCATCGCGAACGCATCTGAACCCGAACCGGCTTCGCTCAATGCATAAGCGCCAACTTTCTCAGCGGCCAGTTGCGGAAGATACTTCTTCTTCTGCTCAGAATTTGCCCAACGCGAAAGCGCGTTATTGACCAGAGTGTTCTGCACATCGATAAGGACACCAACCGAAGCATCGACGCGGGAGATTTCTTCCACGGCCAGAATCGCCTGAAAGAACGAGCCGCCGGCGCCGCCGAATTCTTCCGGCGTTTCAATTCCCATCAAGCCCACCTCGAAGCATTGTTTTATCAACGTCGGATCGAGACGCCCCTGCTCTTCCATCTCTTCGACGCGTTTGCGAATCTCGCCTTCGGCAAACTCGCGCACACTGTCGCGAAACATCTGTTCGTCTTCCGATAGCGTCGTTAGCGGACGCGCGAATGATTGTTCAATTTCAATTTGTGCTTGACTCATGATGGTCGAACCGCGGGAAAAATTTGCTGGCCGATCTTGAATCGACATCATAATCAAGAAGAAAGCGAAAACGCAAAAACGTTGAAGGAATTGTTACCTCCCGTGTGGTAAACTTTCCTACGCTGTAATCAAATGGCTGAACCATTGACTCCGCAAAAACCTAAACGCGGCCGGAGAACTTTATTTCGATTTTCCGCGGTAAGTCTCACGATAACGTTAGCTATTCTGCTCTCGATCGCGGGTCGGGCGAACGCGCCCGCGCGCGCGCATCTTGTCATTATCAGCACGACTGACATGCACGGCCGCATCTTTCCGATTGATTACTACACGAACAAATACGACAACGTCGGGATCGCGAAAGTTGCCACGCTGGTCAAAGAGGCGCGCAAGAATGACCCCGATCTGTTATTGCTCGATTCGGGCGACACGATTCAGGGAACGCCGCTCGAATACTTTCATAACCAGCACAACAACACACCGCCCGATCCGATGATGCTGTCGATGAACGCTCTGCATTACGACGCGATGGCGGTGGGCAATCATGAATACAACTTCGGCTTGACAGTTCTGGAGAAAGCGCGCAGCGAAGCACGGTTTCCATGGCTTTCGGCGAATACTTATGACAAAGGCGCCGCCCGCACTCACTATAAGCCGTATATCGTCAAAGAAGTCGGCCGGGTTCGCATCGGCGTCCTGGGACTGACGACGCCGGGGATTCCCAACTGGGAAAACGTGCCCAATTACGCGGGCCTTGAATTTCACGAGACCGTCGGCGAAGCCAGGAAGTGGGTCGCCGTGTTGCGCCATACTGAGAAAGTCGATCTCGTCGTCATCGCGATGCACATGGGCGTGGAAGAGGATTTGCGCACCGGCCAGATCAATCCTTCGCAAGTGCCGAACGAAAACGCGGCGATTGCGATCGCGCGCCATGTGCCGGGCGTGGACATAATCCTGATGGGCCATACGCATCGCGAAGTCTCTTCGCTCGTGGTCAACGGTGTGTTGTTGACGCAGGCAAATCGCTGGGCCAGTCATGTTGCGCGGGTCGATGTCTATTTTGAACAGGTTGGCGGACGATGGCGCGTGATCGCCAGATCCGCGCGCACAATTCCAGTCACCGAAAAGACGACGCTGGATCCGGAAATCGCGAAACTCGGCGAGCCCTATGACAAGGAAACGCAGGATTGGCTCAGTCGATCGATCGGCGAATCTGCGGAAGAACTGACTGCGCGCGATTGTCGCTTTCGTGATACCGCAATCATTGATTTGATTCAACGCGTGCAGCTCGAAGCCGGAAACGCCGACGTCTCAATGGCCGCTTGCTTTAATCCCGAGGCGCGCATTCCGAAAGGCAAAGTCACGGTGCGCAATATCGCCGGGCTCTACGAATATGAAAACACGCTCGTTACTTTGGAACTGACCGGTCAGCAGTTGCAGGAGGCTCTGGAGCATTCCGCACAGTACTTTCGCGAATACGAGCAGGGAAAGAGCCTCGCCGAGTTAATCGATCAGCGCGTTCCCGGCTACAACTTTGACATGGCCGCAGGCGTGACCTATGACATCGATCTCACCAAGCCCTTCGGACAGCGGATTCAGAATCTGAAATTCAAAGGCCAGCCGCTGGCGCCGACACAGAAGCTGCGCGTGGTGACGAATAACTATCGAGTCAACGGCGGCGGCAACTACACGATGTACAAAGACGCCCCCGTCGTGTATCGCTCCAGCGAAGAAGTGCGCGAACTGATTATCGATTGGGTAGAAAAGCACAAGACGATTCCCACCCAATCCAATAACAACTGGCGGATCGTGGGAGCAGGATAAGCGAGTTACCGATTCTTCGACACACGCCACAGGATCTTTCGTCCTGAGCTTCCGATCTTATTCCCTATCCTGAACTGGCGTTAAAGAGATCCGTTCTTAATCGAATTGACGCAAAGGTTCGGCTTGCTCTGCTCCGAACCGGCCAGCTTCGATCTTCGCGACCGAATAATTCTCGCCCCGAATTGGTTCGCCGGCTATGCGACGCAGCATCGCTATCTGGCCAACATGAGTGAGGGCGTCGGCAATCGGTCCTTGGAACAATCGCTCGCACGACGCGTGAAGCTGGTTCTCTGAAGCAAGGTATTCATCGAGCAGCTTCAGTGACGCGTGAAATCGCGCGACCTCTTCTGGCCAAGTTCGCTCTGGTGAATTCTGCCAGGTCTCGGTGCCTTTCGCGATCGATAGCGCCCAATCGAGCAGGTCACCGATGTGCGCCAGGATTTGCGCAGGCGTGCGCGTCGTTTCGGAGGCGCGAAATGACGCGAACGAATCGTCAGCGCCACGCACTGCTTTCGCGCCGCGATAAGCGAGCGTGGCCACTGTATGCCGCAGCATTTCGCGTTTCGAGTCGGGATTCTGCATTTTCATTCGTTCAATGAATCGAGCCTATCTGCCAAGTACCACATCAATACCGGAGAGGACCAAGCCGAGTTGACTTCGGGACAATCTGCCCTGCTCTGAGAGCAGCGTTTTATCCAATGCAACAACTTGTGAGACGTTAGCAACCGAATCCTTCGCCAAACCCGTCGAGCGCGCTGGCAACAAAACATTTCCAGGAGCATTGGACCACTTCATATTGCTTGTGAGAGGAACGCAGACAACGGTCGCGATCCGGCTCCGGTTCAGGGAATCTCCCTGGACGACAACGACCGGTCTCCGAAGGCCTGGTCCGGATCCCGTCGGCTTCGGCAAATCGGCCCACCAAATATCTGCCTGGCTAATCACCATTCAACCTTTTCGAGCACGCGACGAGAAGCAACAGATGTGAATTCGTCTCTCCCCAAGCCGACCTCGGCGCACACCTTGTCCATCGCCTCTGTAACATGATCGGGCGCGTGACGAGCCACGTACTCAGCAAGTGCGTTACTGAATAATTCACTGCGAGACTTTTTCATCCGATGTGCCAGACGTTCGGCCTTTCGAAATACGTCGTCAGGAATTGATACCGCTGTTTTCATACCGCGAGTATAACCAGCCGAAGAAAGTTGTTCAATACGCATCCTCCCCCCGCCACATCACGGGCAGCGTTTGCAAGATGATTTTAAAATCCAGCAGCAGCGACCAGTTTTCGATGTAGTACAAATCCATTCGCACCATCTCGTCGAAAGCCAAACGGTTGCGCCCTGAAACCTGCCACAGCCCGGTGATGCCCGGTTTCATGTCGAGCCGCTTGCGATGCCACAGCTCATAGCTTTCTACCTCGTAAGGGATGGGCGGGCGTGGGCCGACAATGCTCATGTCGCCACGCAAGACGTTGAAGAGTTGCGGCAACTCGTCGAGGCTCGTCCTTCGCAAGACACGCCCCAGCCGCGTTACTCGCTGGTCCGCGCGCAGCTTGTACGCCGGCCGCTTACTGTCTCCCTGATTAGAATCGGGTTGGCCTTTAATATATTTTCTTTGAAATTCGCGATGTTCGGCATCATCGACACCGGCGTGCATCGTGCGAAATTTGTAGAAGAGGAAAACGCGGCCATCCATTCCCACACGCTCCTGCTTATAAAAAACCGCACCACGCGAATCCAGCTTAATCAGCAAAGCAATCAGTAGCCATAGCGGCGCCAGGATCAGGAGCGCCAGCGACGCGATGATCAGATCGGCAGAGCGTTTGACGATGCGAGCCGCGCTCGAAAGCGGCGAGCGGAAGAGCGTGACCATTGGCAGCGAGCCGACTTGATCGATCTCGGTCTTGCTCGGCAAACAATTCAAAAGCGTCGGCGCAATGCGAAATTCCACGCCGCGCCGTCGCCCGGTTTGAATCATTACCTCAAACAGCGCTTCACCCGGCACGCTCGGATCCGAGATGATCACCTCGTTCGCTCCGGATTCACGAATCAAGTCGGGCAGACTCTTTAAGTCACCGATCACCGGCACACCTTCAAAGTACGACGGCGCTCCCGAGTCGAATGGCCCGTTCTCGACCAGGCCGATAACCCGATAGCCAAGTTCAGGGCGCGCTCGCATCTCGCGGATGCACTGCGACGCTTCCGCGCCGCGGCCGACAATCAACGTCGGAATCAGATTCACGCCGCGACGCCGCACGAGAATTTGTGAAGTGCGCAAGAGCGTGCGCACCAGGCCGACGCTTGCTAGTGCCAGAAAGAAATCCAAAAGAAAAATTCCGCGTGAATACGAGAAGGTGCGATACGCGACACCGCCACGATACATAAATGCCGCGGCCACAATTAGCAGCGATCCGATCGCGATTGCTTTGAAGACGCGCGCCATGTCTTCGACGAAAGAAAATTCACCACGCACGCGGTAAAGATCGTAGTAGCGAAGGAGTAGCAGGCGAATGGGAATGACGAACGGCAGCAACACTGCATAAGGAGCAAACGCCGGACTCCAACTGAACGAGCCACTTGCCGCTCGCTGAACAATCGATTCATAGTGGCGGACATAGAAGGCAGCAATAAACGAAAGCGAGATCAGCACGACGTCTGCAACGGCGAGCAACGCTTTTACCAGCGGCACAGCCCAACGTGGCGCGCGTGCGGCAACGCGCACGGCGCGGGCATCGATTTGGCGTTCTCCTACGCGCTCAGCTTTCACGATCTCGCCACGAACTAGTAGAGTCGATGATAACGCTTTCTTAACCGCAGAGGACACAGAGGTCTTCGCAGAGGAACACAGAGAGGGTTTTCTGCGGCCTCTGCGAAATACTCTGCGCCCTCTGCGGTTAAGAAGGCTCCAAAATCAAATCCACGACCTGTTTGCGCACGTGCGTTGCGCGACGCGCTCTCAATCCTGATTTCTTCCCAACGGGCAGTGAGTCGATCTCCTCGTTACCAGAGATGCGACGAAGACGTCCCTCGCGCACTAGCTCCTCGTCGATTGCCGCCCACTTTCCTGCATAGACACTCGCGGCCGGGACACCGAGCGTGGCAGCTTCTCGATTCATCGTGCCACCGGCGCTGGCTACGAAATCAGCCGCTGCGATCAGATTAGCGCCGTCAAGAGCTTCGCGCGGCATGATCACGTTTGAAAACTTTCGACTTTCATATGCGGCGCGCTGCGCGTCAGAGCGCGGCAGCAGAATGATCTTAACATCAGGGCGAGAACTCAAATGAAAGATCAACTCGTCGAACAATTCATTCTCGAAACGGTGATACAGAGCCTCTCGCGCCGGCGGACGCGCTACGACCAGCACCTCTTCGCTCGCGACGCCGAGTTTGCGCAATGCTTCCGGGAATCGTGGATCGGGAGTGAAGTCAGCGAGGTAAGTGTCTTCCTTTGTCCCGTCATATCGTCTGACTTTTCGCGTCGAGGCTCCGTACTTTCGGAGCTCTTTCGCCGGAAATGCGCGCGGCACAATCACTCGGGATGCGAGTCGAAACGCCAGATGATTCGCCGGCTGATGCTCGTAATCCATCAGCGTCACCGTCTTGATTCCCAGCGCCGCGGCGGCGGAGATCTGCGCGTAGGAATTATGACTGACCGCAAGATCGAATCCGCGATCACGCGCCCATTTGCGCAAAGCCGCCGCGCGCCCGATCAAGTTTCCGGCTTTGGCGGTTAGTTTGCCACCGCCGTGGCCACCGATAACGTGCGGCATCATTCCCGCTTTGGTGGCGAGTTCGACTGTCTGCGCAAAGTCGCGCGCGGTAATCTCGACCTGATGTCCGCGCTCAACAAATTCCGGAATCAGTGCGCGAAAGAAAGGCACATGCGGCGAGTTAGCGAGATCGATCCAAATTCGCATCGTGTCAGAACCGCGAGCGGTAGCGACCGGATCATAACGGCAACTGGGAAAACAATCGACCAACCGTCGTACAGTAATTAATCAGTGGCGGGTGACAAAACCCGGTCGCTACCGGTCCCGGTTCCGACACTCGATTAGTCGCGACAATCCATACATCATCCACGCTTGAGACCATCGCATATAGGGAATGCGAATCGTGTGAAAGCGGCGGCGTTGAAAGTAAAAATAACCCTGCTGGTCACGCAGATTGTCGATCGCCCATTTGGCAATCTGTTCTGCCAGAATCATCGTGCTCGGAATACGCCCGCGCAAATCTACCAAAGCAACGATGGCCGCCGAGGCCGAATGCACGTCTGCCGGATAAAGTCGAGAAGAAATTGCTCGCGCCAGAAATCATAGCCACGTCGAAGGGGGCCTTCCAACTGAACACCTAATCCGCTCGCTACGCTGATCGGTACTGAGTCGATAATCCGTGCCAGACTTGTAAGCACAAAGGCAGTATGAAAGTTGTCACTCCACGATTGATAGTCATCGGCGCCGTAGGCCCAAGAGCCATCCTCACGCTGGCGACGGACCACGTAAAGCGCGGCGCGCATCGCCAATTCGCAAAGGCTTTCTTCACCGGTCAGTCTGCCAACCGTCGCCAAAGTCTCAGCGGCCAACAGGCTCGCATTGAAGACGCGGGTTCGATCCAGCGGCGAATAACTAAAACAAACCTCGTCGTGCGCCTCTGCAGTTCGATTTAGATCATTGAGTATGAAGTCACAGATCGTGCGCGCAAAGGGCAGATACTCTTCGCGGGAAAAAACCTGGGCTGCTTCGCAAAGCGCGCGCGCCGCGAACGCAGTCGGGACAATCATTGGAGTTCCGCGGGCCGCAAAGAACGATCTTGATTGCCAATCAAAGTTGTACCCCCAGGCCGCGCCACTGAATCCCTTTAGACGCATCCACATTAGATCGTCGAGCAGTTCTCGCGCTTCAATCTCCGCTTCTTTGGTTCCCTTACGGCGATAATCCGCCAAAGCGGCCAGTGCTAATAAAGCGATGCCTTTTGAATTTCTTTCGCGCGGTACGCGAACCAGAGATCGAAAATTAATTGGTGAGCGTTTGTGAAATTGGGTCCAGGCGAGACGCGCAAAGCGCGAGCGCTTGAGACGCGTTGTCTGGAACCAACGGCTGTTCAGCGCGTCATAAGGATCGTAGCCGGCGAAACCTTGCGCGCGGCACCATTTCCATAGGTCTCGATGCGCCGTTATGAGATCGATTGGCATTTGGAGTGCGCCGGCAGAGCGGAGCGGCGACGGCGCTTTGGATCGTTTGGAGTGCGGCACTACAGAATTCTTCGAACGCTTTCTCCGTTTTGGTCAGGGAATAGAATCAAAGC
>Ga0209577_10003816_pt1 | contig 14190 bp, 15 predicted proteins | sample GraSoiAngelo_109_FD_185874 | JGI IMG/M metagenome (GOLD analysis project Ga0209577, IMG submission 185874) | Grasslands soil microbial communities from the Angelo Coastal Reserve, California, USA - 14_0903_12_20cm (SPAdes) (version 2) | ecosystem: Environmental > Terrestrial > Soil > Grasslands...
TGGACTTCGACACGCTGGTGCGCCATCAGCTGCCGGTCGTCGCCATCGTCGGCAACAACGGCATCTGGGGGTTGGAGAAGCACCCCATGCAGGCCATCTACGGGTACGACGTGGCCGCCGACCTCCAGCCCGGCCTCCGCTACGACGACGTGGTGAAGGCGCTCGGCGGCGCGGGCGAAACCGTCTCCTCGCCCAAGGAGCTGGGTCCGGCCCTGGACCGGGCCTTCGCCGCGGGCGTGCCCTACCTGGTCAACGTCCTGACCGACCCCGCCATCGCCTACCCCCGCAGCTCCAACCTCGCCTAACAGAAGACGTTGGCGGTCCTGTGTGTTGCTATACGGTCCACACGACCGCCAACGGGTGTGTTACTCGGTCGCTTTGGCGATGAAGCGGTCGCGATGGACGATCACCCTCGTCACCTTGCCGGCGGCGACGAGGCCCTGCTCGCAGTTGATCGACACCACGAACGTGAGGCGACGGCCTTCGATGCTCTCGAGCTTGGCTTCGGCGCGTACCGACCGGCCGACAGGCACGGCCAGCAGGTGGTCGAGCTGCACGCGCACACCGACGGTGGTGTCGCCGCCATCGAGCTCGTCGCGGACAGCTTGGACGCTGGCCTCCTCGGCCAGCGCAACGACTCTGGGCGTGGCCAGCATCGGCACGTCGCCTGAGCGCAGGGCCTCGGCCGTGTCCCCTTCTTTGACGGTCAGTTCGACCGTTGCGGCCAGGCCCAGTTCCACACTCACGCCGGTAGGATAAGAGGGCCCCATCGCCCCGGCGAACCGGGGCGGAAGGGAGTCTCCCGGATGATCGAAGAGTCCGTCCTCCAGCGCGTCCTCGGCACGGCGTTGCGCAGTGGAGGCGAGTTCGCCGAGGTGTTCGCCGAGGACAAGCGCAGCTCGTCGGCCCGCCTCGACGATGGCCGCATCGAAGAGCTGACGTCCGGGCTCGACCGGGGCGCCGGCATCCGCGTCGTTCGCGGCGACACCACCGGCTTCGCCCACACCGCCGACCTGAGCGAGGACGGCCTCCGCTCCGCAGCCGAGGCGGCGGCGGCCGCTGCACGGGGCGGCGGGGGTGGCGTGAAGGAAGTGGCCGTCACCCGCCGGCCGGTCGAGCGGCCGCACGACGTGCAGATCCTCCCTCAGGACGTGCCGAAGGCGGCCAAGGTCGAGCTCCTGCAGCGCGCCGAGCAGGCGGCCCGGGGCGAAGGGGACTCCATCCGTCAGGTCAGCGCCCTCACCGCCGACAGCCGCCGTCAGATCCTCATCGCCAACAGCGACGGCGTCCTCGTCGAGGACGACCAGGTGCGGACCCGCTTCATGGTGCAGTGCGTCGCCGTCGCCGACACCGGCATGCAGACCGGCTACGAGGGCCCGGGCCGCACCATCGGCTTCGAGCTCTACGACGAGATCGACGTCGAGGAAGTGGCCCGCACGGCCGCCCGCCGCTCGCTCGAGATGCTCAAGGCCCGCCCCGCGCCCAGCGGCAAGCTGCCCGTTGTCCTCAAGAAGGGCGCCGGCGGCGTGCTGTTCCACGAGGCCTGCGGCCACGGCCTCGAGGCCGACCTGGTCGGCAAGGACGCCAGCGTCTTCCGCGGGCGAGTGGGCGAGCAGGTCGCCAGTCCGCTGGTCACGCTCGTCGACGACGGCACGTACGCCCGTGAGTGGGGGACGTACGCGGTCGACGACGAGGGCAACCCGGCCCGCCGCAACACCCTCATCGAGAACGGCGTCCTCACCGACTACATGTGGGACTTCCTGCGGGCGCGCAAGGAAGGGCGTGCGTCGTCGGGCAACGGCCGCCGGCAGAGCTACCAGCACCTGCCGATGGTGCGCATGACGAACACCTACGTCCTCGAGGGCGAGGAGGATCCCGACGAGATCATCCGCCAGACGCCGCACGGCGTGTACTGCGTGCAGCTGGGCGGCGGTCAGGTCAACACCGCCACCGGCGAATTCGTGTTCGGGATCACCGAGGCGTACATGATCGAGAACGGCGAGATCACCGAGCCCATCCGCTCGGCCAACCTCATCGGCAACGGGCCCGAGGTCCTGCAGCTCATCGACGCCGTCGGCAGCGACTTCGACACGTGGGCGGGCACGTGCGGCAAGGACGGCCAGGGCGTCCCCGTGTCGTCCGGTCAGCCGACGCTGCGGGTGGGGGCCATCACCATCGGCGGCACGGCGGCCTGACCCGTCATGGCCGGCGAGCTCCTCTCCATCGCCGCGCGGGTCGCGGCCCAGGCCCTTGCCGGCGAGCAGGTCGAGGCCTATGTGGCGCGAGCTCGGGACACCGACGTCAAGGTGTTCGACGGCGACGTGGAGTCGCTGTCGTCGGCCGAGACCGAAGGCGTCGGCGTACGCGTCGTCAAGGACAACCGCCAGGGCTTCGCCTACGCCGGTTCGCTCGACGACGAAGCCGTCGCCGAGGCCCTCGCCGAGGCCCGAGACAATGCCGACTTCGGCACCGACGACGAGTTCCTGGGTCTGCCTGATCCGGACGGGGTGACGCCCGCCGATCTCGACCTGTTCCGTGCCGACCTGGCGAACGTGGCCGCCGACGACAAGGTGGCGTTGGCCCTCGAGGTCGAGCGGGCCACGCGCGCCGCCGACGGCCGTATCCGTGGTGTCGAAACGGCCGAGTACGGCGACGCCGCCATTGAAGCGGCGGTGGCATCGAGCACCGGCGTGCGAGCGCACGTTCGCCGCACGGTGTGCTCGGTCTACGCCTACGCCCTCGCCGGCGAGGGCGCCGAGACCCAGACCGGCTACGGCTATTCGGTCGGCCGTCATCCCGACGAGCTCGATGTCGACAAGGCCGCCACCATGGCCGCCGAGCGGGCGACTCAGATGCTCGGGGCCAAGCAACCGTCGTCGCGCAAGATCACCGTCGTCCTCGACCCGCTGGTGACGGCCCAGTTCCTCGGCGTCCTCTCGTCGGCGATGTCCGGGGAAGCGGTGCTCAAGGGGCGTTCGATGTTCGCCGACCGTGTCGGCGAGACGGTCGCGTCCACGATCTTCACGCTCACCGACGACCCGACGAACCCTGAGGCATTCGGCGCCGCGCCCTATGACGCCGAGGGCCTGGCCACCCGCCGCAACGCCCTCATCCACGGCGGGATCCTCCACGGCTTCTTACACAACACCTACACGGGGCGTCGCTCCGGGACGGCCACGACCGGATCGGCGGTCCGTGCCGGCTTCAAGTCGACACCGGGCGTCGGCGCCCGGGCCCTGAGCCTGGTGCCGGGGGAGAAGACACAGGAGGAGCTGTTGGCCGGGGTCGGTGACGGCCTGCTCGTCCGCTCCGCCATCGGCCTCCACTCCGGGGCCAACCCGGTGAGCGGCGACTTCTCGGTCGGCGTCGAGGGACTCATGATCCGTAACGGAGCCGTAGCCGAGCCGGTGCGGGAGGCGACGGTCGCCTCCACCCTGCAGCGCATGCTCAAGGACGTGTCCGCCGTCGGGTCCGACCTGGAGTGGCTCCCCGGCGGCGCCGCGGGCGTGACGGTCGTCATCGCCGACGTCAGCCTCAGCGGTAACTGACCTAGTTTCCCCGGGGATGTCCACCCAGCCCCGCGTCCAGATGCGGCCGCTCACGTGGCTGCTGATCGCCGTGGCCGTCGCGTTCGTCGTCCTCGCCGTCGTGTACTTCGTGACGCCCGCCAACCAGCTGCCCTCGGTGTTTCCGGGCCACACCGCCCACGCCGCCCGCCACCACACGAAGCACGGCTTGGCCGCCCTGGGCGTCGCCGTCGTCGCCGTCATCGGCGCCTGGTTCACCACGGCACCGGCCCGCACCGCTCCCTAGGTGCTCTCCTACTTCCAGGCCGTCGTCATCGGCCTGCTGCAGGGGGTGACCGAGCTCTTTCCGATTTCGAGCCTCGGCCACTCGGTGATCCTGCCGAAGCTGTTCGGTTGGGACTCGCTCGCCAAGGCCCAGTCCCAGAGCGAGTCGTTCTACCTGGCGTTCCTCGTCGCCCTGCACGTGGGGACCGCCATCGCCCTGTTCGTGTACTTCCGCAAGGAGTGGTACGGCATCATCGGCGGCTTCTTCCGCAGCCTCGCAAACCGGCGCATCGAGGCGTCCGACGAGCGGCTGGCGTGGCTGCTGATCGTCGCCACCATCCCCGCGGGCATCACCGGCCTGCTGTTCGAGCACGAGCTGCGCACGGTGTTCGCCAAGCCCCTGGCCGCCGCTGTGTTCCTGATGGTCAACGGCCTGATCCTTCTCGCCGGTGAGCGCTATCGACGGCGGGCGGAGGTGCGGGAGCTGGTCGCAACCCACGCCACCTCCCACAGCGAGACCGAGGTCGGTCGACGGCTCGACACCCTGGACTTCAAGGAATCGGTCGCCGTGGGCGTGGCTCAGATCGGCGCCCTGTTCGCGGGCATCAGCCGGTCGGGCATCACGATGATCGCCGGCTTGGCCCGCGGCCTCGACCACGAAGACGCCGCCCGCTTCTCGTTCCTGCTGGCGACGCCGATCATCTTCGGGGCCGGGCTCGTCAAACTGCCCGACCTGTTCGGACACCTCGGCAACGGCGTTCGCGGCCAGTCCCTCGTCGGCGCCATCGCCGCCGGCCTGGCCGCCTTCGTCTCGGTCCGGTTCCTCATGCGGTTCTTCGAGACGAAGACGCTGTGGCCGTTCGGCATCTACTGCCTGGTGTTCGGCGGCATCTGCACCATCGCGTTCATCTAGCTGGCCGGAACGGGGGAGGACAGGACCACGGTGACGGCGCCGTGGGCGGCCGCGAACGCCACCCGCTTGGCCTCTTCGGGATCGACGGCGATGGTCACCGCCTCGCCACTCACGTCGAGGACCGACGCACCGGTTGCCACCGGGAACGTCGGCTCCTTCCCGGGAGCAGTCGCCGGATCGAACGTCGCCAGGACGTCCACGGTGTCGCCCTTGCCGAGCCTGGCGGCTGCCGGCCCGGCCGCCACCGAGATGCCACGTTTGCCGGGCGGCAGGAGGGCGGCGGCGCCCGTGAGCCCCCACGGCGCCAGCTGCCGCCGCACGACGACCTGACCGGCGAACACGGGCGTGACGAGGACCCGGCCCCGGGCCTGGGCCGCGTCACCGACGGCGTCGGGCGGCACGAGCGCCGACGGCAGCGACCGGACCGCGATGTCGCCGTTGCTCAACTGCCCACCGGCCCTCAGATCGCGCGTCGCCACCAGGACCGCCCGGGGCGAGCCGTAACGGGCCGCCTCGGTGCGGGCCCGGCCCAGCAGCTGGGAGATGGCGAGGGTCGTGACGAGGGCCAATCCACCGACGGCGATCCAGTAGGTCAACGGGGAACGGGACAGCAGCCGCAGGCGCACGGACGCGCTCCTTCACAAGCTTGAAGCTGTGAGGGGAAGCGCGACGAAAGCCTAAACGGGGAGGGAGCCGGGATCCAGGGCCTCTCCGCAGCCGCACGTGCGCTCGAGGGGAATCGCGGGAATGGCCCGAAACAGCAGCCGGCGGAGGCGGTCGAGGTTGTCGTCGAGAACCTTGAAGATGGTCTCCATGGTGACGGCCTCGACGCCGTCGATGCCTTCGAGGCCGGCGTCGTAGTCAGTGACCAGGCTGATGTTGCCGTAGCACATGCCCAGCTCCCGGGCGAGGGCGGCCTCCGGGTGCTGGGTCATGTTCACCACGTGCCAACCCATCGACCGGAACCACTGGGACTCCGCCCTCGTCGAGAACCGGGGCCCCTCGATGACGACCACCGTGCCCTCGCCGTGGACCGTGATGCCCTCGGCCCGACCTCTGTCGATGACGACGGTTCGCAGCTCGGGGCAGTAGGGATCGGCGAAGGAGATGTGGTTCACAACCGGGCCGTCGAAGAACGTGTCCTGACGGCCCTTGGTGCGGTCGACCAGCTGGTCGCACACGACGAACTCGGTGGGGCGCACGTGCGGCTGCAGCGACCCGACCGCGCACGGGCCGATGACCCGGCGCACGCCGAGGCGGCGCAGCGCCCACAGGTTGGCCCGGTAGTTGACGCGGTGGGCGGGCACCTCGTGGGCGGTGCCGTGACGGGCGAGGAACGCCACCCGCCGGCCACCGATGTCGCCGACCCGGACGCGTGCCGACGGCGACCCGAACGGCGTCTGCACGGCGACCTCCTCGACGTCGTCGAGGAACTGGTAGAAGCCCGATCCGCCGAAGACGCCGATCTCGGCCTCGGGCAGGCTCAAGCCGACTTGGACTCGGTCTTCTTTTCCTTGGGCTTCGAGTCCGTGCTCTCGGTCTTCGATTCGGACTTCGAATCGGACTTCGACTCGGACTTCGACTCGGAAGCCGACTCCTTCTTGGGGCCCTTGGAGCCGCCGGTGGCCGCCCGGCTGTCGGTCTTGTAGAACCCGCTCCCCTTGAGGACGATGCCGACCGGCGCGAACACCTTGCGCAATGGTCCGCCGCAGGCCGGGCACTCGGTGAGCGGCTCGTCCTTGAAGGACTGCACCACTTCCACGTGCTCGCCGCACTGCTTGCACGCGTATTCGTAGGTCGGCATCTCGATCGTTCCTCCGGCACCAGCTTGGCAAACGACCAAGCATGGCCGCCAGCACAGGCAACGCTATGCCCGCGCCAGCCATTCCTCCGTACGATGGACCGATGGGCGCCGGTGCCGGGCTTGTGGCCCTTTCCTACTTGTTGGGCACGTTCCCGACGGCCCTGATCGTCGCCCGCCTCGCCGGTCACGACCCGACGCGTGAAGGGTCGGGCAACCCGGGGGCGTCGAACGTCTACCGCCTGGCGGGGACGAAGGCGGGCCTGGCCGTGTTCGGCGGCGACGCGGCCAAGGGTGCCGCGGCCAGCGCCATCGGCAAGGCCGCCGCCGGCCCGCCCCTGGCCCTGGCCTGCGGCCTCGCCGCCGTGCTCGGCCACGTGTTCCCCGTCTTCCGCAACTTCCGCGGTGGCCGGGGCGTCGCCACCGCGGCGGGCACCGTCGCCGTCCTCGAGCCCCTCGTCGCCGCACCGTTCGTCGCCGTGTGGGTCCTCGTTGCCCGCCTCACCGGGAAGGCGTCGGTGGCGTCGCTCGTCGTGATCGGTGCCACGCCGGTCGTCGTCTTCGCCCTCGACCGACCGGCGTGGGAGAAGCTCGGCATGGGGGCGCTGGCTGCCGTCGTCGTGGCCCGCCACGCCGGCAACCTGGTGCGCCTGGCCAGCGGCGACGAGCCCGGCCTCGACGACGAGCACGGGTCATGACACTTGACGACAAGGCCGCCCGGTTCATCCGGGAGCTGGCCGAGGCGGCCGAAGCGGTGGGCGCCGGCGACGCCAGCAGCGCCGACGTGGGCGTCGAAGCCCCCGCGGCCGACCCCGAGCTGGCCGAGCTGGCCGATGCGTTCAACCAGATGCTGGGCCGTATCCGCGCCCAGAAGAAGGAGCTCGAGGAACGCGACACCGCCTTCCGCTCGGCGCTGAACCGCTTGGGTGACGCCCTCACCGTCACCCACGATCGGGCGGGCATCATCTCCGCCGTTCTCGAGACGAGCGCCATGTCGGTGGGCGCCGCGTCCGGCGTGTTCTACGCAGTGGTCCCGGCGAGCGGCGGGCTGAGCGCGATGTCCTGCTACGCCTGCGAGACCAAGGGCAACCGGCTCAAGCCGGGCGAGGGCGCCGCCGGCGCGGCCGTCGCCCGCGACGAGGTCGTGCACGTACCCGGAGACGCCACCCTGTCGCCATCCGAACCGATGGCCGACGCGGCCGTCGCCATCCCGCTGCGCCGGGGCAACCACGCCATCGGCGTTCTCGCCCTGTACGGCCGTGGACCGGCGGAGACGTTCAGCGCCGACGACGTGCACCTGCTCCAGAGCCTCATGCACCAGGCCGAGACCGCCATCGAAAACACCTTCCTGTACGAGGAGGCCACCCGGCTGTCGATCACCGACGGCCTCACCGGCCTCTGGAACCGACGTCTTTTCGACCTGCGCATCAGCGAGGAGTTGCAGCGCGCCATTCGGTTCCAGGAGCCGTTCGGGCTCATGCTCGTCGACCTCGACCACTTCAAGAACGTCAACGACCGCTACGGCCACCAAGCCGGCGACGCCGTCCTCGTCGAGTTGGCGCGCCGCTTGAGCGACGCCACACGCGAGGTCGACGTGGTGACCCGCTTCGGCGGCGAGGAATTCGCCCTGATCCTTCCGAAGACGCCGGTGCAGGGCACGCTGCGCCTGGCCGAGAAGGTGCGCGAGGTCGTTTCGAACGAACCGTTTGTGGCCGGCAACGCGTCGATCCCCGTCACCGTCTCCGTCGGCGCCGCCGGCTATCCCGATCACGGGCTGTCGACGGCCGATCTTCTTTCTGCCGCCGACGCCGCCTTGTACCGGGCCAAGGAGAACGGCCGCAACCGGGTCGAGGAGGCCGAGTCGGGAGGGCGGCCGACGCCGCGCGGCGCCGGCGCCAGCAGGTAAGCGCGTGGGGCTGACGCCGCTCGAAGACGTGCAGGCCGCCGTCCTGCGCGAGTGCCTGCCGCTGATCCCGCGCGCCGTCGATCTACAGAACGCCCTGGGATGCGTCACGAGCATGCCCGTCGAAGCCGAGGAGGCCGTACCGCCATTCGACAACACGGCGATGGACGGCTTCGCCGTGCAGGCCGTCGACACGACCGACTCGCCGGTCGAGCTGAAGATCGTGGGCACGCTGGCGGCCGGGGCTGACCCGGGCGACGTGCGCGTGGGCGCCGGCCAAGCGGTGCGCATCATGACCGGTGCGCCGCTGCCGAGCGGTGCCGACGCCGTGGTGATGGTCGAGCGCACGCACACCGAGGGCGACGTCGTCGTCGTCGAACAGCACGCGACGGTCGGTGATCACGTACGCCGAGCGGGCGACGACCTGCAGCCGGGCGACGTCGTCGTCGAGCCCGGCACCGTGCTCACGCCGGCCCACCTCGGTGTCCTCGCCAGCCTCGGCTACCAGCGGGCGCCGGTCTTTCCCCGGCCGCGCGTCGGCGTGCTCTCGACCGGCGACGAGTTGGTCGAGGGCGGGGCCGAGCTCCGGCCCGGCCAGATCCGCGACTCCAACCGGCCGACGCTGCTCGCTCTCGTCCGCCAGTCCGGGTTCACGCCCGTCGACCTCGGGCTCGTGCGAGACGACGAGACGGCCATCGCCACTGCCGTCGAGCACGGAGTGGCCACGTGCGACGCCCTGGTGACGAGCGGCGGTGTGAGCGTCGGCGACTTCGACTACGTCAAAGCCGTGCTCGACCGCCTGGGCTCGATGCGGTCCTGGCAGGTCGCCATCAAGCCGGCCAAGCCGCTGGCGTTCGGCACCGTCCACGGCAAGCCCGTGTTCGGGCTGCCGGGCAACCCGGTGTCGTCGATGGTGTCCTTCGAGCTCTTCGCCCGCCCCGCACTCCGGCAGCTGGGCGGGCACCGGCGCCTGTTCCGGCCCCAGGTCGACGCACTGGTCGCCGAGCCCATCCGCCGCCGGCCCGACGGCAAGCTCCACCTGGTGCGTGTCGTCGCCACGGTGGGGGAGGACGGGCGCTGGCGGGTGCGCCCGGTGGGCGGCCAAGGCTCACACCAACTGGCGGCCGCGGCCGCAGCCAACGCCCTGGCCCTGGTGCCCGACGGCGACGGCGCCGCGGCCGGCACCACCGTGAACGCTCTGGTGCTGTCGGCCGACGACCCCTGCTGAGCAGACCCGTTCGCCTCTAGACTTCCACCCGATGTCCGACCGCCGACTGACCCACCTCGACCCCCTCGGCCGGGCCCGGATGGTCGATGTCACGCCCAAGGAGGCCACCCACCGGCGGGCGATGGCCCGCTGCAAGGTGCTGATGAAGCCCGAGACCACGGCGCTGATCGCCTCCAACAGCATCACCAAGGGCGACGTGCTGGCTGTTGCCCGGGTGGCGGGCATCCAGGCGGCCAAGCAGACGCCGAACCTCATCCCCCTCTGCCACCCGCTGCTCGTCGGGTCGGTGTTCGTCAACTTCACCATCGGCGACGACTGCGTGGAGGTCGAGGCCCAGGTGGAGACCGTCGATCGCACGGGGGTGGAGATGGAGGCCATGACCGCCTGCAGCGTCGCCGCTCTGACCGTCTATGACATGTGCAAGTCGGTCGACCGGTCGATGGTGATCGGCGAGCTCACCCTCTGGGAGAAGACCGGTGGCCGCTCGGGCACCTACCGGCGGAAGCCCTCGCCTTCCGACACCGGGGCTTAGCCACTTGCCAGCACGTGCTAACTTGAGTTAGCATCTGAGTTTGACGTCGCCTCCCACGTCCGTAGTAGGAATGTGGACGGCAGTCGACGAAGAACCCAGGGCTGCGGCGGCGGAACACCCCGAACCATCCACCTGGGTTCGTACACGTCGCGATACGGTCCCCGAGTCGCAAAGGTAGGTCGAGGAGCTTGACTGTGTTGTTGCTGATCCTCGCCGTTGTGTGGGCTGCAGTCCTTGTCCCACCCTGGCTGCGCAGTCGTGCCGATGCCCGCCCAGCGGACTCGATCACCGCTTTCCGTCACCGCCTCACCGTGCTCGAGCGCACGGGGCCCGTTGGCACCCGGCGGGTGCCGATGATGGCGCAGCGGCCCGACGTGGCCGGGTACGTGCCGGTCGCCCGGCGCCCGGCGCCCCGCAGCCAGATGGCGGCGATGAGCTCGCGTGCCCGCACCCAGCGCCGGCGTCGCGACATCTTCGTCGGCATGGTCGCGGCCATGGCGACCTCGCTCGTGCTGGGCTTCATCCCGTCGCTGCGCATCCTCTGGGTCGTGCACCTGCTCGTCGACGCCATGTTCGTGACGTACGTGGCTCTGCTGGTGCACATGCGCAACCAGGCCGCCGAGCGTGAGATGAAGGTGCGCTTCCTCCCGCAGCGGCTCCCGGCGCGCACGCCCGAGCCCGCCCTGCTGCTGCGTCGCTCCGCCCACTGAGTTCCTAGGAGCGCTCGTTGGCGCCGGCCCGCCGAGACGAGCTGGCTGCGCTCGCCGACCCCGTCCGCAAACGGCTCGACGCCGCCAACGCGGCGCGGGAAACCGGTCTGGCCGCGGCTCGCCGCACCATCCAGTCGTCCAGCCAGTCGATCCGTGCGACCCACCGGCTGGAGTGGGACCAAGCGGCGCGCCTGGCCGATGCCGCGGGCGAATCGCTCCGCGCCGCGCAGGACGCGCTGGCGCCTTATCCGCAGCTGGCGGCCTCGGGCCCGCTGCACGACGCGGCCAAGGAGTACGCCGAAGCCAGGCTCACATTGGCGTTGGCCGCCGACCGGCCGCTGCCGTCACCGGAGGAGCTCCGGATCGCCGACGCCTCATGGCTCAACGGCTTGGCCGAAGCAGCCAGCGAGCTGCGCCGTCATCTCCTCGACCGCTTGCGGGCCGGCGACCTCGACCGGAGCGAACAGCTGCTGGCGGCCATGGATGAGGTGTACGCCCTCCTGGTCACTGTCGACTATCCCGACGCGCTGACGGGTGGCCTGCGCCGCACCACAGACGCTCTGCGCCCCGTGCTCGAGCGCACCCGCGGCGACCTCACCACCACGATCTTGCAGCAGCGACTGCAGCGGTCGATCGAAGGTCGCCTGCCGGAGTAAGAGCTCTATGCGGTGTGCACGCGCCCTCGTGGCGACGGCCACCACGTCCGGCGCCCGAGCAGCACCGTGGCCGCGGGGACGACGAAAGTGCGCACGACGAAGGTGTCGAGGATGATGCCCGCGGCGGTGGCGAACCCCATTTGCGCCAGTGATTGCAGCGGCGCAGCCATCAGCGCCGCGAACGTACCGGCAAGGATGAGGCCCGCCGACGTGATCACCCGCCCGGTTCCGCGGAGGCCTTCGACGACGGCTTCGTCCGTCGGCGCGCCGCCCACCGCTTCGCGCCCGCGGCCCATGAAGAAGATGTTGTAGTCGGCGCCCAAAGCGACGAGCAGGACGAAGAGGAACGGCGGCAACCACCAGGCCAGTCCGCCCTGGTGCAGCAGCACCTGGAACACGAACACGGTCAGGCCGAGTGCGGCGGCGAGCGACATGAGCACGGTGCCGACCAGGTACAACGGCGCCACGACCGACCGCAGGAGAAGTGCGAGCACGACGAACACCCCGGCGAGCACGGCGAGGACGATCACCGGCAGGTCGTGGCCCGAACTGCTGCGCACGTCGCGGAAGAAGGCGGGCGTGCCCGTGGCGTACACGTGGGCGTGGATCAGCGGCGTCTTCTGCAGGCTGAGTGTCGCCGTGTGCTCGATGTCCTGCACCGAACCGATGGCGCCGTTGCTGAACGGCGACTGCTTGAGGCCGACAAAGATGCGAGTGCGGTGCTCGTCGGGCGTGACGAATACGCCCAGCTGCTGCTTGAGCTCGGGCACGGCGTTGAGGATGCCCGGCGTGAGCACGAACGGCCCGGCGGTCGTGGTCAGCCCGCTCACGTCGAGGGCGCCCGCATTTTGGGCACCCTGCAGGAGGCCGGTGTGGAGCTGGTCGACGCCCGGCAACAGCTGGCTCTGCACGCCGCTGAGCATCTGGCCGACGCCGTCCTGCAGCCGGCCGATGCCGGGCTGCGCCTGTTGCAGCCCAGTGAGGAGCCGGGTCAGGCCGTCGCGCAGCTGGCCGAGACCGTCGTCCATGCGTCCGAGGCCTTGGTCGAGCTGGTCGACGCCGGTGACAGCCTTGCCGATGCCGTCGGCCAGTTCGCCGAGACTGGCGCTGAGACCGCTGTAGCCGGGTTGTGCCGGCTGGCCGGTGAGCGGGTTCTGGCCGGTCACGCGCCCGTAGGCCTGCGCGACGGCCGTCATGGCCTGCGGGTATCTCGGGTCGGCCTTGCCCACGCTGAAGGCCTGCAGCGACGACCAGGCGTCGCGCAGGGCCTTGTCCGTCGGCGCCGCCACCTCGTCGCGCAGGCGCACGATCCCGCTCTGGGCGGTGGCCAGGCCGTTGCGCAGTTGGCCCAGTCCTTGTCGTGCTGCGCCCACCCCCTGGCGCAGCTGGCCGACGCCGTCGTCCATCCTCTTCACGCCGTCGGCGCCCTGGCCGATTCCGTTGGTGAGCTGCGGCAGCTGGGTGTCGATCTGGGCCAGCCCGTCGCGCAGCTTGGCCACGCCGTCCTCGACCTTGCCGGCGCCGTCGGCCGCCTGTCCGAGCTTCTGAGGAAAGTCCTGCAGGTCCTGCGACTGCCCCGTTGTCGCTTGGCTGGGCCGATCACCGGCCGTCGGCATGGCCGCCGAGCGCACCGACGTGACGGCGTCGAGCTTGAGGAGGTTCTTGGAGAGATCGCCGAGGGCGGCGAAGGCAGCCGGCGAGTACAGCGAGGCCTTCCTGCCGTCGACGACGAGCACGACGGGCGCCATCTCGCCCAACGGCATGTGGCGCCCGATGGCGTCGAAGCCCTTGGCCGACGGTGCCTTCTTCGGGAGTTCGTTCAGGATGTCCGACGACAGCTGCAGGCCGGGGAGGGCGAGCAGGGGGAGGGCGAGGATGCACAGGCCGACGGCGAGGACCCGCCACGGCTTGCGGCGAACGACGGCACCGATGTCCTGCCACGACGGGAGCCGGCGGGCCATCAACTACGCCGCCTCTTCGAGGGCTTCGTCCGCTGCCACCCGTGCGCGCACGATCCGACGGGGCCAGAACAGGTTGTGACCGAGGGCGCGCATCAGCGAAGGCGCCAGCGTCAGGGCGGCCAGCCCGGTGATGACGACGGCGATCGCCATGGCCGGGCCCAGCGTGCGGTAGAGCCCGAAGTGGGCCAGGCCTTGGGCGCTGAAGCCGACGGCGACGGTTGCGGCCGACGACGCCAGCACCGTGGCCAGGACCGCGACGGTGGCCGCCAGCGTGCGGGTGCGGAGGTCTTTGTCGACGTCGGTCTCGGCGTCGTTTGCCGTGCGCAGTTCTTCGGCGTAGCGCGAGACCAACAGCAAGCAGTAGTCGGTGCCGATGCCGAAGATCACGACCACGCTGAAGGTCTGGTACATCGCCGAGACCTGCATGCCGGCGGTGGCGAGCAGGGAGACCAGCGCCATCGACACCGCGTAGGCGGCGCCGATCGTCGCCAGCGGCACCAGCATGGCGACGGGCGACCGGTAGACGAAGGCGAGGATGACGACGATGAGCCCGAGGGCGAGCAGGTGGGTGCGGGCCACGCTGTCCTCGATGGCCTTGGTCTGATCGGCGAGCACGGCGACCGGACCGGTGACGTCGGCCTGGAGCCCAGGTGGCCTCGGTGTGGCGCGCACGTGTTGCAGCAGCGCCAGATCGG
>Ga0209577_10003818_pt1 | contig 14187 bp, 20 predicted proteins | sample GraSoiAngelo_109_FD_185874 | JGI IMG/M metagenome (GOLD analysis project Ga0209577, IMG submission 185874) | Grasslands soil microbial communities from the Angelo Coastal Reserve, California, USA - 14_0903_12_20cm (SPAdes) (version 2) | ecosystem: Environmental > Terrestrial > Soil > Grasslands...
CCTATGTATTATATCATTCCACGTTTCATTCCTTTTATTGACAATAACAAAATCCTAACACTAGTCCTTTTCTTGTCAGACCATGTACCCAATCCATAAATATGATTATCGTCTATAGTACGGATTATGTCATCTACTGCCAGTCCATTTTACAAATGTGATGTATGTGGTCGAACGTTTAGCTATTTAGGAGAACTTGAGAGACATAAACGAGAAGAACATAACAAATAGGCGACAAATCTATAAAATTTTAGATTCCAAGTCAAAAATTGATTTGCTGACACTATTCTTCACCTTTCTTATAACGCACCATCCAAAGAATGTTGCTGCACTGGATAACAAAGGCTTATCTTTTTATCATTTAGGAAACTACACCAAAGCGATTACCTACTATGACACTGGATAACAAAGGCTTATCTTTTTATCATTTAGGAAACTACACCAAAGCGATTACCTACTATGACAAAGCTTTAGCTATAGATCCAAGGTATATTGCTGATCTAACTATCAAAGGTAATTTTCTTAACAGCTTAGGAAATTACAGACTAGCTATTACCTACTTTGATAAGGATTAGCTATAAACCCAAAGAATGTTGCTGCGCTAACAGGTAAAAAACAAGCTCTTGCTGCTTTAAATCAACCAAAATAATAGTATCACCATCCACCTGCTGCCAGGTAGTTTGATTTTAAACTACCAAAGTTTTGATAGTTTTGCATAATATCAGAATTTTCATAGTTTTCGGTCTAATTATTTCGACAATCGTACACCTTGCATGATGGGATCAGTTTGACATATTGTGCACCTTCGGCATAGTATTACTTTATACAATCATCAAGGCGGGTTAACACACATTTTACCCTATTGCGTCAGTACAGCCTTGGGAAGTATGACCTCCGTCAAGTGCGACACTGCGGCTATTTCCATTTCCATTACCAGTACCTGAAGTACCGTCTGCAACACTGCCAGGTCCAATAGCTACCCCGCCATTTCCTGCATTACCATTGCCACTAGTACTACCAGATGCTCCATTAGCAGTACCACCGTTTATTGCTACACCACCATTTCCTCCATTTTGGCTTCCTGCACCGTTTCCTCCATTAGCAACAGAACCAGATCCCATTGCCAAATCAAGATAAGCAAGTATATCGACTTGTTCTTTATGATCAATATAGGATATTTAGATATCTTACAAATAGCGCAGACAATAGGCATCGTAGGAATCCTGCTTATAACGCTTTATTTTTCAAATAGGCAAATAAGAGGGCTGTCGATAGACATAGAAACAAAAGTCCTCAGCGATTTGGATGAAAAAATGCATAGACTAGAGGAACATTTGCTAGAACGAGAGTGGGAAGTTGTTCCTGTTTTCTAACAACAAGAACAAAGCTTCTTAGACATCAACTCAAGGCTGAGCAATTGATGCAAACTATTTCTTAATTGATTTATTCGTTTTCCTTTCTCTATATGCGCCTTAAGGTCTTAAGTTCGATTAGGTAGTTCGTTTGTTCGACTACTACTGTTAGTGTGATAAGCAGCTATTACGATTTATCATAAACGTCACTTAATACAGTAGAAAAGCAACTGTTAATACTTCATATTTATGTTTGAGAACATAGTCTATCCGATAATAGGGTTTACTGGTACGCTTGTAACGCTTGAAGTAGCTTGGCATTTTACAGCCTGTAAAATATCAGATAAAACAATAAAGCCTTGCATGTTCAAGCAAGTAAAAATGATGGTTGTACCAAGTAGCGTCAGGAGATAGCCACAATGACGATACAGAAGCAAATACCAGTAGGAATTATCATCCCACCGAGAACAATGGCCGGTTTCTCATTGTACGAGAACGATACACACAAGCTGACAATACAATATCCCTCAACTTGGAATAAACAAGAAATACTATTAAGCGATGATTATACGGGCCTTGAGGTATTGTTTGTTTCAGGAATTGGGACACGGTTCTCAAAGGGAGAAGATTCAGAAGCAATACTTGCAAAAATAAGAGACATAATATACAATCACTTCTCTGCGAGAGTTGTTTTGAGTCTTAAAAGATTACCTGTTCATAAAAGCTATACATTAAACGACGTTACGGATGATCATGTACACGAATTAGGAAGATGTTTCGATAATGTCAAATTTCTAGAAAGATCATATGATAGCAAAATGGGAGAAATGCCTGCCTCAAAATTACTTTATAGTTATACCGACCCATTACAGAATCACTTACCCAAAGAAGGGATGAAGATCATTTCAGTAAAAAGCTATAAAGAAATCGCTATAAGCTACAGCTCACAAATCCAAGATTTTGATAGATTTTTACCAACTATACTTAGAATGATTGATACGTTGACTATCGATTAAAATTGGATGGGACGATCTTACATAATGAGGCCCCTCCTAGCTGCAACTCTTTAATTGTTGCAGGAAAATCTCCCGGGGTGCATGGCTTGTACGGACAACAGGAGCTGGTCGTGGATTGATGTTCCAATATCCAGATAAATTCGGTAAAGTAATACAAACTTTCCTTACAACAACTCCCGGCTGATGAAAAACGTAGAAGTAGAATAATGCATATCTGTCTGTTCGATGATGTAACTTTAATTAAAGGTAGTATGATTAAATAAATACGCTGCTTCAAATATTGAAGAGATGTGTATAACAAATTCGTTACTGAGTTACAAGAATCGTTTTTGACCTTAGGTGCTAAGAAGAGGGCTCAATTCATGACACAGTATATAGATATTACTCCAGGTGATATTTTGTTAGACGTAGGCGGCAATACGGGAAAAATAACACAGGTTTACGCAAGAGATTGCAAAGAAATCGTTGTCTTAGAACCAAAACAGACGGTTGTAGAATACGGCAGAACATATCGACCACATATTAAATTTGTTGAAGGAGGAGCAGAAAACATACCTTTACCAGGTGAATATTTTGACAGGGTGGTAGCAAGTTCCTCATTTCATCATTTTCCACACCAGTACAGAGGTTTAGAGGAAATGAAGAGAGTGTTAAAACGTAATGGAAAGATGATTATTATGGAAATTGATCCTAATACAAGAAAGGGGAAGTGGCTGAAGATTTGTGAGGGAATGTTGCATACTGGAGCCAGATTCTATGAGCCTCTTCAACTAAGGAAAAAGGTTGAAGAGCACGGTTTGAAGGTATTGTCTGTTAATTCTACTACACTTGGTTATTTTTTGACTGCAACCAAAGTTATTCAGGAATAGGTGATAACTTGATTCCCATTTCTTCATGCATACAATAGATCGTTTACTTTTAATCAAGCAAGATCCAAGTTACTTTCAGTTGGTTGTTAACTCGTTTTGACAGTAGGCTACTTCTGTGAAGATCTCAAGATATAGATATGTCGACTCTTTAATCATAATCTATTATTATGAATTCTGAATGGTTTTTACTCTACTTAAAGTAGGAGTTTTAATATGTTGTAATATATGTCCCAGATGTTAACAGCTCAGAACCTGGTACTCCACGACATTTGTAACCACATATTAGAAATTGACAATTCTATTAGGTTTGCAGGTTTTGCCAATAATATGGGAACGGTAATTGCAGCTCAACAAAGAGAAGCACTGATGTCTGTGGAGAAAGAGAAAGAACGGTCCTTGTTAACGAAAGATGACTTAGGACTATCAGCCATCGAATCTGTGTTAAGAATGGTTACTAGAAAAGATATGATGCCGAAACTTGGTAAACCGATATACTCATTTACATTGTACGAAAAAGTAAGAAGGGCAACAATATTGTTAGAGAATAGTAATAATAGCGATTGTCCTCCTATTCTCATGGTATCCTTCGACAACAACGGGGAAGGAACTTTTCAAGAGTCTATAATTTTGAATGGTATCATACCATTAGTGTCATATTACTTGAGCAGAGTATCTCTATCACAATCGACCTAATATTCGTTTTCAAAAGAAACTGAATAATGTTAATTCAGTTTCTTTTCTTTTGATTTTATTTCAAATAATCTTATACTTCATTTTAACCATATCTATCACGCTTAACAAACCACCTTAATACATGCTATCAGTCGCCTATTCTACGTATTTGAATTATTATTCATATCAAGTGATTATGATATATATCGACAGTATTTTACTATAGTATATCCATAAGCAAACGCCTACATAATTCATGGTTAATTGTTTGAAAATAAAAGGAGGTGAATAGTCTATGACATTAGAATCACTTGAATTCAGAAGACCAACCGTTTCAAAGAGCAGCAAGAAAACTAAATCTATAATCGTAATTGGAGCAATCGTCTTAACAATTATACTGGCATTTGGTGTTGCAGCTGGAGCAGGCATAGGTTTGCCTTCTTCTCCTACGAAACAAGCAAACTGCACGAGCAAAGTACTTGAATTAGCACAAAAGGGAATAGTTAGAGATGTAGGAGGTTATAACGGTGCAATATACGAATGTACTCACATGCATGGTTTGAGTTCAGTATATGGTGAAGCATCTAGTTAGACCAAAGAAGACCAAACAACAGCAGGAACTTTGAACGATATCTTACCTAGATGAGGGATGAGTAGGAGAGCAACAACAACTACAACGTCCCATGTGTATTACGCGGCAGCCCTTCTGTCAGGAAGGCCAGATCAGGGGTAGATACTCTTTGTGATGGTTGTGCAAGACTACAAGCAAACAGTTGCAAATTATGATGGTGCTGCCTGTAGCATAACCTTGAATGTTCTTATTAATTTTAGAGAAACAAAGCTAGTTAGACTCAATGAAAAAAATCGATTGAAGGATTACTTTTGTTTAATAGAGAAATTCTCATAGGTGCTACTTGATCCCAGCGCCTGTTAGTTTTTCCTTTGTAATTTGAATTAATACACTGTTTGTTATATCAAGATTAATATCACAATCCCTGTCGTGAGCAGGCGGGTTAATTAGATCATGGCAATAGACACTTGCACCAAATTCAAAATCCATTCTGATATCTATCCCGCTGCTGCTATCTAATTTCTTAATTTCTACGGTAATTTTATCGCCACTTTTATGGCCATATCCTCGTACTCCCTCATACTGATTTTGAATGTAGAGGAATCTGTTAACAATCCCCCTCCACCCATGTTGCTATTGCTTATGGCAAATTTTTCATTAGATCTTCCGGGGTACAGGTAAACGCCATCATGTTTGGACCGAACGGATTTTGCGGCCTTTCGGGCTCCGGGCTTGAAATCATTTGGATCACTTAATGCGATGTAAACGTGAGTCGCGCCATCTTGAGAGGCTTCAATTCTTGAAATAACATAATCTTTCTTCATCGCGTTACACTGTGATAGAATACACTTATAATTTTCCAGTAGGCCCATTTCTTATATTGGATGGGACTCATCTCCCCTGATGAAGCAGGCCCGAAATTCCATTCATAATTTGTTGGTGAAAACAAGATAAAGAGTGACTGGTTCTTCATATTCTTCTGCAATACAGAGTATTTCGAAGCCTTTTGTTAAATCTCGTATCTCCTCTTCAGTAAAGAATTGGACTTGAAAGCCGCTTATGTCATAGATTCCTTTATCTATTTGGACCCCCTCGCTATAGGATTTATCATTTTGGTTTCTGACAGAAAAGAAATTGAATCCATTTGGTTTGAGTACTCTCCTCATTTCTGAAAATACAAAATGAAGCTCGTCTACTGAAAACCGCATGTTAAGAAGCATGTGCGAATATACAGCATCAAAATAGCCATTTGGAAATGGAAGCGCTCTCTTAACATCAAAGATTTGCGGTTTTATTGGCAGCCTTTTTTCCTTTGTTATCTTATCCAGTAATTCAATGGCAATAATAGAATAATCTAGTGCCTCTACTTCAATTCCATTTGATGCAAAAAATGTTGAATCTCTTCCATGACCCGCACCTAGCTCTAATATTCTGTTTACATTATTCATTTTCATGTGATTAAAACATAGCAAAGCAAAATTGCTGGCTTCCTCTCCAAAGAAAGCTTTGTCTGATTTGTAGACTTTATTCCAGATTTCACTCATTGCAGTTGACTATCCTTGTATTAATACGTCTGTCCAGGCCTCTTCCACCAGAAATAGTAGCGAAAGATCATCTTGGCATTAGTAATTGTCCACAGAGGATGTCTTAGAAAAAAAGGCACAAAATCGAGAATACTTGTCATAAGACCACGAAGAGATCCTTTATCAAGCTAATATCAATTTAATAATGAGCTAGGGTAGTAAAATGTTCCTCCCTGTTCATTAATTTTTCTCGAGGAAAAAAGCACCAATATTATGGCGCGGCTGCTGCTTTGTCAAATATCTTTAATATGGATTATAGATTTTTGTACACTAGAATTCTTTTTAGGGACACTATGATTATTCTTGTCGTCAACGACCAAGAACGTTGGACGCGTAGGGCTTTGAACCCGAGATTACCACTTTAACGGAGCGGGGATTGCCTGGCTATCCTACGCGTCCAATTTTCACTATCTTTAGCTTTTTCCATGACAGGCCATAATGAGAAAATTTTTAAATTGGAATTAGATCAAACGGTTCCAAATTAAATCATTCCACTCGCGTGCTGGCAGCCTTCATCTATTTGATGAGAATGCTAATGTTACGCCACGGATCGCATTCCAACCAAATGTGTATATTACCTTATCTGATAATGGCATCGATTCTACTTTACCATTCATACATGAAGGACACACGTCGCTCGTGAAGCGCAAATCTAAGAATGATGCACACCAGAAACATGAACCGCATAATAAGAAATGTGATTCTTTGCACATTTTTATTACTTTGATGCTGCTTATGATTTGAAAACATCTCCTCCAATTGTGAATAATGTGATAGAAATTTGTTAAATAACATTAATCAATGTATCTAATTACAGACAAATTTGTGATATTTTTTGTGAGAATGGGATCACTGCAAATTGTTCCCCGCTTTACTTAAAGCATAGGAGACGATATCACAGGGATGCCGAACCAAAATACAAAAAGGGATATACTTGTCTGACGGTTTTCAAAAAATTGTAGTATGTGAGAATTGTCTTTATTATGATAGTATCTCCGAATTTTACAATGCTCACAGATATTGTTTAGAATGTCTATGTGATCATGCTTGTTGTCCCATTTGTAAAATCAGTTATCACCCTGCTAATATATCAGAATAAGATACGACAGCCAGAGGAAGGTGCGTGTTTATCTTTATTTGCGATACAAAATAAAGAAGGCAGCAAGTAACAGGAATAATAATAGAAAGGCAATAAAATCGACGAAGGATATATTTTTTCATTATTTCAATTTGGATGTGTTTCGTTTTTCAGCCCATTATCTGTCTCGTTAATTGAGTACCCTCAGTATTTCTAAAAGAATTTTTTTAAATAGCAGCGTGGCTTATGACGAAATATGCTAATTCATGAATCTACTAGGAAATTGGTGGCCATACCAATGGTAACGCTATTGTTAGCTACGGCGATTGTAGTAGCTGAGAATACAATACAATTAGCAGCAGCACAACCCAAATCTCCCAGAGCAACAACAGCAACCCAAATTAGCGCGCGTGCGGTCCCCATAGCTACGTCAGGAACCAATGTGTATATGACATGGCCTAACAATGACAAAGGACACTGGAACGTATTCTTTGCAAAGAGCACTGACGGAGGGAAAACCCTAAAGACAGTGATGATAAGCACGCCCAACAATGGAAATACGATAGACCAGAATACAGAAATTTCTGCCTCTGGAAGCGACGTATATGTTACATGGTGGACTAACAAGACTGGAACATTAATGCCAGTATTCAGAGCCAGTAATGACAACGGTGATACGTTTGCAAAAGCAATAATGCTGAACAGCACTGGGTAACTGGCAATGTTGACAGTACAGAACTGAGAGTCTCTTGTATTCGAACTCCGAGTAGTAACTAATGCCAGACCAGTGTTTTACTATATAAATTTAAATTTAATCCTCAGTATCTATCTTGTATATCCATGCGGCTGAGATACAGACCTATATACGTATGAGGGATATTTCGTCTTGGTCTTGGTACATTAACCCTGTTGTCGGGCTAGTTATGACGAGTTTTGATCTAGTGCAACGTATGAATAAGGAGATGAATAGTCCGACATAGACACAACGAAGTTCCTTCCCTTATTCTTTTGCCATCTTTGGCAGCTTTAAATTTAATAACATGTCCGAACATACAACCATGTCTTTTCTCAGATGGTTTTATATCTTTGAATAGGTATAGATTACATATGCTAAACGGTGTAGCACACGCTCACCAGAAGACCCAGCCTATAGTTCTCGTCCTTGTAGCAATAGCATTAGTTGCAGCAGCGGGAGGATTTATTATCATAGCAAATTATGTTATGCCGAACAAACATCAATTCTGTCAGAGCAGATTAGGTACTCTACATTGCTATAACGTCCAGTATCATAAACTCTTTTAGTTCAAATAACAGGCTGTAGCAATTGGAGCTCCTCCACTAGTATCCGCGTCAGAAGTGCTTATTGGAGCGCCACCTTTTACTGGCGTAGTTGCAGCAGCGGCGTCGAAAACGGAAGGCGAAAGGCGGTGATATATTATCAAGTAATTTAACAAGGGCTAGTTCAGTTTATTCCCTGAGTATGGTTCCACAATCTTGCGAACTATTTTATAGCAAACTGACTAATCCCAGTTGGATAAGTACACAACGCACATCTAATGCACTTCAACAGCTTCACAGCTATTTTGTAAGTACAATGTCAAGGCCTTATGATAGACAATTAATTTCTGATGCTTTGTCGTAAACAAGTGCACAATTCTTAATGTGCGTTGTATTAGAGTAATAAGTTACTTGCTCCAAATGACTCGCCTCAGGTGTGCCAGACATTTCCTGATATTTTGTGTCTATAATAAAAAGTGGTATAGCATTACGACTTATCATTATATTGAGCTTTATTATTAGACTCGCGCCAGATTTTTATGGATGTTCTGTTTTTTGACATTCAACTTCGTACTGACGTATTACTAGTAATACCATAATCTGCCAGACTGTGAATATGTGATTGCTCTTTCAGCAAAATTAAGGATAAATTTGTTTACCCGTATATCTATCTATAATTACAATCGCTTTGGTAGGACATGTCTCAGCTGCTGCAAGTATTGTATTGAAACCCGTTCCCGTCTCTGACACAACTATTGCCTTTGGATTTATTAATTTGTCCTTTTCTACTACAAAGACCCTAGGTGCAAGTCTTTCACAACTGCCAAATGCCATACAGAGAGACGGATCGACAATTATATAAAAACGACATTTTGGAATATCTAGGGAATCAGTATTCGATGTTTTTAATTTATCATTTAGTAAATCGTCAATGTTTATTTTTGTATTTGCATAGCGATCATCATGATTATGACTCATACTGTTACTAGTATCACCATTTTCTTCATCCTCCTTCAGCAAAATATTACCAAGGCCTGTTTCATCATAATGTCTTCTTTTTTCTCTATCCGAAAGAACCTCAAAAGCAGCATTAATTTTTCTTATCATACCCTCCGATAACTCAGAATTGTTCCTGTCAGGATGATGCTTCCTGGCTAGGCGCCTATAGGCGGCACTGATCTCCCGATATTTAGCATATTCAGGCACTCCTAGAATAGCATAATAAGCGTTCGAATCCAAGACAGTACATAGAATAGGTAATGATTGTATATAATTTATTTGAGGTGCATCAGACTAAATGAAGTTTTGTATTTAGTTTCAAATAAAATTGGATCGGCTAATCATTGGCCTAACATGGTCAGCAGATAGTCGTCCTTTTTTGTTGTAGCCAAAATAGTCTAGGAGCAATTTCGATATATGCTCAGTTAATTGGGATGCCAGGGTAATTCATCATTTAGCTGAATGTCCCTCAAAGATAATTAACATCTTGAAGAGTTCAGCTTGGGAAAATAGATGCATATACCGCGAAAGATATTATATCTTGTAGCTCTAGGCGTGGGGGTAGCAGCACTTGTTAGCGGTCTCACAATCTTTGAGGGTTCGCATGCAATTTCATAAGAAGCAGGATACCAACCAGTCGTGAACCAAAAGCAACAAAATGAGCCAAGTCAGAATTCAGCACCTATTGTACGACAGTATAATCCCTGATAAATATAAATAATAAAAGAATTTGCTACACTCGAAATAGCTATGCTTTACCAGAAGGTTGGTTGCTTGGTTAATAATGAGTTCGTTGTTGCATTCATACGATTCAAAGTTGCAATAGAATTGAGAGAACTAAAGCTTAACAATTATTAACTATCTGTAAAACGGAACCAACTCAGAACAAAACTGGGAGATGGAACTCACTTAAATACAAAAAAGAGATAACAATACGTCAGGAATGACATGTATTATTGGGGGAAAATGCAAAGACGGAGTTGTAATTATTGCAGACAAAAAAATTATAGATCCCGAAACAAGTCTAGTTGAGGTTAAGGATAAATTATTTATTTTCCGAAAGGATAATTTCTATTATCCTATTGTCATCGGTTCTTCCGGTACAGTACCATTGTATGATAAATTCAAAAAAGATGCGATAGCGAAACTTGAAAAAATAAAACCCAATAAGATATCATTTACTTTCAAAAGCTTTACTACCTCTTTTAATGTATCAGGAATGATATACCCGTATGTCTCAATGAGTGATAACGCAATGTAGGTAGTTCTCGATCCATATATAGAAGGACTAGAGCACATTATTAAGAAGTATAAAGGAGAATATTCTAACGACAAAAAATTTTTGGGAGTAATTAACTAACTGAGTCAGAAAAGTAATAACGAGCCTGAGCTAAGCGAAGGCGAGTCTGTTGAGGTGTTATTATTGTCATAAAGACATACCTACAGACGAATTCATAGAACATTTGGACTGGTATTACCATATAGCAAAGGCAATAGATCCTCGTTTACCTTACCAACGGATAAAGAATAACATAGAAATAGTTTATGGAATATAATAAATGATCGTGTCGATTTGGTATCAATGCACACACGATTTGTTTTATCATGGGCCTGCTGTCAGCTTAGTTGAGAATTGTCCTTGTGAGGATTTTGTAGGAATCAGTTTCGACTCATGCGTAAGACAGTCGTCTGGTTGAGAGTTTAAAAAAGGCTTAATTCATATACATCAGAACTATATCGAGGGGTAAGAAATAATGAGCTATGACAGGTTTGTTGATGAGCCACTCACAAGCCGTGATGCTCTAAATAAGTTCCAAATAAAGATAAAGATATTGGACCTTGACGACGCCCGAGACTTCTCTCCGAGGTATGGACGTCGAGTGTTGGTGAAGAGAATCTTGCTAACAATAAAACATATCCTTACAGAAGAAATTGAGGAGAAAGAATTGGATGTGGAAGAACTTGAAAAGCGAATGCGGAACGAAAGGCTTTTTTCATCTTCAAACAGATGGATTTCGCCAGGTCAGATCAAAAATGGCTATGTATTAGCAAGTAAACATTTGGATTTGCTTGCAGATGCTATTGCACTTGATGTTGTTCGATTCGAATAATCGCCCGTGTATATCTCTTATCTATTGTAAACCCCACAAGACAAGCCGTGAACGACGACGTGAGGAAATGTGAACGGCGGCTAGACTAAAATCGTTTCAATCCGTCCTAGTCTAGTTTTTCTTGATACGGTCATTTACATTAAATTATTTACATTGTATTTGGTAAGATTCAGTTTATGTGCTACAATTGATATTGCTTCTTCATTTGATATTGGTGTAGAAAAGAATGTAGGAAAGAACAACGAATTTTGCAATGCTAAGTATACGAGAATGGTCGTAACTATGCCAATTGAAATAATAGGTAACTTCTTGTCCACACTTTACTTTTAATCCTGCATGTCTTCAATATTATATTTTCCTTACCACTACAATAACAACTGAGTAGAGGAATTCAAAATATTGAATGTCATATGCTAACAACTACCCATGTGATACATTCGTCGAATGTATCGTACTCTTTTTATAAACTGATGGCGCTCTCCGTGTCTTCAGTAAATGTCGATGGCGCTCTCCGTGTCTTCAGTAAATGTCGAAATAATGGTTAATAGGTAGTTAAACGAAATAATTTTTGAGAATAATACGGAAAATGAAGGCAAAACCTATGTATTGTATGTATTGTATGGTGTTGCTAATGTAATCGATGCAGAATTAGAGTTTTTTGCTAATTCAAAGAAAAGAATTGATACTTGTATGAACTACACACGGCCATCATTGGCCGTCATACTTGAACCAATAAAGAAGGCTTTTCTTGATGCAAAAGATAGAAGTGTAAAGCTCAGGTACCTTACTGAAATTACTCATGATAATATAGCTGCTTGCAAAGAGCTTATGACGATAGTAGATGAGCTACGACATTTAGATGGAATAAAAGGAAATTTTATGGTAAGTGAAACAGAATATCTTGCTCCTGTAATTTTATTTGAGAAAGGGAAGATAGCTCCGCAAGCTGTATATAGCAACCTTAAGGAAGTTGTAGAACAGCAGCAGTACATATTTGACAGTTTCTGGATCAAAGCTATGGATGCAGAAGAGAGGATCAAAGAAATTGAAGAAGGAAGAGTAATACACTATGAAACTAAGGTATTAAAAAATCAAGAAGAAATCGGTAACAAGATAAAGGAGTTGCTCGACAATTCAAATGAATTATTAGTTTGTGTAAGATACGGTGGATTACAATTAGGATATAGTAGATTTTTAGACTTGGGTAAGGAGCTAATGGATAAGCATAGAAAGGGAGAACACAAAGGCATTAGACTAGTCACTACAGACGATATACTGGATGTCACAAAAATTGAAAGTAAATCTCTAGAACTGAAAAAAGAACGATTCAATCTAAATAATATAATAATAAACGCTATAGATGATATAATATTAGGCAAAGACCTTGTCAACAGCAGCAATGTTCAGTTATTATACGAACCTAAAGATATTGTATTAGAAGCAGACAAAGGGAGAATGAGTCAAGTTTTTTCTAATCTGATAAGTAATGCTATTAAATTTACCAAGAAAGGGACGATTACTATTGCAACAAAAATAGACGAAGGCAATAATCAGACTATTATCAGCGTAAAGGACACGGGTCAAGGGATAGATCCCGAAATATTGCCAAGGTTATTTTCAAAATTTGCTGCCAAATCCGAAACGGGTACTGGCTTGGGTTTGTTTATTTCTAAAAGTATTGTGGAAGCTCATGATGGCAAAATATGGGCTGAGAATAATGCTGATGGTAAAGGTGCCAAATTTAGCTTTAGCCTACCTATAAAGGGATAAAGAGAGGCTAGCAACTAAGAGTCTTGCCCTATCGCACTTAGTTAATCACTTCCCAATAAATAAATAGGAGTCAGATTAAATCCCCAAAAGATATTTTGTGTGTACTTTGTTTCACTATAACGTAAAGCTAACGTGCAAATATTTTGGATTCATCGTTAAATGTTAACACATACAAAAAGTCAGTTAATATATCGACAAGTCCTCCAAATATTAGGACGAATGGAAAAATGGATAAAATTATAACCGAAAGATTGACAGAAGTACCAGTCTCCATCGAACTCACAGGTTCGGATGTTCTATATATGTTTCTTTGATAAGCTGGAAGCAGATTCCATACGTCGTAACCTATGCGAACTAAAACAAATCGTGTAGCAGCCATGAGACAATTTGTGACACCTTCTGGTCCCATGTGTACAGAACAAGTTATTCTTTGATCTTTTAGTATTCGAGTCAGTCAAGGGCACTCACAATGCAATTAATATATCAGTTACCTGGAAACAAGCTCCGGGGGGGATCTAGTGGAACAACAGCTGGCTCATCAGGCAGTACTCCGAATTCCACTTCTGTAGGATCTCCGACAAACAACTTCGAAATTAGTTCTAGACCAGTACAGACAAGCACAGGTATTGATATATTGCCTGCTCCATATGCTTCGCTCCCTTTCGAATTTTCTCTCAAACATTGATATCCATCTAAAGTCCGAATATCGGAGAGTAGTGCATCGAGCCAGTCAAGACGGTTAACTACGTACTCACCCGGAGGATTTCCAAATATGTAATCATACTTTTCTTTTTTATTCATTTGTTCGTACAATATTAGGACTCCTACTTTCAGCTTTAAACATAACCAAATATCTGATGAGGAATGACAGTTAGCGAATTAATGTTA
>Ga0209577_10003819_pt1 | contig 14186 bp, 15 predicted proteins | sample GraSoiAngelo_109_FD_185874 | JGI IMG/M metagenome (GOLD analysis project Ga0209577, IMG submission 185874) | Grasslands soil microbial communities from the Angelo Coastal Reserve, California, USA - 14_0903_12_20cm (SPAdes) (version 2) | ecosystem: Environmental > Terrestrial > Soil > Grasslands...
TCTCCTCGTGGCTGTACGAGACCCGCTCCGTCGAGAGCTCGAGCCCGCGCGGGTCGATGCCGCGCGCGCGGTCGCGCAGGAGCGAGCCGAGCTTGCCTGGGAGGAGCCGGCGGAGGTCGGCGTCGGGAAGCGCGGCGAGGGCGCCGATCGTCGTCACCCCGGCTGCGCGGAGACGCTCCTCCGACCGGGGGCCGACACCCGGGAGGAGCCGCACGTCGAAGGGCGCGAGGAAAGCGCGCTCCCGCCCCGCCGGGACCACGGTCAGGCCGCCGGGCTTGCGCCGGTCGCTCGCGATCTTCGCGACCACCTTCGAGCCCGCGACGCCGAGCGAGCACGTCAGCTCCGTGGCCGCCCGCACCGCCGCCTGGACGGCCTCGGCGACCGCACGCGCCCGGAGGAAGCCGTCGGCGACCTCGCTCATGTCGAGATAGCCCTCGTCGATCCCGGTTCGCTCCACCGTCGGAACGACGCCGCGCACCGTCTCCCAGACCGTCTTCGAGTACTCCCGGTAGAGGTGGTGGCGCGGCCGCACGAAGACGGCGTGGGGGCAGCGGCGCAGGGCCTCGGCGGCGCTCATCGCCGAGTGGATGCCGAAGCGGCGCGCGGCGTAGTTCGCGGTCGCGACCACGCCGCGCCCGTGCGGATCCCCGCCGACGACGAGCGGCTGCCGCCGGAGCTCCGGGTCCTCGAGCTCCTCGACGGCGGCGAAGAACGCGTCGAGGTCGAGATGCGCGACGATCACGCTGCGAAGGCTACGGGTCGAAGAGGCGGGCGAGCTCGGCGCGCTCGTCCTCGCCGAGGTGGAGCTCGAGCGCGCGGCTGGCCGGCTCGAGGTGCTCGGGCCGCCGCGGCCCGACCACGACCGCGGTGACGAGCGGATGCGCCAGGAGCCAGGCGAGCGCGAGAGTCGCCGTGTCGACGCCGCGCGCCCGCGCGTGCTCGTCGAGGCGCTCGAGGCCGCGGTAGATCGCGGGGGACTCGAGGTGGCGGTACGGCTCCGGTCGCTGCGTCATCCGCGACCCGGGCGGCGGCGGCTGCCCCGCGCGGTACTTCCCCGTGAGCCAGCCGCCCGCCAGCGGGCTGAACGGCGTGAAGCCGGGGCCGTGCTCGGCGCACAGCGGAAGGACGTCCCGCTCGGCGTCTCGGTCGAGCAGCGAGTACGAGTTCTGCACGCATTCGAAGCGGGCGAGGCCGCAGCGAGCGCTCGTCTCGAGCGCCTCCGCGAGGCCGACTCCGTCGACGTTGCTCGCGCCGATCGCGCCGACCTTTCCCGCGCGGACGAGCTCGTCGAGCGCGCCGAGGGTGTCCTCGATCGGCGTGTCCGGATCCTGGTCGTGCGTCAGGTACATGTCGACCCGCTCCACGCCCAGGCGGGTGAGGCTGCTCTCGAGCTGCCTGCGGATCCGCTCGGGACGCAGGCCCCGGTCGGCGCCCTCCTCCATCGGGTTGAACGTCTTCGTCGAGAGGACGATCCGCTTGCGGATCTCCGGCGGCTTCGTCCGGAGCCACTCGCCGATGAAGGTCTCGCTCCGCCCGCCGCCGTAGGCGTCGGCGGTGTCGAAGGTCGTGATCCCGAGCCCGACCGCGGCGTCCATGATCGCGGCCGCCTCCTCGCGCGACTCGCCCTGGCCGAAGAGCTCGGGCGCCGAGCCGATGCCGCCGAAGTTCCCGCAGCCGAGGATGACGCGGGAGACGTCGATGTCGCTCCCGCCGAGCCGGCGCCGCTCCACCGGGCGATTCTAGGCCCCGACGTTGCAACAGTCTGGTGCACGGTCTGAGGGGATCGCGCTTCGGCTGTCGCCGCCACCGGGTAGAACAAGAACGTGGCGCGCCGCGCCTTCGATCGTCTCCGGGAGGTGCTCGCGGCGCTCGAGCGGCGGCCGGTCGCGGTCATCCTCGGCGCCGCGGCGCTCGCCGTCGCGGCCGCCTTCGGGCTCGGCGACCTCGCCGGCTACCACCGCGTCCGCCACGAGCTCGGCCGGCTCGACCCGATCTGGCTCGTCGCGTGCTTCGGCGGCGAGCTGGTCGCGTACCTCGGGTACGTCCTCGCAGTCCGAGACACGGCGCGCGTGGACGGAGGCCCGGAGCTCGGCGCGTCGGCGTCGACGCAGAGCGTCGTCGCGGGCTTCGGCGTCTTCGCCGCCACGCGGTCGAGCGGAGGCTTCGCGGTCGACTACTGGATCCTGCGCCGAGCCGGCGAGGATCGGGACGGCGCGATCGCGCGCGTCCTCGCGCTGAGCGCCCTCGAGTACGCCGTGCTCGCGCCGGCGGCGCTCGTCTCGGCGATCTTCCTGACGCTGCACGAGCAGATCTCCGACGCCCTGACCCTGCCGTGGCTCGCCGTGATCCCCGGTGCCCTCGTGGCCGTGTGGCTGACCTCGCCGAAGCGGGCGCGCCGATATGCCGACCCCGGCGACGGCGGCTCCATCCGCCGCGGCTTCGCGCACACCGTCGCCGGGCTCTCCATCCTTCGCTCCCTGCTCTTGGCGCCTCCGCGGGAGCACGGTCTCGGACTCCTCGGCGCGACGCTCTACTGGGTCGGCGACATCGCGTGCCTGTGGGCGGCGCTCCAGGTCTACAGCGGCCACCGCATCAGCCTGCCGGCGCTGATCCTCGGCTACGCGACCGGCTACGTGCTGACCCGCCGGTCGCTGCCCGCGGGCGGGGCCGGCGTGGTCGAGATCGCGCTCACGTTCGCGCTGCACTGGGTCGGGCTGCCGTTCGTCCCGGCGCTGCTCGGCGTCGTCACGTACCGGATCTTCAACTTCTGGCTGCCGATGGTGCCCGCGGTCGCCGTGCTCCCGACGATCGCCGAGCTGCGGGCCGAGTACGCCCAGGCCGAGCAGGAGCTCGACCGCGAGCGGAAGGGTCGACCGCAAACGTAAGCTGGACGGCATGGTCAGACGCGTCGCCCGGCTCTTCAAGCCCTACCGCGGGCAGGTCGGCCTCGTCTTCCTCTCGATCCTCGTGACGGGCGCCCTCGGCGTCGCGCCGGCGTTCCTGACGAAGGCGATCATCAACCAAGCGCTGCTCCCGCACGACCTGCACCTGCTGTGGCGGCTCGTGGTGCTCATGATCGCGATCCCGCTCGTCTCTGGCGTGATCGGCGTCGGCCAGACCTACCTCACGACCGTCGTCGGCCAGCGCGTGATGCAGGACCTCCGCAACCGCCTCTACGAGCACCTCCAGGCGATGTCGCTCCGCTTCTTCACCGGCGCCCGCACCGGGGATCTGCAATCACGTCTGCAGAACGACGTCGGCGGCGTGCAGAGCGTCGTCACGAACACCGCCTCCTCGGTGCTCTCGAACGTCGTCACCGTGCTCTCGACCGTCGTCGCGATGCTCCTCCTCTCGTGGCAGCTGACCGCGCTTTCCTTCGCCGTCGTGCCGGTCTTCGTCTTCCTCACCTGGCGGGTCGGGCGGGCGCGCCGGCAGCTCTCGAAGGAGACGCAGGAATCGCTCGCGGAGCTCTCGACGCTGACCGAGGAGACGCTTTCGGTCTCCGGCGTCCTGCTCGCGAAGACCTTCGACCGGCAGCGCGACGCGATCGCGCGCTACCGCGAGGGCAACCGCCGGCTCGCGTGGCTCCAGGTGCGCCAACAGATGGTCGGCCGCTCGTTCTTCGCGCTCGTCCAGGTCTTCTTCTCGGCCTCGCCGGCGCTGATCTTCCTCGTCGCGGGCTACTCGCACCTCTCCCTCGGCACGATCGTCGCGTTCACGACGCTCCAGACGCGCCTCCTCTTCCCGATCGGGAACATGCTCCAGACCTCGGTCGAGGTGCAGTCGTCGCTCGCGCTCTTCGAGCGGATCTTCGCCTACCTCGACCTGCCGCAGGACATCGTCGACGCGCCCGGCGCGCGCGAGCTGCCGAAGGATCGGGTTCGCGGCCGGGTGGAGCTCGACGAGGTCTACTTCCGCTACGAGGAGCCGGTCCGGCCGGCCGCCCTCGAGGCGCAGGCCGTCGAGGTCGACGGCGACGGTTCACGCCCGGTCGCTCCGCGCGAGTGGACGCTCGAGGACATCACCCTGGAGATCGAGCCCGGGCAGCTCGCCGCGATCGTCGGCCCGAGCGGCGCCGGGAAGACGACGATCTCCTACCTCGTGCCGCGGCTCTACGACGTCACTCGCGGCCACGTCCGGATCGACGGCATCGACGTGCGCGACATCAAGCTCGCGTCGCTCGCCGAGATCGTCGGGATGGTGACGCAGGAGACGTACCTCTTCCACTCGTCGGTGCGCGAGAACCTCCTGTACGCGAAGCCCGACGCCAGCCAGGAGGAGATCGGGGCGGCGACCCGCGCGGCCGCGATCCACGAGCGCATCACCGAGCTCTCCGAGGGTTACGACACGCTCGTCGGCGAGCGTGGCTACCGCATGTCGGGCGGCGAAAAGCAGCGGCTCGCCATCGCGCGCGTGATCCTGAAGGACCCGCGCATCCTCATCCTCGACGAGGCCACGTCCGCACTGGACACGACGAGCGAGCGGCTCGTCCAGCACGCGCTCGAGCCCTTGATGGAGGAGCGGACGACGATCGCGATCGCGCACCGGCTCTCGACGATCCTCGCCGCGGACATGATCTTCGTCGTCGACCGCGGGCGCCTGCGCGAGCAGGGGACGCACGACGAGCTCCTCCGACAGGGCGGCCTGTACGCGGAGCTGTACGTGCAGCAGTTCCAGGGCGGCCTCGTCGAGGCCCGCTGCGAGGACGGCGTCGTCCTCGCGAGCGGCGAGGTCCTCACGACGGCCGGCGTCTCCTAGGCGTCCTATGCTCGACCCGTGAAGGTGGTTCTCGCCGCCTTGACCTTCCTCCTGGCAGGAGTGGGACCTGGCAGCGCGGGCCCGCTCCGCTCGGAGGGCGCCCCGCTGCCGTTGCTCGCGCCGGCGCCCGAGCTGAGCATCGACCGTGATCTGCCGCCGGCCGTTCGCGGGCGCCTGGAACGGGAGCTGCGCGAGCTCACACGCCGGGCGAGGGCGGCCGCCCGGATCCAGCCGACGATTGCGCGTGGGTGCGAACGATCCGGCATCGCCGGCGCTCCGAACGGAGTCGGTCCGCCGGCGCCGCAGGTCGTTCGCCCGAAGGTGCTCGGACACCACGTCGAGGTCGTCTTCGGCTTCCGGCGGCTGCCGCAATCGCCCGCCTGCCGCCCGTGGCAGCTGACGGTGGTGACCTACAGCGGGCGGAAGGCCAGCTCGTCGTTCAAGAACTGGGTCGAGCGGTACTGGATCCGCGGGCCGCGCGGACGCGTCGTCGTCGACCTTCCGTGGGGCGGACGGGCGCCGTACCGGATCATCGTCGCCTCCGAGACGATCACCGGGCTCCGAGGGCGCGAGGTCGACCGGGCGCTCACCTGCCCGCGGGCCGGCTGTCTGCCCGGCTACCGCCCGGGGCTGCACACGTTCCCGATGCCGCAGCCGGTGCTCCCGATCCACGCGCTCGACCGCCCCTCGCTCGAGGCGACGCTTCGCTACGCGCTCGCGGACGAGCTGACGCCGCCGGTGCTCCGGGCGGTGCCGCGCTCCTCGCGCTGCCCGTCGCTCACCACCTGCCTGGTGACGTACGTGGACCCGGCATTTCCGGCTTCGCCGTATCGCGTCAGGTACCGCATCGCCGGCGAGCAGATAGCCGGTTGCTGGATGGGGTTGCGGCAAGGCGTCGTGGATCCGTTGCCGTTCTCCGATGCGGCCACGGGCCGCCTCGAGCTCGCCGCCTGCGCTTCGTGGGTGCACTGAGCCGGCCGGTGACCGCGCGGTTCTGCGACGAGACGGGATGGGGCTTCGGCTGGATCCAAGACGAGCGGCTCGCGCGCTGTTCGCACGCGCTCCGCGCAGAGGGCCGGGTCTGGATCTTCGACCCGGTGGACTCGCCTGGAGTGGAGGAACGGATTCGTGGGCTCGGCGAGCCGGCCGGAGTGATCCAGCTCCTCGACCGGCACGGGCGCGACTCGGCTGCGGTCGCCGCGCGGCTCGGCGTCCCGCGGCACGAGACGCCGTTCGACGGCGTTCCGGGCGCGCCGTTCGACCCGATACCCATCGTCCGGCACCGCTTCTGGCGCGAGGTGGCACTGTGGTGGCCGGAAGAGCAGGTGCTCCTCTGCGGCGACGCGCTCGGGACCATCGCCTACTTCGTCGCCGCCGACGAGCGGCTCGGCGTGCATCCACTCCTGCGGCTCGTGCCGCCGCGCGCGCTCTCGCGCTTCGCGCCTCGCCACGTCCTCTGCGGACACGGCAGGGGCGTCCACGGCGACGAGGCCGCGCCCGCGCTCGAGGAGGCGCTCGCGACAGCCCGGCGCCGCTTGCCCGCCGTCTGGCGCTACGGTTGGCCGCAAGCGAAAGGAGATAGATGAAGCTCGAGGGGATCCACCACATCACGCTGATCACGGGCGACGCGCCGCGGAACGTCGACTTCTACACGCGTGTCCTCGGCCTGCGACTCGTCAAGAAGACCGTCAACCAGGACGACCCGACCGTCTACCACCTCTTCTACGCGGACGAGAAGGGAAGCGCAGGCGCGGACATCACGTTCTTCGAGTATCCGAACGCACGGCGCGGGCGGGCAGGCGCGGGGATGGTGCACCGCATCACGTGGCGCATCGGCTCGACCGAGGCGCTCGACTTCTGGGACGAGCGGCTGCGCGCGGAAGGTGTCGCCGTCCTCGAGCGGGACGGCGACCGGCTGCGCTTCGAGGACCGGGAGGGGATGGGACTCGAGCTGGCGGTGGTCGAGACGGACGACGAGCCGCTCGTTGCGGAGCACCCCGAGATCCCGTCCGAGCTCGCGCTCCAGGGCTTCGACAGCGTGCGCGCCTACGCGCGCTCGCCCGAGGGGAGCCGCACGTTCCTCGAGGACGGGCTGAGCTTCGAACCGAGCGGCGGGAACGAGTGGGAGGCGCGCGGCGAGCAGCGGGGTGGCCGCTACCTCTACGACCCGGCGCCGGCCGAGAGCGGGCTCGGGGGCGCAGGCACCGTCCACCACGTCGCCTGGGCCTCGCCGATGGACGACCACGAGGCATGGCGGGCGAGGGCGCTGGAGGCGGGCGCGACGCCGACGCCCGTCATCGACCGCTTCTACTTCCGCTCGATCTACTTCCGCGAGCCGAGCGGCGTCCTCTTCGAGATCGCCACACTCGGCCCCGGCTTCGCGACCGACGAACCGGCCGAGCATCTCGGCGAGCGCCTCTCGCTCCCGCCCGCTTTCGAGCACCTGCGCGAGCGCCTCGAGCCGGTGCTCACCCCGCTCCCGAACCCGCGCGAGGCCTGGACCCGGCGCTACTAGCCCAACCAGCGTCAAATCCGAAGGAAAGCTCATTCGCTGTCTCTCGCCGACGCGACGAGCTTCGGCGGAGCCACCTCGGCCCAGGCGTCTTCACAGATCCCGGCGAGCTCGTTCCAGTCGAGGCCGCGGTCGAGCCGCACGCCGAGCCACCCGCGGTGGCCGACGTACGGCGGGACGAAGAACCGCTCCGGGTCGGCCTCGACGAGCATGCGCTGCATCCCGTCGGGAGCGGCGCACCAGATCGCGAAGCGCCCGTCGCCGTGGTGGTTCGTGAGCACCATCACGAATGCGCGCTTGCCGCGCACGAAGAACGTCGGCGCGCCGTGGCTCAGCCGCTCGGTCGTCTCCGGCAGTGCCAGGCAGATCCTCCGCATCCGATTCAGCGTCCGGTCGCGCTCGGCCGATGAGACCACGAGCATGATCGTCGCACGCGGGAACGCCCTGGTCGCTCTCGTCCTCTCCGGAGCGGTCGCGGCCAGGCCGCCGTCTCCGACCACGGCCACTCGGGCTTTCCGTCACTGGCTCGAGCAGCGGTACGCCGGCCCGAAGGGGTACTGGACGTGTCCCGCTGCCCAGAGCTTCGGCAACCGCGCCTACTGCTCGGCCGAGGTCCGGGTCGGGCACAGATGGCACTTCGTCGAGGCAACCGCGAGGCTCTCCGGAGGTCGGGTCGTGATCTCGAGGGCCCGGGATCACTCCTGGGTTCGCCGCTGGTCGAGCTATTCGCGCCGGCCGCTGGCCGGCTTCGACACACCTGGAAAGGCCTCGGTGAACAGTCCCGCCTTCGACTGGGCGTTCCTCGCGCTCGGCGCACGCGACGGCTGGAAGCGCGGCCGAAAGTCCTTCAGCGTGAACTCGTACGACGGCGACTCGGCAGGCCTCCACAGGTTCTTCGTCTTCCGCTGCGTCGCGCGCGGCGCGCTCGTCACGTGCCGGAACGCCTTTGGCGACGCGATGCGGTACAGGCCGCGGGCCTGAGCTCAGCGCGCGATCAGAGCGTTCCGCAGGAGCGCCAGCACCCAGATGCCGCTCAGGTAGGCGTAGAGCTGCGACGGCACGAAGATGAAGAACAGCGCGAAGAGGGAAGGGCCGAGTGCGTTGCTCCCGTGGATCACGAACGTCATCGCCGCCGGAGCGACGAATTGGGCGACGGCGAGCGCCGCGACGAGGTGCACCATCCTGACCGTGGGCCGCACCGGCGCGAGCCGCGGATGGCGGGCGAAGACCCAGAGCGCGATCAACGCGCTTCCGATCGAGATCGCGACGACCAGCGACGCCGACGACACGGGCTAGAGGAGAATCCTCCGTGCTGTCTCGCTCGCGCACCCTCTGTCCACGAGCTCGACGGCGAGGTGGAGGTCGACGTTCGTGTCCATCGCGAGCTCGACCGCGTCCTTCCAGAGATAGCCCGCGCGGAGGAGCACGATCAAGCGCCAGCGGACGACCGAGTCCTCGGTCGCCGAGGCGACGGCGTCCTCCCAGGTCGCCTCACGCGTCTCCATGGTCTCGGTCTACGACTGCGGCCGCGGCGGCGCACCGACAAGCCGGACAGTCCTGCCTGCGCGAAGGTCTAGGAGGCAGCGCTTCCGGTGTCGTGATCAGAACGGCTTGAGAGCCCTCCCCGGGCCGCACGGCCGGAGCGGACCATGTGCCTCGTCGGGTGTGATCTCGTACCACCGCTCCCATTTCGTTCTTCCATCTCGGGCGTGCAGTACATTGCGCCATGGGAATGGGAAGTAAGGACAGATATTCCATCCGCGGCGGGCCATCGGCTGAGGAGCTGCGAAGTTCTGTCGTGTCGGCGGCACGGGTTAGAGGAGAGCGTGGGCTAGGTCAGGCGATGCGCTTCCCGGTCGTCCTGTTCGATCTCGACGGCACGGTTGTCGACTCGGGAGAGATCATCCTCGCATCCATGCGCCATGCGACGCGCACGGTGCTGGCGCGCGAGATCCCGGCCGAGGACCTCCTCGCGGCCATCGGAGGGCCGGGGCTCGAGCGGGTGATGCACGCGCTCGAGCCCACGCGCGCGGAGGAGCTCGTCCGAGCCTACCGAGAGCACAACAAGCCGTTGCACGCCCAGCTCCGCTGCTGCCGGGGAATGGAGGACGCGCTCGTGCGTCTCCAGGCCGAAGGGCGGCGGCTCGGCCTCGTGACGGCGAAGCCGCGCCGGACGGTGAAGCTCGCCTTCCGAGCGCTGCCGCTGCGCGAGGTCTTCGACGTCGTCGTCTGCGGCGACGACACCGAGCGGGACAAGCCCGACCCCGAGCCGATCCTGCTCGCGCTCCAACGGCTGGGCGCGCGCGCCCAAACGGCCGCGTACGTGGGCGACTCGCCCTTCGACGTCGCCGCGGCGAGAGCCGCGGGAGTGTACGCGGTCGCCGTGGGCTGGGGCGGGATGCATTCCGACGAGCGGCTGCGCGCCGAGCAGCCCGATGCGTTCGTGCGGACTCCGGCCGAGCTCCTCGCCTGCGTGTGAGTGCTCTCGCTCGAGAGATCGCGCTCGGCGGCGGGTGGCGAGGCCCGGGAAGCTGACGGCTTCCGTCGGCAGTGGCGCCCTCCCATTGCAATCAGTGGAGATTCCATTATCCTCCCACCACCATTGTCAATGTTGGGGGGACGGATGAGACTGCTTCGAGGGAGAGAGGGCAGGCGGTTTCACGATCACGGGGGAGAGCGAGAAGCCTTCCTATCGCGGTCCATCTCGTATGAGAGTGGATGGCGATCATCGCCACAAGCTCCGCTGAAGGATGCGATACGCGGGCAGCAACGCCAAGCGCTGCCGATCTCAGAGGCGATTGGCGGCTTCTCGCGCGTCTACGCCGCGGCCGTGCTGGACTACATGCGAGCGCTCCCGGAGGATGCCCTCGAGTCGGTGGTACGCGCGCTTTCGCGAGCGATCAGCGCCAACGGCAGCACGGTGTACATCTTCGGCAACGGCGGCAGCCACGCGATCGCACGTCACCTCGAGTACGCACTCCGGATGCGCTTCAGGGCTTTGTACGGCATCCGGATCAAGTGCGGCGTCGACTACCACAGCGCCCAAGCGCATGCCGTCGGGGGCGGGTACGGCTCGATCTTCGAGGTCGTCCTCCGTACCGAGCGGGCGGACCGGGGCGACCTGGCGGTCTTCGTCAGCGGCAGCGGCGATTCGGACAACCTCTTGCACGCCGCGGCCTTTTGCAGGGCGCAGGGAATCCAGTCTCTCTCGTTCGCGGGATTCGAAGGCGGCAAGATAAGCCGGCCGGGGCTCACGGACGTGCCGTTCGTCGTCCGCATGCCGGACCAGCAGATCGCGGAGGACATCATCCAGGCGATTCTCCGCGTGGCGGTCGACCTCGCCTATGAGCGCTGCGTCGGTACGGTCGGCTCGGCGCGGGACGCCGTCTCGCGCTATTCGCTCTGCTTGGAGGCAAGCCTCGACCGGCTCGAGCCGGCGTGGTTCGAACGCGTCAGCGCCGGCGTCTGCGAGGCCTTCTTCGCGGGGCGGACGGTCTTCCTCCTGGCTCCCGAAGGCGCACCGCTCAGCGTTTCCGCCGAGCATACGGCGCACAACTTCAACTGGGACGCCGTCTACCAGATCTCGAACCCGCCTCGGAGGCGCATCTGCTCGACGCCGACGAGCTGCGATTACACCGGTATCGGAAACGATCGGGTGACGCCGGCGATCGTGTCCTGTCAGCAGCTGGCGGCGGCCGAGCCGGGGGACGTCCTCCTCCTCTTCACCGAGGACCTGTCGTCGGAGGTCGTTCAGCGCGTGGTCGCCGCCGCCCAGTCGGTGCCGATGACGGTCTATGCGTTGACCGGTCGCGACGGGCCGAGCCGATCGCGTCACGTCGACGTCGCGAGTCTCGAGAGCGACGTCCCGGGCGTGCTCGCCGACGTGGGCCAGATGTGCGGCCACATGCTCGGCCGGGTGATCCACATGCGCCTAGCGCAGGCGGTCGATCCGGGCTGCGTGATCGACAACGGCGAGACGTACCTGATCGACAACGATCTGGCGCAGCGGCGGCTGCTCGATGTGCTCACCGCTCTATGACGATACGTCCCTGGTCGTGGGTGTCGCCTACACCTACGACACCAGTCGGACCGCCCGGAGGGCGCTGACCCGTGAGAAGCCCGGGCACAGCTCGTGGACGGATTCGTTCTCGTTCTTCGTCAAGTGCCGGCTCGACGAGACCTCGCCGCACGGCGGAGAGCTGAGGCTGAAGCCCGGACTGACAAACGGCGGAACGGCACCCCACTGGCCGGAAGCCGAGCTGGCGGCTTTGCTCGGTCCAGGCCACGACATCGTCGCGTACACGCTGGCGAACGACTTTACGGCCTTCACCGTCGAGACCGGCAGCGGCGTAGGCGACCGCGACAACACCTACCTCGGCAAGTGTTGGCCGGGCAGCTGCGGCCTGGGGTCCTTCGTGCCCGCGACCGAGCTCGGGCCGGTGGACGACCTTCCCATCGCCCTACGCATCGAGCGCGGCGAGCGCAGGATCTACGCCGAGACGTATCGCACGTCGAGCCGCCGGCGAGAGTTCTCGGAGGTCGCCGATCTCATCGTCCGCCGGAGGAAGCGTTTGGGCGAGGCGGCGCCGCGCTCGAAGCGCGTGCACCTGGACGAGAGCGGTCGACTGCCGGCAGGGACGGTGATCCTGCTCGGCACCGGGTTGATCGTGCCGCCGGAGGCGTACTGCCGGCCCGGTGACCGGATCACGGTGTCGTGTCCGGGGCTTGGCGAGCTGAGCCACTTCGTGACGACATAATCGGCTACCCTGCGCGCGAAAACCAGGACGTGTTCGGCGGCGCGCACCTGAGCGCCTTCCCTACTCGTTCGATCGCAAGGTAGGGGAGGTGTTATATGGCGACCGGAACCGTGAAGTGGTTCAACGACTCGAAGGGCTACGGGTTCATCCAGCCCGAGGAGGGCGGGAAGGACCTGTTCGTCCACCATTCGCAGATCGCGGGCGAGGGTTTCAAGACCCTGTCCGAGGGTGCGAAGGTGGAATTCGAGACGCGCGAGGGGACGAAGGGCCCCGAGGCGACCAACGTCGTCGCGATCGGCTAGTCGTTGATCGTCGGCCGCCCGCCCCGCCTTGAAGGCGGGGCGGGCGGCAAGCTCGGAAGGAGGTGAACGTGGCAGGAAAAGAGGAGAAGATCGAGCTCGAGGGCGAGGTCGTCGAGGCCTTCCGCAACGGCATGTACAAGATCGCGCTCGACAACGGCCACGAGACCCTCGGCTACACCGCCGGCAAGATGCGGCGCTACCGGATCCGCATCAATCCGGGCGACCGCGTGAAGGTCGAGGTCTCGCCGTACGACCTCGGCCGCGGCCGGATCGTCTACCGCGAGCGCTAGAGGCACCGCTCGCGGTGCCGACTCAGGACGCGACGGCTCCGCCGGCGTGTCCGTCTGAAACGACCGGTCGACACGTTGGACGCTTCACCGAGAGACGCTTGAACCGGCGCCAGTTCCTGGGCGTTGCGGCGGGCGCGGCCCTTCTGGGGCCACATCTCGCCTCACCGCCTCATCCTCGTGAGCTTCGCCGCGGCCTCGCCGGCGACGTGCTCACGCCCGGAAGCGCCGGCTACGACCGGGCGCGCCTGCTCTACAGCCCGCGCTTCGACACGGCCCGCCCGGAGGCGATCGTCTTCTGCGAGACCGTTGGCGACGTCGTCCACACGATCCGGTGGGCGCGGCGCTACCGCGTGCATCTCGTCCCGCGCTCGGGCGGGCACAGCTATGGCGGCTACTCGACGACGACCGGCGTCGTCCTCGACGTCTCGCGCTTGAGCCGGGTACGCGTGTCCGGACGGCTCGCCGTCGTCGGCGCCGGGGCGCTGCTCGTCGACGTGTACTCGGCGCTCGCCGCACACGGCCGGATGATCCCGGCCGGGACGTGCCCGTCGGTCGGGATCGCCGGCCTGACGCTGGGCGGGGGTCACGGCTACGCCTCGCGCAAGCTGGGGCTCGCCTGCGACGCGCTCACCGGGCTCACGATCGTGACCGCCTCGGGCGAGGTGCTGCACTGCGACGCGCGCCGCCACACCGACCTCTTCTGGGCCTGCCGGGGCGGCGGCGGCGGCAACTTCGGCGTCGTCACGAGCTTCACGTTCCGCACGACGCCGGTCGGCGGCGTCGCCACCTACGTGCTCGAGTGGCCGTGGGCGCAGGTGCGCGAGGTGGTCGCGGCCTGGCAGTCCTTCGCCCAGCACGCGCCGGACGAGCTCTCGTTCGACCTCAACCTCACCGCCACCGAGGTCCGGCCGCACATGACCTCGGCGGGCCAGTACCTCGGCTCGCCGGCCGAGCTGCGGCGCGCGCTCGCACCGCTCCTCGCGCTCGGGACGCCGATGCGCGTCGAGATCACGGGGCGGACGTTCCTCGAGGCGGCGCTCCACTTCGCGGGCTGCGACCGCGAGGGCGTCGACCGATGCCGGCGCGCCGACAAGTTCCCCCCGGGGACGGTGCAGCGCGAGACCTGGAAGGCGAAGTCGGACTACGTGAAGCGGCCGCTTCCGCGGGCGGCGGTCGACGTGATGGTGCGTGCGTTGGAGGCACGCGTGGCGGATGCCGCCCTCGGCCGCGGCACGATCCTACTCGACGCCTACGGCGGCGCGATCGCCCGCGTTCTGAAGGCGGCGACGGCGTTCGTCCACCGGGACGCCCTCTGCTCGGCTCAGTACCTCGCGTACTGGCCCGCCGGCGACGCGGCCCGAGCGGCCGCGAACCTCGCCTGGATGCGCGACTTCTACGCGTCGCTCCGCCCATACGTGTCCGGGGAGGCCTACGTGAACTACATCGACCCGGAGCTCCGCAACTGGCGCCACGCCTACTACGGATCGAACTATGCGCGGCTGCGGCGCGTCAAGCACCGTTACGACCCGAAGGACTTCTTCCACTTCGGACAGAGCGTCAGATAGGG
>Ga0209577_10003822_pt1 | contig 14182 bp, 9 predicted proteins | sample GraSoiAngelo_109_FD_185874 | JGI IMG/M metagenome (GOLD analysis project Ga0209577, IMG submission 185874) | Grasslands soil microbial communities from the Angelo Coastal Reserve, California, USA - 14_0903_12_20cm (SPAdes) (version 2) | ecosystem: Environmental > Terrestrial > Soil > Grasslands ...
GCAGCAACGATGTACCGATGTCGGCGATGTGGACGCAGAAACCCGGCGTAAACAAAGAGCAGTACGGGTATGACGCGGACATTCGCGAGTCGGCTTCCGTCGCCCACATTTATGGCCAGAATTTGGTTGCGGCCGAGTCGTTGACCGCGTCTTCGGGCGCCTATGCGTGGTCGCCCGCAACTCTAAAGCCGACCGCCGACAAAGAGTTGGCAATGGGGCTGAACCGGTTTGTAATTCATACCTCCGTGCATCAACCGCTGCTGGACAGAAAACCAGGGCTGTCACTTGGTCCTTTCGGGCAGTGGTTCAACCGCAACGAAACCTGGGCGGAGCAAGCGAAGCCTTGGATCTCCTACCTCGCCCGCTGTTCCTACTTGTTGCAGCAGGGAAGGTTCGTGGCTGACGTCGCCTACTTCTACGGTGAGGACTCCAATATCACAGCGATCTACGGTGATCATTTCCCCGACGTTCCGGAGGGTTACAACTTCGACTACGTCAATGCCGACGCTCTCATCCACGAGTTCTCGGTTGCAAACGGAGTCTTGACTACCGCGAGCGGCATGAATTATCAGGTGCTCGCACTCGACCCGCGCAGTAAGCAGATGTCCCTGCCAGTTTTGCGGAAGATCAACGAACTCGCCGAGGCAGGCGCGATCGTCGTGGGCGCAAAGCCGGAGAGCGATCCCAGCCTGGCCGATGATCAGGCTGAGTTCCACACCTTGACGGAGAAGCTTTGGGGCTCGGGCAACGGCGCGAGCGCAGGGAAGAGAAGAGTGTATGGCGCGCAGAAGTTAGCGGACGTGCTGCAGACCCTTCACGTCTCGCCCGACTTCGAATACACGAAGCCAAAAACCGATACGAGTATTCTTTTCGTCCACCGCAAGCTTGCCGACGGCGACATCTATTTCGTCGACAACCGTAACGATCGTGACGAAGTGTTCGACGCGTCGTTCCGAGTGCAAGGCAAAGCCCCCGAACTGTGGCACCCCGACAGCGGACAGATCGAGCCGGCCTCATATCGATCGGCTGATGGCCATACGACTGCGCCCCTACGTCTGGAACCCTGGGGCACGGTATTTGTCTTTTTCCGGCATCCTGGGAAATCTCCGTCTCGGACCATTCCAGGCCTTGTTGAGCAAACCCTCGTAACTGCCGATGCCCCGTGGGATGTTGCTTTTGAGCCAGATCGCGGCGCACCGCCTAAAATTACTTTCGACAAGTTGCTATCTTGGCCAGATAGCGCCGATCAAGGCGTGAAGTACTTCTCCGGCGCAGCCACATACACAAAGACGCTACGGGCCCCCGCAGATTGGTTCCAAGCCGGCTCCCATCTTTGGATTGACCTGGGACAGGTCAACAACCTCGCCGAAGTTTCGGTCAATGGTAAGCCGTTGGGGATTGCCTGGAAGACTCCTTATCGCGTGGATGCCACCGATGCGTTGAAGCCGGGAGAGAATCAGATCGAAATCAAAGTCACGAACGGTTGGGCGAACCGCATCATCGGCGATCGGCAACCGAACGCGACCAAGACCTATACCTTCACTTCTCCGAAATTTTATAAGGCCGATTCACGGTTGTGGCCTTCCGGCCTGTTAGGTCCTGTCCGGATTCTTCGCGCAAGCACCGGGAGGTGAATCCCGAGCACATCGACGACGGTGTTTTCACAATTACCTGTGAACGGCTCACAAACCACTGAACCTTTCCCTCTCTCGATTCTGGACCGTTTTGGACCCCATGTAACGGCGATCGTCAATCCGCTCACGGTATTATTGTAAGAGCCGGCAGGTTTGCGGTCGATTCCCATCGCCCGCTCCAGAATCCATCAGAAACAATGGACTTATCGCTTCTCTCCGCTAATGCTTGTGGGGGAAGAACATCATGCGACATCTCGCACTGATTGTTCTGCTCCGCGACGGAATTTGTCCGGTAAGCAACTGACCAATCAAGTCGAAATACTTCCCCGTCGATTACCTTGCCGTGATTTGACCGTCTCAGTTCCCATAGGGTGGTAGGATAGCAGCCATCCTGTCGAGGCAAGTCGGAGGCCCGCCAAAAATGGAGACACTGGAATCCATGCAGGTACCGGTGGAAGCTTGTATATCAAGCTCTGTTTCGACCGCCCCAGTCACAACGCTTCCGCCGAGGCACTCTGTCCTCGTCCGCATCACTCACTGGATTATCACTCTCTGCTTTTTCGCCTTGCTCCTCACCGGTGTGGAAGCCGCCTGGATTGCCGTGCTTACAGGCTTGCTGTATGCAATCTCCGGTCTGTTTACAGGGCATTTCCGGAAAGATTTCAAATCAGAGCCGCATGCGCTTGAAAGTCTACCTTACATGAGGCCATTCCAAGGTGGGTTGTTAGTGATCGAGATAGTTGATCACCAACGGACCAATGCCTTGCACCTGGACGATGGTGCCAGCAGCATGTCGAGTGAAATGAGGCTGTCTGCGCGGAATTAGCGCGTAGGAACCTGCTGCGAGAGGGAGACGGTCCAGGTCGTCGCGCCTGCCCATAATTTCCCCTTTCGGGGAATCCGATTAGCTAGCTTCATGAGACTCGGATTGCGAGACGCGAACCAGGAGGTTGAACTCCCGGCTCGCGTAAGGACTATTCGCAGGGGTTGTTAGGCAAAATCTGGCGATAGTTCAAGAACAGAATCCTAGAACCGGGCTGGTGAGAGGTACCGGCCTGGTGGACCGATCCTAATAGTGTGCTGTACTCCGTGGCTGAACTGCCACCAAAGTTGTTGGTTGTGCCGGGAATCAAAGGCCCACCAAGTTGCCACCAGCAGTGACCAGAAACAGATGTTGTGCTGTAAATGGGATAGAAGAGTGCGCCTGGAGGCGGGTTCGCGCATCCCTTCCCTGTAAGCACGTCGCAGACGGAAGAGTCCTCAATCGCCGGGAGATCTGCTTCAAAAGCGACTCGGCTAAAGTTCTGCAAGTCATCTTCTTGCTCAGCTTCAGCAGGCCTGAACTTCGGGCTGCTGAACTGAATTGGGCTGGGCACGGCGGAAAACCCGTACGGGTCCGGAGCAGTGCCCGCCCAAGCATTGTGATAGGGGACACCATCGAAGTCCACATCGGAATCCAGACATCCGCCCAGCGGAGTTACAGATCCGAAAATGACGGAGCTGGCGGTATCGACGCAAAAGAAATCGTCTACCTCATTGTGCCTGCCAGTCTTCGGATCGGTTTCAGCTTCAACGGGACTGCTGAGGCAGGCCCCGAGACCCGGGATGATGGAATTGTCCTGCCCATCGCAGTAGTTGTAGTGGCCGATCTCGTCGGAAAAAGCGACGTTGAACGTGTGCGCGGCCCACGGCACGCGCGTATGTTCGTTCGAGGTCGCATACATAGGGTGGTAAGCGTAGGGTCGAGAGCTGCAGGTTTTGGCATGTGGATTGAAGACGATCTGCGCGAAGCCATTGGCCACGCTGGCGGTCATGAATCCGGTCTGGCCGGTAGTGAGGTCCTCGACCATAGTGAGGAGGCCGTCTTCGGTGTCGCGGATTGTGACCCGCAAGCTATCACCCGGATTCATGAGAAAGGTTTCGCCCGGCAGAACGGCAAACCTGTTGGGATCACTGTTGAGAGGACCGCCGGGAGCCTGCGATTTGCCGTCGAGGGTGAGAAAAGCAAAGGAAGTGGTTTCGAGCCCCACTTTGTTCTGGCAGTCCAGGTTATTGGCAATGGGTCCTTTGGGCCCCGCAGCCTTAATGCTCAAGCTGTTAATGTGAAGGGCGGCGACGTATTGGGAGGGAGTGAATCCGGTGACCCATCCTGGGGAATAGAACTGCAGCTCCAGAAAGGCGGTTCCCGGGTGCCGGCCGATATACCGCGGCGAATCGGGATCTCCGTTGTCGAAGATGTTGTCGTCAGAATCGGGGACGCACTTGTGGCTAAAGAGCGGAGACGATTCCGTGTCACAGAGTGCCATGCCAAACCAAAAGGCCGGGTGGAGCTGAAAATTCCAGATGGTCGGGCCGCCAGTGCCCTTGGGGCTGGCATCGGTCGGGAAAGTAGGGGGATCGGTCGGGAGAACAAGGTTGTAGACATTATGGTTTCCTGATCCGTTGACGTTGGAGTAGAAGAGCAACGCGGGCTCGTCGTGACCAATATATCTGCCCTTGTAATCGGGGTCGAAGCTGCGATTGTACTGGCGCTCAGTACACAGGGAGAAGGGATCCTCGCAATTGAAACGGTTGATCGTGGTTTGACCAAGGGTCCGCTGTTCGGCCGTTAAGGCCAGCAGCATCACAGGAAGCACGTGCTTCAAACTATGCATGTGAGTCCTCCAGATCGATCGCACAGAGACAAGACCCTAAGTTGGCGTCCTGCTTCCGTCGTGAATTTTATAAAGCCACCCATTCACTCCTGAAAGAAGAAACGAGCGGCCTGGGAACCTCCGAACGAATCGGAATTTTCTGACAGGTCAGACAGAGAGCCCACTCCCTGCCTGTGCGAGGATGCAGGGAGGTGAAAGCGAGCGCCAGAACTATATGAGATAGAATGCTCCGGGGCAAGATAGAAGTTTTTCGCTACACAACTGCCTGCGAGAAGGATACCGTCGGTGGCGTCCGCGAATGCGACAGACGCAAAACGCTCGTGACTAATCGCCCGAGAAGGAACTCTGCCGGTGGCGCCTTGATCCCTAACACGGCCTCGCTAACAAGCTTGCCTATCGCCGGACCGTGCTTGAAGCCGTGACCCGACCCACCGCCGACGATCCACACATTCGCTGCTTCAGGATGGCGGTCGAGTATGAAATTTTGGTCGGCGGAGTTTTCGTACTGACAGACCCTGCTTTCGAGCAGCGGAGCGTCAGCCAATCCGGGGAAACGCATTGAGACATACCTTCGCGCGGCGGCTAATCCCGCTGCTGAGATCTGGCGCTCCATTGTCGTCGGGTCGACGACCGGCCCACGCGTATCGTCGGCTATTTTGAAGCCACGCCAGTGATTTCCGGGAATACCGTAATAGAGGTGCTCGGCGCGCCTGCTATTATCGATCCACACGGGCAGCTGTGCATCCGTGAAGCGCACATCTCCCGCGGCGGTTCCCAAGAAGAAAACCTCTTGACGAGTGGCACGAATCAAGGACCCCAAGAAGGAAAAGACCGTCCCGAGCCAAGGACCACACGCAAACACGTATGCATCGGCGGTCAGGCTCTCCCCAGGTGTCAGGATGATTCCCTCCATGCGATTACCGGTGATCCGTCCTGGAGCCGCTTGCGCTTGTCGGTACTCGCCCCCTTCTTTGAGAAAGGCATTGAAAACCGCCTCGCAGCAACGACGCGCGGCTAAGAAGCCAAAATCCGGTTCGTAGATGCTCCAGGATATTTCGTCGAATTTGATTTGCGGCCAGCGTTTCGCGCAATCGCTGGCCGCCAGCTTCTCCAAGCGCACTCCTGCGTCGCGGAGCAACGGCAGGGCGGCGCGCTCGTAAGAATCGTCCTGGCCCGTCATCCAAAGCACCCCGGTGGGGAAGAACAATTTCAGGCCCCATCGTTGCTCGTTCTCCTGCCAGAGCCGCAAAGCCTGCACGGCCATTTGTGTGTAAATCCGGGAAGGTCCGTAGGTAGCGCGGATGATGCGTGTTTCCCCGCCTGAGCTTGCGCGGGAGTTTCCCGGTCCCCAAGCGTCAACGAGAACCACCTTCGCGCCCTTGCGCAAAAGCTCGAGCGCGGTCCATCCGCCGAAGGCACCGGCTCCGACGACAATAACCGAAAGGGGGTTCGACCGAGCCAACACGCGTCGCCCGAGAACGTAAGCTGCTCCGGTTAACGCCGAACCCTTTAAGAAACTGCGGCGGGAACTATTTCTTTCCATGAAATCGCCCTTTTGACAAGGCGCTTAGCTGCGCATTCTATCTGATTTTTCTCCACTTCACTCGAGCGATTCGCGATCAAGCGCGTGATGGGAAAACAACTTCTTCTTGACAGTATTTAGACCTGCCTGAGAAGATCCACCAACCGTCGAGGGTTTCGCGAAGTTAGTGAGTTCGAGCGTTGCAGGATTGGGGTCCTCCGACCAACATGGCTGCTCAAACAGTCTGTTCAACTTCCGGAGCTTTCGCGTTCACAGCACTCCACCTGCCGCGCTGTTGTTGAACTTCACAAGTCTACCTCAGGCCTTTGTTCGGGCGTTTTCGATATTGACCTGATTAACCTCCATTCCGGAAATTCGGTTTTGATTTTGTATAGGGAAAATGCCACATCGGCCGAGCTACCAGGAGGATGACATGATCATGGTTCGATTCCCCAAACTGCTGGCACTTCTATTGTTTTTCGCGGCCGCGTGTCGGGTCTCAGAAGGCCAGGCCGTTTATGGAAATATCATCGGCACGGTTACCGACCCGAGTGGAGGAGTGGTGCCGAATGCCACGGTAGTTTTCACCGATACGGATCGTGGAGTCACCTACCAGACGGTCACAAATGCAAGCGGCAACTACGAACAGACGCACCTTTTGGCCAGTCACTATAAGATCAAAATCACTGCGGCGGGTTTCGGTCCGTTCGAGGCCGCCGCAGAAGTCCAGATTGACGCTTCGACTCGCGTGGACGCGCAATTGGGACTTCAACAAGCGTCTACCAAAGTAGAAGTGATCTCGGAAACACCGCTGCTGAAAATGGATCGTGCGGACGTCAGTACCACGCTGAGTACCGGTGAACTCAGCAGCCTCCCCATCCTCAACCGCAACTTAACGCAAATGCTGTTAGTCACCCCAGGTACGCAGCTCAACGACTGGCAGCACGCCTCATCAGAAAATCCGCAGGGCGGCTATCAAATTGACGTTAACGGCCAACAGTTCACTTCGAATGGTTTTCTTTTGGATGGAACGGAAAATAATAGCGCCATACTCGGTATCGCAGTCATCAATCCGAACATTGACTCGCTCCAAGAATTCAAGGTAACGACCAGCAATTACGACGCCTCCTTTGGATCGGTGGCTGGCGCGCTGCTGCAAGCCACGACGAAGTCAGGCACGAACAGCTTTCACGGCTCGTTATTCGAGTACCTGCGCAACGATGCCTTCAATGCCGCCAACTGGGCTGCTCAGCAAGATTTGCCCTTGCGCTGGAACCAGTTTGGCGGATCCTTTGGTGGACCGATCCTGAAAAACAAGCTGTTTTTCTTTGCGGACTATCAAGGACTCCGCCGGCGCCGGTCAGAATCGACGATCACGACCGTACCCACGCAAGCGGAACGCAACGGGGATCTGAGAGCTCTGCTTGGCGACTACCTCTGCGCGGGCGGAACGACCTCACCTACTCCATGCGCTAATCCAGCTCCAGCAGTGACGACTACGGAAGGCACGAGCGTTCCCGCCCGGAACGGCATGTTTTTTGATCCGACAACCGGTAACAAGGACCCGGTGACGGGTCAGCCGGACGGCGTAGGGCGCGAAGCGATCTCCGGCGGGGGGCAAGTGAACGTCTTGCCGACTGTACCCGCTGCAGTAACGAACATCCTTAAATTCCTACCCATGCCTAACATTGCAGGCGGCGCGATCGCCGGTAATTACCTTGCCACTGGCGGCGAAAGATTTGACAGCGTTCAAGGAGACGGCCGCGTTGACTACAATTTCTCGGATGCTCTGCACTTCTTCGGCCGCTACACCATCGCCGACTTTAATAAGTTCGCGCCGGGAGCCTATGGGACGATCGCTGGTGGTCCTGGTCTGGACCAAATCTTTTTTGCGGGAACCTCGTTGGCTCGCAACCAAAGCCTGGCACTCGGCGCTACATACACATTCAGCCCGACTTTGATCACCGATTTTCGCTTTGGATTCTATCGCTACCGTGTTCGCGTACGGCCCAATGGCGTAGGCACCACGCCCGCCAGCGATGCTGGCTTCCCTGGACTAAATTTGGGAACCGTGGAAACCAGTGGCATGCCTGCGTTCTACATCAGCGGAAGCGGAGGATTCAACTTTGGATACGCTTTGGGGGTCAATCAGTGCAACTGTCCGCTGAAAGAGACCGAAAGCCATTTCCAATGGGTCAACAACTGGACAAAAACGCGCGCTGATCACACCCTTAGCTGGGGCGTGGACATTCGTCGTGCCCAACAGCAACGCGTCCCCAGCGATTCTCATCGTTCCGGCGAAATCAGCTTCAACAATGGCGTGACCGGCAGCGCTGACATTGATGGAGAGGGCGGTAGCAGCGGGGCGGGGTTAGCCTCTTTCTTGCTCGCGCAGCCTAGCGGCTTTGCTCGTTATTTTACGGGCTTGGGCTTTTATCCCGGCCTTCGCCAAACGCGCCTATTTTTGTATGGACAGGATTCATGGAGAGCGACGCGGAAACTCACGGTTAACCTTGGTCTACGCTATGAGAACTATTTGCCGCAAACTGCAGCGAAGCCCGGCGGCGCAGGCAGCTTTGATCCCCACACCGGCGAAGTTCTTGTGGCTGGAGTGGGTAGCGTCCCCCTCAGCCTGGGCGTGAAAGCCTACAACCTGGGGTTTGCGCCAAGACTTGGAGTGGCTTACCAGCTGCAGGAACACACCGTTGTGCGGGCTGGCTACGGCCGCAGCTTCTCGCCTGCAGGACTTGGGGCGGTGTTCGGGCAAGCCCCCGATTACGACCCGCCCATAACCATTCCTCAACAAGTAAACCAAAACAATAACTACGCTTCTGTCTTTAGCCTCCTAAGCGGACCGCCTTCTCCTCCCAATCCTACCATTGGCGGCAACGGGCGCTACCCGTTGCCGCCAACGCTCAACGTCTACTATTTCTTTGATCCTCCGTCCAGCTATCGTATTCCCTTGGCGGATTCCTGGAACCTGGCCATGCAGCACGGCTTTACCTCCTCGCTGACTGCGGAAATCGCCTACGTCGGAAATGTCGGGCGGCACTTGTTCATGAATCCGAACGTCAATCAAGCAGCGCTGGATCCGAATTGCGTGACGGATGGCACGTGCAACGATTTTAACGCTCGGCGCAGGTTCAATGGCTTCGGCTTAGATCAGGCGCTCTATCAGACCTGCAATTGCGACAACTCGGATTACCACGGCCTCCAAGCCAAGGTTCAACGGCGACTCGCACACGGGCTCGACTTTCTCGTGAGCTACACGTGGGGCAAAGCCATGGCCGACACCGAGACTGGCGGCGCTTTCTCCAATAACCTGAATTGGAAGCAAGATCGCGGCCCGGCAAACTTCGATAGGGCCCAGGCGCTCACTATCAGCCATGTTTGGGAATTGCCCTACGGCCGAGGGCGCCACTGGGGAAGCGACTCCGGAAAAGTGATGGATCTTGTGCTCGGAGGCTGGAACTTCACTGGAATCACCACAGTGGAATCTGGCCTCCCATTCACGGTAACTGTGTCCAACGCGCCAAACGTGTTCGCGGACCTCAACAGCGTGCGTCCCGATAGAATCGGGAACCCCAATGTGGCAAATCCAAACGCAACCTTGTGGTTTAACCGAGCAGCATTTGTCGCGCCGCAAGGTATCGGCCGAAATGGTTTGGAGAGCCACAATTCGCTCCGCGGTCCGGGCTTCTACGAATTCGATCTTGGCCTAGGGAAGACCTTTGCAATCACGGAAGGCAAGACACTCGAATTCAAATGGGAAAACTTTAACGCAACAAACCACGTCAATCTCGCAAATCCCAACGGCACAGTTGATGTGGTAGTTCCGAGGCAGATCACCTCGGCCGCCGACATGCGGCAAATGCAATTCGGTTTGCATTTCCGTTTTTGAGTTAGGTTGATTCCGGAGAGGCTCGGCAAAGATCTGCGTTGTCGCGAATTTTTGTTTACATTCTTGCTGGTTCGATCTTCTAGATTCGGAGGGCGCACTCTCGATGAGAACGCGAAAGCTGCTCGGCTGTTGGATTCTTCTTTGGTTTTTGGGCGCCAGAATTTGCGCGCAGCAAGAAGCCCCCTCAAACCCTGGACCAGATACCCGCTATAAAGTGGATGGGCTCGTTGTCGTCGGACACCCGGATGACGATATCGAGGTCGCTGCCTACCTCGCGAAAATGATCGAGCAGCAACACAAACGCTTCGCAGTCGTTTACACCACGCGAGGAAATTCCGGCGGCAATGCCGTCGGCTATGAACAGTCTACGGCTCTGGCCGATGTGCGCGAGATGGAGGCGCGGCACTCGCTCGCCACATACGGAATCAACGACGCCTGGTTCCTGCATGGTTCGGACACGCCGGGCGCCGACGTGCTTCATTCCCTTGAAACCTGGGGTCACGGCCAAGCCTTGGACGAAATCGTTCGTCTAGTACGGCTGACGTGCCCCGAAGTCATTCTGACCTGGCTTCCCAATTACGTCGTTGGCGAAAACCACGAAGATCATCAGGGCGCGGGAGTGCTCGCAACTGAGGCTTTCGATCTTGCCGGCAATCCCCTTGCCTTTCCCGAGCAGGTCACTGCGCCGCGCAACCGCCTGAACATCAGTAACTATGGCGAGGGCCTTCGCCCCTGGCAACCGAAGAAGATCTACTACTTTTCAGACACCATTCACTTCGATTTCTTCAAGGGCAAAGGTCCGGAATATCGCACCAACGAAATTTCGCCTTCTCGGAAGATTCCCTATTCGCGGGTGGCCGCAGAAGCCTGGAGTGACTACCAGACGCAGAACGATTTTACCGACGCACAGCTCAAAGAATTCACCGAGACCCCCATCCGTTTCATTTTCGGAAAGTCGCTGGTCGGCGGCGCACCCACGAGTGACATCTTCGAAGGTATCGCGCCAGCTCCCATTGGGTATGTCCCGGCTCGTGGTTATGAGCCACCATCGGCACAGTTGACCCTTGAGCTGGGTGGACCTTGGGCCTTCTATCGGGCCTTTTGGCCAGCGCACAACATCGAGCATCTCGCTGATTTGTACGCGCCGGAGGCGCAAGTTGCACCTGGCGATTCGCTGTGGGTTCCCCTGCTTATCCGCAATGACACCGGTGCGGTAAAGAAGGTTACGGTACGCGCTGTGCTGCCGGCGGGCTGGAGCGAGAAGCCCGGCACCGAGGTGTACTCCGTTGCGCCGCACGATTCCTACCCGGTTCAATTAGCGGTTACGCCATCGGAGTCCCACAGGAACAGTTGGCAGACGCTTGCTTGGGAGGCCACAACGGACGGTCGGAAGATAGGAACGGTCACCCTGCGGGTCGATGTGGTCGGCAACGGCCTTCCACAGTAAAAGGTAAAAGGCCCTACTTGACCATTTTCTTCAGCCAATCGGTTAGCGCTTTCTTGTACCAGAGGAGCTCCGCGTGCGATTCCCAATGGTCCATGCCATGCGGCGCGCCCTCGACGGGGATCACGTCACAGTGGCCGCCCGCGGTCCTCGCCTTTTCGCACATCTCCACAGATTGCTCGTAGGGAACATCTTCATCTTGGGTGCCATGTATTAACAAAAACGGGGGCATGTCCCGATTCACGTAGATTACCGGTGAGGCTGTGATCAGCAGGGAGATCGTATCGGCATCGATGGAGCGAATTCCGAACAACTCGAGGACTTCCTTGGGGACCGGCTTCCACGCCGCACACGCCGAGACAAAATCGTGAATTCCATACAGCGAAACAACGGCAGCGATCCTTGCTTTCGTGTGGTTGCGGGCGCCGACATAGGAAACCAAGTGCCCTCCGGCGGACTCACCGATCAGCACGATACGCCGCGCGTCCACCTTGTATCTGCTCGCGTTCTTTTGCACGTAGTCGATGGCGGCCTCGACGTCCTCCGCCGCGGCAGGAAACGTAAACTTCGGCGCCAAGCGGTAGTTGATGCTGAACCACGCAAATCCAGCCTCCGCCAGCGGCTGAAAAAGGTAAGTTATGTATTGCTGTTTATCGCCCGCAATCCATCCTCCGCCGTGCACAAGAACGGCAGCCGGAAAGGGCCCTGCCCCATCGGGAAGGTGTGCGTCCATCAGGAGGGAGATTCCTTGAACCTCTTTGTAGACGATGTCTTTGAAGTCTTCGGCACGGGCGGAAACGCAGAAAAAAAGCAAAACCGCGACAAATACAGTCTGAGCTCGTGAACAGATCATGTGGACAGACTATATCCTGAGGCTACCTGTGGGGCGAGCGGAAAGACAGTGCGTTGGAGTCCGTCGGGTTTGAGCGCCGCAGACACGACAATGTTCGTGTCAACGACAAGTCGAAGCGAAATCATCTGCGCTTGGTTTTCTTGTCACGCGCAGCCCTGATGATGCTGTCAATCTGCTGCGAAACGAGAGCGTCCGTCCTTTTCGCCTTCGACTCTTTGCCGATGATCGTGAGAACCTGGGGCTGCAAGTCGTACATAGTCACGAATACTGAGCAGGATCGCGCCTGGCGCTGGTCTCACGACCAGCGTGAAACCGGCCTCGCGCGGATGCAAGCCGGCCCGTATCACGGGCAGCGGGTGGCCTGCGTGCCGGAGTGACTCGGCCGCTCTCCTGGACATTATGGAAAAGCGCGGGTGATTCTCCCTGATGTCAACGTCTTGCCGTACGCCTTTCGCTGGGATTCGCCCCGTCATGCTGAGTACCGCCGGTGGCTGCAAGCCTTGGTCAACGCCCAGGCCGCCTATGGTATCGCGCCCCAGGTCTGTGATTCGCATCAGCACGCACGCGCGCATTTACGCTCAGCCAAGCACGCTCGACGAGGGGATCAAGTTCTGCCGCATCTTGCTAGCGCCGGATACCTGCCCGGTCAGGAAGACCGCTCGCCTGCTGCTGATGGCTCGGGGAGAGCATGGTCCGGAGGAAGCGCTTCGCCGGACCAAATACGCCGGGAAGTCCAGGGCATGGCCGGCGCGCTCCAGAAGGCATCGAAAGGGGGCAAGCCCAAAGGCAACAGGGCCGTGGCGCAGAGATAAAGACTTCCCGTGGAGATGTAACTTTCTGCGAGCGATGGCTGGTGTCCGCAAAAGCCGATTCGCAGCCAGCCCCCTTCATCAAACGTTCCCGGCGCTTCGATCATTTTGAAGATGACAGCAGACATGCCGCAGCGGACCTGTGCTGGCTTCAGGTGTTCGGGCAATTCGCGCATCAGGCTAACCTGAGCAAGAGCGTGAAAAGCGCCAAACCGGTATGCCGTGGAACGACCCATCGACGGGAACGTACCCTCAGGGGCAATTAGCCGTTCCAGGATTTCCGCATAGCGCCGCGCCCGCTGCATTTCCATTGCATAAGCGCCCTCAAATTCGCGGTCCTTTTGTTTCAGGACGGCAAGCACGTCCAACAGCATGGGATGAATCACAAAACTGTTGTAATAATCGAAGTGAAAGAATTCTCCGTCCCCATACCCGCCGTCTCCAGCATACCAACGCAGCATCCGGCGCACACAAGCTTCCAGCCGCTCTTCCACGGTATTCTCGCCCATGGTTTGCAAAGCGGCTTCAATCATCGCGGCGAACAGCACCCAATTATTCTTGTCCGGAGTGGGAATGACGCGGGAGGACCGGAGCGCAGCGATCAACTGTTTACGCATCCGCGTATCCAGTCCAGACCACAAAATCTGTGGCGCTCGAAGAATTCCCTGCGCCAGAAACGCTACGTCCACCAAGGGCTGGGAGCCGTCGTGAAAATTCATGAAGTCCGCCGACTGTGGATGCGTGGCAGCGTCAAGAGACGCCTGGGCCCAACTGACAAATTTCTGCTGCTGCTTCGTTTCGGATTCATTCAGTTCCCCGGCTGCGAGCCAAGGCGCGATTCCAGCAAGCAGCCTGCCAAAAGCCTCCAGATGCGTATATTTCCTTCGATCGGGATTCGCTGCTTCCACAGGCATTTTCTTCTTCAGCTCGCCCCGGGCCTGGTTCTCAAGCACCGGCCCGCCAAGCCTCTCGAGCACAGCAAGCCAGTAACTGCGTTCGTTTACCTTGGCTGGTGTGCCTGGTTGAGCTTGCACCGGCAGCTTCGGGAAAGGCGAACTGAACACGCTCCGAGCGCCAAGGACTGCCGCACATTTCAAAAAGTCTCTTCTGCGTTCCATAAAGCGAAGGAGTATTTAAAGACTTTACTTCTGTTTCAGCAAATCCAGTTTTTGAGAATCAGCCGCGGATATTCTCCAGTAAGGAATTTCCGGCCGGCGATCGTCCTGCGGATCGGCCCAGCGATCGTTCGGAATTGTTGGAGTCCAGCAGGGGCGCAGCGGGTCGCGGTCGTAAGGATAAGGCCCGAGCCGACGGAACATTTCGCTATACTCCGCCAATTTCTCGCGGTCAAGCCTCACGCCGAGT
>Ga0209577_10003824_pt1 | contig 14181 bp, 14 predicted proteins | sample GraSoiAngelo_109_FD_185874 | JGI IMG/M metagenome (GOLD analysis project Ga0209577, IMG submission 185874) | Grasslands soil microbial communities from the Angelo Coastal Reserve, California, USA - 14_0903_12_20cm (SPAdes) (version 2) | ecosystem: Environmental > Terrestrial > Soil > Grasslands...
TGAGTTGCTGGATCTGCTCGCATGGGGAAAACTTCGCTGACATGACCTTTGAGGTGCGCCGTGCGATTGCGGCCGATCATCCCAGTTTGCCAGGACATTTTCCGGACAGCCCTCTCGTGCCAGGCGTATTGATCCTCGATGAAGTTCTTGCGGCGCTGCGTGATTGGCGCGAAGACTGTGAGCTTACCGCGATCCGGACGGTCAAGTTTCTGCAACCACTAAAGCCCGATCAGCCATTTACGATCTGCTTTTCTGCGGGCAATGATCACTCGAGCAAAGTCGATTTTTGCTGCCGCATTCAAGGCCGTGTAATAGTTGAGGGCCAGCTTGAAGTTTATTCCAGGACAAAGGTGACTTCGTGAACGCGCCATTTTCCGACGCGCAAAGGTTTAAGGTAGAGCCAAGCGATCCGCGCCTGGCTGAATACCTGAAAGAATATCCATCGACGGTATTCAGTGAACGACTATATCAAAGCATCGAACTGCTGGAGCGTTATAGCGTCGAATTAGCTGTCGATCTGGCGCGCCGGTTGAACGTGATCGATCACCTCAGCCAATGGCGATCCATCGATGACCTGTGCGGTCTCCTTTCGTTTCAGCCATCTTTCAAGTTCGCCTTGCATTGGATCCTGGAACGTTTGGTCGAAATCGACTGCGTCGAGGCGCGAACCGACGGGAACACTCGGTTGTACCATCTCCGGAATACCCTGCCGCAGCCCGATCTCAAGAGCCTGCGCACAGCAGGCCTGCAAATCGATCCGGCGAATGCGGCGACGTTGGATTTATTGGACCACGCCGCGAGCCTTTATCCGGCTGTGGCCAATGGCCAGCAAAGCGGTGATCGCAATTTGCTCGGGCCGCAAGGCGTGCCGCTGTGGCTGAACTATTTTCACAACGACAATTTAACCTATGCCGTGAATAACTGGGTCGGGGCTGCACTTGCCGCCGAGCGCATTTCCAGTCGGCGCACGCTTCGGATCTTGGAAGTCGGCGCCGGGCCCGGTAGCGCCAGCGAAATTCTACTACGCGTGCTTGATGAGCGCGGACTTTTGCCACGGATAGAACGTTACCTCGTGACGGAACCGAACGCGTTCTTTCTGCGATGTGGCCAACGCAAACTCGCAAGGCAATATCCTGATCTTCCGTTCGAATGGGGTGCGCTCAATCTCGATTCGCCCTGGAACACTCAAGGTATCAAGCCCGGTGAATTCGATCTGGTATACGCCGTTAACGTGATGCATATCTCCAAGGATCTCGTGTTTAGCCTGCACGAAGCGCGCCAGGCTTTGGCCAGCGACGGCTGGCTCGTAATCGGCGAATGCCTGCGACCGTATTTTAATCAACCAATCTATCCCGAGCTGATGTTTCAGATTCTTGAGAGTTTTACAAACGTCCAGATAGATCCAGAGCTTCGCCCAAATCCAGGCTTTCTGACGGCGGAGCATTGGCGGCGCGCGTTGACTCGCGTCGGCCTTCAGCGTGCCGAAGTTGCGCCGAACATCGATCGCATTCGTGAAATTTACCCACACTTTTTCACTGGTGCGATTTGCGGACAAAACGTCGTTTCTGAACCATGACCTCGGACGTTCTCGAGACGAAAGCCTCAGAAGCGGTGCGTTGGACGGGCTTGCCGGAACGCGGCTCGCTGACCTCGCTGAGATCTCTCGCCTGGATCGCGATGCACATCGGGCGTTGGGCAGCAAGGCTGCTTTTATATCCGATCACATTTTATTTTGTAGTTACTGCAGGCGCAGCCCGTCGGACCTCGTACGAATACTTAAAGCAAATCCGCGGCTCTCCAGCCCACTGGTGGCATGTGTTTCGTCATTTTCATTGCTTCGCGGCGACAATTCTGGACCGCGTTTACCTGTTGCGCGGTGAGTTCCAGCGCTTTGACGTGAAGCTTCATGGCAAAGAAGTCCTGCACCACCGAATGGAAAGCGGAAAAGGCTGCATTCTTTTGGGCTCGCACTTGGGCAGTTTTGAGGTGTTGCGAGCTCTGGGCGTAATGCAGCGAAACTTTCCGCTCAAGGTTTTGATGGATGCAACCCACAACCAGAATATCACCGGCTTTCTTGACGCGTTGAATCCAGTGATCGCCGGCACAGTCATTGCGCCGGATCGGGCGGATACACTACTGACAGTTAGAGAAAGTTTGGATGCCGGGTTCTTCGTCGGCACGCTGGGTGACCGCGTGTCGAGCGATGTTAAGACAAGCCGCTGCCAATTCCTTGGCCGCCCGGCTGCGTTCCCAGTCGGGCCAATTGTGCTTGCCGCGATGACGCGTTGCCCCGTGATTTTGTTTTTTGGTCTCTACCGCGGTAAGAACCGTTACGAAATTTACTTCGAGCATTTTGCCGACGAAATCACCTTGAATCGCGATCGTCGGGCTGAGGAGATCCAACTTTGGATGCAGCGCTACGCCGAGCGCTTGGAGCATTATACGCGCCTTGCGCCTTATAACTGGTTTAACTTCTATCCGTTTTGGGATTAGCGGGCTCCCATATGAGGAAATGGCGAAGCATTCGGATGACGAATGGCGCAGTAAAGCTGCGCTCATCTTACTCTTGCTCATGCTCCTACTCTTGCTCGAAAAATGCTCAAAGAGCATGAGCAAGAGCAGGAGTAATAGCGTATATGGAACGATGGCTAACATAGGAGGGATTAATAAAGCAGAAATCCGCACATTGATCCCCCACTCCGGTCTGATGTGTTTGTTGGATGAGGTAACTCAGTGGGATGATCGATCGATTACTTGCATCACTAACACGCACCGTGACCCGGCCAATCCATTACGCCGCGACGGACGATTATCTGCTCTGCATGCTTTCGAATACGGCGCGCAAGCGGCGGCAGTGCATGGCGGATTGCGGGCCCGTTTGGTGAATGCACTCGCGCCGCCTGGTTATTTGGCTGCCTTGCGCGACGCGCGCCTGCACGCGACGCAGCTCGATGTCATCGAGTCCCCACTGCAAGTACGCGCCCTGCGTTTACTCGGAGATGGTGTTAATTGCGTTTACGAATGCCACATCTCCGCGGCTGACACGCTCCTCGCTGAAGGCCGGGTTACAATCATTCAGCGCGATCGGTAAATGACAAATGCCGAATGTCTAATGAGGAAGGAATGACGAAATCCGAATGACAAGAAATGTTCCCGTCGGGTTCGGATATTTAAGAATTCGGATTTGATTCGTCATTGGTCATTCGCGCTTCGTCATTTTCTTCACATCACAATTCCGCCGTCGACGCACAACACCTGACCGGTGATGTAACCGGCGTCAGCAGACGCAAGAAATGCCACTACATTAGCAATGTCTTCGGGCGTGCCTGTTTTACCGAGCGGAATTTTTGATTGAATGGAATTCTTAATTTCTTCGGAAAGTCCGACAGTCATGTCCGTGGTGATGAATCCCGGTGCTACGGCGTTTACGGTGATATTGCGGCTCGCCAATTCGCGGGCAAGCGACTTGGTAAATCCGATCACGCCCGCCTTGCTAGCCGCGTAATTTGTCTGCCCTGCGTTGCCAATCAAACCGATCACCGAACTGATGTTGATGATGCGACCGGCTCGCTGTTTGGTCATCGCGCGAATAATGGCGTGCACAAAACTGAACGCGCCGCGCAAATTCGTGTTAACAACTGAATCCCAATCCTCGAGTGACATTCTCATGGCAAGCCCGTCACGAGTCACACCGGCGTTGTTCACCAGAATGTCGACTCTGCCAAAATCGCCGAGAATCCCGGTGCCGATTTTTTGCACTGCCGCATGGTCCACGACATCGACTGTGTAGGCCTTTGCCGCGTCAGCACGAATTGCGTTAATCTGATCGGCGACGTTTCTTGCATTTGCTTCCGTGCGGCTCACGCACGCCACACGCGCTCCTTCATTTGCCAGTCGTAAGGCGATCGCTTGTCCGATTCCCCGTCCTGCTCCGGTAACAATCGCAACTTGATTCTCAAACCTCATATCCTTTTAAAGAGTGAAGATTAGCCTTTTACATCTCACTATGTCGAGGTGCGCAAAACCGCACGGGGCATCGATATCGTCTATACCACCACTCCGTAGCGACGCTGGCGACGACCAAATTCTTCCACGGCGGCAATAAGATCTTTTTTGGTAAAATCGGGCCACAGTTTAGGTGTGATGTACATCTCCGTATAAGATGTCTGCCAAAGAAGGAAGTTGGACAGACGCATTTCGCCTGAAGTGCGAATAAGTAGATCGGGATCGGGATAGTACCGCGTATAAAGGTGTTTGCTGAACATCTCCACATCGATCATCGCCTTGTCGATGTGACCGAGCTCGATGGCGCGAAGCAAACTTTTGATACCGTCGATGATTTCGAGACGGCCTCCATAACTCAGGGCAAAAATGAGAGTCAAACCAGTGTTGCCCGCAGTTTGCTCGATGGTTTTGTGAAGTTGTTCCTGCGAACTTGCGGGTAAGTCAGTCAAGCGGCCGATTGCCTGAAGGCGCACATTTTTCTCCACCAATTCCGGCGTCTTTTCCTTCAAGAATTTTTCGAGCAGGCGCATGAGCGCGAGAACTTCAGTCTTGGGGCGTTGCCAGTTTTCCGCGGAGAAAGCGTAAAGCGTGAGATATTCCACCTTTAATTCACCACATCCTTCTACGCACTGGCGAACAGCCTGGGCACCGGCTTCGTGTCCTTTGATGCGCGGCAGACCCCGCGCCTTGGCCCATCGGCCGTTACCGTCCATGATGATCGCAATGTGACGAGGAACGCTCTTCACGTTCGGAGGCATGGCTACAAAACAATCGTCTCACCGCGTGCCGGTCCGACGCTAATCATGGATAATTTTGCTCCGGTTAATTTGGAAATGTATCTGACATATTTCCTCGCTGCAGGGGGAAGTTGCGAAAAAGTTTTGGCAGGATGAGTAGGCGTATTCCACCCGCGTATCTCTTCATAGATTGGCTCACAGTTGGACAGCTGCCTTGCATCGGAGGGCGGCACACCGAGACGTTTGCCGTTTAGGCGATACGCCACGCAAACGCGGATCGGGTCGACATGGTCCAGCCCGTCCAGGTTAGTGATGGCAAGTTCGTCAATTCCATTGATCATCCTGGCGTAGCGGGTTGCCACAGCATCGAACCAACCGCAGCGGCGTTTGCGACCTGTGGTAGCGCCGAATTCCCTCCCCAAGTTGTGAAGCATCTGAGTCAATCGCATATCTTCAGTCGGCAAAGCGCCCTCACCGACGCGAGTCGTATACCCCTTCATCACGCCTACGACGCGGTCAATGCGATGAGGTGGCACGCCAGTGCCCGTGCATGCGCCACCCGCAGTTGTATTTGAGGAGGTCACATACGGATACGTCCCATGATCGATATCGAGGAACGTTCCTTGTGCCCCTTCGAAAAGGATCTTTTTGCTTCGCTCCATCGCGCGATGGAGATACACCACCGTGTTGCCAACGAAGGGACGCAATTTTTCGCCGGCCGCCAGATAACTTTCATTGACCTCCCGAAAGCTGACAGGCTTTGCGCCGAGCGCGTGGAGAATTCTATTGTACTCGATCACCTTGGCCTGCAATTTTTTCGAGAACACAATCGGCTGCACCAAATCGGACATGCGCAGTCCCGTGCGCGCTGCTTTATCGCCGTAGGCCGGTCCAATCCCACGTTTGGTAGTCCCAATTTTGGTATGGCCTTGGCGCAGTTCGCGTTGTTCATCGAGCAAGCGGTGGTAAGGGAGGACCAGATGGGCACAGTCGCTGATGAGCAAATTCCTGCCGACCGTGACCCCTAGTTTGCGCAAATCATCGATCTCGCGAAGCAGTGCGATCGGATCGATAACGACGCCGTTTCCAATTACGCAAACCTTGCTGCGTCGCAGAATTCCTGAGGGAATCAGGTGCAGAATGTATTTAACGCCGCGATGGAAGACGGTATGCCCGGCATTATTGCCGCCCTGGCTGCGAACAACGATGTCCGCCTTCGCGGTAAGCACGTCGATAATCTTGCCCTTACCTTCGTCGCCCCACTGTGCCCCAATTAAAATCGTATTGGCCATTGTGATCAGAAATGGGCAAAAAATTTTCCCGATGCATCCGGCAGGACACAGTCGGGACTGCCCACGAATAATATGTTGGCGGAATCCGCGTGCAAGAGAATTTGCGTTGGACTCCTGCCTTGCCCCTGCTCCTCCTCATGCTCATGCTCATGCTCATGCTCATGCTCATGCTCATGCTCTTACTCATGCTCCCGGAACGGAAACTCAAAGAGCAAGAGAAAGAATAAGAAGCGAAGCGGCTGGCAGAAGTTGTTTCTAAACCGGTTTGCCGATTAAGGCACGGGTGTTTTTTCTTTTGGGGAAGGAGAAACACTTGGCTGTTCTCTTCCGGACTCCATTAAGGTTGGCCGCACGGCACCGATTGGCTCCGGCCTCGCCGTTCGTGAACTTGGCCGACGCGATGTGCTCGTTTGTTCGGAACGAGTTTCCCTCTTCGCCGGCGTGGGAAGTTCTGTGGCTGCCGGGCTTGGTCTTGGAGCAGGCTCCGCATCCGATTGATCAGACCTGTTCCTTTGTGAAGAAGTTGGATTGTTCAGCCGTTCGGCGGCAAGCGCTCCTGCCGTCCGCATTTGCTCAAGCGTGGGCTCTGCAGATGCGGACTTCCTGCCATGTGATTTGGGCTTAGTCTGCTCGGGTGTTGGCGATTCTGCTGCGGTTTGCCCGGGAGGCGGCGCTGCTTGTTTGGGAGCTTCCGGTTTGGCTTCACGAGCAACGATTACCTCTTGTGCGAGGGCCTGACCGACGACGACAAAACTGCAGAGCAGCATCACGAAAAATCCCCTCGCCATAGATCGTCGTGATAAGCAACTTCGACCCGCTCGCAATCCCCCGTTCACAAAAAGCCGCTTAACCAGTTGCCCGCGTAACCTTGATCACAGGCAGCGGGAAGCGCATCCGTAATTCGTTTTCCAGATAAATCTCCACGTGATGAAAGCCGTATTGCTGAAACTGCACGCCGCCAAAGTAGTGAACATTGGTCGCGTGGCCTTCCATTTCCTTCAAAACAAATTCCACTTCTGCCTGCGCGATGACCTGTTGTTCGTCGACGCCAATGATGCGGGATTTTTGCCGGAATTTTCCAGCTCCACTGCACCAGCGCGTCCAGATGCAAAGCCGGATGTAGTTGATCGGCAGGGCCGGCGCAGGGATGACACTCAACACGCCCACGAGGGTTTGCATACCATTGATCTCGCAGCGCACGTCCTCACACAGGACAGCACTTTGCAGATCGGGAAGAATAACATCGGTTCCCATGTCTAATCGATTACATGATTCCACGCATCAACAATACCAATAACCCTATGCCGAGAATAATCCGGTAAAGCGCGAAAGGCACAAACCCACGGGCACGCACCCAATTCATAAACCAGGCGACCACGCCCAATGCTACGAAAAACGAAACGATAAATCCGATCGCGAGCACGATCCATTCGTGAGAATTCATCGCCAGCGGCGCAATACCCGCTTCGTGGTGATGTGGCATCACGGTCTTCAAAAAATCAAACCCCGTCGCCACCACCATTGTCGGCATCGATAAGAAAAATGAAAATTCGAGCGCGGCTGGACGCGACAGACCTGCAACCTGGCCAGCGGCGATGGTGGACATCGAGCGAGAAGTGCCCGGGAAAATGGCAGAAAGAATTTGCGCCGCACCGATCCAGACCGCCTGTGGCAAAGTCATTTCCTCCATGTGCATCGTGCGCGGCCGTGTGAAAACAGCGTCAACAATCCACATCACAATTCCACCAATAAGAAGGGCGAAGGCCATCACCCAGAGATTTTCCAGGTTTTTGCCAATTTGTTTCGTAAGTGCCCAGGCTGGGACTGCGGTTACAACAAAAGCGATCAATGTAAGGCTTAACGGATGCGTAAAAATGGTGCGATCGCCGCGCTCGCCTCTCGGGAACGTGCGAACAAACTGCACGATGCGGTGCCGAAAATAAACCGGCAACGCCAGGATGGCGCCAAGCTGGATTACGATCGTATACATTTTCCAGAAGCCGTCGTGCAGATCGATATGCAGCAACGCTTCGCAGATGCGCAAATGCGCGGTGGAGCTTACGGGAAGAAATTCAGTCAGTCCTTCGACGATTCCGAGAAAGACTGACAGCAGATATTCGTACATGGTTTTGTTTCGTTAAAGCGTTGCGAATCGCATCTCTATCTTAACATCTTAACGTTTTAACGGGAGGCGCCTCGCGCCTCACAATGCCTCCGTTCCGCGTTCACCGGTCCGAATGCGCACCGCTTCTTCGACCTCGGTCACAAAGATTTTCCCATCGCCGATCTTGCCCGTTTTGGCGGCTCCTAAAATTGCTTCGACTGCCCGCTGCGCGCGGTCGTCGGTAACAACCATCTCGAATTTTATTTTTGGAAGAAAATCAACCGTGTACTCCGTGCCGCGATAAATTTCACTGTGGCCCTTCTGTCGACCAAATCCTTTCACCTCGCTAAGAGACATTCCTTCTACGCCGGCCGCGATTAGCGCTTCTTTTACTGGTTCAGCCCTAAAAGGCTTGATGACTGCTTCAATTTTCTTCACGGCGCCAAAGCTAGAACTAGCGTAATAAATGGCAAGCAATCCGATTCAAATGATCAATCCGAGCATGTTCACTCCGAGACGCCCGAAGAGAATCAATGTGGGTCGCTTCGGTAGGGCAATTCTTGATATGATCTTCGCGTTTCTCAGGAAATCTGTGTTCGCATGACAAACGACGCTTCATCAAACTCAAGCATTGAACACAAGTCCAATAAATCGGCCTAATTCGTTCGAGGAGGGATTACGACGTTGACTACTGCACCCGCGAAGCCGTCCTCCGCTCTCAGCAGCCTGCCAGCTCGTCATCCATTGGTCTCCTATTTCCTGATCGGCTTCGGTTTCTCCTGGCTCATGTTCCTGCCGCCTTTGCTCACCTACTACGGGCTTCTGAGTTTGAGTAATCGCGCGGTACGTTCGTTCGCCATCGCTGGTTTGCTCGGACCAATCCTGTCGGGATTTATCATGACGGGCGTTACCGAAGGGGGACCGGGCATAAGTCGCTTGTTGCGGCGGATCGTACTCTGGCGCGTTGGTCTTCGATGGTACCTGTTTGTTCTTATTGGTCTTCCGGCGGTTATGGTGCTCGCAACGATCATCCGGCCTGGGGCTTTCGCATCGCTCGACGTTTCCGCCCATCCAATCACCTTCACCTATCTAAATGCTTTCGTCTCCATGGCCATCATCGGGGGACCGCTATTTGAAGAACCGGGATGGACCGGATTCGCACAACCACGGCTACAGCGAATGTACGGTCCCTTGGTTGGAGGCATTCTCCTTGGTGGCCTGTGGGCGTTGTGGCATGCGCCCGGATTCTTAATTCCGTCCGAAGACATAAGGGATATTCCTCCGAGGGGTACCGTCCTCGACTTCGTCGTGTTCGCCTTGGCGCTCACGGGCCTGCGCCTAATTATCATTTGGGTGGTCAACAACACGAGAAACAGCGTGTTTATGGCTATATTGATGCACGCCTCCTGGAACACCTTCTATGCTGCGAGCCTGATTCGGCTTTTCCCAACTCCGACGGTGCTCGGCAGCTACTCGAACCTCACGATAGCCGCGTGGATATTGGCGTTAGTTCTCATTGCGGTGACGCGAGGACGAATGGGTTGCCCGGCCGAGGCCGACACGCTGTCCGAGGAGACCGACACGCCGCCAGGATAAGGAAAGCAAGATCGCGTTTGCACCGTCTGATTCGCAGCGCATAACTTCCGCCAATGAAGTTCGTTTTTTGTATTTTTGGGATCATCGCAATCGCAAAGTTCGCGCTGGCGCAGGAGAACACCTTGCCACCGCAGGAGAAAACAACTCCGCCGCCCCCGGTGTATCCCGTCGCGTTGCCGAATTATGACGAGGAAACCGCCACGCGGTTGCAGATCTTTTTGGACAATAGTGATTTTGGACCTGGGAAAATTGACGGAAGAATGGGGGAATTTTTCCGCAAAGCGCTCATCTCGTACAAACACGCGCACGCCATGCCAAAGACTGGCGCCGTCGATCAATGGATGCTTGATCAAGTGCCCGTGACTTACGCTACGTACACGATCCGGGACGAAGATCTGAAGTTGGTGGGCGATGTTCCGGGCACTCGTGCCGAGCAGGCCAAACTAAAATGGCTGCCTTATACATCACTGCTCGAGTTTGTCGCCGAGCGATATCATTCGGCTGAGTCCTATATTCAAAAGCTCAATCCTGGAAAGAACTGGGAACATCTCCAGCCAGGCGACACTTTGAAGGTGCCTAATGTGTTGCCATTCGAAGTTGAGAAATTCACCGAAGGAAAAGTCCCTGAAAATCCGGCATTCGCCGCGCGCAAGGTTTTCGTGGATACCAAGGAACATCTATTGGAAGTCTTTGACCAGGATCACCTTGTTTGTGTTTTCCCGATCACCCCTGGGTCGAAAACTCTGCCAGCGCCGGTGGGCACGTGGAAAATTCTCGGTGCAAATGTTTGGCCGTGGTTCCGCTACGATGAAGGCATGCTCAACTACGGTGTGCGCACCGAAAACTATTACAACCTACCGCCGGGCCCGAATAATCTCGTCGGCGTACTTTGGATGGGCTTGAACAAGCCTGGTATCGGCATTCACGGGACGAACAATCCCGAGACAATTGGCCGTGCTGCTAGTCACGGGTGCATTCGCCTGGCCAACTGGGATGCCGCGCGGGTGAAAGACCTGGTTGGTGTCGGCAATACCGTCCTAATTTTCTGACTGTAGCGGCGCTCTATGAGCGCCGACCGCTAAAAACTGTAGGAAGCGAATCGGCGGTCATAGACCGCCGCTACAGGCTCGGCGAGTGCTCCCTATCAAAAATTCGCCGAAAAATTTTCGCGCGGATTCGTGTTGTCGAACGTCTAGGCTTTAGATCGACCCAATGGATCCCAGTGAACGCGAACATTATCGAGCGGCCATTCACGGCGATCGAGAGGCATTTGAAATGATCATTCGCGCCCACAGCCGGACACTTTTCGCGATCGCTTACGGCATCCTGCAAAATCGCCAGGAAGCCGAGGACGTCGTACAAGACTCGCTGGTTAAAGCATGGAAAACACGCTGGCGTGTGCGAGACCCGGAAAAATTTCCTGCCTGGCTGGCAACCGTCGCTCGACACAAGGCGCACGACGTTTGTCGCAAACGCCGCACTGTCCCTTTGCCGGAACAAGTCACCGAAACAATCGAACCAGACCGAACTAACAGGAGTGCTTTAGATCAACGGTTGCATTCCGCGCTCGCAACCTTGCCTGAACTCCATCGAGCCGCGCTTACTTTGCGTTACTTCGAAGAGATGGATTATCGCAGCATCGAAAATACTCTGGGCCTAACTAATGGCGCATTGCGCGGAATTCTGGGCCGCGGCCTGGCTTCAATGCGTAAGCAACTTCGCCCGGCTCTCGTTTCAAAGGATTAAACGTATGGCAACGATTCACGACGAAATCGACACCTGGCTGGCCGCCGATCTGCTCGGTGAGCTTTCTAATAACGAACGAAGCGCGCTTCACGCGCACCTGGTCGATTGCGCTGCGTGCCGAAAAACCCATCAAGAAACCAAAGCTATGAACAAAATTCTGGAAGAAACTCTTGCACAGGAAAAACCCGATCCAGCTTTCGAACAGCGAATGCTGGCAGGCTTTCGTAATCGTGTCCCTCAACGAAGCGGACTTGTAAAACTGCTCGCCGACCTGATGCGCCTACGCGCTACTCAAATCGCAGCTGTCGCCGCCATTCTGCTCGGCCTCGTGCAGATCGGACGATTGATCACTGGCGAACCTTTAGGTGTGCCGCGCGCTCGTGAGCTCTATGCGGAGGCGAAAGTCGCTGCCCCGCCGCCGCCACAATCACGTCCGGCTCAGGCCGGAGCCTTGGGTAGATCAGATGAGGTCGCCGCCCGACGGCCACAAGACCTGGCGCTCGAAGCCCCGGCACCGCCGCCTGCAACCAGATCAAAATTTCGCGAAGAGGGCAAAGTGGCTGCCGCTACGGTTGCGCCGGCTAAAACCGCGCAGTCAGAAACTGGCGGTGTAGCAGCGGACGCAGTTCCAGAGAACGCTGCCGTTGGAAAGGAAGCTGCAACAAGCCCAGTTGAAACGTCCGCTCCGGGGTTGGCCAATCGCAAACTAATTCGTAACGCAACAGTCGAACTGGAGATCCTCAGCTTTGACAATGCGGTCCAGAAGCTCACTGCATTTGCAAGCGAAGAGCGGGGATACGTGGCCACGACAAATTCCGAGAAACAGGCAAATGGGAAGTTGCGCGGGCAAGTCGTCGTCAAGGTCCTTCCGGAAAATCTCGATCGCTTTCTGCAAAAGATTCGGAGCCTTGGCGAACTAAAGAACCAGACTCTGGGCACCGAAGACGTAACCAAAGCCTATTTCGATACCGATGCGCGCCTGAAGAACGCTCATGTGATGGAGCAGCGTTTGATCGACATGTTGAAAACGAAGACCGGCAAAGTCTCCGATTTGCTTCAGGTAGAAAAAGAACTGGCCCGGGTGCGCGAAGAGATCGAGAAGATGCAGGGCGAATTGAAATATTGGGATTCGCAGGTGCAATTCGCCACCGTGACGATTTCGCTCGCGGAAAAGGACATGGAAGAGCCAGCGGCGTTTCTGCTCAAGGAACGCGGCCAGCTCGCACTCTACGCTCCCGACGTGGAGAAAATTTACAACGAGATCAAGAGCCTCGCCTCACCGAAGGTGCAAATTACAAACGCACAGTTAAACCGCGATTATTCCGGACGCGTCTCTGCGCAGGTGAGCATGTTGATCGCTCCGGAAGAAAGCGAGGGTGTCATCGGTCGTGTCAAAGGACTGGGACGCGTGGAAAATTTCCAAACGCAGACCCAACGCATCGCGCAAGGTGGCAGCGGGATGTCGGAAAATGCCAGGACCAAGCGTGACAAGGTAGAACTCAACATCGCCATTTCTCGTGAGGAACAGGAGCAAGCTTTCCAGCAGACAAGCCTGCGCATTCGCACGCCGTCTGTGGACGAAAAGGCAAAGGAGCTTCGCACTCTGGCAGAGAAACAAGGCGGACGCATTCGCAGTTCTACCTTTATTCGCGATCCGGATGGCCGTGCTGTGGCGAATGTTTCGCTACGCGTGCCGATCAAAAATTACCCGGCGCTCATGCGATCGCTCGACTCGTTGGGGGGAGTCGAGAACGTGAGTGTGCAACGTCAGGACCGCACGGATACGCAGACCGATGAAGCGAACGCGCCGGCGGATGTTTCGATCCAGGTCTACACCCAGGGCAATATCGTTTCACAGGAAAGCGGCTTGGTCACCACGCTGCGGCGCACACTGGCACAAAGCGCGGGCGCAATCATGTGGAGCTTGCGGATGATCGGCGTGGCGATCGCCTTTCTCGCGCCGTGGGTGATCGGAATTGTTTTATTGGTTTGGGTTACGAGACGTCTAATTCGCGCACGCCAATCCAGATCATAACGCGCACGCCTCTCACTTTGTCATCCTGAGCCGCGCAGGCAGCGAAGGACCTCGCAATCGGAGTGCATGCGCTTTGGCCAGATTGTGTGATTAATCTGCTTGTGTGAGATCCCTCGCTCCGCTCGGGATGATACGCGGAACCGAATCATTCTTGCTCGCTCTGCAAACGAGTCATAAGTTATTTATGTTTCAGGAAGTTGGCGATGAAATCTCAAGGCGGTATCAGCTATAGCAATGCGGCGGTAGCCGCTTGTCCCAAACATTTGCTCCAATTCGCAGTCGATCAGCGATACGACGATTACACATCGGTCGATCACGCAGTCTGGCGATTTATCATGCGCCAGAACATTTTTTTCCTGAAAGAATACGCGCACAAGGTTTACTTCCAGGGCCTCCTCAACACGGGCATCTCGTTCGAGCGTATCCCGCGCATCGAAGAGATGAACGATATTCTGGCAAAGATCGAGTGGGGGGCCGTAGCGGTGGACGGTTTCATTCCGCCGGCGGCGTTCATGGAATTTCAAGCTTACAAGGTGCTGGTGATCGCGTGCGACATGCGACAAATCCATCACATCGAATACACGCCTGCGCCGGACATCGTGCATGAGGCCGCCGGTCATGCGCCGATCATTGTCGATCGCGAATACTCGAATTATTTGCAGCGCT
>Ga0209577_10003825_pt1 | contig 14180 bp, 13 predicted proteins | sample GraSoiAngelo_109_FD_185874 | JGI IMG/M metagenome (GOLD analysis project Ga0209577, IMG submission 185874) | Grasslands soil microbial communities from the Angelo Coastal Reserve, California, USA - 14_0903_12_20cm (SPAdes) (version 2) | ecosystem: Environmental > Terrestrial > Soil > Grasslands...
CCTGAGCCAGACGCGCGAGATGCTCATTGACGATCTGCGCAGGAGGGCGTACTTCGGCGTCGGTGCCGCGCTGAGTCTCGGTCAGGACACGACGGAAGCTTCATTCCAGGTTCGTGCGCAAACGATGCCGGGCCTGGCGAGGTTCTTTACGGCCGGGCGCGGGATCACGGCGCCGGAACCGGGACGCACGACCGCGCCGTACTGGGTGACGACGACCGCAGAGGCGCGCAAGGCAGTGCAGGAAAACGCGGCCAAGAAGGTCGACATCATCAAGATATGGGTCGACGACCGCATGGGCACGGTCAAGAAGCTTTCACCCGAGCTCTACGCCGCGGTCATCGATGAAGCGCACAAGAATGGGCTCCGCGTCATCGCTCACATCTACACCCTCGAAGATGCAAAGGCGACGCTGCGCGCCGGCGTCGACGCGTTCGCGCACGGTGTGCGTGACAAGGACCTCGATGATGAGTACATGGCACTCGTCAAACAGCATCCAAACCTGGTCCTCGGGCCGAACATGCCCGATCGCGGGGTGGCGGCGAATATCGAATGGCTGCGGCGGACCCTCAGCGCCACGGATTTCGAGACGCTTCAGAAGGGCAACACGAATCGACCCGACGCGCAGGCATTCTGGGAAATCCAAGCGCGCAACCTGGCAAAGATGAATGCCGCCGGCGTGCGCATCGTCGTAGGCACCGATGGGAACACGCCGTATGCGCCGCACTTCGAAATGGCGGACATGGTGGCTGCCGGGATGAGAGCGACGCAGGTGATCGTCGCGGCCACGAGCAACGGAGCGCAGTTTCTCAGGATGAGCAACACGGGTACGATCGAACCGAATAACAGTGCGGACTTCATCGTGCTAGATGCGAATCCGTTGGACGACATGACCAACACGCGGAAGATCTCGTCTGTGTACCTGCGCGGCGCATCGGTGGACCGCTCGTCGTACAAGTAGACGCTGGGGCCTCACAGCAACGCTCGTAGTCGAGGATATTCTGAAGCGCAGGTCCCGGCGACGAAACGGATCTCTAATTCTTGACGTATTTCGTCACGCCCCTCAGGGTTGCTTCCGCCGTGTACAAATTGCCCGCAGTGTCGATGGCGATGCCTTCCCCCATGGCGCCATCGGGAGAATCCGTCTTGTGGGGTGGGATGAACATCATCACCTTGCCGTCTTTGAGACTGCCGATCCGAATCCCCTTGAGCCAGCCCGGGTGAACCCTGTCGGTCGACTCTGAGTCGGCCGTGTAAATCATGTCGCTCGTGTCGATGGCCAGCCCGCTGACGCGGCCGAAGTCGTCGTATTCACTGAGAAACTTCCCGTCTTTCGTCAGGATCTGAATACGATGGTTATGGCGGTCGGCGACGATCAGCCGACCCCGGGAATCGAACTCGAGCGCGTGCGGCGTCCGGAACTCGGCCGGGCCGGTTCCCGCTTTGCCGATCGCTCTGAGGTACTTTCCATTTTTGTCGAACACGGAGATGCGTCCGATTAGATTGGGATCGGTGACGTCGGTGTGGCTCTCGGCTACGTAAACATCACCATTCCTCGGGTCGGTGACGACGTCAGTCGGCTCGGTCAGGGCAACGGGAGGAGTTCCCCTCACGCCCGGTTTGCCGAGCGTCATGAGAACCTTGCCGTCGGGATTGAACTTGACGACGACGCTCCCTTTGTTGTGTTCCCCGGGAAACTTCTCGAGATCATCGGCGCTTGGGGCGCGCGCGTCGGTCACCCACACATTTCCATCACGATCGACGTGGATGCCATGCGGCCAGACGAACATCCCTCCGCCAAAGCTCCTGATCTCCTTCCCGGACTCATCGAAATGGTGCACGGGGTTCGCTTTGGTGCCGAGGCATCCCGGGGTCGTCGCCGGCGAGCATCGGTCCGTCGCCCACACGGTTTTGCCATCGCGGTCGATCGCGACGCCGTTAGAACCGCCCCACGGGCGACCTTCCAGATTCAGCTGCGCCCAATCGCGGATCACGCGATATGGATTGGGGCCACTGTTGATGGGCCGAACTTTCTCCGTCTGAGGAGTGCCTCCCCGCTGCTGCCCCTGAACGCTGCTTCCCTGCAGCGCAATCCAGATGACCAAAACCGGAACGAACCACAATCTCGCGAAACCTGAACCGGACATCGCCTCGCTCCCTTCTCCTTGAACAACCGACGGCGGTTCTAGGTTACTTCCAATGCTGAATTGCTTGCGTGTCGATGCAATGATTCAGGAGTGATTTCGACCAGCTCGACGCGGCCCATGTACGGATCGGTGATGTTTGCGGGATCGACTCCGTCCCTGCGCTCACATTCGTCTGCGTCACCGTCGCGCCGCGCTGCTTGAACATCTCTGCGGCCGCCGCCGCGTTTTCAACGTGCAAGCCATAGTGTGTGACCCCCGTGCGCGCTGTCCCGTCGCCGCGGAGCCTCGCCGTTTGAATCCGGTCGGCTTCTTCACCGCAGGCGCCGGCACCCGCACGCATCACCTTCAGGTCGCCGACGATGTGATGCTGCTCGCTGACGGCGCAACATCGTGGCGATGCAGTCCTACGACAACATGCGCGGTTATCTCGAAAATAACCTCGCCGACAGCATTACGAATCGCAAAAGAAAATGGAGATCGCCTTCCTCGAAATGCCTGGCTTCGGCATCAACCGTTTGTGGTAGGCCAACGCGCTGCACCTGGTCAGCGTCGAGGCGTCACGGCGTCGCGTGGTGCTCGGCAACAAATTGTTCGGACATTGTTCAGTCGCGTTCCCGCGACCCCACGGGCTTTTGTCATTCTAGATAGATGGTATAATTCTAGACATGAGGAACCGATGGCACTGAGCCTGAAGGATCCCGAAGCCGACCGCCTCGCTCGGGAAGTGGCCGCACGCACTGGAGAGACGCTCACCACGGCCGTCGTCGTCGCGCTAAGGGAACGCCTGGCTCGACTGCGGGGCCGGTCCAAGCGTCGGCGGCTCCGCGACGAACTCCGCGAGATCGCCCAGCGTTGTGCCCAACTGCCCACGCTCGACGACCGGTCCGATAAGGAGATTCTCGGCTACGACGAGCGCGGGTTGCCCCGCTGATGGTGCTCGACACGTCCGCGTTGCTCGCGTTGCTGCTCGACGAACCGGAGGCTGAAAATTTCCGTGCAGCGGTTGAGGAAGACACCACTCGCCTGGTTTCAGCGGCCACGCTGCTCGAGACCGCCCTCGTCATCGAGGCACGCAAAGGCGAGCCCGGTGGCCGCGAACTCGATACGCTGATCCACAAAGCCGAGGTGGTGGTGGTCCCGGTCGACGCGGAGCACGTATTCGAGGCGAGACGGGCGTATCGACGCTTCGGCAAGGGACGTCACGCCGCCGGGCTCAATTTCGGCGACGTGTTCGCCTACGCGCTGGCCCGCACGGCGGGCGAGGCACTTCTGTTCAAGGGCGATGATTTCGCCAAGACCGATATCGGTCGTGTGATCTGACGGCCTGACGATGTCACATTCTATTCGGACGCATTTTCTTGCGGAGTACACCCGACATGACCAAGGGACCGATTGCGCCGCGGGATCATCAGAACCCGGTGCGGTTCTGGAACATCTGGATCCGCCGGCTCGCCGGGTACGACGCGACGTGACTCAAGGGTCGCGACCTGCGGAGCTATTTGATCGCGCTGCGCGTCGCCTTCAGCGTCTCGCCGAGCTGTTTCTGCAGCATGCCGAAATCCCACCCGAGGCTGATCAGCCTCCAGCCCGCCGCGACGCGCGCCTTGACGTCATCCGGCGTCGCATCGATCGCCGGAACGACGTGGTACTTCTGGCATAGCTTGAGGATCTTCTCGTTGTCGGCTTCGGACAGGTGCACGACGTGCAGCGCGGCGAGGCCCGGCGTCGAGATGATCTGTTCCGCGTGACGAACGCCTTCGTCGGTCTCGATCATCGCGACGACCATCAGCTGTCCCTTGGGGTTCGTCGGCCAGAGCGGCGAGACGCCGGTGTGCCCGCCTTGCCCCGACAGATTGAGCCCTTCGAAGCCTGACTGTTCGGCCTGACCGAACGCGGAGACGATGCGCTGCATCTCGGCGCCGCTTTCGACGATCGGCACCCACACGCCGATCGCGGGGCCGACGCGCATCACTTCCGAGATTTCGTACCGCGGATCCCATCCGCCGCGATGCGCGAGCTTCACGAGGACATTCGGCATCGGGCGCGGCTGCGTTCGATAGCGGTGGTGAAAGTCCGCGATCTCGAGCAGGAACCGGTGGAGCGCCTGGAAGTCGTAGATGTCGTGCTCGAGATCCGCGACGATGAAGTCGGCGTCGCTCGTGCCGAGGACCTTGGCGATGCGCGTGGCCGGAGTGGCGCCGGTCCAGACACCGATCGCTGGCCTGCCGGCGGCGAGCAGCGCGATGACGTTGTTCTGCGAGTCCTCGGCCGCACGGAGCGCGGGAGCGGCGGCTCCGGCAGCGCACGCAAGGGCGGCTGCCGTCGCGGCAAGACGCATCTGCATGGATCCTCCGAACAGCCGTGAGGGCTGCGCTACGGTCACGTGTTGAAACGCGCGGGCCGATACGGCGCGAGCGGTTCGGCCTCCACGCCGTCGAGAATTTCGAGCACGGCGAGGTGCGCCACGAGCGGCGACAGCGTCACGCCGCTGTGCATGACAGTGACGTACACGTCGCGCCTCGCCGGCGGAAAGCCGATGATCGGGAATTCATCCTGCGGCAGCGGACGATATCCCAGCGTCACCTTCTCGATACTCGTCTTTGCGAACGCCGGCAGCACCTGGCTCGCCTTGCTCAGAAATTGCTCGGCCGCCTCGCGACTCGCGTCGTTGGTCGGCGATCCCCCGAACCCCGAGCCGCACACGATCCGGCCGTCCGGCTTTTGCTTCATGTGAACGACCGGCGACAGCACGACACGTTCGAGTACGCGCGGCTGCGGCGGCGTGTGCACCAGCACGCCCGGCGATTCCTTGAGCGGAACGCGCACGCCCGCCAGCGCCGCGACGCGAGGCGTGTCAGTGCCGCAGGCAACAATCAGGACGTCGGCTTCGATCTCTCCGGCGGTCGTCTTGACCGCGCGCAGCTTGCCGTTCCGCTCATCGAGGCCAGTGACTGCGGACGGATAGCTGACGCGTGCGCCGGCGCTCTTCGCGCGCTCGAGGAGCAGCTCTGTCACTCTGACAGGATCGACGCTGCCTTCGAGCTCGGCGTGCGCCGCGGCAGCCACCCGTCCGGGTTCGACGTGAGGCTCGAGCGCGCGCAGTGCGGCGTCGTCGATCAAGTGCGTCGGGTACGCCCACTCTTGATGATGGCGCACCTCTTCGCGGAAGGCCTTCGCGCGCGCCTCGTCGCCGTACCATTCGACGCTGCCGCCCCATCGCAGCGGGAGGTCGCCGGGCAGCTCGCGGTCGAGCTGCTGCCACGCTTCGATGCCGAGCCGATTCAGGTTGAAGTACGAGAGCGGCTGTTTCGAGTACGTCGAGTTGATCCAAGCAAAGGAATTCGCAGTCGCACCGCTTGCCGGCTTGGTTCGCTCGACAACCGTGACTGATGCGCCGCGCTTTGCGAACCGATACGCGAGATTCGCGCCGATGATGCCGCCGCCGGCGATCACGACGCTCTCAACGGCCGCGCCGGACATCCTCGGCACGCCCGCGACGGCGACGCCGCCGATCAGTTGCAGCAGCGTACGGCGGTCGAGATGTCGTCCCATCATGCCGGAATACTACCGCAGGACAATGGGCCGCATTAGGGCTGTCTGGGCGTTAGCATAACGCTCGTTCTCAGCCGCTCCTCAGCCTGTGGCTGGTGAAAATTCCGTTCTTGTTGTCACGATTGATGTTGCGGCCAACCACCGATACGCTTCCCGCCGATGTCGGTCTTCGTCTGGCTCCTTATGACCCTCCGGGGTTGGGTGCGGTCACGTGCGGCACTGCACCTCGAGGTGCTCGCGTTGCGCCATCAGCTTCAGGCGCTTGAGCGATCACGCCCTCGACGGCTGCGTCTGACGCGCGCGGACTGCGTGCTCTGGACATGGGTCTCGCGTGCCTGGAACGGCTGGCGAGCCGCGCTCGTCATCGTGAAGCCACAAACCGTCATCGCATGGCACCGACAAGCCTTTCCCGTCCAGAACCGGGTGCTCAGCGCCACCGTCCTTCGGACGTTTGCGGTCGGATTGCTCAGTGCCGTTCTCAAGCGGCTGCGGATTTCGAACAAAGACCTCGAAGCCATTCAGAAACGAGCGCTCGAGGAAGGGCTCCCGTACCAGACGTTGATCGCGAGCCTGCTCCACAAGTTCGCATCGGGGCGCCTCAAGAAAGCGTGATCACGGCGGAACGCCGCCAACGGTTTCTCGCCTCGACACTCGAACTCATTCCGGCTCCTCAGGGCCATTCCAGTCTGCGGCGTACGCTCTCTCAGCCACTCTGGGTCCTATTCGCCGCGACCGCTGTCTTGTTGGGTCTCGCCTGCCTGAATGTTGCCAGTCTCTTCTTGGCGCGTGGATCGGCTCGCGACCATGAAATCAGTACTCGCCTGGCTTTGGGCGCTTCTCGGGTGGCGCATCGGCAGGCAACTTCTCGCCGATAGCGTCCTTCTGGCCTTTGCCGGCGGACTGCTCGGGGTGGCACTCGCGCCGTCCGCCATGCGGACTCTCATCGCCTTCCTGCCTCGCGACTTCGCGGCCAACGCTTTGCAATCGACCGTACCGGTGGAAGCTGGAACGATCCCATGACGATTCAAACCGATCAACGAATCGCCACAGATCGGGACGTCAATCTGAATGCGGTCAGTCCCGCATTCTTCGCGACTCTCGGGATCAGGATCGTCGCCGGCAGAGACTTCGACGAGCGCGACTCCCGGCCGGTGGGCGAGACCGGCGCGCGCTCGGCAATTGTCAATGAGGCGTTTGTGAAGCGATACCTAAGGGGGCGCAGCCCTCTCGGTGTGCGCATCTGTGGGGGTTCGGGGCCCGACGCTAAGCCGAATGTCGAGGTTGTCGGCGTCGTGGGGGATTTCAACTATCGCGGTCTACGCGACGAGTCGGAACAGGCGTACTTCCCGATTTTCGAAGGCAACGATGCTGCCGGCAATTTCTACCTGAAGGTTCGAGGCACGCCTCAAGACACGTTTCAATCGATTCGGACAATCATTCACAACGCTGATCCGGCATTGCCGATCACCTACTTCCGCACGTTAGATGAACAGGTCGACCGGTCATTGAATACTGAGCGCATGCTGGCGACACTATCGGGGAGCTTCGGCATGCTGGCGCTGCTGCTGTCGCTTGTCGGACTCTACGGCGTGATGTCGTTTGTCGTGACTCAGCGCAGGCACGAAATAGGAATCCGGATCGCGCTAGGCGCAACAGGGCGCTCTGCGATGTCGCTTCTACTCCGGGATGCCATCGCGATGATCATTGCGGGCATAGCTATCGCGGTGCCGTGCGTCGGGGCGCTAGGTCGGCTGGTGGAGTCTCAGTTGTTCGGCGTAACTGCAACCGATCCGGCCGCCTGAATCGACTCTTTGCGACCACATCCAGGTCCGTCGACTCAGGAACCGGTCGCGGATGCCTCGCCAACCGTCTCTTGGCGATGCTGCGCGACGCGGCAAGCATCGAGCCATGTTTTGACCAGGATCGTCGTCCCAAGTGACACATCATGATCGGCGGCCATTGCCTTTGCTCGAGCTCGCATTTCCTTGAACTGATCCGATCGCGCCACGTTGTGAAGGTATTGAAATAGGCCATCGTCGAAATCGTCGACGACGACGCCGGATCCGTAACGCGAGATCAAATCTGCCGCGACCGTCCCTCGCAAGGCAACGGCTGGAGTTCCGCAGGCCGCGGCCTCGAGCAGGACCAAGCCGAGCGTATCGCTGCGTGTCGGTATCAACAGAAAGTGTATGGCTCGGTACATCGCAACGAGATCGTCACCATGTTTGTAGCCGACAAAATCGGCGCGCGCGCGCGCGAAATACCGTCGCTCGGGTCCATCGCCAACAATCGTCAATCGACAACCAAGACGCTTGATCGTGTCGGCATGATTCAGGATGCGGGAGAGATGTTTCTCTTTTGCGATTCTGCCAACAAACCCGAATACAATCGGCTCAGCGTCCTGATCGCCTGATGGCATCACGTCGGCCGTCGCAAACCGCCGAACATCGACAAACGCCGAGGCATAAAGAAGCTTCCGTTTCAGCACGCTGCTGAGGCATTGTTCGGTCCGGCCCGTGTGCGCGATGAGAACGCTGCATTGTCCATAGATCAGTCGGTCCCACCGACGTGCGATCACCCGTGCGGCGGTCGCCTTCAGACGAGACGGGATTAGGGATGGCAGATATTCGCTGACATATGCGGGCCAATCGGTGTGATAAAAGCCGACGCACGGCTTTCGATACCTGGCGGCGTACCGCATCGCAGACAAGCCTAGAAAGCCCTGCGTCGCAACATGGACTACGTCGACATGCCCATACATAGATTCAAGGTTTCTGAAGTCCTTGTGTCTGACATATCCGGTGACCAGCTCCGGATACTGCGGAAGATGAAATCGGAAGCGTGGTGCCATTCCGATCACGTGATGACCGTATCCAATCGACTGTTCGCAGGCGTGATCGGTCGGATGAACGACCAGCAGCCGACAGTATCCGCGGAACCGCTCATCCATGCAGCGAATCACGGCTCGATACAGCGTTGTGATTCCATTCGTCTGGTTCCAACAATCTGTTGCGAGCAACACCAGACGTGCCCTGTTTGCGTCGCGGAGGATGGGATGGAGGTCCATACCTTTCGCGCGTCGGCGGTGGGTATACCACCACTTAGAGATCGATCAGAACGTTGACGGCTACGGCTCGTTCACGCGCCATTGCCAGTTGTGAGCGCGAGAGGACCAGAGGGCAAACACTCCGTCACACATGCAGCCGTTGTCTCCGCATGACTCGGCGAGAGCATTGTTAAGTGGGTTCCCGGCGTGTCGACGACGACCACTGCTCGAGCATGCTTGCGCCAGATAGACTCGAGAGAGGGAAGGCCAGGCTCGCGCCCTGCGGGCGAGAACAGCGTGAGCTCACCGCGATAAAACCCTGGTTGATACCTTGCTGAGGCGATGAGCGCGCTTGCCGCGACCTTGACTCCAATTAAGGGCGAGCCGCTGACAGAGAGACGCCACGCGCGAAGTTGCTCGACTGACTTGCGCAGTGTGGCGGGCCACCTCCGAATTGACACCGCTCGCAGAGCGGCGGCGAAGAGCGCCATTCGCCGAGCGCTGATGGCGAGCCAGGTCTGTAATGGCCATCGCACCGGACTCATCGTCGTATCAAACAGCCCGACCAAACCGACTTCATCGCCCGACTCGGACAAACGTCGGGCAATCTCGAACGCTGCAAGTCCACCTGAGGAATAGCCGCACAGGTGATACGGACCGTTCGGTTGGCGCTGCTTGATCTCTCTCAGATAGTCCTCGGCCATCGCCTCGATGCTCGTGTGCGGTTTTTCTCCGCGTACTACACCGCGCGCCCGAATGCCAATCACGGCGCCACCGTAAGTCAAGCGCCGCGCCGTAGGCAGGATTTCGACGAGATTTCCGCCAACGCCATGGATGAAGAAAACCGCCGGCAGGCCGCTGCCCGCCTTGAGAGTGACCAGAGGAGTCGAGCCTGGTGCGCGCCGCTCTCTCAGCGCCTGGCAAAGCTGAGAGAACCTCGGCGCCTCGCTGATCAGCATGAGCGGGATCTCGAAGCCGAGTACCCGCTCGAGCTCGAGCACGAATGTGATGGCCTTGAGCGAGTCGCCGCCGCTGTCGAAAAAATCATCGTCAGTTGCTCGAACCGGTGTGAGCAACACATCTTGCCAGACGCCAGCCACCGTCTGCGCCACGTGATCGCCGCCGATCCCCGGAAGCGTGGCTTCGTCGATCGATTCAGCACGTTCCCGTTGAACACGGGCCTCGTCGAGGGCGGCGAGCGCGCGAATATCCAGTTTCGAGCTCGGCAGCCGCGGAATCGAAGGCTCAAGATAGAAGCGTGCGGGGCGCATCGCCAGCGGTGCGGAGCGCATCAACTCCTTCAATTCGCCAATCAGTTCAGGAGGCGCTCCATCGCGCGCACTTACATATGCGACGAGCGTCAACGTGCCATCGGCGCTGCTCGGCCGTCCCGTCACGGCCACATCTCGAACGGATGTGTGCGCGCGAAGCATGGCCTCGACTCCATCGAGATCGACGCGAAACCCGCGTATCTTGACCTGCCTATCCTTGCGGCCGACTCGCTCCAGCAACCCGTCGGGCCGCTGGCGCGCGAGGTCTCCGGTGCGAAAAATCCGCTCTCCATGCGTGGCGTCCGTTTCAACGCTCTTGTCCGCGAGCCGTCCCTCGACCCAACTTCCCAGCGAAACGTATTGTCCTCCGACGATGAGCTCACCGACTTCGCCTGGCGGCGTAGCACGACCGTCTTCGTCGACTAACGCGAGATGGTTGCCAGGCAGCGGATAGCCAATGGGAATGCGAGCATCCTCACGTCTGCACGTGTCGTTCACGAACCACTGCATCATCGGCGCTTCCGTCGCCGCGTAGACGAGTTGGACTGCGGCCTCTGGTGCAAGCCACGCGCGCAGCGTCTCGACGTCGTTCCACACGGTCGTGTCTCCGCCGACGCGCACCAGCCTCAGAGCAGCGTCCGCGTGTCCTTCCCGAGCCGCGACGATGGATCGTAGAAGAGCCGGAAACGCGAAGAGGACGGTGATGGCCTCCGCGCGGATCACGTGCAAAATCTCGCGTGCCCCGACACCTCGCGGATCGAGAAGGTGAATGCTCGCTCCCGCCAGCAGCGCGGTCATGACGTCCCGGACGCCGACGATCGTGCAGGCCGGAGCAAGAGTCAGATGTCGGTCCGCAGCGTTGATGTGCGCGGCATTGATCGATTGCGCCACACGCTGCAGCAGGTTTCGCTGACTATTCACGACGCTCTTTGGCTGCCCTGTGCTGCCGGACGTGAATAGGACACAAGCGGGTTCATCCAAACCCATAGGGGCCGGTCGCCAACCCTTGGGCGCGGACCTGGGCAAGCCAGTCAAACGGATGACACGCACCGTGGGCATCCGAGCTTCGATACTCCGCAGACCATCGTCGAGCGTGATGACCAGCGTCGGGCGTGCCTGCCGCAGCACGTTGCCGAGCCAGTCCGGCGGATGGTGTGTATCGAGGACGACAAACGGGCGTCCTGCGGCGAGGCATGCGAGCATGGCGATCGGAAACATCGGGCATGCCGGCAGCAGGATGGCGATCAGGCCGCCGGGCCCTGTGTTGGCCGCCAGGGTTTCGGCAAGTCCCGAGACCGCGTCCCACAGTTCACCAAAGGTGAGAGCCGTGTTCGCTTCCCTGATTGCGATGCGGCTTCGCTCTCGCCGGGCCACGCGCTCGAAGAGCTCGATGATCGGCCGCTGCAAATTCTCGTCGCGAAAGCGCGTGAAGAGCCGGGTCGCGGGCCCGTTCCAGTCCAAGGGACGCGGATCGTTCTTGAGCCACGCAACGGCAGGAAACGTATCGAGAACGCCGTCCGAAAGGTCGGTGCGCGTATCCCCTCGCAAGGAATGCAGGACCTCGGGTGTCGAGAGCCTTAAATGTAAGACGTAGACACGCTACAGCCTGTTCCAGAGGCTATCGGTTGCGGACCGGTGGCTCTGGGCGGTGCCCGCGGAGAATCTGGATTGACTTCTTTCCGTCAGGGTGAGCCGACACCCGTCACCTTGGACAGAAGCGCGAAGAACTCCCGCTTTCGCGGCGAGCTGATCGTCCAGTTGACCGGCACGCTCTGGTACCCGTCGTCGAACCGCTCTCCGGTCATCCGGTAATCGAAGTATCCCCAGCTCGAATAAGCGCGCAGCGCGGCCAGCATGTTGTTTCGCGGCTTGCTGAAATCGAAATGATCGTCCTCGTTGAAGACAATCGGCTGCCCGCGATAGCTCGGCAGCTTCCTGGTCTCGTCGACCATCTGCGTGATGCGCGCCGGATCCTGGACACCATTGCCATGCAGCAGAACGAAGTCGACCACGTTCACCAGCGAATCCGACGGCACTCTTCCCCCATTCAGGCTGGTGCTGACGAGCAGCCGGCCCGCCGGCGACCCGACCTTGCCTTTCGATCGCTCCTTCAATCGCTCGATGAGCCGTACTGCTCCTCCGGTGGTTTTGATGATGTCGTGCTTGAATCCAGCGTTGTCGGCTTCGTTGGCCATCTCGACCAGCACGTGCGTATATCCCTTGTCGACGAGCCAGTCCGTGGCCGCGTCGGCCGCACGCATAACGGACTGCTCGTCGTCCATCCGTCGCTCCTGCGCCTGATAGAAGAATCCGACGATCGCGACGATGCCCAGTTCGTCCGCGCGATCGAGGATGCGTTCGAGCCGCGACATGTAGTCCGGCCGCAGCGAGCCGTCGGTCTCGAACGACGAATTCATCCACGGCTGCGATCGGCTGTATCCCTCTGGGCTGCCGCCCTGAAGGTTGATGGTGAAGGCCAGCAGACCCTTCGCCCTCCAGAGCGGCATGGCGTCGATGAACTCACGCGTGTTCCGCTCGGGATCCCAGGGACCGTCCGGATAACTCCACCGACTGCGCGTCTCGGCGTTCCGATCATCGAAGATCCCTTGCACCATCCGTGAGTTGAACAGCAGCCCCTGAACCTTCATCCCGTCGTACGTGCGCCCTTCGTACGTCGGGCGTCCGTTGACCAGGAACTCCCGTCCCTGGATGGTGACAACCGCCTTCCTTGCCGTACGCGTCTGCTGAGGCACGAGCGCGAGGCCCAGTACGATGACGAGGCAGAGACTTCGCATGTGGGTCGACCTGTCAGCAAACCTCTTCAGAGGGGCGATCGAGAGAGTGTAGTACGTCACCAGGCCCCGCCACGTCCACACTTCCGTCGTGAAGAAATCCGCCCCGTTGATCGCCCCCAGTGCGCCCGCAGGAATGTTCGCCGTGATATCGGGCGCGCCGGCACTGGCGGAATCCCGTGTGTCTTCAGCGTTCGGGCAATCGTCGAACGGCCGACGTGATGCCCGAGGTTCTTCAATGCACCGCGGATTCTCGTATAACCCCAGGTCGGATTCTCCTCCGCCATCCGCACGATCAGCCGTCGGATCTCCGCGAGGATGCCCGGCCGGCCCGATCGGCGCGTCGCATAGGTCCACTTGCGCGCGATCAGTCGGCGGTGCCAGCGCAGGATCGTATCGGGCGAGACAATCGTCCGCAACCTGGCTCAACACACGCCGGCCCAGACGCTTCCCGCGCCGCTCCAGACGGCGTCGCTGCTCGTCGGTCACCCGCAGTCTTGGGCCATTGAGTTGACCCCGCAAAGTTCGGTTCTCTTCATTGATACCGCCGCCGCTGCTGCACACCTGTCAGAAAGTGACGTTCTCCGCGACCGGTGTAAGTGGCGCTCAGGCGCGATCGCTCGAAGCGCACTCAGGTCGCCACAAGCAGGTATCCTCAGGTCATGTCCGAACTGGCGACGGCCGCGAGACCGGCCGGCATCATTGCGAAGACATCGCGGCGCGTCGCCGTCGCGCTGACAATGTCGATCGGCGTCGGCCTCCTGATGTTGAGCGTCTGGAGAAGTTCTCCATCCTCGCTTTTCCTCCGCACCATCATCCTCGGTCTGTCGGCGACGGCTGCCTTCGGACTCTTCGAGGTATGGCCACGCAGTCTGCCGCAGTGGCTCCAGCGATGGGCATTGCAAGTCGTTGCGATCGGCGTTCTCATGCCGGTGACGACGTTGCTGATCTACGTTCTGTCCACTCCGCAGAGTGCCCCGCCGTTCTGGAAAGACCCTGACCGGATGAACGGGTGGACGCACCTGACGTTCGCCGCGATCCTCCTGGCGCCTTGGACGGCGCTCGCCGCGATCGTCCGTCAGAAGGAAGCGTTTGCTCGCGATCAGAAGCTGGCGTTCGCGCTCGAGCGCAGTGAGCTCGAGCGAGAGGCGCTCGACGCGCGATTGCATCTGCTGCAGGCGCAGGTCGCGCCGCACTTCCTCTTCAACACACTTGCGAACGTGCAGGCGCTCGTCGATGCGGGCTCGCCGCACGCGTCGGCCGTCCTCCGGAGCCTCACCGCGTACCTGCGCGCGGCGGTGCCGCTGCTTCACGAGCCTGCCGCAACGATCGAGCGCGAGTTGCAGCTCGTTCGACCATATCTCGAGCTGATGCA
>Ga0209577_10003827_pt1 | contig 14178 bp, 10 predicted proteins | sample GraSoiAngelo_109_FD_185874 | JGI IMG/M metagenome (GOLD analysis project Ga0209577, IMG submission 185874) | Grasslands soil microbial communities from the Angelo Coastal Reserve, California, USA - 14_0903_12_20cm (SPAdes) (version 2) | ecosystem: Environmental > Terrestrial > Soil > Grasslands...
CCGATCTCACCAGCGCCTCATACGTTCAAAACCTCATGGTAACGGCCGCCAATGCATCGAATTTTTGCAAACATGCGACGGAAGTAGTGACGATCAGCGCTTATCCGGTTGTAACCGGGGTAAATCAATTTACTCGGTCGCCAAATGGGTCAGTGGCCACCAATTCTGTCGCGGCGAGCCTTGGCAGCACTCTCGTACAGGTGACGATCTCAACATCATGGAGCGCGACGTTTGGTGGGCGCGCGCGTTCTGAAGAAACAACCACCATCATCTCAAACGGAACGAAAAAATGACACTTAAAACCTTACAAAAAACCGCGGGCTTCACCCTTGGTGAAATGCTGGTTGCCGTCAGCGTTAGTTCGATCGTTTTGGCGGCGGCGGTCGCGTCCAGCGTTTCGCTTCAAAAGAGTTTCAACGCGGTCGACAACTATTTTGCCACTCTCATCCAGCAGGTTCGCATCATCGATTATCTAAGCCGTGACGTGAACCGCGGTCTCAGCGTGACCACGTCGGTCGATCTACAAACCGTTACGGTCAATCTGCCGAATTACATCATTCAAGCAGGCGATCCGGAAGCGGTAGGGAATCCGTCCCTTATCGGCACGCCGCGGTCGCCGACTATCTCTTATTCATCGGGCAGTATGCAGATAAATTACGGGGCGTCCACCAGCACGGTAGTCTACTCTGTCAGTAATAGCTCAATCCTGCGCACAGAAAATGGAGCTGTTACCACCATCGCGTCCAGCACCGACCAATTGGTTCCGCAGACCACGGACGTTGAATTGGCAAATACCGAATGCGTTAATTCTGCGGTCACCTTCATGCCTATCTTCACCATGTCGGGGAGTCCGGCCGCACGGACCGGCACAAGTCTTTACAGCACCGCTTACTTACGAAACAAGCGGCGGGGCTGATCAACCAGGATGATACAAAAATGAGAATATTAAGACCGAAATCCGAAGAAGGCAGTGTACTGATCTGCGTTTTATGCACAATTCTGATTCTTTCGCTCATCGCCGGCAACGTTCTTTTTAGCTGCATCACCCGGTATAACGTTGCATCCGGCCAGGTCCGCGGCTGGAAAGAGTCGCTCTACGCTGCGGAGGCTGGCGGCGATGTGGCTTACGCCGAAGTACGGAAAACGGTGTTTGATCCGACCCACGCATTTAACGGATGGACTAGTAATGGAACGGGCTACAATAACACCAACTCACCGATAACCTTTGGACGAGACAATCTGAAGGCGAGCGCGGCGGTGGACGTATTTCAGTATGATTCCAGCGGCAATGCCTGGTACCGGATACGCGCTAAAGGCGTGGCTCCTGTTTTGGGTCTAACTCGAGTTACCATGGACGACCGAGTAAACTCGGGTACGCGCGGTGACAGTCTGCTTCGCAAAATTGATTTCCAATACGATCATTTCGTTGCTGCCTACGGGCCGAACGGAGACAACGTCGGTAAAGCGATCGTGCCCGTTTCGGGGCCGCAAATCGCGCGGCGGATCGAGCTGATTGCTGTGCCGGTAACGCCGTTCAGCGACACGGCAATAAGAGCCACCGCCTCCTTCTATGGACCGGGTTCGGCCGGCATGGTCGACAGCTACAATTCGGCCAACGGGCCCTATTACTTCGCTGCCAATAATCCCTCCGACCCCCATTACAGTGACTCGCACAGCGGTTCAATCGCATTGGGTAGCGGAATTTTTAATTTAGGCGGAGACATCTGGGGCAATGTCTCGACGAACGGCGGGAACGTAACAGCAGGTTCCAAAATTCATGGAACGATTGACAACAATGTGCCCTTCACAATTCCGCCCTATGTGATGCCTTCGAACCTGCCTCTGCCTCAGGCATCCCCTAGCAAAATCAATGGCAACGTCGCCCTCACCCTATCAACAGCCGGAAGCGCGGGCGTTCCGAACTACTATGTTGTCTCTTCCTTTAGCGGCAATCTAACGATCAATCAGGTTGGCAGCGCCCAGACCTATGTCGACATTCACGTGACCGGCGACATCACTGGCAGCATCGACGTCAAACCTAATGTGCACGTCAAAGTCTATTTCGACGGTAACGTCAGCGTAAAAGCTCAGGACATTGTTAACGAGAGCGGTGTATCTGGGAACCTTCAATTCTATGGAATCAGTCCTACTGATCCAACGGTCACTCAGTCTATTGACATTGCCTCGCCGGGAAATTTTTCTGCGACCTTCTACGCGCCGAGCGCGGACTTTCACATAAACGGCAATCCCGACGTCACCGGCGCGATTGTTTGCAAGACATTCTACGAGAACGGCAATGCCAGCTGGCATTACGACCGTGCGCTAAATTCGGTGGGCGAACGGACCGATTACCGGATCGCCAGCTATGTAGAGGACATGCGCTAGGCCTCGCGCTTCCATAAAACCGCTGTTACAACAAAAAGAGACAACTTGTGAACACCCCCCTCGACGATCACAGGAACCGACGCATCCTCGTCATCGACGACAACCGAGATATCCATGATTGCTTCCACGAAACTCTCGGTGGAGGGCCTACGGGTTTCACAATACAGTCCGCATATCAGGGCGCAGACGGTATCGAGCTATTGCGTTGTGCGCGCGAAAAAGGCGAGCCCTATGCGGTCGCGTTCGTCGATATGCGGATGCCGCCCGGCATCGATGGCATAGAAACGATCACAAAACTCTGGGAGCTCGACGCCGACCTCCAGGTTGTGATCTGCACGGGGCACTCCGACTGCCGTTTGAACGAGCTGACGAGTCTCGGCAATTCTGATCGGCTACTCATTTTGAAGAAACCTTTCGACCTTGTCGAGGTGCGACAAATGGCGGAAGCGCTCAGCGTCAAATGGGAATTGTTGAGGCGCGGCCGGCATCATCTTGAGGACCTTGAGGCACGCGTGGCCGAGCGCACCCAGCACCTTGCCCGGGCCAACCAGGAATTACGCGATCAGATTGCCGAGCGAAAACAGGCAGAGGCGGCACTGCGCGAAAGCGAACTCCGCTTCCGTCAACTGGCGGAAAACAGCAGCGAAGTTTTTTGGGTCGCCTCACCCACCAGTGAAGAATTGTTATACATCAGCCCGGCCTACGAGCAGATCTGCGGCCGGTCGTGCCAGAGTATCTACCAGGATCCAAAACAGTGGTTTAAGAACATCTTGGATGAGGATCAGCCACCCGTAGCTAAAGCACTGTCGGAATTGTCACAGGGTACGAATTACGACTTGGAATATCGCATCCGGCACCGCAACGGTTCGATTCGGTGGGTCCGCGATCAGCGTTTCGCGATACGCGGCGACGACAGAAAAGTCGTCCGAACATGCGGTGTGGCGGAAGACGTTACTGAGCGTAAAAATCTCGAGGCCGAGATGGCGAAAGCGCGGGATGCGGCGCTGGAGGGAGCGCGCATGAAATCAGAATTTCTTGCCAACATGAGCCACGAAATTCGCACACCGATGAACGGTGTAATTGGCATGACTGGACTTCTTCTTGGTACCGAACTCGATCAGAAACAGCGTGACTTCGCGGAGATGATTCGCAGCAGCGCGGAATCCCTGCTCTTGATCTTAAACGACATTCTCGATTTTTCGAAAATCGAAGCCGGCAAGCTCGAGTTTGAGAACCTGGAGTTTGATTTGCATGAAGTGGTGGAGGGTACGTTGTCCGTCCTTGTGCTGGAAGCGCAAGCAAAAGGTTTGGTGCTGCGGAGCGAGATTGACCCCGAAACTCACACTACCCTATGCGGTGATCCAGGGCGATTACGCCAAGTGCTGACAAATCTTCTTAACAACGCAGTGAAGTTTACCGAGCACGGCGAAGTAGTGTTACGGATTTTTCCCCAGAAAGACGCATCGGGAATCTCTCAAAGGATCGCTGATGGCAAAATGGTTTTGCGTTTCGAAGTCAAAGACACCGGGATCGGTCTGAACGAGGACGCGCGCGGACGAATCTTCGAAGCTTTCAGTCAGGCGGATCAATCAACTACACGACGCTACGGCGGTACTGGACTTGGACTGACGATCTCGCGGCAGCTGGTGAAAATGATGCAGGGGGAGATCGGAGTCGAGAGCGAACCGGGTAAAGGATCGACATTTTGGTTTACGGCGCGGTTTGCAAAACACGCTGTAGGAAACACGACGCCGGCGAAGCAGAAGCCTCTTCCGGCCAAGCACGTGTTGCTGGCAGATAACAACGCCAATGATCGCCAGATCGTTCGAGCACAACTGACCGCCTTGGGAATGCGGTGCACTTCGGCCACTAACGGCGACGAAGCGCTTAAATTCTTGTGCGAGGCAATTGAGAACGAAGATCGGTACGCCGTCGCCATTATCGACATGGAAATGCCGGGAATGAATGGAATCGAGCTGGCTCGAGCCATCAAGGGTGACCCCATAACCGAGAGTACCAGAGTGATCACGCTCTGCTCCGATGCCCACCCTCTCGATGCGGAGGCTCGCAAGAATTCGGACGTCGACGCCTTCCTCGTTAAGCCGGTAAAGCAATTACAACTCCACCAGTGCCTTGCGAGTGTTCTAGAGGCCGCACCGTCAAAACGGGCTAAAGCGAAAAACCAAGTCCGTACCGAGGCCGCCCGACGTCCTATTCACGATACGCGCATCCTGGTCGCCGAAGACAATGAAGTGAATCGATATGTCATGCTCTTGGTATTGGAGGAACTCGGCTATACGGCAGACACTGCAGTAAACGGCAAAGAGGCCCTCGCCGCACTGAGACGCGAGTCCTACGACATCGTCCTGATGGATTGCCAAATGCCAGAGATGGACGGCTATGAGACTTCGCGCACAATCCGTCGCGAATTCGAGAAGCCGCCACGCATTATCGCAATGACGGCGCACGCACTGCGCGGCGACCGTGAAAAATGTCTGGCTGCCGGAATGGACGATTATCTCTCCAAGCCAATCATTCAAACGGAGATGGAGATAGCGTTGAAGAAATGGGCGCCGGTTCGAAACCCGAAGGCGCCGGTCGATCTCCAACGACTCCGCGATATTTGCGGCGACACTCCCGAGGCAATGCGAACGGTCGCCGACCTCTATTTGGAGCAAGGCGCGGAACTTTTACCAGCCATGGAAGTCGCTATTCGCAACAATGACGCGAAACATGTGCGTTCAATCGCCCACCGCCTTCGGGGCGCGAGCCTTAGCTGCGGGAGTGATTCAATTGTTCCATTTCTAAGCGAACTCGAGGAACTGGGTAACAGCGGCAACCTTGCGACAGCGTCTGCAGTGTACAAAAAAGCGAGTTCCGAATTTGCCGAAATCCGCTCATTTTTGGAAAACAATCTTCAAGAATAATCAACGCGCGGTAGAAGAAGAAACATTCGCTCCAGCTTATTAAGAGGCAACCCGCGGTTGCGCTGGGGACGCGGCCGCGGGCAGTATTGCGAAAGCTGCTGACTAGAGCGGAATTCTGAACTTCAGCTCGTCGATTTCAGCGGTCGCCTGCTCCAACTGTTTCACCCGTGCTGCCAGAGCTACATACAAGTCAAGAATCCGAAATCCAACCTGAATCCGCGCTAAAAGCTCGTTTTTGTCGAATGGCTTGATCAGGTAATCGTCTGCGCCCGCGTGCAATGCCTCCACGATATTTTCCTTGGTGCCACGTGATGTAAGCATGATCAAGTAAACCATCTTGTTACGTTCACGGATTCGTCGACAAACTTGCACGCCATCCATGCCAGGCATCATCCAATCGAGAATGGCAAGGGCGGGACCTGGCTCTGCACGCAATGCCTTCATTGCTTCGTGACCATCCTGCGTGACGACGGCCTTAAAACCCCATTTTGCCATCAAATTGCTAATCAGCGTTCGGGAGACAAGATCGTCTTCAGCGATGATAATAGGCAGTTGCGCGAAACGCGCGACAGCTGCGCGGGCGTTAAGCTCAGTCGCTTTCGGCTCGGCCGGCTTGCCCGTGTCCGAGATCTGCCAGGGAGGCGAGAATGGAATACCCTTTGCGTTCAACATGCAGTGCGTTCCGAAAAAGAGCACCCTACGTGCCCATCCCAGCGGTAATTCGTACTCCCCCACCATCCAAGCCGATGGCTTTCGCCTAAGCTACGGCGGTAGGAAACAGGGGTATGCTACGCCATTGGCTAAGATCCTTGGGCCGATTGGGGCAACGGTGGGATCAGGCTTCAACGATCTTGTTGCGAATAGCGTAGCGGATTAATTCACTGAACGACTTTAACCTCAGTTTCTTCATGATTGCGGCGCGATGTGTTTCTACCGTGCGCACACTGATTCCCAGGATTGCGGCTATTTCCTTGCTACTTTTGCCCTCGGACAAAAGCTGCACAATTTCCCGCTCGCGATCAGTGATGCGACTCTTTTCGGGCGCAGATTCGAGCGGTTTTTTTCCATTAATATACCGGGCGAAAACAATCTCTGAGATTCGCGAGGTAAAAAAATGTTTATGTTCGGAAAGTGCTTTCAGTGCCTCGATCAAGTGATCGGCCGCGTCTGTTTTCATGATGTAACTGCGCGCCCCGGAGTCGAAGACATCGTGAACCAGCTCTTCTGCTTCGTGTGCTGTAAAGATCAGGACTTCTGTCTCAGGTGAGATCTTTTTGATCTGGCGTGTCGCATCTAATCCGTTCAGTTGGGGCATGCCGATATCGAGGATGACAATGTCCGGCTTTAGCTTCTCCGTCAGCGAGACGGCATCTCGGCCATTATCAACTTCGCCTATGATCTCCCACTCGGGCATCTTCGACAGAAGCGCACGCGTTCCATGGCGAACCACTTTATGGTCGTCTGCGAGAAGAATGCGAACAGTCTTCACAACACAACTATTAAACGCTTCTAAGACTTAAACCCCTGCGCTTGCAACCATGCGATATAGTCAGCCGCTGTTGCAAACCTTTGATCGTTGCTGAGGTAAATTCAACGCAACTTGGGTCCGTCGCACAAATCAGTTCGCGCATTTTAATTTCGCCATTTCGGCTTCAAGACACTCCGGGCAAATACCGTGGCTGAAGTCTGATCCCGTCTGTTGCTTGATGTAGGTTTCAAAGTGCTCCCAGTAGTCCTTCGCCGTGTGTATCTTGTGACAATAGGCACAGATCGGGATCAATTGCTTGAGCTGATGAACTTCTTGTGTGAACCAAAGAATGCGGTGCGCGACGCGCAGTCGCATCCGAATCGCGATCGGATCCAGCGGCTTCGGTAGGAAATCATCAATGCCAGCTTCAGTGGCGAGGACATAGTTTTCCGCGCTCGCGCCCAAGGCGGTGAGAAGAATAAAGTAGGTATACGGTGTGTTCGGACGCGCCCGCACTCGGTGACAAAATTCCAGGCCGTCCATCCCCGGGATCATCCAATCGCTTACGACAACTCGCACCGGGGCGCGATCGAACGCTTCCCACGCTCCAGTTCCAGTGCGCGTCACGACCACTTCGTGACCCATGCCCTCGAGGGTTAATTGCAGGAGTTGTAAGTCAACAGCGTCGTCTTCCGCGATCAGGATTTTCATGTTACTGATGATGTGCGCGGCAGCTCCAGCCCGTCGTGCGGCGTTGCGAGCTGTGGCTCCTGACCACCCGCATTAGCTGCAACCCTCGGTTGCACGCTCGCCCGTGGCAGTGGTTGAGCACCGTCCTTAAACAACCAGGTGAGCGCTTTCAGCGCCACTTCAACCAGGAGGAACGGTTTCGCGATAAAATCATTTCCTCCACTTAAGGCCGATTGCGCACGACTCCCGAAATCAGAATGCGAGGTGACAAAAACGATCGGAGTGCTGCGATTCGATTTCATCGCACGGATCTTCACGCACAAATCCAGGCCAGTTAGCCCCGGCATTTCGACATCGAGGAAAATGAGATCGAAACGTTCCCGCTTCAGGAGGCGTTGCGCCGCGAGCGGATCATCCAGACCGACTGCATCGAGGCCGGCTTTTCCAACCGCGGAGCAAATCAGTTGGCGCGCAATAACCTCGTCGTCCACTACTAAGATCTTTGATGACGGTATTACCTCGTCTTGAGGATTCGCGGGACAATCCAGTAACGGAGCTAATGCATCAATCGAGTGCGCCATCGTTCGTACAACTGACGCCGTGATCCTTTCCGGCTCGGCGTATAATTCAACGAATAACGCTTCCAAAGCTGTGCTCAACTGCACGATCTTGCGGAGAGCAAGCATTTTAGCGCTACCCGCCAGTAAACGAAGTTGACGGTGCATCTGGAGAAGGGCGCCGCGACGCAAATCTTGCCGCCTCGTCCAGGTGAAGTTCCGATAACTGGAACGCAACTTAGCCACCATCCGGGACCTGTTAATCAAAAGATTTGAGGACAGCTTTTCCTGACTCGTCTCGAGCGCCCCAACTGCGCTGCGACCACCAGGACTGGCGCTTACTCCAAGCTCGCGCACGAGTTCAAGCAATCGTTCCGGCGTAATATCGACTCTTGCGACGGATTTTGTTGCGCCTGCTTCCACCGCGGCTTGCGTCAAGGCACCGAGGTACGGATTTGAAAGGGCAATGATTGGTTTTGACGCAAGACCAGAATCCGAACGGATTTTCTTGATCAGTTCGACCACGTTTATTCCGGGCAGGCAGAGGTCGAGAATCGCAAGATCGACAGCAGTGTTCTTGAGGAACTGCAACGTACTGTCGAAGGCGGCCGTAAGCTCAACCTTGAATCCCTGCGCTTGCAATTTCTCCAGGTAGCCCTGACTGGCCGGCTGATGATCATCCAGGATCAGAATCGTCTTCTTTTTAGTCGGCGTGAAAACTCGTTTCACCGGTTATGAATTGGACGTTTGCAGTGTCTGTACCAGTTGCGTGAAGGCGCTCTGCACGCGCGGAAATTTGTGGCAAACATCGGCAAGCAACGCGTCCGCTCCGGAGAGGTTGCCTTCCTGGGCGAGGCGTTCCAACGCCCGCAAAGATTGGGTGAACGCTTCCACCCCGCAGAAAAGGCTGCAGCCAACGAATTCGTGAGCGATGCGGGCGACCTCGCCGCTTGAATTACTCCGGATCGCCTGGCCGAGACCATCCAACATCGGGCCAGCTTCGACCAAATAGAGATTGATCAATTCCTGCAGCTGATCTGCCTGGCCATGAGCAACCTCGCGCAAGTGATGGATATCCACCAGGATCTCACCGGCTGAAGTTGACAGTTTATCAGGCGCAGCCGCGATGGGGCGGATCTGACCATGTCGATCTAACGCCACTTTCAAGTCATTTCGGCGCACCGGCTTGCTCAGATAGTCATTCATTCCAAAGGCCAGACATTTTTTGCGGTCGCCTTCCAGCGCATTGGCCGTCATGGCAATGATGTAGACAGGGGTTCTGCGATCGAGCGGTGTTCCGCCCTGTATCTCAAGCTGCCGGATTCGTCGCGTCGTCTCATAGCCATCCAGTTGCGGCATTTGGCAATCCATCAAGACGACGTCGTAACGAATGCGATTAAGGGCTTCCAACACTTCAATGCCATTCACCACGGCGTCCGCCCCAAAGCCAAGCGTCTCCAGCAGGCCCAGAGCGACCTGTTGGTTTACGGCGTTATCCTCTGCCAATAGAATACGGAAAGTCAGTTCTCGCCGACGAATCACAATCTGTTGCCCTCACAATCGAGTCTGACTCTAGGCGAGCATTTACGGGGCCACCGGGCACGCTCTCCACCGAGGAAGAATCCAACTCTGTCAACCAACGGGCGAAAGCCGTTAGAATGGTACGCTTTGTGCACATCAGGGCGCTTCCACGAGCCCAAAATGGATATCCTCGTCGCCGATGACGACTGTACTGGAAGGTTTTTGTTGAATTCTGCCCTATGCGAGCTGGGACACAGCGTCACCGAAGCCACGAATGGCTGTGATGCCTGGAAAGCTTGGAAGCGCCAGCGCCACCAGCTGATCATCTCTGATTGGATGATGCCATGTATGGATGGGTTGGAACTCTGCCGAAGAATTCGCGCTGAGGAAACCTCTCAACTCAGCTACATCATTCTGATCACAGCGCGGGAAGGAAACGCTAACTATCTGGACGCAATGAATTCAGGAGTCGACGATTTCATGAGCAAACCATTCGAACGCGATCGGCTAATCGCGCGAGTCCGCGTGGCGATGCGCATTCTCGGTCTGAATCAGAGTTTGCAGCTGGCTAACACCCACCTCGAGCGTCGGGTTGAGGAACGCACGGCGGAACTGCAAAAGGCACTTCAAGCGAAGAGTGAATTTCTCTCCCGCGCCAGCCACGAGCTACGTACCCCGATGAATCACATCCTGGGATTTGCCCAGCTGCTCGCATCGAAGAAGGGACTAACGGAGAAACAGGAAGCGAGCGTTCGACAAATCCTGGAAAGTGGCCGCCGACTCCTGACGCTAATCGATTATATCCTCGGGTTTTCAAAGTCCGATCCAAGCGAGCTAAGCTTTGATGCGGCCGGCGCCCCGCCAATGAGCATTGGCTAAACTGTTTGCGGCAATCAGCTGGCGGCAGCCGGCGCGGGGTGAGTTGGTTTGCCGCCAAACTCGTGTTCGTGGAAATGGGCGCTGCGTAGGAAAGGAACGCGATCGAGGACGTTTTCCTGGAACCACTCCAGCCAGAGATAGATTACCGGTGTGATGTAGAGGGTAAGCATTTGTGAAACGACAAGGCCGCCGACGATAACGAGACCGAGTGGGCGGCGCGACGACCCGTCCGCACCGACGCCAAACGCGATTGGCAACGCGCCCATGAGCGCGGCGAGAGTTGTCATTATGATGGGGCGAAACCGTTCCACGCTCGCTTCGTGGATCGCTTCACGCCATTCGTAACCTTCATCGAGGCGATGAAGGGCGAAGTCGACAATCATGATACCATTCTTTTTCACGAGACCCATAAGTAGAAAGAGTCCAATGACCGAGTAGAGCGATAGCGTGCTGTTAAAGAGCCAAAGTGTCATAAGTCCGCCCACTACCGCCGGGAACAAAGTCGATAGCACGGTGACGGGATGCACGTAGCTCTCGTAGAGAATGCCGAGGATGACATACATGACGAAGACGGCAGCAATCACCAGGAATGGCAACGCCTGGAAAAGTTGCTGCAGGACGAGACCTTCGCCTTGAACCTCGCCTTTGACAGTGGGCGGCAATACTTCGGCCGCGGATTTCTGGATGTAGTTGATCGCATCACCGAGCGCTACATTGGGTTTGAGATCGAATCCAAAGGTCACGCTCGTGAATTGATTTAGGTGATTGACGGATTGAAGACCGACGATCTCCTGCGCTTTGGTAACGGCGCGGATCGGGATCATGGCGTTACCGGTATCGGGCTTTACATAAACTTCCCGTAAATCCTGCGGGCCGGTGCGCGCCTGATCGTCAGCTTCAACAATGACCTGATATTGGTCCTCCGGCTCTTTAATTAGATAGACATAGTTTTGCGAATAAGCTGAGCGCAATAGGCTTTGGAGGCGCGAGGTTGAAACTCCGTACGTGCCGGCGCGATCGCGGTCGATTTGGATGTCAAGACTAGGCGTGGCACGGAAGAGGTCAGAGCGCGGCGGACTGGCAAACCCTGGATATTCACGCAGCTTGGCTCCCAGTTTTTCGGCGCCCTCGTAAACTTCGTCCGGGTTGATGCCACTGAGCGCATAGGAGTAGCGGCCGAACTGGCTGCCCGTGGCGCCGATATTGATTTGCAAAACCGGCTGCGGATTAAGTGTCGGCAATACGCCAGGGATGCCGCTGCACGCTTTGCGCAGTTGCGCTGCCACCGTCTCGATATCGGGCCGCTCACTTCGGTCCTTTAAGAACAAAACGGTGAAGACACCCGCGCCCAAGCCGGCACGACCGGCGACGGTAAAATACTTATCAACCGCGGGATTGGCCTGAAGAATCGGGTCGAGCTGCGCTTGCAGCTGTCGTTGGTAGTCGGGCGACGCGCCTTCAGGGACGAGGAAAAAGCCGCGGATCACGCCACTATCGCCGGTCGGTAGCAGAGTAAAGGAAAGTTGGTTGAAGAAGAACCAGACGCCAATGACGCAGGCCAGGATGATCGGCGCAGCAATCCAGCCGTGATCAAGAAACCAATGTAGGCTGCGGCCGTAAGCGTCGCGGATCGGATAGAAGAACCGCTCGACGAAACGCTCGGTCCAGGTTTTGCGATGCTTGATATTGCGCTCCTTGAGAATGCGCGAGCACATCAGCGGGGTCAGTGTTAACGAAACCAAACCCGAGGCAAGAATGGCGACGATGATGGTGATAGCAAACTCGCGGAAGATGCGGCCGAGCAATCCTGGCATGAAGGCAAGCGGAATAAAAACCGCTGCCAGCGAAAGCGTCATCGACAAAATGGTGAAAGAAATTTCGCCGGCGCTGTTCATCGTCGCCTTCAGAATGGTTTCGCCGGCCTCAGCACGGCGCACGACGTTTTCCAAAAATACGATCGCGTCATCAACGAGAAAGCCAATGGCGAGGGTGAGCGCCATGAGGGTGAGGTTGTTGACGGAATAACCGAGCCCCCACATCGCCACAAACGTGATCAGGAACGACATTGGCAGCGCGACCATCGGAATGAGGGTGTCGCTGGCGCGGCCGAGAAATACGAAGATCACGAAAATGACGAGCATGAACGCGAGTAGGAGGGTGAACTGGACATCGTGCAGCGAGTTCACGATCGATTGCGAGCGATCGAAGGTTGGTAGCAGGCGAATCGAGCCGGGGAGTTCGCGTTGCAGTTCGGGCAGCAATTCACGCACGGACCGTGCGACCTGCACCGCGTTCGCACCTGCTTGTCGCGAGACGGCGAAAACGATAACCGACGCTGGCGGATTGAAACCGCGCGCGAAGAAATGACGCGACAGCCGCTCATTCTCCACACCCTCGACTACTCGTGCAATGTCGCGCAGGTAAACGGGCGAGCCGTTCGGACCGCGTTTCACAATTACATTGCGATAACCCTCGGCGGTGTCGATCTGCGCCTGCGGTCGCAGAGTGAAAGATTTGTTTTTGCCGTCGAACTGGCCCGCGCCTGAATAGACTGTGGCGGCTTTTACCGCAGCGGCGAGCTCATCGAAGGTTATTCCGCGCGTGGCGAGCTTACCGGGATCCACTTTAATGCGCATGGCGCCCTTGACCCCATAAATGTTTACCTGGGCTACGCCCGGCAGAATGTTAACGCGCTGCGCCACCTCGGTTGTGCCGTAGCGATAAAGTTCGCCATCCGTAAGCGTGTCGCTGGTGAGCGCAACGTACATTACTGGCTGATCGTTCGGATTTGTTTTTGTGAACGTCGGCGGGCTCGGCAGATCGGCGGGTAGCTGCCCCTGTGCACGCTGGATGGCCGATTGCACGTCGCTGGCGGCGGCATCGATACTTTTGGTCAAATCGAACTGAATGGTGATGTTCGTATTACCCTGCGAGCTCGAGCTCGTGATCAGACTAATGCCGGGAATTTGCATGAACTGCTTTTCCAACGGCGTGGCGATGGTGTTGGCCATCGTCACTGGATCGGCGCCAGGATACGAAGCAGTTACGGAAATGACCGGGTAGTCGACCGCCGGAAGATCATTTACCGCGAGCTGATTGTAACTGAGGATGCCGAACACCAGTACTGACACGGTCAGGAGCATGGTCATAACCGGCCGCTGAATGAACGGTCGCGAAAGTCCGGAGGAAAATTGGGTCAGCTTTTGCGCCGCGCCGCTAAGTCGACTGTGCCGTGGCTGAGTTTCGTCGCCGTCGGGGCCAATGCTTTTCATTTTACTGATCAGCAGCAGCGCCGTTTGCGCCGCCGTCGTGCGGTTGCTTCTCCTCCTGCGCCGCAACCTTCATTCCGGGCGAAAGCTGGAGCTGTCCGCGGGTGACAACACTTTCGCCCGACTTAACGCCCTGCGTAATCACGGTCATGTCGCTATCCTGTTTTTGTCCCGGCTTTACCTGACGCAAATCGAGCGTCGAGTCGGGTTTCACGACAAAAACGTATGGCCCGTTTTGTCCGATTTGCACGGCACCGCTCGGCACTAGCGTCGCATTTTTGAGCGTCTCCAAAATCAGGCGCACCCGAACGAATTGCGCGGGCCACAGACCGCGATCGTGATTGTCGGTTGTCGCACGCGCTCTGACCGTGCCCAGGCCAGGTTGCACCGCGTTATCGATAAAGGTTAGCTCTCCCCGGCGTGGTGGAAGATAATCGTTCTCGGTCTGAGTCAGCACTTGCAAGGGCGGCCCGTTTAAATGT
>Ga0209577_10003828_pt1 | contig 14178 bp, 11 predicted proteins | sample GraSoiAngelo_109_FD_185874 | JGI IMG/M metagenome (GOLD analysis project Ga0209577, IMG submission 185874) | Grasslands soil microbial communities from the Angelo Coastal Reserve, California, USA - 14_0903_12_20cm (SPAdes) (version 2) | ecosystem: Environmental > Terrestrial > Soil > Grasslands...
GTGGGATTTCTGGACCAATGAGATTGCTTCGTGTGGAACTGACCAGACGTGCATTGGCCTGAAGCGAATCAATGTCTCGGCGGCTTATTTCCTGTCGATTGAATTTCAGCAGACGGGATACCTCGTCGAGCGCATTTACAAAACTGCTTACGGCAACGGCAGTGGTACTTCAACTTTTGGCGGGACACATCAACTCGCGGTGCCGATTGTGCGGTTCAATGAGTTTCTGCCTGATACGCAGCAAATAGGCAGCGGCGTAGTCGTCGGGGCGACCGGTTGGGAGGCGGTGCTGGAGAATAACAAACAAGCTTTCACCAACGACTTCGTGCAACGGTCAAGATTCACGACCGCGTTACCAACGACTCTGACGCCGGCGCAATTTGTCGATAAGTTGAATACGAATGCCGGCAACGTACTCTCGGCCAGCGATCGGACGACCGCGATAGCTTTGTTCGGAACCGCGAGTGACACCAGCAACACAACCGCGCGCGCGCAGGCTGTGCGACAGGTCGCAGAGAACGCGACGCTGAACACACAGGAGTTCAACCGCGCGTTTGTCTTGATGCAGTTCTTAGGTTACCTGCGCCGCGATCCATACAGCGGTCAGGATACTGACTATACCGGTTTCGATTTTTGGCTGACGAAACTGAATCAGTTCAACGGCAACTTTGTTAACGCCGAGATGGTGAAAGCCTTCATCACTTCGACCGAGTACCGGCAACGATTTGGGCCGTGAGTCAGTACCGCGAGCGGTAGCGACCGGGTGCCTCGTGTCAGTACCGCGAGCGGTAGTGACCGGGTTCATGCAAATAGTTTGAGGATGGACAGCCACGACTGGGAAAAGAATATAGAAAAGCTGCCTGCAATATTCGACAAGCTTCAGCTTGTCGCCGGCCAAAAAGGTGGAGCTTAGGTTATCTGGTTGAGCGAATGTACAAGACGGCATTCGGCAGCGCCAGTGGCACGTCGACGCTGGGCGGGGCGCATCAAGTTGCGGTGCCGGTGGTGCGCTTCAACGAGTTTCTGGCAGACACGCAGCAGATTGGCCAGGGCGTGGTAGTGAACGTCGGGAACTGGCAACAGCAATTGGAGAGTAACAAGCAGGCGTTCGCGTTGGAGTTTGTGCAACGCTCACGGTTCACCTCCGCGTTTGCGACGACGCTGCCGCCGGCGCAATTTGTGGATGCGCTGTTCAGTAACGCGGGCGTCACGCCTTCAGCCGCTGATCGCAACGCCGCCATCGCTGAATTTGGTTCAGCAACCAACACGAGCGACGTGGCGGCGCGCGGACGTGCACTGCGCGACGTGGCCGAAAACTCAATCCTGAACACCCAGGAATTCAATCGCGCCTTTGTGTTGATGCAGTTCTTCGGTTACCTGCGCCGCAACCCAAACGATCCACAGGACATAGACTACACCGGCTATGAGTTTTGGCTGAACAAGCTGAACCAGTTCAATGGCAACTTCGTCGCTGCCGAAATGGTGAAGGCGTTCATTACCTCCACCGAATATCGGCAAAGGTTTGGACCGTGAGACAGTACCACCTGCGGCGACGAGTGGTTAATCCTTGTCATTGGCTGCGCTCAGTAAGCAAGGATCACCGACCTGCGACCGCAGGTGGTACTGACATCTACAACCTCGGCAAAGCAAAACTGAATTTCGATCCGCGACCGACTTCTGATTCTACTGTCACAGTTCCGCCGTGTTGCTCAACAACTTCCTTGACGAAAGCCAGCCCCAGCCGGGCGACGCGATAAAATTTTTCCCAAATGCGATCGATCGATTCGGCAGGAACCCCATAGCCGCGGTCTTCGACGATGACGCGCACAGCTTCGGCTTCCAGCACGGTCGAAACTGTGACCGCGGTTCGCTCGGGACTGTACTTGATTGCATTGTCGAGCAGCTTCCCAATGGCTTGCGTGATTAGACTCTTATCGGCGGCCACCGGCGGGATGCGGCTGTGGCCTTGCTCGATAAAGCGAATGCGCTTTTTCTTGGCGACGGGTTGCATCGCTGCCATGGTTTCGCGTACCGCCTCATCTAAACGCAGCGCGATCTTGATGACCTCCTGCTTATCGCCCCGTTCAAGTTGCGTGACGGAAAGAAACGTATCGATCATGCGGGACATCCGCTGAGATTCGTTTGAGATGATTTGCAGGAACTCGCGTGATTCTTCAGGAATTCTGTCATCCAGTGCGAGCAGTTCAGAAAACCCATTGATGCTGGTGAGGGGAGTCCGCAACTCGTGCGACATCAGAGAAATCATGTCGCTCTTCAACTGCTCGAATTCCTTCATGCGAGTGACGTCGCGAACGCGAATGGTAAGACAAAGCGGTGTGGCAGTACTGCCATTGCCGTTTGGGCCGCTTCCGTGGCGCTCGGTAGCCAATGCGATTCGTAATTCCAGGGTCTGATTTCGGCCGGGAAATATTAGCTCTCGCTGATAGGTCTCGCCCGATTGCAGCACCCGCCGCACTGCGATCGAAGGTTCGTCAAATATCCCGGAACGAAAGCAATCCAGCAGTCCGAATAAATCCAGCTTCTGAATCTCGCTTTCGTTCTTTCGCGCGGCCCAGGCCATCGCCGGATTCACGTAGGCCAGCGTCCCATCTAAATAGGCAATGGCATAGCCATCGGATGCCTCGGCCAGGACCTGAGCCCCAAACCGATGTTCGGTGAGCACTCCGCTGATGACATCGAACGCGTGAAGGCGATGCCCCGAAGTGCGCGATGAAACAAAGGCGGGCAGATTACCGTCAAGCCTCTTCTTTCGAACTTGCTCGCGCTGTAAGTTCCGCGCAACCTGGGACCCAACTGACGACAGCAAGCGTCGATCGCTCTCATCAAAACTCTCTCGTAAACGAAGCAGCAGGGCGCCGACTGTTTGACCTTCATGACGCAATGGCAACGCCACACTCTCAAACGAATCGATTTGTCCCGCCGGCGCCAGTTTGATTTCATTGGTTCTCACTGCCTGATCGCAAAGCTGTATCAGTCTTCGCCAGATGCTATTTCGTTTCGCCTCCAGCGGCTCGCTTGAGTTCGCGCGTAGGCGAGCGCCGGGCACGAGTGCGCCGCCGTCTTCGTCCGGATGAAAGACCACCGCCTCTTCCAGGGGAAGAATTGTTTGCAAAAGCTTTAGTCCGCCGGTCAGTCGAGCTTGGGCTAAGGTGGGTTCGATGTGATCAGCTCGCGTAGCGACCTGATCGACGTGAGCCGTGAGCACCGTGTCGATCAGCCAAAGCCGCTGAAGCTGAACCAGAAAGACGGCGCCCACCGAACCGAAGGCCATCGGGGCAAAAAGAATATCGACCTTGAGCTGACTCGAGGCCAGCAAACTTGCCGCGGCCATCGCCAGGAACCCGCAGCCCAGGATCGGGAAAGAGCGCCGCGCGCCAACTCGACTGACGAAAAAGCCGGCGCTCATGCTGATCGCGACGATGAGCAGCAAGCCCAGCGACGGTTGTGGCGATTGCAGAGGCACCTCGCCGCGATTGACGTTCACTACAAAGGCAGCTTGCAGCGAGTCAATCAAACCAGCTCGCCAGATCGCACACGTGGCCGCGCCAGCCAGGAAAGCCAGGGCCAGCGAAACCAAAACCGATTTCCAGGAAAATGTCTTCAAGGGTTCAGGGGACTTCGAGACTTAATGAGGCTGGGATGTCGCCGATCCGCGACGAACGTGATTATACACTGACGGTCAGTGTTTAGCGCAAGGAAAATAAGGCTTTTTCTTGGAAATTCATCCATCTGAAAGGGAAAGTAGGGCCCGCTCCAACTCCGGCTCTTCGCTCTCCGCCACCGTGCGCAAGTCGAGAAGAACTCGATCATCTACGATTCTGGCAATGATTGGCGGGCTTGACCGGCGCAGCGCCATCTCGATTTGGTTCGGCGTGAGGGTATTGTGAGTCAGCGAAATGAGCAGCGTCGGAAGACGTGAGGTTGGGGCGGAGCCACCTCCGCTGGCTGAGTCGCCGTCGACAGTCTCTAGAGTGAAGCCCGCAACATTATTTCCCTGATGAAATCTACTAATCAGATCATTCGCGCGTTCTTTGATTTCCGACGCTGTGCAGGCGATCGCGCGATGCGTTGGAAGTTCATTGGCTGATGCGTCACGCGCATAGGTTTCGAGTGTCGCTTCGAGGGCGGCAAGGCGAAGCTTATCAGCTCGCAGCGCGCGATACAGCGGATGACTCCTCATGCGTTCAATGGTTGCGGCTCGACCGACGACGCAACCAGCCTGCGGTCCACCCAAAAGTTTGTCGCCGCTAAAAGAAACGACATCGGCGCCGGCTTCGATTGAGGCCCGAATCACCGGCTCGCCTTCGATTCCGTATTCACTAAGATCTATTAACGCGCCCGATCCGGCATCTTCGTAAAGCAGCAGTCCGGCGTCGTGCGCCAGAGCGGCGAGTTCCCCGAGCGTCGGCGTCCTGGTAAATCCGACAATGCGATAGTTCGAGGTGTGAACGCGCATGAGGAGTCGAGTGTTTGCACAGATGGCTTTCCGGTAGTCCGAAAGGCGAGTACGGTTCGTAGTTCCCACTTCAATCATCCGTGTGCCGGATTGAGCCATCACATCCGGTACGCGAAAGTCTCCGCCGATCTCTACCAGCTCGCCGCGCGACACAATGGTCTCTCCTTCGCGCGCCAGCACCGTAAGCACCAACAACGCGGCGGAGGCGCAGTTGTTAACGATGAGGGCCGCCTCGGCGCCGGTTATATTGGCGAGCAGGTCTTCGGCGCGAGCGCCACGGCGCCCGCGCGTTCCGGTAGCCAGATCGAATTCCAGATTGCAGTAGCCGGCGGCTTCCAACATCGCGCTACGCGCAGCGTCACACAGAGGTGCCCGTCCCAGGTTTGTATGCAGAATCACCCCGGTGGCGTTGATGACACGGCTCAGTCCGCGGATTGATTCCTGCTGATGGATGGCAGCCAGCCGTCGTTCAGCTTCTTCAAGCAAGCTGTCGCGCGAAAAGCTTCCATCGCGAGCTGCGAAAGACGTTTCGACTTTACTGTCCGCCAGAATCTCATGCCGTAATTCATCGGTGATCCGGCGCGCCAATGCTCCCAGGTGCTCGGCTCCGATCAGTGGCTGCAAAGAAAGCGCCGTCGTTGTCCGCAGAAGCGAGTCAATTGAGGGCAACTCGCGAAGCAAATCATTCGTTGATCGAATCATAGCCATTCAAGTCTTAATCTAGCCATCCAATTCGGCCTTGTTTCGAAGTAATTGATCGACCAGCGCGATAAGTTCTCTGGGATCGACTGGCTTCGAAACGTGCGCATTGAATCCCGCGGCGATTGCGCTGGCCGCATCTTTCTGCGATGCGTAACCGGACAAGGCGATTGCCGGAACCGACTTGTAATCCGGAAGTTCGCGCAGGCGTCTAATCATTTCGAATCCATCCATCACCGGCATGCCGATGTCGGAGATGATTAGATCCACCGAATTCTTCGGCAGCACGTCCAGAGTTTCAGTCGCTGAGGCAAAACCGGTTACCTGAAAGCCGCGCGCCTCCAGTGTCGCCCGCAACATCTCGAGCGTGTCCTCATCGTCTTCGATGATCAGCAAATTGGCCGGCCTGGCGACGGGCTTAGCCTTGTCTGCGCCGACTTGTTCCGCTCGCGGAGCTGTGATCGATTGCCGAGGCAGGCGCACCGTAAAGCGACTGCCGGCGCCCACGCCCGCGCTTTCGGCCTCGACCGTGCCTTTGTGTGCTTCGACGAAACTCTTGACTAGCGCTAAACCAAGACCGAGGCCGCCGTGCGCCCGCGTTTTCGATCCGTCGGCTTGGCGAAAACGCTCGAATACATATGGCAAAAAATCCGCTGCAATTCCCTGTCCGTCATCCTTGACGCGGACGACGGCTTCTTTATCGTCAACTTCGCAACTAACCAACACTTTGCCGCCGGATGAAGAAAACTTGATCGCGTTGCTTACCAGATTCCAGAAGACCTGCAAGAGCCGCGCGCGATCCCCAGTCACAATTTCGCCGGCGCAATCGTGAACTTGCAGGTCGAGTTCAATATCATGCGCGGCGGCAATTGGACGAACCGTCTCGACGGCCTCGCGTACCACAGCCGCGAGTGGGACGGGCAACTCTTCCATCCGCATTTTCCCACTCAAAATAGCCGACATATCGAGCAGATCGTTGATGAGGCGCTTCAAAATGAGCGAGTTTTTCTCGATCACTTCCAGGCCATGTTCCGTTTCCAATGCGGGAAGCATGCCATTTCGGATCATGTGAATCCAGCCGATTACCGGCGTGAGCGGCGTGCGCAGTTCGTGTGAAATCGTGGTAAGAAATTCATCTTTCGCTCGGCTCGCAGCTTCCGCTTCGCGACGCGCAGCTCGCTCCTCTTCGAACAGACGCGCGTTGTCAATTGCCAGAGCGATGCGATCCGCCACCAACTGAAGGAGACGCGTGTCATCTTCGGTAAATTGATAATGAATGAACTTGCCGACGTGAATCACGCCTAGCAGCCGGCCTTCCACCAGCAGGGGCACGCCGAGCAACGACTGAATGCCTCTTCGGCGTAGAAGGTCATTGTAAAGCTCCGCTCCTTCGACGTCGCTGATTATTACGCGCGATTTTTGCGCGGCAATTTTTCCGGCGAAGCCGGCGCCGACAGGAATGCGAACACCGAGATCGACCTCTTCTTCCAGGCCCTTCGCGGCCCAGGCCACTAACTCATCAGTTTCAGAATCATGCAGCAGAATAACAACCGTGTCTACGTTCATCGCATCGCGCACGCGATTCAGGAGATCGGCCAGTAATTCGTTCAGGGAAAGATGCGCCAGTGCCGAATCGGTCACCGTCTGCACGCGACGCATGCGATCGATAGCAGCTTCGACTTCGTGCCGGGCCCGCTGCTCGCGATCGTAGAGTTGTGACGTTTTCGCTTCCGCGCGCTTGCGTTCGATAAACTGTCCGATTTGATTTCCGATTCCGGTCATCATATCGAGCAAGCGCTCGTCGGGAGCTTCCCTTTCGTGGCTGAAAACCTCGATAACACCGAACACTTCATCGCCAAGTACGATCGGAAAACCAAACGCCGAGCGTAGACCCGAGGCGGTCGCGAAAGAAGCCCGCGGAAAGTTTGGATCGGTCTCAAGATCACTAATCCAATCCGGTTGGCCGCTAGCCCAAATACGCCCTGGCAGCCCGGCGCCCAAAACAAAAGTGCGATTGCGGCTTGCTTCCTCAAATTCGGTCCGGCCTTGCGCCGACACACTCCAGGATGCCAGCCAATTGAGCACACTTGACTCGGGATCGCGAATCCAGAATTGACCTAGTTCCCACCCCAAGCTCTCGCAGATCACTCGCAGCAACATCGGTGCTGCCTCGTTAAGTGTTTCAAACTCCGCGAGTATGTTCCCAACTTGATATTGGGCCGTCAGACGCTGTTCTAATCGCTTGCGATTTGTAATATCGCGAGAGTTGACCACGATGCCCGCGACGGCCGTGTCTTCCAGTAGATTATGACCGGTCGCTTCATGAATCCTCCACGATCCGTCCTTATGCCGAATCCGAAAATTCTTTGAAATAATAAATCCGGGATTAGAGAGCCCCTCGGTGAAAAGCTTCATCAACTCGGTTGCGTCTTCCGGATGGATTAGATCAAAAGCGTTCTTTCCGATCAGCTCTTCCGGGTCGTAGCCCAGGGCGCGCTTGATCGACGGGCTGACATAGCGGCGGGTACCGTCGCGGTTCAAGACGGTGATGATCTCCGCGGCATTCTCAATCAACGATCGAAAATATTCTTCCCGCTCTTTCAGCGTCTGCCGAGCTGCCTTTTGTTCGGTGATGTCACGCGCGATGCCGGTGAAAAACCTTTCACCATTTTCAGTGAATTCGCCAAATGACAACTCGAGCGGGATCTCTTTTCCGCTCTTGTGCAGACCCGGTAGTTCTACAGCCTCCCACGAAAAGTGCCGTTCACCCGTGGCCAGGTAACGTTTCAAACCGGAGCGATGCATGTGCCTAAGGTAATCCGGCATCAACATGGTCAAAGACTGCAAGAGCATTTCGTCCCGCGAATATCCGAAGATCTTCTCAGCCGCGTGATTGACAAAAAGTATTGTGCTCTGTGAGTCGATGGTGATGATCGCGTCTGAAGCAGTATCGGCGATGACCCGCGAGATGCGGTGCAGATTGCTCAATGAGTTCTCAGACGTATCTGTGGTTGAGTCATTCATCGCCTTGTCCGAAAACTAATCCTTTTCTTAATCGGGAGTCAATGAGAGAGGGATCCCGTAGGTGAAAGGGGGGGTAATTAAAAGTGAGAGTCGGCTGGAGGAAGGCAACTCTATCGTTACAGAACCGCGAGCGGTAGCGACCGGCCCTTTGCTTGTTGAAAAAGTCAGCATGAGACAACAGGCCGGTCGCTACCGCTCGCGGTTCTGTAACGACCACCCAGTTGAAGCAGGGTGTGAATGAAAGAAATCATTGCCTCGGACCTAAGCTATAAATAAATCTATAGCAAACCGGGGATCTGTGGACATCCACTTCCAGACTTGATAGCTTGTCAGGAAAATTCTGAATGTATCCCGCCGGCAATCTTTTTGTCCCCGCACCGCACGGTCGGCTGGAAGCTATTCTGAAAAAGCCGCGCGCCGGTTCGATTCGCGGTGTCTCCCTGGTGCTGCATCCGCACCCGCTCTTCGGCGGCACGATGCATAACAAAGTTGTCTTTAGGGCGGCGGCCGCCCTGAATGACGCCGGACTGGTTACTTTACGAATCAACTTTCGCGGCGTGGGCCAGAGTACTGGTTCACACGACGAAGGCTACGGCGAACGCGATGACGTACGCGCCGGGCTTGATTATCTCGCCGATAATTATCATGGTCAGGAAATCACTTTGTGTGGATTTTCCTTTGGCGCGCGCGTTGGATTGGAAGTTGGAATCGCTGACGAACGTGTCGTGCGATTAATCAGCATCGGCACACCCGTGGATAAGTACGATTTCGGTTTCCTCGCCGCCTGCCGCAAACCGATCCTTTTCGTTCACGGCGAGCAAGACGAATATGGCCGTGTCGAGCGACTACGCCGGTTAGTCGCTAAAATCGAAAATCGCACACCGGCACAATTGAAGGTTATCGAAAAGACTGGTCATTTCTTTGACAGCCATCTCGACGACTTGAAGATCGCAATCACCAAGTGGGTTGAATCAATATCATCTAACCAAATCGGAACTAAGGCCCGGCGATAACCTTGTACTTGTGCGCGCCTGTTGCCGTGGCTGGGGAGCCGATACCCAACTCCAAGTGACTTGGGTCGAATTCGAGTTCACCCATAAACGCGATTTTCTTTTTCGGGTACATGCCGCCGTCGTAGTCTAAGAACGAGCCGGTTGGCCACGGATCTAGGTAGAGAAACTTCGTCCCTGAGAAACCGATGATCGTGAGAAAATGCGTACGCCAATCCCCATGAATGACCGGCGTGCTAAAGCCATCGTCATGAATTAGCCAGACGCGGACAGGTGTTCCCTTACCCACGTTAGCTTTGATCTTCGCAATCCCGTCCCTGACGCTATTGGGGTTGAATCTAAGATCTGCCATCTTGTCACTCGACGGCGGCAAGTAGTAAACAAAATAACTCGTAAAGGTCGGCTGGGAAAATATCTTCGCGCCATAATCAGCCGCCACATCGCCGCAATTGAAATGTCCGGCCCGAGTGTCTTGTGAAAGGATGTGTTTGTCGGTCGATGGATCTTTCATGATCCGCGAATACCTGTGAACGCGCATCTCATTGCCGCTGAGGGCCACATCCGATAACAAATCGACCGTGTACCCGGGCTGTTTTGTAGGGACGCCGCCGACGTGGATCTTCAGATCTTCACTGTAGCGGTCAGTGCTTCCCGCCACGCAGGCGGTGACGCCGCAGTCCGTGCCACTAACGGTTCCTTTTAGCGTGAAGAGTGTTGAGGCTGCCGAAACTTTGTCGGGCAGGACCTTAAGATCCACGCTTGGAATAGACCGATCTAAAGACAATGCGAGTTTATTGCCGCTCAAGTCGCCTCCCCATTGAAGCAGTTTCATCGTTCGGTTCAAAGGCAGATCGAACCACGAAATATCCTCGCCATTCTCTGGAATCTTAAAATTAGCCATTGCATGCTCCGCGCTTATCAAACCTGCTTTGAGACTAGGCAAGGACTCAGCAAGAGTCAGCCCTAGGGTTTCAAGAGCGGGCCGAACTCCTGAACGAGCCCGAGCCAATTATTTTGGGGGATGACGCTTGGTTTTTCTTTCTGGTGGCGCGCCTTGACGGGAATAATTCCAGACTGATTACGGACCGAAATTCATCGTCGGTCAAACCATCCCGTACCTAATAATAACTCTGCATTCAGAATCGCCGCGCCCGCCGCGCCTCGAATTGTATTATGCCCAAGCGCCACAAATCCATAGTCAAGCACGTTGTCGCGGGCTATGCGCCCGACCGTAACGCTCATTCCGTTTCCGGCATCTCGATCCAAACGCGGCTGTGGTCGATCAATTTCATCACGAACGATGATGGGTTTCGCCGGCGCGGAATGCAGCTTCAACTCTTGCGGCACGGACGTGAATGACGCCAGCGCTTCGCGAATTTGATCCAGCGCAGCCGGCCTGGCGAGCTTTACGCGAATTGAAGCCATGTGCCCGTCGCTGACGTTGACGCGATTGCACTGTGCGCTTACTTCGATTCGCGCTTCCTCAATGGCATCGCCGTTGATGCGGCCGAGCAACTTCAAAGTCTCGGCTTCGATCTTCTCTTCCTCGCCGCCGATGAAAGGAATGACATTGTCCGTCGCATCCAGGGAAGCCACACCCGGATAACCAGCGCCCGAAAGCGCCTGCATCGTGGTTACGACGCAGGTTTCGACACCGAATCTCGCATGCAATGGGGCCAGCGCCATTACAATCACAATGGCCGAACAGTTTGGATTCGTGACAATGAAGCCGCGATCGTAGCCACGCCCTTTCCGCTGCGTGTCGATCAATGCGACATGTTCGTGATTCACTTCGGGAATCAGCAGAGGCACATCAGGGGCCATCCGATGCGAAGACGAGTTGCTGATTACCGGGTAGCCTGCGCGCGCGAAACTCTCCTCGGCTTCGTTTGCGACGTCGCCCGGCAGACTCGAAAAGACGAAATCGCAGTCCAGCGGTGGCGCGGGCTGTTGTACCATCGTCTGTTTCGCGCGCTCAGGCATTTCTCCGGGCAGACGCCATGCGCACGCCTCCGCATACGTTTTGCCCTGCGACCGGTCCGAGGCCGCCAGCGCCGTCACTTCAAACTGCGGATGGTCTTCCAGCAATTGAATGAACCTCTGGCCAACGACACCGGTGGCTCCCAATATTCCTGCGCGCAGTTTCTCGTTCATCGAATCAGATCATTCTAACGCAAAGTTTTTCCTCCGCGTTCCATTGCGAATACCCTCGCGATCTCTGCGTTAAACTCTTTTCCTTCAGCCCAATGATTTCAAAGCTTCACCCAAACGCCGCACACCCTCGCTCAGCTTTTCTTCATCAGCACAAAACGAAATGCGCAGATACCCTTTACTCTCACTTCCAAACGCCGACGCCGGAATCGTAACCACGCCATGTTCCAATCCAGCTTCCGCGACGCTCATTTCATCTCCATGCGCGCTGACATCAACCATCGCATAAAATGCTCCGTCAGGCGTTACGCATCGCAAACCGAGCTCGTTGCGCAGCAGATTAAGCAAATGATCGCGCCGTCTCAGAAAGATCGCGCGCATCTCGTCGCGCGAAGCTGCCGCTTCATCCGTCCACGCCGCCAGGGCCGCTTTTTGTGAAATACTCGAAGCGCAAGTAACTACGTATCCATGCAACACCAGCGCCGCTTTGATGACCGTTTCTTCTCCGGCCAACCAACCGATGCGCCAGCCGGTCATGCGCATCGATTTTGAAAGCCCGCTGACCACGATCGTCCGCGGATAGAATTCCGAAATCGAAGCGGGACGTTCCGGCGTGTAGTAAAGCTCGCGATAAATCTCGTCGCTGACGATGAATGCATCCGAACCGCTCTCCGTAACTGCCTCAGCCATGCCGCGAAGATCGTCCTCAGATAACGCACGTCCGGTCGGATTCGACGGACTTATGCAGATTACAACTCTCGTGCGCGATGACAATTTGCTTTTGAATTCATTCAGGTCAAACCCGAAATCATTTGCCGCCGGCAAGCGATAAGGAATCGCACGCCCACCAACCATCTTTAGGATCATCGGATAAGCAATGAACCCCGGGTCGGGAATCAAAACTTCATCGCCTTCTTCAACCAACGTTCGCAAAATCAAATAGAGCCCTTCCTGCGAACCTGCTGTAACCATTACTTGATCGGATGACAGATTCAGATGCGGATAGTCTCCCGCAATGCGTTCGCGCAGCGCCGGCAATCCCGCTTGCAGCGTATAGCCACTCTTCTCCTCCTGAATCACGCGCACCGCCTCGCGCACAATCACATTGGGCGTCGGCAAATCCGGCTCACCAAGCCCCAGACTGATACTCCCCGGCTTCGCCCGATCCGAAATCTTTCGGATCATGCTCTTTTCAATGCCACGGAGAAATGGTGGTGGTTGGAATTGTTTCAAGCTGAGATTGTTCGTCGTCTTTGTTAACTCGCACTTGCTTAGATTGCATTCAAATTGCCTGAACGACTTGACTGGTCATCAGGATGTCGACTTGTGGGAAACATTCCCTGAGGCGCTCCTTGAGTTCTTTGAGACGTTTCTTCGCAAGCTTGTCGTCAGTTGTAATGATTTCGAACTTCGCGATTTCAACGCACTGTTGTCCGTCGTATCTCGACGTTCGCCGATATGGTTCCGCGAATGAATCAAATTCGGCGAGCAGTTCTTCCCGGACGCGGTCAATCTTCTCCTGCTCGATCGGCCTGCCGTCGCGGTAATTCAATGGCAAATGAATTTCACATTTCCGCATAGCACAAGTGCTTTTGGGTAGAGTTTCAGCGGTTCTGTACCGAAGTCGATCCACGCTTGGAACCTTGACTTAGTCGTTCTTCTACCCATCTTTGAACCATCGTTCGGTATTCAGGCTCGCCTTCCGACTCAGCAACAGTCTTCAATTTTCGAACCAATCTGGGTGATAGGCGGATCGCGTCAGGACTGTGCGGCTTTGCTCTAGAAATCACTGCGTCCAGTTCCTCGGGTTTCATGCGGTGATAGTCCGCTTCTACCTTGGCTTGCTCTGACTTCTTTAGCTTACTAAACTTTTTCTTCATCTCTTTCGTTTCGTAGTCTTTTTCAAGTCCCAGCCGGTGAATATTCTCGCGAGTCCATCGCCTTTGTCCTGGAAAATTAAGCGCAACCGTCTGCCTCGGTCGGTCTTCGCATCGAGGACGTAAACGTCATCGAATCGTCTGTTATCCTTGGCAAACATGTAGTCATGGAAGAAACATTCTTCGGCTTCCTCGGGTTCGATTCCATGATCGCGCAAGTGCTGGACATTGCCGCCCTTTCTGTTTTCGTCATCCCACTCAAATCTGTACCAGTGAGGCTTGGCCATTCATTGCTCCGCACACTCAACTCGATCGGAACCTCCGGCTGCTGATCTATAGCGATGTTAGGAGCTACTCCAAAACCGGTCAAGTATAAAGACTTGCAAGCTCAACGCAGCACGTCCTCCAACTGCGTCGCTGCATCCGTCTTCTCATCCCGGTACTTCACTATCACCGGTGCATAAAGCGACAAGCCCCACTCGCGGGCTTTTTCAGTTTGCACGGCGCGCGCACCGGGCACGACGACGGCGCCGGAGGGGATTTCAAGGGGCGCACCTTCGCTTCGTCGATAGACTTGTTCACGCACGAGATCGAAGACCGGAGTCGAGCCGGTGATGATTGTTCCGGAAGCCAGCACGGCGCGCTCGCGCACAATCGTGCCTTCGTAGACGCCGCAGTTACCGCCGACGATCACGTCATCTTCAATGATCACGGGCATCGCGCCTGCGGGTTCGAGCACGCCGCCGATTTGCGCAGCGGCGGAAAGATGGACGCGTTTGCCAATCTGGGCGCATGAACCCACTAGTGCGTGGCTGTCGATCATTGTGCCTTCGTCAACGTACGCGCCGGCGTTGACGAACATCGGTGGCATGCAGACGACGCCGGGTGCGATGTAGGCGCCGTCGCGAATACTCGATCCGCCGGGAACGATGCGTACGCG
>Ga0209577_10003829_pt1 | contig 14177 bp, 11 predicted proteins | sample GraSoiAngelo_109_FD_185874 | JGI IMG/M metagenome (GOLD analysis project Ga0209577, IMG submission 185874) | Grasslands soil microbial communities from the Angelo Coastal Reserve, California, USA - 14_0903_12_20cm (SPAdes) (version 2) | ecosystem: Environmental > Terrestrial > Soil > Grasslands...
GGACGCTTAGCACCACCCCACCGTTCAGCTGTGGGGCTACCCCAACGGGCACCGTCATTGAAATCAATGACCCAAACGGTCGGTACGGCTGGGCCCATAGCCCCGATCCGCGCTGGTCGGTGGACTCAGACAATCCGACCATTGCCAGCGGCAATGGCTATCCCATGTGCCTGCCCAGGCTCGCGCCTCCGACGATTGACACGGACTGCCCGCTCTACAACCGCCCGCTCAACACAGTTGGAGACCCATTCCTGCAACCCAACGCACCCCTCATGGTTGTTACCATGCCACCGAGCACGGGCCCCGGCACCACTAAACCGGACCCCTATAAGCCGGCCCCTTTGATGGTGGGTGACTATGTGGCTTTCGCTGGCGTGCTATACAAGAACAATCCCGCCGCGAATATCGATCCTGCTGTGCCATGGAATCAGCAGACCTACATTTCTGCCAATACGGTTGGTCCCGACAAGGTGGAGATCATCACTGCGCCCTGCCCCTCCGGTACGGCGCCGCCATGCACCGCCTCGGTGGGGCCTGCCTATATGCAGCTTGCCAGAATGGTGATCGGCACGGGCGGAACTCCCATTGTCGTCCCGCCCAATCCGACCCTGGGGATCCCGGGTGGGACCATTCCCCTCCCGGAACCCAGAAACAACATCGTGATCACTGGGTTTGTCACCGACTCAACCAACCTGGTGGACATCTTCGCCGTGGACATTAATCCCGGCAGCGGCGCCGAGACACACCGCCTATTGGGCACTGTCCTCCCGGAGCCCGGCTTTGCGGCAGGAAGAGGGAATAAAGGGCGCTTCCGGTTCGAAGTGGGTAAAGGAAATTGGGGGAATCGAACCCGGGTCTACATGGCCCAGAGCCGGCACGGTACCGTGCAAGTGCCAAATCAGACGACTGGCGCGATTCACCCGCCCCAGGGAGGGCTGCTCTCCGGCCAGTACCATGCGCCCATGTTCACGTTCCAATTTCCAGATGCCCCTCCGGGGTTCCCGATTATCCCGCAAAACTTCAACAGCATGCCGTTCTTGACGCAGGGTGAGGGAGGCAATCTGAGCGGAGGTCCACTGACGCCATTTCCGCCGTTCCTTCCCTAAATACGCGCGGGTAATGCCGGAGGAAGGAAGCAAGTGACGAAGGCCAATCGCATTCGATGTACAGCTCCAGGCGTCATGTCAGTTGGGCCTCAGGCGCCGGGAGTATCCGGCAATCCGAACATTGACTCTGCTGGCGAGCCTTAACACGCCCCCGTCGGAGGCTCAATAGGTTCTGTCAGGCTTCTGAGGAGGATGTATGCTTAGCCGTCGCGAATTGATCAAGCTGGGCCTTTATGGAGGAACCGGAGGGATATTGCACCTCGTGCGTCAGAAATCAGGTGCCTATGCCTGGGCTCTGGACGAAGATAAACGTCGCAAGCACGAACGCGACCACGATGACGACGAGCACGATGACGATGGGCGCGGGGGACCTCCTGGAGGCCCTCCCGGAGGCAGTCCTCCTCCACCACCAGCTTTCACGAGCACATTGCCTATTCCTCCCGTCAAGCAAAAGGTCAATCCCAGCACCCTGCCCGGGGTTGAGATCTACAACGACGGTTTCCCCACGAGTTATTACGAAGTTGTTGAGACCCAGGGGTCGGTGCCGTTATTTCCTGGCATGCAGCCAACTGTCATCTGGGGCTTTGACGGGGGGACCACAACATCTACTGGAATAAGGACTCACCTCGGACCAACCTTCGTAGCTAACATCGGCGAGCGGGTTGTGATTCGAATGCACAACAACCTCGGACCGGGCAATGACTCGATCGTTCACCACCACGGCGCCCACGTTGGTTCCGATTGGGATGGCAGCGCGCTCTGGTCGCAGCAGATTCACAATGGCAGCTTCAAAGATTTTGTTTACCCGAACGATGACGACATCTCGGCCACTCATTGGTATCACGACCACAATATCAACTTCACGGGACACAACGTGTTCATGGGACTCGAGGGTATGTTCCTGCTGTCCGACGCCCCAGAGCTCAGTCTAAATTTGCCCGGTCATCCTACCAATGATCCGGCACCTCCCGGGGAGCTGCCCTTCGATATTCCACTCGTGATCCAGGATCGGGCCTTCGACCCCAGCGGCCAACTGGCCTATAACCCATTCTCTGCCCGAGGTTTTTTGGGCGATACGTTCATGGTCAATGGCGCGATTCAGCCCACGGCTCGCGTGGCCCCGCGCAAGTATCGTTTCCGTATTCTGAACGGCTCGAATGCGCGCTTCTATCAGCTGGCGTTGTTCACGAACGCAGGAGTCCCGATACCTTTTCACATCGTCGGCAGCGACGGCGGGCTGTTCAAGACCGCTGTGCGGGCAGATAACGGTGGTTTTCTAATCGCCCCCGCCGAGCGGGTGGAAGTAATTGTCGACTTTTCCGGCCTTGCCATGGGAACGAAGGTGTTTCTCAACAATTGCATGATGCAGACCGACGGACGCAAGCCCGCCGGATTAGTCGCAAATTGCGCCACCGTTCCTCAAACTCCAGGGCCCGATGGTGTCGGCTCTCTCCTTTCCTTCGATGTTGCATTTTCATGGCCCGACCCAAGTAGCTTCACCCCTGGTCAGACATTGCGTAGCGATTTCCCGGTTTATAACGTGGCCGATGCATTGCCGCCGGTCCCGGGATCAAAGCCGGGGGCAACCCGTGATTGGAGGTTTGAGCGCGGCCGGGGCGGGGAGTGGCTGGTCACCACCTTTGACCTCGCTGTCAACCCCAGATTGCAGGCAAGGGCCTTCGACGCCGGGCCGCCACCCCCCGCGCCTGAAAATCCCCGAATCGACGGCACCTGCAAGGTTGGCACCACGGAAATCTGGCGTCTCATCAACGGAAGTGGAGGGTGGGCACACCCGGTTCACATTCACCGCAACCAGTTCCAAATCCTCGATCGAGTTGATAGTGGCAGTGGCAAATCACTGGGCCTGCTCCCAACTCAACAAGGGTTGAAAGACGTCTTCAGGCTGGAACAGAACGTGACTATTCTCCTGATCACTAAATACACTAGTGGTCCGACCAGCGACAAACAACTAGGCAAATACGTTATGCACTGCCACAATGTTGAACACGAAGACACGGCCATGATGATTGTCTGGGAATGTACGCTCTAACGGAGCGCCTAAGCGAGGCAACTATGGATAAGGCCATGACGGTAACGCTTGCAGCCTTGGCCACAGCTACGGCAGGCCTGGCGGTAGGTGGGAAGAACCGGGAAAAAGTGCCTGACCCACAAACCGATTTCCAGGCCTATACCGCCTACCGGCTCCGCCAACACCTCCCCAACATCGAACTGGTTAACCAGGATGGGAAAAAACTTCGATTTTATAACGACCTGGTCAAGGGCAAGATCGTGGTGATCCAGTTCATGTTCACCAAATGCGATCAACTCTGCCCCATGGTGACTCCTAACTTGGTGAAGGTACAGAAGGAACTCCAGAAGCAAGCGCCGGGTGAGGTTAACCTCGTCTCGATCAGCGTCGATCCGGAGCATGACACGCCGGCAGCCTTGAAGGAGTATGCCGCAAAGTTCCATGTCGGCCCGAACTGGCAGTTCCTGACCGGGCGCAAGGCGGAAATCGAGCGGCTTCGCCGCGAACTCGGCGTGTTTGACCCGGAAAACACGACATTTGAGCATATGAATGTAGTCACGATCGGCAAAGAACCGACTGGGCAGTGGTTCTGCATGCGGGCCCTGAATCGACCCGACGTGATCGCTTACAACGTGCTTCTGCTCACTAACCGCATGACCGGCAGCACTGGCGGAAAACCAGCCTCCGCCGCCCAGTTTCGTTTAACGGCTGGTAGGTGAAAGGGGCGCTCCCGGTGCTGAAATGCTCGCCGGTTGAACGAAGGTTGCAGTAACCAGCACATGACCAGACTCGGTGTTCGCATCATTCTATTGATGGCATGGGTCGCTGGTTGGGAAGCGTGAGATGATCCGTTTCGGACAAGATCTGTGCAGCAATCTCGACGCGGCCCTCCGCCGTGAGTGGCTCGAGACTAACGGCATCGGGGGCTTTGCGTCTTCGACCCTGAACGGAGTCAACACCCGCCGCTATCACGGCCTTCTCGTCGCTGCAACCAAGCCGCCGGTCGGACGCTTGGTTCTGCTTTCCAAGCTGGAAGAAACGCTGCTGACGGATGGGCGCGCGTTTGACCTCTGCACCAACCGCTATCCTGGCGTTGTACACCCCGAAGGATTTCATTACCTTAAACAGTTTCGGCTCGATCCCTTTCCGGTTTTCACGTTCGAGGTTCAGGGAATCCAGATCGAGAAAACAGTTTTCATGGTGCAAGGGGAGAACACGACAGTTGTTCAGTACGAGATCGAAAATGGACGAAAGACGACTCTGGCTCAACTCGAACTCCGACCGTTAATCGCCTTCCGCGACTATCACAGCCTCACCCATGAGAACAGCGCAATCGATGGCCGACTCGATGTGCGGCCGGGATTGGCAGGGATTGCTCCTTATCCGGGCCTCCCGGAGCTCTATCTTGCCCACAACGCACGGGAACTGGAGACCACGGGTCATTGGTATCGCAATTTCGAATACGATGCCGAACGCGAACGCGGCCTTGAGTTCACCGAGGACCTCTTCAATCCCTGCGTCTTGCGCTTCGATCTGAACTCGCAGACCCAGGCCACGATTATTGCGTCCACTGAACCGCGCAGTGCAGCGCTTGCCTCGGAGTACCGGCAGGCGGAAGTGTCGCGGCGGCGCACCGTCGCGCTGCGTTCTCCAGTGGAAGATGGATTCGTAAAATCCCTCACCGTTGCCGCCGACCAGTTCATCGTCTCGCGCGGCAGCGAGAAAACCGCCATCGCCGGCTACCCCTGGTTCAGCGATTGGGGCCGCGATACCATGATTGCCCTGCCTGGCCTCACTCTGCCGACGCACCGCTACGACGTCGCCCGCAGCATTCTACGTAACTTCGCGGATCATGTGGATCGCGGAATGCTCCCCAACCGCTTCCCAGACGCGGGTGAAATGCCCGAGTACAACACCGTCGATGCGACCCTCTGGTTCTTCGAAGCGGTTCGTGCGTTTCTTGCCTACACGGGTGACCTGGAATTCGTGCGTGACGATTTGCACGGCGTGCTTAACGATATCATCAGTTGGCACGTACGTGGCACACGCTTCGGAATCAAGATGGATTCCAGCGGACTCGTCAATTCCGGCGAAGCCGGCACGCAATTGACGTGGATGGATGCGAAGGCCGGCGACTGGGTGGTTACGCCACGGCGCGGCAAGCCGGTCGAAATCCAGGCCCTCTGGTACAACGCGCTCTCGATCATGGAGGATCTTGCCAAGAGGATCGGAGATGAGACCGGGCGGAAGCGCTACAGCAGTATGGCCGCCCTCACGAAGTGGAGCTTCAATCGCCAGCTTTGGAACGAAAAAGGCGGATACCTCTATGATGTCGTAAACGGCGGACCCGCAGACGCAAGCATACGTCCCAACCAGATTTTTGCGGTGAGCCTCCCTTATACAATGCTCAGTCCCGAGCGCGCAAAGCAGGTGGTTGGAGTCGTCGAACAGCATCTGCTTACCCCTTACGGACTCCGCACCCTTGCGCCGAGCGATTCCGAATATCGCGGCCGTTATTCCGGCGACCCAATCAGCCGCGATGGCGCTTATCACCAGGGGACGGTATGGCCGTGGCTCATGGGGCCCTTTATCAGCGCATATATAAAGGTTAACGGCGGAACCGAGTCGGCGCGCCGGCAGGCCGAGAACTGGCTGCTTTCACTGAAAGATCATCTCGCTGATGCCGGCTTGGGACAGATTTCGGAAATCTTCGACGGCGACCCGCCTCATCGTCCGGTTGGCTGCATTGCCCAGGCTTGGAGCGTGGCTGAAATCTTGCGCACGGCGGTGGAAGACATCTACGGCATCCGACCCGAAACCAAGACCTTAGCTACCGCCGCGACGCAGGTTCGCTTCGCCGAGGTAAGCCGCAGACGAGCGACGACTTAGGAACTAGACCCGGGACCGACCGTTCCCCACCCTGAATGCGAGAAAACCCGGACATTGGTCGCCCCAAACAGGTGCAACTCATCTTTGACCGCCCCATCATCAAGACCACTCCCGGCCTATTTCGTACCTGGGTCATCACCGACGGCCTGACCCCCTCGCTGCACATCGACTACAAAGGAACCCGTATCAAGCAACATCACAAGGAAGGGTGGGCCTTACGCACCGACACCACCATCAACAATACTTACATCTTTTACATTGGCAAGAACCTGCGCAACTTGCCCGCGCTACGGCGCATCGGCTTCCAGGTCAACCTACAACTGCTTCAGGTACAGCGCATCAGCCACGATTGCATCCTCGCCGAAGAAGCCTTTCAAAAAATCAATCGTCTGCTGCAGGTGGCATCCCAATGCGTCTCCGCGCTTCGCCGATCCTCAAGCACAAGCCCTTTAGCGCGCCCCCCCTGTTTTTCCAACTCCTTCCCCACGGCTTTTCCACCTCCGCGGGATCATCGGACGTATTCCCCAAACTCAGCGCTATTGCATTACCAATCTCGGCCTGCGAACCCTCTGGTTCTGCACCCGAACCTGCAGCCGCATACTCCGCCCCGGACTCGAAACGCTACTCCCCGAGCTTCCCCCACCCAACTTCTCGCTTCGGCGCTGCTTCGATAGATTTGATCAGGAGATCATATCGTGGATCGAACATACAAAATTAGCCGCCTAAAGCTTGACTCATTTTAGATCAAGTTCTCGACTTCAAGACTCCTGGGTGATTTCTCTTAATTTTTTCACTTGACAAGTTATTCGGACTGCGGATAATGGGCGTCGTCTTCTCACTAAGTTCTGCCACTTCCCCGCCTACCGTGAGATGACAAGGCCCAACCACAAGGAAAGAAAGTTTACTCGGGTGGAAGGACAAAGTAAGTGTCCGGGCACACGGGTAGTGAGTTAGCGTCGGCGTCACCATGTGTGGTTTCGTCGGCCCTAAGAAAACTGCGCCTGTAGCCCGCGGGGATTAGTGTGTACCCGCGAAGCGGTCGCGGGTGGCTTCTCTTTGAACAGAGGGCCTGTTTGGAGCAAGACCGCAATATCCGCCCCGTCGCGAGGTTTGGTTGCCACGAATATCGTTACGTCGGAGGTAGTTATGCGCAAGATTTTAGTCGCGATCGGAATTTTTGCGTCGATCGGAGTGTTAATGGCCGAACTGGGTTCCAATGTTCCCTCGGACAGTCAATTGACTGCACAGCGGGCACAAGAAGGAGGAACGGCAGGGGCGGGGGTGTTCGATATCGCGGTGCCTCCGCCCGGAACCCCATTGCAGCCGGTCCAGCGGGTGCCGCGCGACAAGTTCGGCATTGTAGGTCCGTTTCCATTGACGCTACAAGATCTCGATGGATTGGTCTACCCCTCAGCCACTCTGGAGGAACGGCAGGCGATGCTGGAGGGCATGGCGTTCTTCACCACCGCCCACACCGCGGCGGAAGGTTTAGGGCCCATGGATAACCAGCCGTTCTGCCTGGGTTGCCATATGAGTTCGGCCGATGCGATCTCTAGCCCCGGGATGGTGAGCCCCAGTGCCTGCGTTCCCGGGTCCACCTGCGTATCGCTGGTCTCGCGGGCCGCGCGCTCCACACCCACGAATTTCAAGTTCACTTCGCTCGACCCCGCTACCGGCGGAGGCCGCCCGGCTGGGACGTTGCTGCCCGACGGTCACCCCAATCCGAACGATAATCTTGATGCCCTCAACGGTCCTGGGCGCACGGCGGCTTTTACTACCTTCGGCGACTTCAATCCCAACCACGCGGACGTTGCCACCAATCCAACCGGCATCGGCTTCTTCGATCCCCTCGACGGCGCTGCCTTTAACATTGTGACTAGCTTGACATCGCGGCCTTTCGGTGGTTTCGTACAGCACACGCGGCCCGCTGGCTCCGACTGTGTCGCGAAACCGATCGCTCCGGTCCAGTTCGATGCCAACCTGCAAGGCTCGCGCGATCCGGTAACGGGTCTCGACTCGATCACCGGGTTCCGGCGAACGGTAGGCGAGCGCGCCGGGCCTCCGTACATCGGTCGCGGACTGATGGAGGCTGTGCCTACTGCGGATATTCTCGCGACTGCAGATCCGAACGACACGCAAGGTCATAATTCGTCGCTGAGGAACTTCGCGCAATCCATGGGCTGCACCGGCGACTGCGTTGCGGGCAAGGCCAACATGATTCCGCGTACGTTGGTCGATCACACCGATGCCAACGGAAATCTCACTTCAGTCACGGGATTTGTGGGCGGAGTGGGGCGCTTCGGCCTGCGGGCAAACGGAGTTGAGATTCTGCAATTTATCATCGGAGGGTTGCAAGGCGAACTCGGGCTTACCAGTCTGATCAATCCCAATGAAATCAATTTCCCAACTCTTTTTCCCGCCAGCGGGCCGTCCACCGAACCAGCCGCCTGCCGGGCGGCAGTCTCTACTTCGCCAGAGGCGCATCTCTCCACTCCATTTAGTGAGCGGCACTTTATCCGCAACACTGCGCCACCCGAATTTGGAGACACGCTGCTGCGCTTGCTCAAGTCGGGTAACGCCGCGAGCCATCGTTCGCCGCAGAGTAGGGGAGGGAAGGTCCAGCGTGGTGCAGAGTTGTTCGGAATCGATTTGGTGGCCTTCGCCAACCGCATGGTTCCGGGCCGCATGCCCATCAAAGGAGATGGACGCGATCCCAACGCGATCAGCCAGGCAGATCGCAAGTTGAACTGCGTCGGCTGTCACACACCCGTTCAAAGAACCGGGCAATCTCCGGCGACCGTGGGAGCCGAACATCTTAGCTTCGTTTGGGCGCCGATTTTCTCGGATCTGCTCCTGCACAAGATGCCTTTCATCGATGCGGAACGGCTCTCACCGAGGCCGCGGGACACGCTCGTCATCGCGCGGCAGAGTACGAGTTCCCCCGACGAAGTTTTCAACACTTATGATTTGTCCCGCAATCTAGCGGACGACTCGTTTTCCAATCTTAAGGCTTCAGCGGATGGCCGCGAGTTCCGCACCGCGCCGCTGATGGGTTTAGGGAGGATGGGGCCGCCGTTCTTACACGATGCGCGCGTGTACCTGAGTACTCTTACCGTGGACAGCACGCCTGCGGGTACGGTTACCACGAACAGCCGAGTTACCAATGCCCCGCTGGTGGTGCGCACAGTGGATGACGCGATCCGTGCTGCGATCGAGCTGCATGACCTCCCGGCTCCCGACAACGACAACACGCCGGACGATGTCGCAGGCGCTGGATGCCCGGCGCCTCCAGCGGGGGCGAACAGCAACGTCTCCTATGGACTATCACCGGAGGACGTGATCTGCCCACATTATGGCAGTGCGATCTCGAAGTCACATCGCAGCGACGCGCGGGAGGTCATCCGGCGATTCCGTGCGCTGAGTCCCGAGGATCAGCAGGCATTGATCGAATTCCTAAAACAACTGTAGTAGGCATTTAGGACGGCATAAAGGCGAAGATAGCTCGCGACAGCGCTGGCGGTTGATGCTGCGTCTTGCTGAAGGCAACTCTGTCGTGTAACCTTCTCGGGTCCGGTACATCTCACAGTCCGAGGCAGTGTCTCTGCAATCCCATTCCAAACGGAGGTTAGTCCTATGAAGTCGATGATCTGCAAACTGCTGGCTATGTGTTTCCTGGCTACGTCTCTAGTAGCTTTTGGTCAGTCGAGCTCGGGCAGTCAGGACAAGATGAAGAGCGACGATGCCATGAAGCAAGACAGCATGAAAAAAGACGACATGAAGAAAGACGACATGTCGAAGAAGGGAACCAAAAAAGACAAGAAGACTAGGAAAGCTAAGAAGGACAAGATGAAAAAGGACGATATGAAGAAGGATGACATGAAGAAGGACAGCATGGAGAAAGACAAATGAAATAGTTTTGACAGAAGTGCGTCCCTGGTATTTTATAACCCCAGCTAGGTGGATCAGGAATTCGAAAAGCACAAGTGCAGTAACGCCCTGCGCTCAACACAGGGCCGGCTTGTTGGTGTCCGTAAAGCCAGGCGGCTGTCCTGGACTGAGCGCTGATCAAACCACCGCGCTTGGTGTAGGGGTTTGGTAAGCGCCACTTTCGGGCAGGCTGCCGTTGTGTCGACGGGCACTCCATTCGCCCGCTCGGTGCCCCATGGGCTTTGCTGTGTGTGCAATTTTTGACTAGCCTGCGAATCCTAATCTTTATCATCTTTATCCTGCGGACTCGCGTATGGAGTCTCTATGAGCTCGCGAACCGACAGTTGTAAATTCAGGAACATGAACCGACGGGAGTTATTGAAGCTGACGCCGGTTATCGCATTGGGAGCATTCGCCATTCCGGGAGTGCAGAAACCCCTTCTCAAGGCTGGACTCGGGTTCAGCGACTGGGCTTCGGCGAAGCTCTTCCGCTCTGGCCATCTCGCTACCACGTTTTCCGACTCCGACCTCACCCCTTTTAACCAATTCCCTATCAACGACTACGACGTGGATGATCCTGAAGTTGATTTTGATAGATGGACTCTTACCGTCACAGGTGCGGTGGAGAAGCCCGGGGATTACACGCTGGCGCAGATTCGGGCGCTTCCAAAAGTTACGCAAAACACGCGGCACGTGTGCGTGGAAGGTTGGGACGTAATCGGCCGCTTCGGCGGCGTCCGGCTTTCCGACTTGCTGAACATCATTGGTGCCGACCCGACTGCGCGTTTCGTGCACGTCGAATGCGCTGATGATTACTACGAATCCCTGGACATGGCTGCGGCCCGGCATCCGCAAACGCTGCTCTGTTACGAAATGTACGACCGGCCGCTCACGCGCGAGCATGGAGCACCGCTGCGTCTGAACGTGCCCACTAAGATCGGCTACAAACAGGCGAAATATCTGACCGACCTCAAGGTGAGCCATGTGTTGGAGAAAGTCGGATACTGGGAAGACCAGGGCTACTCAGAATTCTATGGCCTGTAGCTGTAGGTGAGGTGGCCATGGCGGCCCACGCGATTGCGGTCAAAAATCTGAAGACCGGAGAAGTAACGGAAGCAGCGTATGAGCATCCGTTTGTGGTGCGCCTTTGCCACTGGGTGAATGCAGTCGCGCTGTTTGTCATGGTAGGTAGCGGGTTCCAGATTTTCCGCGCCTTCCCCAGCTTCGGGGCAAAAATCCCGCAAAAAGATTTGCTTCATTGGCCCAAGGCATTCGCGATCGGAGGATGGCTGGGCGGTGCGCTGCAGTGGCACCTTACATTCATGTGGATCTATATTGCGACGGGCCTTCTGTATATCGGATACCAGATCTTCAGCGGCCACTACAAGCAGGTGCTTTTTCGTCCACGCGACGTGCCCGGAGTTTGGCCGATGGTTCGGCATTACTTCTTCTTCGGCTCCAAGCCGCCAGCACGCGAAGCCTATAACCCGCTTCAGAAGCATGCCTATACGAGCGTAATCGTATTGAGCGTGCTCTCGGTCCTGACTGGTTTCGCCATTTGGAAGCCGGTGCAGTTTTCCTGGCTGGCGTGGCTGATGGGCGGCTTTCATTGGGCGCGCCTGTGGCATTTTGTGATCATGTGGGCGATACTGGCGTTTGTGTTTGGGCATTTGGTCATGGTCGTCCTGCACGGCTGGAATAATTTTGTGTCGATGTTTACGGGATGGAAGAAAGATCCGGAATATCCGGTGGGATAGTTCTGCGATTGCAGTGAGTTAAGGTCTGCCGTGGGGAGAGAGATGCCGGAGCAAGTGACTTCGCTGGAAAAATCAGCGGCACAACTCAGCGAAGAGATGCTGATCCGGTGGATTCGGGGCGGCGAACACGATCTTTTCTATCGCTGATTCAACCTTATGAGGGGCGCGTATACTCCGCCGCGTTCGCGATTCTTCGCAATGATGCTGATGCCGAAGATGCGGCGCAGGAGCCCATGCTGAAAGCTCTCAAGCATATTCGTCAATTCTGCGCCCAGACGCGGTTCAGCACCTGGCTCATTCAGATCACCGTGAACGAAGCGCGCATGCGCAGAAGGAGGGATCACGCCGACATTATGGAGCCGATGCTGGACCAGATGGACGAGGAGGGCAACTATACGCCTCGTGATTTGGCTGATTGGCGCGAGATCCCTCTCGAGACGCTCGAACGGAAAGAAAATCCGTCAGCAGCTTGCCGACGCCCGGGCATCGCTTGGGCAGAAGTACTGAGAGGTTTTGTGCTCCGCGACATGCAGCACCTGAGCATTGAGGAGACCGCCATAACCCTGGGTAATTCCGCCGCATCGGTCAAGATATGTTTGCCGCACGCGCGGCTGATGCTGCGCGACTGTCAGCCCCAGGACTGTCGGCAGCTTGAGCAGCAAGGTGTCTTTTGCAAAGGGACTAAGCCATGGTAGTCAGACGTGGCACGAAGCGAGACAGCATGAAAAAAGACGACAGTGCAAGCAAGCGTGGCGCGAGATCCCGTGACGGTAACGTCGATCTAAGTGTGTGCTGCCATAGAAGAGCACGTTCCCGGCTGCAAGCATTGCACTGCAGTGCTCGATGGCATGCGCAACGTGACTCAGCTGTATGGAGACGAACGGGTGGGTGAAGTGCCATTGGGGTTTGGCCATCGCCCACAATGGAGGAAAACATGCCGAATAGCAGGCGGAGCTTTCTGGGATGGATGGTGGCAGCGGCCGCGGCGCTCCTGCTTGCGGGCAGCTTCGAGGTGGGCCGGTCCTTGGCGGGCAGCCGTGCTGAATTGCGTTCCGAACATGCGCGAAGGGGCAGCGGCGTGCCGCCCGATATGATGGTTGTGGTCGCTGCAGACGGGAAGACGTTTCACGCGCCCGGGTGCCGGTTTGTTCACGCCAAGGCGAAGCTGGAGACAATTGCGGCGCGTGAAGCCATACGTCAGGGCTACGCGCCTTGCGTCCGATGCATGCGGAAGTATCTGAAGACTTAACTCCAAGTCAGGCCGTCCCTTAACCCTAACTAACCTGGTGAAAGTGCAGAAGAAAACTGAAAAGCAAGCGCCGAACCAGGTGAAGATCGTCTCGATCAGTCTTGATCCGGACGAACACAGGCGGCAGCTTTAAAGGCATGGAACCAGGCCCGGGCACGACCGTTCCCCACTCTGAATGCGGCTTGTCAGCAGACGTTGACGTTCGGTGATCCCTAAGGAACTGGGTAAATCAATCTACCACACGGGAGGCGCTGCGAAATGCCCGTTGAACAAGGGTATAGCGTGCGGCACCCATAATCCCGGAATCGTCATTCAACACTATTTTGACTGGCATATCCCGAAGCAATGGCTGCATGCGTCCCTTGTCCAAGAAAGACTGCATAAAGATCGCTTCCTTCATTTTGGGCACGATTTTCGCTGCAATGCTGCCACCTATGAAAACACCGCCCGTGGCCATCAGGTTCAGCGCGCAATTACCGGTTTCCGCGCCATAAATGCTCACGAAAATGGACAGCGCCTGGTCGCAGATATCAGCCTTTTTTTCCAGAGCAAGGTGCGAGATCAGTGCCGGAGGATCGGGCACTTCGGCCATCTCTTTTCTCAACCAGTCGGGCTCATCCCCTTTCCTCGTGTCACGAAGGAAGTCGTAGATATTCTTGATTCCGGGCCCGGAGAGAATTCGCTCACAGCTGATACGGCCATGTTTCTTCTGAAGATACGCCAACAGTTCCTTCTCCACATCATTCCTGGCCGCGAAATCGGCATGCCCTCCCTCGCAAGCGAACGGATGGTGGCGATAACCATCCCAATAGAGACCGGCCATCCCAAGGCCCGTCCGTGCCGAGATCACAGCCCGATTCCCCTCAGCGTCTTGTGAACCTTCATTCAGGGTGATGAAATCTTTGGATTCGAGTGCATCTATTCCGTAGGCATAGGCCTCCAGGTCATTGATCAGCCCTACGGAATTGAGCTTGAGCTGTTTCGTCAACTCACGGGAATCGATGGTCCAGGGAAGATTGGAAATCTTGCTACGCCCGTTGCGGACCGGTCCAGCCACCCCGAAGCATGCGCTCACCACCGGTATGCCTTCGCTCTTGATGAAATCCGGGATGATTTCGGCCAAGCCGGTATGCTCTTGGCTCAGGTAAATCTTCTCGACCACTTGCCGCAGCTGGTTGCCCTCGCTTTCGAACGCAGCCAAGCGAGTACGCGTCGCGCCG
>Ga0209577_10003831_pt1 | contig 14175 bp, 9 predicted proteins | sample GraSoiAngelo_109_FD_185874 | JGI IMG/M metagenome (GOLD analysis project Ga0209577, IMG submission 185874) | Grasslands soil microbial communities from the Angelo Coastal Reserve, California, USA - 14_0903_12_20cm (SPAdes) (version 2) | ecosystem: Environmental > Terrestrial > Soil > Grasslands ...
TGTCGGCGAGCGCCGCGGGGCTGACGCGCGGGAATTTCGGCCCGCCGCCGAAGTCGAAGTCGAACGAGCCGGTGCGGTAAGCGACCTTGAGATTGCTCCCGTATTTCTTACTCGGCTGCGTCTCGAAGTAAGCGACGAAATGATTCTTGTCGGTCGCGCGCTCGCCCGCGCCGAAGAACGTACCGGCGCGCGTGGCCGTCCGCACGGGGCCGAACTCCTCCTCGTATAGACGCTCTTGGCCGCGCCTGTAGGCGACCCAGAAGTTCGTGTTCCGCCGGAGGAACCAATAGACGGTCGTGTCGGCGTCCCACAGTTGCAGGCGTCGGCGGAAGTCGTATTCGACGTGGCTGAAAGAGGTGATCTGCCACTGCACCAGCCTCGCCTTCTGCTTCGGGTCGGTGGAATAGCGGAAGGCGAAGAAGTCGTAGTTGTTGTCGGTACGCTCGGTGAAGCCGACATCGGCGCGGTAGGCGCGCGTGCGGCCTTCGGCTCCGAGCGTCCAGCCGAAGTTGCGGCCCGTCACGTCGTAGGTGGTCGAGTAGGCGAGGCCGTCGCCCTTGCGGAAGATGTCGCGGCCCGCCACCGCGTCGAAGAAGCATTGGCGCGAGGTCGTGCCGACGATCTGGAAGTCGTAGGTCGTGATTTTGTTGACGCGGAAGTGTCCGTCGAGGCCGCCGAGCCGGTTCGTCCTCTCAAGCGACCTCTGCGCCAGGCAAGGGTCGTCGGTCGCAACGTCGAAGCCGGTCAGAGGTTCTTTGTTTGGCGTGAAACTGTAGCTGGTGGCGATGAGTCCGACGCTGGAGTCCGTGCCGACATCACGCTTCAGCCGGAGGACGGCGACGGAGGCGTTGCGGTCGAGGAAGTGAAAGTTGGCAGGGTTCACACGCTCGTCGCCTGTGAAGTCGCCCGGCCCGTTGTCGGAGGCGAACATGAGGCCGAAGCTGTTCCGGCCCCGCTTGCCGGTGAGCTTGGCGGCGATGTCGGGGTCAACGATGGCGCGCGTGTGCAAGACGGTCAGCGGCGTCTGAAAGATGTCTATGCCTTCGAGGAAGAAGGGGCGCTTTTCGGGGAAGAAGATGGGGAAGCGCTGATTCGTGGTGACGACGAGCTGGTCGGCCTCGACCTGCGCGAAGTCTGGGTTTAAGGCCAGGTCGAGCGTGACGGTCGGCGTGATGGAGAACTTGGCGGTGAGGCCGGGGTCGAGCTTCACAGGCTCGTTGACGAAGCGCCCGGAATCAACGAGGCCCGGCGTGCCATTGAGGACGGCGGGCGGGATTGAGCCGACGCGCTTGCCCGTCTCGGAGACGGTGAGGCTGGGGATGAGTTCGAGCGTGCGCTCGGTCGAGACGCCTTCGAGGCCCGTGATGTGACCGGCCTGCGCGAGCAGGCTCGTGTCGCTGCGCGAGATGGGCATCCAAGAGTCCTGCTCGCCGTTGAGCCGCTCGATGCGCCGGAAGACCTGCACGCCCCAGAGCTTGCCGCGGCCCGCCTCGTAGCGCAGAGACTTGAAGGGGATGGCGACCTCGACCGTGTAGCCGTCGCTCGTCGTCATCCCCTTCGACTCCATCACGATGTCCACGCTGAAGTCAACGCCCGTGCCCTCGGTGCGGACGCCGTCCTGCTGTATGCCGAGCGGGTTGAAGACGAGGACGTATGCGCGGCGCTTGTCGTTGAAGGTGTCGAGGAGTACGCGCACGGTGTCGTCAGTGCCGAGCACGCTGTCGCGCTTGGCAATCGTCGCGCGCACCTTCGAGGGGTCGTCGAAGCAGTGAAAGCCGAGGTATAGCGTCTGCGAGTCGTAGCCGAGCAGAACTTGCGTCGGGTAAGACGGCGCGGTGTTGTCGCCCGGATTGGTTTGATAAAAGTCCTTCAGGACGGCTGCGCGCGTCCAGACCTCTTCGTCGAGCTTGCCGTCAATCACGGGCGGCTTGTCGAAGCGCGGGACGCGCACGGGCTGACTCTTCTCCGGCGGCAGGCGGACTGAAGCCTTCGCGGCGGAGGGTTCTGCCACGGCCTGCCCCTGTTTACCGTCCGACGCAGACGTTTGCGCGCGCGTTGATAGGGCGGCGGAGAAGAAAACACAGAGCAACAAAATGTGAATGCCGAGCGTGCGCGCTGGAAACGTGGCCTTCATGGATTGATTTGATTCCAACGCGTTCTTCAAAACAGACCTCACCGTCCCAGGCCGCGCGCACTTCGCCCGGTGTTACCTCTAAGTTGTCGTCTGATTAGCTCGTCTCTCTGCCGTGACGTTTCGGCGCGTCGTTCCGGTTCGGAGTTGAGAGGGGCGACCTCCTCCACATCTGCCGCAAGCCACGTCCGTCCACTTCACATTCTCCTGAGCAACGCGCTGTAAATCGAGCCGGCGATCTGCGCGGCCACCGACCCGCTCTCGCCCTCGCCACTCGTGAGTACGACGACCGTGAGGCGCGGGTCGTCCGCGGGCGCGTAAGAGGCGAACACCCCTAGGCCCGTCCCCTTCTCCTTGTTGACGAGCGTGCCCGTCTTCCCGGCGACCTTGAGCGTCGGGTCTTTGATCCCGCTGGCCGTGCCGCGCTCGACCGCCGCGAGCATTCCGGGAATGATCTGTTCGAGCGCCGACGGAGAGATGTCGAGGCGGCGGCGTGGCTGAGCCGCGAAGCTTGCGGCCTCATCCGGCGTCCGCGGAACCTTCGGCACGAGCAGCGTTCCGCCGTTGGCGACCGCCGAGACGAACACGGCCAGTTGGACGGGCGTCACCTCGACGCCTTCACCGAAGCCCAGCCGCGCGGCGCTCGTGATCGTCTGAGGCGTCGGCAGTCGTCCGGGAATCTCGCCGTCGTAGTTGATGCCGGTCGTCTCACCGAAGCCGACTCGGCCCGCGTAAGTGATGATCCGCTCGGCCCCGACGCGCGCGGCGAGCGACTTGAAATAATCGTTGTCGGAGAGGGCCAAAGCATTGGTCAGGTCGAGGCGTTCGGCCTTCGTCGGGACGCGAACCTTCTCGGACGGATCGAACACTTTTTCGCCGACGCCCGCGAGACTCGTCACGAGCTTCATGGTTGACGCCGGAGTCCATCCGCGCCTGAGCGCCCAGTCCTGGTTGACGACCGCATAGACGCGGCCCGTGCGCGGGTTCATCACGACGACCGTGCCCGCGTGACTTCCGAGTGCGGCAACCGCGACGCGCCGAACTTCCGCGTCCTCGCCTTCGGTGCTGTCGTCGGCGATCAAGGACGCGACGCCGGGCGGCAGAGCTTGACCCGGAATGTTTGAAGGCCCTTTCGTGTCGCCCGAAGCCGCGGCTTCAGCCGTTGTCGGCTGAGACGGACGCGCGTTCTCATTCTGCCGTTGAGAGAGGACGGCGCGCGTGCAGGCCGCGGTCGTGAAGAGGGCGGCGGCGAAAAACAGACCGACCGCGAACGTCGAAACGCTCCGCCGCCGGGGTTGAGTCTCGACGAGCCGTAGGATGCGTGCGCGCAACTGCCCGCCGTCGGCGGACAGGGCCAAACGCGGCGCGGCCTTGCGCAGGCGCTCCATCTGCGTCAGCGCGCGCGCGTAGAGAAGCGCGTCGCCCGTCGCGGCGACCGCCAGATCGTCGCAGACCAGCTCGCGCTCGACGCGCACGCGGCGCGAAACCCACCAGGCCGCGGGGTGGTAGAAAAGGAGCGTCTCGGCGACCGCCTGGAGCAGGTTGAAAAGGTAGTCGTGCCGGCGTATGTGTGCCAGTTCGTGCGCGAGGATGGTTTCGAGTTGCCGCGTCGTCAGCCCCGTGAAGGCGCTCGCCGGCAGGAGTATGATCGGGCGCAGCCACCCGATTGCCGTCGGCACACGCACGAGCGCAGACTCCAGAATCCTCACCGGCCTGCCGACGAGCAGCCGCCGAGAAATATCTTTCGCCTTCTCCTGCCAGCACACTTCGACGGGCCGCACGCTGCGGCGTCTAAGCCGTCGCGTGTAAATCAATCCGCCCAGCATGCGCGCCGACAGGATCGAGACGCCCGCCAGCCACACGAGCGTCAGCCATGGAAGCCAGAACCTCATCCGCTCTTCGGACGACTGAAGCCGGGGGATGAAACTCCGACCGGCATCGGCGGCGATGGACTCTCCGGCGACTCGCGTCCTCGTTTCAGTTATCGCCGGCGGAGCCGCCGCGACACCAATTGAGGTTGACATCTCATCCGCTTCAACTTCCTGCGTCGCGCCTCCCAGCTTCCACGCGGTAACCGCCGGGAGGAGCAGCATCAGCGCCAACGCGGAACAGGCGAGGGCGTAGCGGACGTTCGGACTTCTTCCGCGCAGCAACGAGAGCGCGGCGGCCAGCAGCAAGGCCACCCCCGCGCCCTGCCAGAGGGAATGCAGCAACGCCCGTCCGAGCGCCTGTAAAAGCGTGTGCGTCTGCGCGTCAAAGAGGAAACTCACTCCGCACCCCCTTCGAGCCTGTCCAGGATCGTTTCGATCTGCGCCAGCTCTCCCTCCGACGCTTCCCTGTCGGCCAGGGCCTGCAAGACGAGCTTCTTGGCCGAGCCTCCGAAAGCCCTTTCGAGCAGGTCACTCACGAGCTGCCGTTGAGTCTGCTCTTGGGAGAGCCGGGTGCGATAAATCTGCGGGCGGCGGGAGTCGTCCCTCTCGACTAGGCCCTTGTCCGCCATGATCTGAAGCATCTTGAGGATCGTCGTGTAGCCCGCCTCCCCTTCACGGCCTTCGTTGTAACGGTTCAGCACCTCCCTGACGGAGCCGGGGCCGTGCTGCCAGAGAACTCTCAGGATGGACAATTCCAAGTCGGTCGGGCGCGGCGGCGGTTTCTCTTTCACTCGGCGCATAAGTTCCTCCGGTGCGAACGGGCGGCATTATGACGAAAGTTTTCGTCATAGTCAACGAAAACTTTCGTCAGTCGGCAAACACCCGCCTGAGTGACAGCCGGTCGGTGAACTTCTTTAGTCGCGGAAGCGGAGGACGTAAGAGAACTGGCCGTCGCCGTTGACGCCGACGTGGACGCGCGAGACGCTCTTGTCGGTCGCCATGCAGGCCAGGAACTCGCCCGACATTTCGGGCAGGAGCGTGCGCGTGAGGATGTGGTCTATGTTGCGCGCGCCCGACTCGACCTCCTCGCAGCGGCTGGCGATCTCGTTGACGACCGCCTCGTCGTAAGAGAACGTCGCGCCGTGGTTCTCGGCCAGGCGACGCCCGACGCGTTCGAGCTGGAGGCGTATGATCCGGCGCATCACCTCGTCCGTGACGGGGTAGTAGGGGACGACGGCCATGCGGCCCAGGAGCGCGGGCTTAAAGACCTTGAGCAGTTCGGGGCGGATGACTTCGCTGATGACTTCCGGTTCGGGCAGGCCGTCCGGCTCGGAGCACAGCTCCATGATCGTCTCGGAGCCTGTGTTCGAGGTGAGGATGATGACGGCGTTGCGGAAGTCGACCTCGCGCCCCTCGCTGTCTTCCAGAACGCCCTTGTCGAAGACCTGGTAGAACAACTCCATCACGTCCGAGTGCGCCTTCTCCATCTCGTCGAGGAGGACGACCGAGTAGGGCTTGCGCCTGACGGCCTCGGTCAGCACGCCGCCCTCGCCGTAGCCGACGTAGCCGGGCGGCGACCCCTTGAGCGCGGAGATGGTGTAGGACTCCTGGTACTCACTCATGTTGATGTTAACGAGGTTGCGCTCGCCGCCGTAGAGCACTTCGGCGAGGGCGAGCGCCGTCTCGGTCTTGCCGACGCCGGAGGGGCCGACGAGGAGGAAGACGCCGACGGGGCGGCGCGGGTCTGTGAGGTTGGCGCGCGCGGTGGCGATGCGCTGCGAGATGGCTTCGAGCGCGTGCGTCTGCCCGATGACGCGCTGCTCCAGGCGCTCTCTCAAGGTGAGGACGGTGTTGATCTCGTCCGTGAGCATGCGGCCCACGGGGATGCCCGTCCAGCCGGAGATGACCTCGGCGATGGTCTGCGAATCAACGCAGACCTGCGTGAGCGGCGTCTCGCCCTGCGCCTGCCGGAGCTTCGCGTTCAGGCGCGCGAGCTGCGCGCGCAGCTCGTCGGCGTCCCGTGTCTTCGCCTTCCCCTTCTGCGACCTCTTAGACTTCTGCGTCGCGCCGCCGTCCGTCGAAGCCTCCTGCGCGACCGGCGACGCCGGAGCGTCCGTGGCTGCCGCCGTCCTGGCCTTCGCCTTCTGAGTGTTCACGATCGAAGCTGCCGACGTTGGCGACGACGCTGCCGCCGCCTGAGCCTCGTCCTCGGCTTCTTCCTCGGCTTCTTCCCCTGCGGGTTTCGTCTCCGCTTCGTCGGGCGCGCCGTCGCCGTTACGGGCGGCTTGCTCTTCGAGCTGCGCGCGCAGCTCGCGAATCTGCCCGATGATCTCGCGCTCGTGCTCCCACTGCTCGTTGAGGCGCGCGAACCTCTCCTCCTCCTCCTCGCGCTCGCCCTTCAACTCGCCGATGCGCCGGCGATGATCCGCGCCGGTGGCGGTCTCGCGTTCGAGCGCGGACGCTTCCGCCGCGAGCCGTTCGATCCTGCGCCGCGAGTCCTCGACTGCCGGGGGCGTGGCCGCCTGGCTGATGGCGACTCGCGCGCAGGCCGTGTCGAGCACGCTGATGGCCTTGTCGGGTAGCTGGCGGCCCGTGATGTATCTGTGCGAGAGCTTGACGGCGTCCGAGACGGCCTCTTCGAGGACGCGCACGCCGTGGTGGCCTTCGAGCATCGAGACCAGCCCGCGCATCATACGCACGCACTGCTCCTCGGTCGGCTCCTCGACCTTGACGACCTGGAAGCGGCGCGCGAGCGCGGCGTCCTTCTCGAAATATTTTTTGTACTCGGCCCAGGTGGTCGCGGCGATTGTCCGCAGCTCGCCGCGCGCCAGCGCCGGCTTCAAAAGATTCGCCGCGTCGCCCTGCCCCGACGCGCCGCCCGCGCCGATCAGTGTATGCGCCTCGTCTATGAAAAGGATGACGGGGCGCGGGCTGGATTTGACCTCCTCGATGACCGCCTTCAGGCGGCTCTCGAACTCGCCGCGAACGCCCGCCCCCGCCTGCAACAGTCCGAGGTCGAGCGCGCGCACCGAGACGTGCTTCAGAGGCTCCGGCACGTCGCCCGCGGCGACGCGGAGCGCGAAGCCTTCGACGACAGCGGTCTTGCCGACGCCGGCCTCGCCCGTCAGGATCGGGTTGTTCTGACGGCGGCGGGTGAGGATGTCAACGATCTGTCGGATTTCGGGGTCGCGTTCGAGCACGGGGTCAATACTGCCGGCGCGCGCGGCGGCGGTGAGGTCCACGGTGTACTGGTCGAGCGCGTCCGAGCCGCTGCCCGTCACATCGCCGAGGCTGGAGTCGGTCGCGGCCTTGCGCGTCTCCTGCGTCGCCGACGCCGTAGCGGGCGCGTCGCGGTCTTCGACCGAACCGACGGACAGCTCCGGCAGTTTCTTCCGAAGGGCCTCGACCGAGACGAGGTTGAACTCCTCGGAAGCTTCGCGCGCGAGCCGCGCGAGGTCTTCGTCCGAGAGGAGCGCGAGCAGCAGGTGGGACGAGCGAACCTTCGGTGAGCCGTAGTCAATTGAGGCGAGCATCCAAGCCTCTTCTATCAGGCGCAGCAGGCGCGGGCTTAAAGAAGGCGTGCGCGCGTTGCCGGTCTTCAGCTTGTCGAGCGCGATGGTGAGGTTAGAGGAGAGGCGCGAGAGGTCAACGCCGAAGTAGCGCAGCGCACGCGTGATGTCGGCGTCCGCGGCCTCGACGAGCTTCAAGAGGTAGTGCTCGATGTCCACCTCGTAGTTCGTGCGACCGAGGCAGAGGCCCGCCGCTGCTTCGAGCGCGTTGCGGCACGCGCCGTCGAGCCTGCCGATCAGGGATTTCAGATTCATACCCGCGTGCGAGACCCTTCGGGGCACCAAGGCAACGCGCCATCACATCTTGAAGATGTAGCGCACGAAGACGTTGCCCCCGGCCAGACGGGGGGCTGTAAGGTTCTGCCGGTCGTGGATGGTTTGCACCGCCCCGCCGTGTATGACCACGCCCACCATGTGGCCGGTCACGTTCCCGACCGGCGCGCCGTTCGGGTAGGTGCTGACGAGGTAGTTCCCGTCGCCGCCCAACGTGTTCCAGTTCACGTTGTTCCAGTTAATCACCTGGTTGTTCTTCAGCCGGTAGTGCAGCTCCCCGACGTAGAGCCGGATGTAGTGGCTGTCCGTGCGGTAGTCTATCTGCGGGATGTGATCGCGGCAGTACGTGTGCCAGGCTGCCGTCGAGTGATCATGCGTGCCGGGGACGTTGACGTTGAAGTCGTCGAGCGCCTGGATGACGCACGCCGAAGGGGTGTGCAGGACGTGCGCGAGCGGATCACCGGCCTCGCGCATGTCGTAGGGCTTCAGGAGGTGGCTCTGGCTGTTGGGCAGGCCGTAGGCGATGTTGCCACCTATCGCGTAGTGGTACACGGTCATGTCGTCATCGAACTGCCTCCTCACTTCCAACACGTCGGGCGCGGGCACGGCGTCCACCATCGGCACGGGTTGGTGATCGGACTGGTTCAACCCCCTTCCCAGGTTCGCCGCCGCCCACGCCGGGAGGTTATCCCTATCCACCGTCAACGTGCCGGGCCAGACGATCTCCCTGAACTCACCCCAGGTAAGCTTCCGAACGGCGTGGTCGCCCATGAGGTTCCGGAGAGAGGTTTGGAACTCGCCGGTGGTGTCCACAGTATCCGGCATGTACACGATTTTCGGGTGGTCGTCCTTCGCGATGTACCTCTGCACGACGCCGGGCGCGCGGCTGTTTCCCGGTCGCGGGTCGGTCGTGGGACCAGCGCGCGGGCGCGGCGGCGCGGGGCGGACGCCGCGCGAATCGTTTGTGGCGGTGCTGCCGCGAACCATCCGCCCCGGTTCGACCCTCTTCGTCTGAAGAACTTTCGGCGCGGGCCGTGTGGGAAGGACGGGTGGCGACGATGGCGCACGCCCCCATTGCGGCGAGGCCGACTGCCGCGCGCCGGGAATCCCGCGTGGCGCAACGTCCGGCGTTGCGGGCCTGCGGGCGAAGGCGTGTGGCGTCCGACTCTTCACACCGGCGGCGGCCGCGCCGGGCGCGTCTTTCTTCGACAAGGGTTGCAGGACGCGCGGGGCCGGCTGCGGGCGGTAAGGAGGCGGGGCCGCCGGGCGAATGGCCGCCGCTTTCTGCGGAGTTGCGTGCGGGGGGCGCGTTGGCGCTTTGGCCTGGACGGCTCCGGGCTTCGACTGTGGGCGGTAAGGAGGCGGCGCGGCGGGTGGGCGGCGCGGCGGCACCGCGCGAGGCACGGACGCGGACGGTGCGGCTACGGACGACCGAGCGTTTTTCGCGACCCCCGGCTCACGGCGCGTCGCGTTCGCGTTCGGCGGCGGCGATTTTTTCTGCGACGTGTTCATGCCCCTCGACCTTCATTCTAAAGGCGGCGGCGAGGCTTCAGCCCTTCCCGACCGGCCTCCGCCTGTGCTCGCCCTTGATGACCTGCTGGTAGGTGTAGAAGTTGTCCAACGGCAGCGCGGCCTGCGCGGCAGCGTCGGCGTCGGGCTGGTAATGGCCCGAACCGTTCGACCACCATTCGAGCCTGCCGTTGTTGAAGAAGGCTTCGCCCGCGTAGAGCACCTGGCGGCCCTCGGCAATCGAGGGATGGCGATACCTGTTGTGCAGCAGCGTCGCGCCGTCGCCCGTGCGCACGAAGTTGTAGAGTTGGTTCGGGACGTAAACGCCGTGACTCTCCGCCTTGCGCAAGCGGTACTGATCCGTGAAATTCTCCAGGCGGAAGAGGCTGCACGGCTCGATCCGCTCGACCGCGCCGGGGTGCAGATTCGGGTAGAACTTGACGGCCTGCACGACCCGCGATGCGAACTTCTGCACGACCGCGCGGCGTGGCACAGAGGCGCGGACGGCCTGCGCGCCGGAGCGGGACTGATTCGGCTGCGCAACCTTCTGAGCGATCTTCGGCTGCGCGACACGCGGCTGCGACTGAGGGCGTTGCGCATGGCACGCGGGCGTGTGGGCGGCGGCGCGCGGCTGCTGTGGGTGGTTCGGCCTTGAGGGATTCGGAGCGCACTGTGCGCGCGGGGCCGTAGCTGCGACTTGAGGGCGCGGCGGGCAGTGGCCTTGGGGCGTAAGGCCGCGGCCCTTCGTGGCGGCGACTATTTTCGGCTGCAAGGTTGTGGGGACGGGATGCGTGCTTGAGGCGTGTGGTGCGGCGGGCGCGGGGAGCGCGTGCGGCGGGGCCGGGCGCTTCGGCTGAACGGCGTGCGGGCGTGGAAGAGCCGGACGCCCTGCGCCGTTGGCAGGGACGCCGACTGAGCGCCGCGGCTCGTTCTTCGCTCTGTTCACCGAGTTCCCCGAATGAGGTTTCGTGTCCCTTACGCGAAGGCAGTGCGGACGGCTTGAGTTCATCCTTGTCTTCACCAGCCCGGCTTGTAAGGGTATGCCGACTCGACCTTGTCGTCCCTGATGATGCACTCGATCATGATGCCGGTGCTCTGTCCCCTGCCGATGACAACCTGACCGTGCTTCGGATAGCTGTTGGCTACGTAGAGCGCCTCGCTTCTTATCTCGTCTATCGTCATGCCTTCGGGGAAGAAAGTGCCGTTACCGTCGTTGCCGGTCTTGTCCGTCCCTTTGATCGTGAGGCTGGTAGCCCAGTACGTCTTCTTGGTCTGAGAAATCCATCCCCAGTTGGCGTAGCTGTAGCCGAGCGCGCCGTTCGCGTGCGCGCTCTCCGTGTGCCACCCGACGCCCGCGTCTTTGCCGAGGACGTGGTTGTTGAAGCCGTCGGTCAGAGGGTATGTAATCCGGGTCGGGTACGGTTTGAGCAGAGACCTGTGACCGCTGACGGTTTTGCGCAGATACTTGAGGTCAGACCTGTCGTGGTATTGGTGCGAAGCCTTGAAGCTCTCGGTGATTGCATTTACGTCTAATATCTTGACCGTCTGGCCGTCTTCGTTCAGCACTTCCTTTTGAAACTCGTCCTTGCCTTTGTTTGCATTAATGAAGGCGTCTATTGCCGTGTTTTCGTAGCCGCGGCGCTGGACGACGCCGACGTTGCGGCCTGCGACGTTGGCGCGCGTCGCCGGGCCTCGCGCGATGTTTGACGCGGGGATGTGCGAAGGGCGCGCGTGCGCGGTTGCGACGGATACCTTCCGCTGCAAGACCTTCGGCGTGGGCTGCGGGCGGTACGCGGGCAGCGCGACCGCCGCGCGGCGGGGCTGGCTCGCGGGCGTCAGCGACTGTTCCCGCGCGGACTTCGCCTGTAGAACTTTTGGGACGGGTTGCGGCCTGTAATGGGGCGGGGCCTGCGGCGCGGGCGTGTGTGTCCTTTGTGCTTTCGGCTGGGCGGCGCTCGGCGCGGCGACAGGCTTCTTCGGCTGTAAGACTTTCGGGACGGGCTGTGGGTGGTACGGCGGGGGCGCGACCGGACGCCGCGTGCCTTGTAGGCTCGGCGCGGCCTTCGGTTGCGCGACGGCTTTCGGCTGCGCGACGCCCGGCGGGCGCGGCTGTCTGTGCGGGAGTTGCCCCGGCAAGAGGCGGGCGCGCGCCTGCGCCATTATATCTTTTCTTGAACTCATTGCCCTCGCACCTATCTACCCTTCGCCGCAGCAGGCGTCGCGCGGCGCGCTCGTCAACGCCGCCTTGATACCCATGCGGTCGGCCTCGGCTTCGAGGGCGTGATCCTGGACGACGGCCACGCCGCTGCCGAAGGGGTTCTGCACGCGGCCCGACTTCTGCTGCACGACGTGCCAGAGTTCGTGTCCGAGAATCTTCTGCCCCTGGAGCGTGTGCGGATTGTAGTGGCCGGGGGCGAAGTGTATGTTCGATCCCCAGGTGTAGGCGATGGCCCCGATGCGCGAAGCCTCATGCCCGACGTGGACGCGCACTTCCGAGAAGTCCGAGCCGAAGGCGGACTCCATCTTCGCGCGCACGTCCGAGGGCAGCGGCTGCCCGCCGCCCTTCGGCTGGAGCGAGACGCGGAAGGCGTCCACGCCGAAGCTGCTCTTGCACTGAACCGCCTGCGTGCCGCCCGCCCCCCCCGCCGCGACGGCGCGACTCTGGACGCCGGCGCGCTGTCGCGACGCGGCCTCGCGGTGCGCCGCCGCGTGCAGCGCGACCAAGCGGTTGTAGAGTGCGCGCGTCCCGCCGATGACGTTGGCCTGAATCGTCCCGCAGGGCGAGCACGCGCCGCCCGAGTCCGCGTCGGCGCGCGCCGCAGCGCCGTGAATTTTCGGCTGCACGGCCTGGGCGGTCGCGCGCGGCGGGGCTTGAACGGGCGCGGCGTGCGCCGTCTTCGCCGGTGTCGCGCGCGGCGGCGCGGCGGCGGGATTCGACTGGCGCGCGCCCTGGCGCATGGGAAAGCCTTCGCGGCGCGCGTGCCCGTGCTGTTTGACAGGGGTGTTCTGGCGAGGAGTCTGCGGCGGCCTGTTCATCACCCAATCCTCCCGGCTCAAGAGAGTTGACGCTGGTGGCTTCTACGGTTCGCGAGGTTTCGGCTGACGCGGATTGTACAACGCCCCGCGGCGAAAGGGTATCAATTTCTCGGCGCGCGCGTCTTCCCGCGCGCCGAACTCATAACGAACCGGCGGGGCGCACGGCGGTCTTCCGCCTCTCCTGCCGCTCGAAGTTGTTGGCCGCCTGGCCCGCGTCCTTCGTGTTCGCATAGGAGCCGATGCGGACGGCGTACCACTTGCGCGCCTCTGCGTCGAGGCCGCTGAAGAGGGTCGGCGTGTAGCCCTTGTTCTCCAACTCTTCGGCCAGGCGGCGAGCCTCCCTCTCTTCGAGGTACGCGCCGACCTGCACGGAGTAGGCGCTCGCGCCCGCTCGCGGCGTCGCGCTCGACGCTCCTACAGCCGCGTCGTCGGCCTCCTCGACGAGCCGCGGGTCTGGGTCAACGGCTCGCGCGCTCAGCCTCTCGGCCTCACGCCTGCCGCTCGCGTAAGTGCCGGGCGCGGGCGCACCCGAAGACTGCGCCGGCGCTGCCGCCGTCATCCCCTGCGGCGCGGCATAACGCTGCGAGCCGTAGCCAGCCGAGCCGTAACCCGCCGGGCCGCCGGCCTGCGGCGCGTAGTCGCGCGGGCCGTAACTTGCGGGGCCGTAGCCGCGGGCCGCGTACTCCTGCCTCGCGGGGTCGTCGTAGAGTGGAGGCTCCTGCGACGGCGGCAACGCAGCTCGCGGCGGCATGGACGTGATTGCCGCGGGCTGCGCCGCGACGGGCTGCACTGCCGGCTGCGCGGCGGTTTGCGCGGCGTCCTGCGCGTCTCGCGTCGCGTCCTTCGCGGTCGCGTGCGCCGCGGGCTTCGCGTTCCAGCCCACGCCGACCAGCAGGCCCACGAAGAAGAGCAGGGCGCACAGCACGAAGGAGCCGGCTAACAGTCCCCACAAAGATTTTCCGTCGAACGAAAAGTCGTAAGTCATCTTTCACCTCCCGGCGGTTGACCATCTCAAGGAAGCATCAACTTGGTCTGACCCGGATTGACTACCTGAATCACGCCGCCCCAGTTGCACATCAATTTCGAGTTGTTGTCGAGCGCGGGCATGTTGCCGATGAGCACCGTCGGAGCGCCGACGATCCACGGCGAGGCCGTCGCAGGCACGCACGGCATCGGCGTCAAGACGCCGAGCGCCGCCGCGGTCGCCGCCGCCACCGTGGGATTGGCCGGCGACGAGCACATGCCGAAGGGCATGATGTTGACGAGCGGCGCGTGATCCATGATGGTGGCCGCGGGCGTCTGCGTCAGCGTGCGGTTCGACGGCAGGACAACCAGTGTGCTCGGCGCGACCCCGAAGCTACACTGGAGCATCGCGCCCATGCAGACCTGAATCGCCATTGTATCACCTCCCACGCCCCCGCGCTCTTCTAAATCTTCGCGTCTTCGGCCATGACGCTCAACGTCGCGCGGTCGAAGGCTGCGGCGCGGGCTGCGGCTTCCCTTCCTTGTAAAGAACGCGCTGCTTGACGTGGCCGTCCTCTGCGAACTCGACGAACTCGCCTTCGAGCTTGTCGGCCTTGAACTGCGCGCGCGTGTGAACCTTCCCCGTCGGGTAATACTCGACCGAGAAGCCTTCGAGCCGACCCGCGCGGTACTGCGAGCGCTTGACGGTGCGCCCCTCGCGGTCGTACCAGATGGAGTCGCCGTCGAGCTTGCCCGCTTTGTAAGAGGCACGCATCACGACCCGGCCCTCCTCGTCGTGCGTCACCGACTCGCCATCGAGTTT
>Ga0209577_10003834_pt1 | contig 14174 bp, 12 predicted proteins | sample GraSoiAngelo_109_FD_185874 | JGI IMG/M metagenome (GOLD analysis project Ga0209577, IMG submission 185874) | Grasslands soil microbial communities from the Angelo Coastal Reserve, California, USA - 14_0903_12_20cm (SPAdes) (version 2) | ecosystem: Environmental > Terrestrial > Soil > Grasslands...
GCTCTGCGCTGGTCGAGCCCGCGTCCGCCGGGCGGTAGGCTTTCTCTCGCCCCCAGCCGGCGGTAACTTCCGCCGCGTATGGGGGCTCTCACCTTCGACGCGCTGCTCCGGAGCCTGAAGCAGGGCGCGTCTGATCCCGTCTACTATCTCCACGGCGACGAGGACGTGCTCAAGGACGAAGCGGTGCGCGCCCTCATCGATCGCGCCGTCGATCCCGCCGCCCGCGATTTCAACGTCGATCAGCGGAGCGCCCCGGAGCTCGATGCGGAGGCGTTCCATGCCCTCGTGAACACCCCGCCCATGCTGGCTGCGACCCGGGCCGTCGTGGTCCGCGGCCTCGAGCAGCTCAAGAAGACAGCGAAGCTGCGCCAAGAGTTGCTGCGCTACCTCGAATCGCCCAATCCCACCACGCTGCTGGTGCTGGTCCAGGCGGCCGGCGAGCCGCCCGACCCCGAGCTCGTGCGACGCACGACGGCCGTAGCGGTGGAGCCGCTGCCGCCGGCGCGGGTGGAGCGCTGGATGGTGCACCGCGCCCGGCAACTGGCCCTCACTCTGGCGCCCGAGGCGGGAGCGCTGCTGCTCGATGCCGTGGGCAGCGATCTCGCCGCCCTGGCGCGCGAGCTCGAGAAGCTGGCGGCGCTCGCGGGCGGGGGGGCCGGGTCGCGGCCGGCGACGCGCGAGGATGTAGCGGCGCTGGTCGGCGTGCGCCGGGGCGAAACGCTCCAGGATCTGGTCGACGCGACCCTCGAGCGGCGGGCGGCGGATGCCGCGCGGCTGATCGGGCCCGTGCTCGAGCAGTCGGGCATGAGCGGTGTGCGCATGCTGACGGCGCTCGGCACGCACCTCGTGGGCACGGCGTTGGCCCGCGCCGAGCTCGACCACGGTGCACCCCAGGCCCGGCTCCCAGCGCTGCTCTTGTCGCACCTGCGGGCGGCCCGCCCGTATGGTCTCGGGAGCTGGGAGGGCACGGCGGCGCGCTGGGCGCGCTGGGCCGGGCGGTGGAGCGCGCACGAGCTGGAGCGGGCCCTGCGGCTCGCACTGGACGCTGACCGGGCCCTGAAGTCGAGCACGCTGACCGACGAGGCGGGTACGATCGCCCAGCTCGTCCTGTCGTGCGCCGTGCTCGAGCGGGAGGCGGCGTGAAGCGCAGACGGGCGGACGGGCGGACGGGCGGACGGATGCTGGTCGCCGCCGTGCTCCTGTCCGTCAGTCCGGCCGTCCGCCTGTTCGCCCAGACGGACACCCTCCGCGCCGTCGCGCTCCGCATCGCCCAGACCCGGCCCGATTCGGGGCGCGCCATGATGCGGCGCCTGCTCGCGAGCCTGTCGCCGCAGGATTCGCTCTACCCGGGCGCGCTCTTCACGGCAGGGATGCTGGCGCCGGACGCCGGCCTGATCGCCACCAATCTGCAGCGTGTGGTGGTGGAGTACGGACGGTCGGTGTGGGCGGATTCGGCCCTCGTCGCGCTCGTCAAGCTGTACTTCGCCCAGGGGGACCTGACCGCGACCGCCCAGGCGGCAGAGCGATTGCGGCGCGACTACCCGGACTCGCCGCTCCGGCCGCGCGCCGATTTCACGGGCGCGCGCGCGTACTTCGACATGAAGGACGACGCGAACGGCTGCGCGCTCATTCGCGAAGCGCTGGACGGAGCCGGCGCGGACGTCGAGTTCAAGAATCAGGTCACCTTCTACGCTCCCCGCTGCGCCGTGGTCCCGGCGGGCCCGGTCGCCGGCACGACCCCGACGCCCGGCGACAGCCAGACGAAACCCCCAGCGCCCGCCTCGACCTACGCCGTACAGGTGCTCGCGGTGAAAAGCGCGTCGCAAGTCGACGAGATGCTCACGCGTCTCAAGGTCATGGGCTTCGACGCCCGGGTCGTACGGGACACGAGCGGTCTCTTCAAGGTGCGGGTGGGGCGTTACGCCACGCACGACGAGGCGGCGCAGGCGCAGCGACGCCTCAGGACGCGGCTCGGAGGGCAGCCGTTCGTAGTGGAGGAGCCGTGACGCCGCCCCGGGTCGACGCCGACACGCCCTTGATGCAGCAGTACCGCGAGATCAAGGCGCGACACCCGGACGCGATTCTCTTCTTTCGGATGGGCGACTTCTACGAGATGTTCGAGGACGACGCCCAGCTCGCGGCCCGCGTGCTGGGCCTCACGCTCACCTCCCGCAACAACGGGGGCGCCGCCGAGGTGCCACTGGCCGGCGTGCCGGTCAAAGCGGCCGCCGACTACCTGCGCCGGCTGATCGCCCAGGGGCATCGGGTGGCGATTTGCGAGCAGGTGGAGGACCCCAAGCTCGCGAAGGGCCTGGTGCGCCGCGAAGTGGTGGAAACCGTCACGCCCGGCAGCGTCCTCGCCGACGACTGGCTCGAGCGACGCCGCAACAACTTTCTGCTCGCGGTCGATCCCCGCGGCGCCCCGGCCGGCGTGGCCGCGCTCGACCTGACGACGGGGGAGCTGCTGCTCGAAACCGCGGCGGTGGAGGAGCTGCCGGTCGTACTGGCGCGCTACGAGTCTCCCGAGGTCGTCCTCCCGGCCGGCACGGTGCTCGCGCTGGCGGGCGCCGCGCGTACCGAGCGCGAGGCCTGGGAGTTCGATGTCGAGCTGGCGCGCGAGGACCTGACGCGCGCCTTCCGCGTGGCGTCGCTCGACGGGCTGGGGGTCGAGGCGCAGGACGGCGCCGCCCTCGGGGCGGCCGGCGCCCTGTTGCGCTATGCGCGGGAGCTCAAGCCCGGCGGCCTGCCGCACGTCGCCCATCCCCGCATCGTGCGGCGCGGCGACCTGCTGCCGCTCGACGAGATGACGCGCCGCAACCTGGAGCTGGTGGAGCCGCTGCGCGTCGAGCCGGGCAAGAAGGGCACGACGCTGCTGGACGTGCTGGATCGCACCGTGACCCCGATGGGGGCCCGGCTGCTGCGGCGCTGGCTGTTGGCCCCGCTGGTCGAGCCGGCGACGATCAACGCGCGGCTCGATGCCGTAGCGGTGCTCGCCGGCGACGCTCGCGGGCGCGAGCGGCTGCGGGAGGCGCTCGACGGGGTGCGCGATCTGGAGCGCCTGGCGGGTCGTGCCGCGCTGGGGCGGGCCACGCCGCGCGAGCTGGGCGTCCTGCGTGATTCGCTGCTGCGTCTCCCGGACGTCCGGAGTGCGCTCGATGGACTCGAGGCCCGCGGGCGCGCCGCGCTGCTCGAGCAGGCGGCCGATCGCTTCGACCTGCTGCAAGACCTGGGCGAGGAGTTGGGACGGGCCCTGGTGGAGCGTCCCCCTGCCCAGGCGTCGGACGGTGATGGGATCCGCGCGGGCTACGATCGCGAGCTCGACGACTTGAAGGATGCCCGCGACGGCGGCAAGCAGTACATCGCAGGCCTGCAGGCACGCGAGCGTGAGCGCACCGGGATCGCCTCGCTCAAGGTCGGGTTCAACAAGGTGTTCGGCTACTACCTGGAAGTGACGAATCCGCACCGCGATCGCGTGCCCGGCGACTACGAGCGGCGTCAGACCCTGACCGGCGCGGAGCGCTACGTCACGCCCGAGCTGAAGCAGTACGAGGCGAAGGTGCTCGGCGCCGAGGAGCGGATCGCGACCCGCGAGGCGGAGCTGATAGACGCGCTGCGACGCCGCGTGGCCGATGTGATCGGGCGCGTGCAGGCGACCGCGGCCGTGCTCGCGGGACTCGATGTGTGGAGCGCGCTGGCCGACGTGGCGCACCACGAGGGCTACGTGCGGCCGGAGGTGAACGACGGGTTCACGATCGCCCTGGAGGGCAGCCGTCATCCCGTGGTCGAGCGCATGATGGCGCGCGAGGCGTTCATCCCGAACGACGTGCTGCTCGATGCCGGCGGCCGGGTCATCCTGCTCACCGGTCCGAACATGGCCGGGAAGTCCACGCTGCTGCGTCAGGTCGGGCTGTGCGTGCTGCTCGCCCAGATGGGGGCGTTCGTCCCGGCGCGGCGCGCGCTGGTGGGCGTGGTGAACCGCCTGTTCACTCGGGTAGGAGCGTCGGACAATCTGGTGCGGGGCCAGTCGACCTTCATGGTGGAAATGAGTGAGACGAGCGCGATCCTGCACGGCGCCACGGCGCGGAGCCTGGTGCTGCTCGACGAGATCGGACGGGGCACCTCGACTTACGACGGCGTGGCCATCGCGTGGGCGGTCACCGAGTTCCTCCACAACACGATCGGCTGCAAGACCGTCTTCGCGACGCACTATCACGAGCTCACGCAGCTCACCGAGGAGCTGGCCCACGCGCGCAACTTCAACGTCGCGGTGCGGGAGGCGGGCGACGAGATCGTGTTTCTGCACCGGCTCGAGCCGGGCGGTGCCGACCGGTCCTACGGCATTCACGTGGGCCAGCTCGCCGGCCTGCCGGCGCCGGTGGTGGGGCGGGCGTGGCAGGTGCTGAAGCTGCTCGAGGCCGGGCACCACGTGGCGCGGCAGGCCTCTCCCGCGCCGCCCGACGCCACGCAGCTCGGCCTGTTCGCACCGGCGCCCCCGCACCCGCTGCTGCAGGAGCTGGACGGCCTGAACGTGGACGCGCTGTCGCCGCTCGAGGCGTTGAACCGCCTCGCGGCGTGGAAGAAGCAGCGCGCGGAGGAGGGAGCGTGAGGGGGTGGCGCAACGCGCTCGCCGGCGTGGTGGCGCTGGGCGTGGCGGCGTGCGGCAAGTCGCGCTCGGGTGACCAGGCGGGAGGCGGGGAGCCCTCCAGCGGGCCGCCCGATCAGGAGCCCCCCGTGGCGCTCAACGGCGACTCGCCCATCCAGTATCCCCCGCGGCTGTACGACCAGAAGGTGGAAGGCGACGTGCTGCTGCGGTTGTTCGTGGACTCGACCGGGCGGCTGGCCAGCGAGTCGAGTCGCGTGGCCGAGTCGAGCGGATACCCGGCCCTCGACTCGGCAGCCCTGTCGGGCTCCCGCCGGCTGCGGTTCACGCCCGCCCGACGTCACGGCCTGCCGATCGCGACCACGTTCCTCCAGCCGATCGAGTTTCACCACCCGCAGGCCGGCGGATCGGTGCGCAAGGGAGAGCCGGACACGGTGAAGCCCCGGCCCGTGCCCGCACGTGCGCCGGTCCCGACCGCCCCCGTGGCGCCGGCGCCCGCGCCGCGCCGCGACTCCACGGCGGTGCGGCGCGACACGTCGCCCCCCTCTCCCCCCTCCCCTCCCGCCGACACGACGCGCCCCGTCCCGGACAGCGCGTCCGCCAAGCCGGACACGAATGCCACCCCACACTAAGCCGTATGAGAACGTTCTTGAGACGATCGGCTGGACACCGCTCATCCGGCTGAACCGGGTCACCCAGGGCATCCGCACCCCCGTCTACGCCAAGGCGGAGTTCTTCAACCCCGGGGGCTCGGTCAAGGACCGCATCGGCATCGCGATGATCGAGGCCGCGGAGCGGGAAGGACGGCTCAAGCCGGGCGGCCTGGTGGTCGAAGCGACGTCGGGCAACACCGGCGTGGGGCTGGCGTTGGCCGCCGCGGTGAAGGGGTACCGCTGCATCTTCACGATGCCGGACAAGATGTCGCAGGAAAAGGCGCGGCTGCTGCGCGCGCTCGGGGCCGAGGTGATCATCACGCCGACCGCGGTCCCGGCCGACCACCCGGACAACTACATCATGAAGGGCCGGGCCATCGCGGCGGCGCACCCGAACGCGATCTTCGCCGACCAGCACTACAATCCGGTGAACCCCGACGTGCACTACCGTACCACCGGCCCGGAGATTTGGCAGCAGACCGAAGGCCGGATCACGCACTTCGTGTGCGCTCCGGGAACGGGGGGCACGGTGAGCGGCGCCGGGCGCTATCTCAAGGAGCAGCGCGCCACCATCCGCGTCATCGCGGGCGATCCCGTCGGCTCGATCTACTCGGACTACGCCCAGAGCCATCGCATGACCGAAGGCCGTCCCTACAAAGTCGAAGGCATCGGCGGCGACAAGATTCCCACCTCGCTCCACTGGGATGTGATCGACGAGTGGATCACGGTGTCCGACAAGGACGCCATGTTGCTGGTGCGACGCCTGGCGAAGGAGGAAGGCCTGTTTGCCGGCGGCTCGACCGGGGTGAACCTCGTGGCGGCGCTGGCGGTGGCGCGTCGGGTGAACGACCCGCAGGCGCTGGTGGTCACGGTACTCGCGGACACCGGAGAGCGCTATCTCTCCAAGGTGTTCAACGACGAATGGCTGCGCGAGAACCAGATCCTCGACGCCGAGCGCGTGTCGGTGGCGCGGCTGCTCGAGGCGCGAAACTCCGGGGCTCCCCCGTTGATCTCGGTCCCGCCCACCGCCACCGTGCGCCAGGCGCTGAACCTCATGAGCACGTACAACGTGTCCCAGCTGCCGGTGCTGGACGGCGGCGACGGCGTGGGTGCCGTGGCCGAGCCGGTGCTGATGGCGCGCGCGCTCGAGGAGCCTGCCACACTGGACCGGCCGGTCCAGGAAGTGATGGACGCGCCGTACCCGGTGGTCGATGCGGATCTGCCCGTGGAGCGGCTCACCACACTGCTGTCCCGCGAAACGCCGGCGGCGCTGGTGCGACGCGAGGGCAAGATCGCGGGGATCGTCACGCGCTACGACGTGCTGCACCAGCTGGCCGGAATCCGCTGATGCGGGTGACGGTGCTCACGGGCGGCGCGTCCGCCGAGCGCGCCGTCGCCTTCGCCGGCGCGGCGCAGATCGTCGAGGCGTTGCGGGGGCGGGGGCACAGCGTGACGGCCGTGGACACGGTGACCGGCCTGCTCGGCCCCGCCGACGAGCGACGCCTGCTCACGACGGCGGTGGGACGCGAGCCGCCGGCGGTGGCGGAGCTGGACGAGCGCGAGCGCGCGATGCTGTCGAACGGGCTGGCGTCGCTGCCGGCGGTGCGGGACGCCGAGGTGCTGTTCCTCTGCCTGCACGCCGGCCGCGGAGAGGGCGGCACCCTCCAGGCGGTGCTCGACGTCATCGGCGTTCCCTACACCGGCAGCGGCGCGCTCGGGAGCGCGCTCGCGATGGATAAGGATCTCGCCAAGCGGCTGTTCCGGGCGGCAGGAGTGCCCGTGCCCGCCTGGTTCATGGCGCCCCCGCCGGTGGCGCCCGAGGACGTGACCACCGCGCTCGGTTGGCCGGTCATCGTGAAGCCGTCGAAAATGGGATCGTCGGTGGGCATGTCGTTGGTGCGCAACGCGGAGGGGCTGGACGCCGCGGTCACACTGGCACGGGCGTACGACGCGGAGGTCATGGTCGAGCAGTTCGTGCCGGGGCGGGAGCTGACCGTCGGAGTGCTCGGCGACGTGCCGCTCCCCGTGGGGGAGATCATCCCGCAGCACGAGCTGTTCGACTACGAGTGCAAGTACACGCCGGGGATGTCGGAGGAGAGCTTCCCCGCCAAGCTCGACACGACCCTGGCGCGTCAGCTGCAGGAGCTGGCGCTCACGGCGCACCGGGCGCTCAAGCTCGGGGGGTATTCGCGTGTTGACTTCCGGTTGAGCCCCGAGGGCGACATCTTTTGTCTCGAGGCCAACACGCTTCCCGGGATGACGCGGACGAGCCTCCTGCCCCAGGCCGCCCGGGCGGCGGGGATCGAGTTCCCCGAGCTGTGCGAGCGAATCTGTCGACTGGCCGGCGGGGGGAACTCGGGGAGCGCGCGCGGGGGAATAATAGGCTAGACGCGCAGACGCGCAGACGCACAGGGGTTTATAGATGGTCCCGCAGCGGATGTTCGGTATGACGCCATGGGTGCGGCGGCTGATCGTCGCCAATCTGATCGTCTTTCTGCTGCAGATGACGATCTTCGTGAACCCGTGGTTCGTGGCCACGTTCGGGTTCGCCCCCCTGGACGCGCTGGCGCGCCCCTGGACGTTCGTCACCTACACGTTCATCCACGGCAACTTCCTGCACCTCGCGTTCAACCTGCTGGCGCTGTTCGTGTTCGGGCCCCCCGTGGAAGAGCGGATGGGAGGGGGGGCGTTCCTCGCGTACTACGGCCTGTGCGGCCTGGGGGGCGCCGCCCTGTCGTTCGCGCTGGCGATGACGTTCCAGCAGATCCAGGTCGTGGTGGGCGCGTCGGCGGCCGTGTACGGCGTGATGCTGGCGTTTGCGTGGGCCTGGCCGGATCAGCCCATTTCCGTGTTCCCCTTCCCCGAGCCGATCGCCGCCAAGTGGCTGGTAACGTTCGCGGTGGCGGTCTCGCTCGTGCCCGCGCTCAACCAGGGCGTCGCTTACCTCGCGCACCTGGGTGGCTTCGCGGCCGGTTTCTTATACCTGAAGGTGGCGGACTGGCGCCTGGCGCGCGCGGAGCGCCACCTGCGACGCGCGACGGAGCCGAGCGTGCTGGTGCACCCCGCCCGGGCGGCGCGCGCCAGTGCCGCCCCCAAACCGCCGCGGGCCGGGCGCGATCCCGCGCAGGCGGAAATCGACCGGGTGCTCGACAAGATCTCGGCGCGGGGGATCGAGAGCCTCACACCGGCGGAGCGGCGCTTTCTGTCCGAGATGAGCCGCAAGATGCGCGGCCGGTCCTGAGAGCCACACTCTGAAAAGTCAAGGCGCCCGTCACACGCCGGCGAGCGGCCGGCGGTGGGCGCCGCGCTTGTCTCCGGCGCCGTCGATTCCCAAATTGGGTCCGGCCGCTCCATGCTCGTCAACCTCGTGCCGGAGTTCCTCGCGGTGCTCGCCGCGCCCGACCCCCCCGCGGCCTATCATGACTATCTCGAGCGGCACGGGCCCGTGCTGCAGAGCTACTGGCGGAACTACGTGCTCGACCCGACCTCGCCGCACGCGGAGCGGGTGATCGCGGCGGTGCTGCGCGCGGAGCGCGCCGATCTCGAGCGGCTGCTCGAGGACGTGGACGTCGCAGCGATCGCGGACGAGGCGCTTGGCCGCTCGCTCGAGCAGTTCGAGGCGGACTGCCCCGTCGACCTCTACCTGATGGTCGGTGTAGGGGCGGCCAACGCGGGGGAGCTGGTGGTGGGAGGGCGCGGCATCGCGTTCGTGTGTCTCGAGCACTTCACCGGCCGGGCCAACCCGCAGACCTGCGGCATGGGGCTCGCGCCGCACCTGTTGCCGCTGTGGATTGCCCATGAGGTGGCGCACGCGGTGCGCTACACCTCGCCCTCGAGCCGCGCCGACCTGCGGCGCCTCGTGGCGGACCTGCGCGGGTACTACGACTACTGGGACACGGGGAGCCGGGCGAGCCTGCGAGAGCTGCTCGTGAACGAGGGGGTTGCGGTGGCGGCGGCGCAGGCGGTCGCGCCCGGGTTCGAGCCGTGGGAGTACTTCGGCTACACGCGGCGCCAGTACCGGCGCATCCGCGAGCTCGACGCCTTTCTGCGGCGCGCGGCGGCGCCGCTGCTCGACGAGTCGGGACTGGGATTGCGGCTGCGCTTCCTGTCGGGGGGGATGAGCGCGGCGGCCCGGATGATGGGCGGCCGCATGCTGCCGGAGCGGTCGGGCTATTACCTCGGCCTGCGACTGGTGGAGAGCTACCTCGCCGAGCGCGGCATCGCGTCGACGCTGCGCGCCGCGACGGCCGAGCTCCGCAAGGCCGAGGAACGCGCGCTGGGCATGCAGAGCGCATGAGCCCGCGGCCGAAGGCGGAGCGGCGCCGCAACCGACTGCTGCGCGAGGTGCTGGACGATCTACTCGACCACACGCGCGCCATCGTGCGACGCGTGAAGGTCATGACGCCCGCCGAGCTCGACTACGCGCAAGAGCGCCTCGAATGGCTGGCGGACGAGGTGTGGCGGGTGGCCACGGGCGAGCCGCCGCCGGAATAGGGCGTCACGGCGCCCTTATCGGCACGGTGGGATACGAGATCCCGAGCTGCTTGAGATAGGTCTCATACTTCGCAGGGTCGTAGTAGTACTTCCGCATCTGATCCCGGTACCGCGCCATCTTTTCCGCGTTGAGCCACGTGGCCGGTTGATCGGTCGGGGCCATGAGGGGGCGGTAGTGCGTCGATTTCGTCTGCACGTTCGCGAAGTAATCCTTGGCATCGCTCAACAGCTTGGGCTGCAGCATGAGGTCGAGTAGTGTCATCGCCTGCACCTTGGCGCCGGCGATCACGCCCTTGTGCGCGATCGGCGTCGCCATCGCGATGGCGTCGGCCCAGTTGTGCCCCGGTGTCCCGGGAATATTGGCCGGGTAGTAGAGCGTCACGGACGGCACGGTCCACGTCACGTCCCCGATGTCATCGCTGCCGGTGCCGGTGCTGGCCTTGGCCGCCTCCTCAGGTGAACGCAGCGGCGCCACGGACGTGTGGAGTCCGCTGTCGGACCGGCCCATCATCACCTGCACGGCCCGTGCCAGCGTCTGGTCCTTCTCGTCCCACGGGGGCATCCCCACGCGCACCGCGTTGGCGTGCAACGCCTCGGCGATGGGCTTGTTGAAGTGGGGTCGCCAGGCGGAGCCGATGACCTGCACGGTATCGACCGTGGTGAAGGTGGCCAGGGCGGCGGCGCGCGCGATCTGCTTCGCGTCCTCGAACATCTTCGTCACGCGCTCGGGGTCCCGCTCGCGGAAGTAGAACCAGATGGCGGCGGTGCTTGGCACGACGTTGGGCTGATCACCGCCGTCCGTGATGACGTAGTGCGAGCGCTGCGCCGGCTCCATGTGCTCGCGGTGGTACTCCCACGCGTTGGCGAGGGTCATGACGCCATCGAGCGCGCTCCGGCCGCGCCACGGCGCGCCGGCGGCATGGGCGCTCTGCCCCTTGAACTTGAAGAGTGCCGAGATCAGGGCCAGCGCGGGCTCGTCGCCCCACGAGATGCCGTATTCGTCGCCCACGTGCGCGAAGAGGTTCGCGTCCACGTCGCGGAACACGCCGGCGCGCACCAGGAACGCCTTGCTCCCCAGCTGCTCCTCGGCCACACCCGGCCAGAGCACGATGGTGCCCGGCATGCGCTCGCGCGCCATGATGTCCTTCACGGCGAGCGCGGCGAGGATGTTGAGTGGCACGCCGCTGTTGTGCCCCTCGCCATGTCCCGGGGCGCCCTCGATGATCGGTTCGTGAGACGCGACCCCCGGCTTCTGGCTCGCCTGCGGGATACAGTCGATGTCCGATCCCAGGGCGATCACCGGCTTTCCACTCCCCCAGCGCGCGACCCAGGCCGTGGGGATGCCGGCGACGCCCCGCTCGACGGCGAACCCGTTCCGCTCGAGGATCGCACTCAGGTACTTGGACGTCTCGACCTCCTGCATTCCGAGCTCGCCGAACGAAAAGACCTGGTCGACCATCTGCTGAGCGAAGGTCGCTTTGGCGTCGATGGCCCGCGCGACTTCCGTTTTGAATCGATCGAGCCGCTGGTCCGAGGGCCCCTGCGCCGCGACCAGGCCGCGGAGCAGGAGGAGCGGAATGAGCAGGGGTGCCATAATGCGCGTCATCACGGGTGGTTTTGGGGGCCGGCACGTCGCTGCTCGTAACGATGCGCCGGCCCGAGACCCCACGCCAGGGCTCTCCGCGCGGCCTTGACACCCGCCGGAGCGGCGGGCAGGTTAGCACCCCATCGATACGGTTCAGTAGGAGCTACCCGCAGACGCGGGACGGCGCGGCCCTCTGCACCCCTCTGGCCACGCTGCTCTCAACACCGCATTCGTGACGGCCGGCAGATGAAACTCGTGGACCCCATCCGGATCGGGAGGTAGTTATGGCGGCGGATTTCTTCATCGGCGAGTCTCTGGTAGGCGACGGGAACGAGATCGCCCACATCGACTTGATCATCGGGTCGAAGTCCGGGCACGCAGGACAGGCGTTCGTCAACACGCTGTCGAACAACACCGACGGCTTCACCAAGCTGCTCGCCGTCGTAACCCCCAACCTGCCGGCGAAGCCCGACACCCTCCTCTTCAACAAGGTCACCATGAAGAACGCCACGCAAGCGGTCCAGATGTTCGGGCCGGCGCAGGCGGCGGTGGCCCGGGCGGTGGTGGACAGCGTGTCGTCGGGCATCATCCCGCGGGACAAGGTGGACGACTACTGCATCCTGGTGGGCGTCTTCATTCACTGGGAAGCGAAGAACGACAAGAAGATCTACGACTTCAACTATCGAGCCGTGAAGGAATCGATCGAGCGCGCTCTCAAGGGTCAGCCGAAGATCGACACGGTGATCTCGCAGGCCAAGACGGCGTCGCATCCGTTCGCCGGCGGCGCCGATAAGGGCTGATCGCTCCAGGAGTCGCTCCGGTCGACGTCGAGGGGCGGGCTGCCGCCCCTCGACTGCTTTTCGAGCCCCGCGCCGATTCACAGTGGAGCATGCGTCCTGATGCGTAAGCTGCTGCTGCAGCTCGACAGCTCCCGGCTGCCGAGTGTGTTCGACCGGGTGGTCGCCTACGACGGCGGCGCCGATGAGGTGATGAGCTACGGCGGCGTCGCCGAAGCCGACGTCCGGGACCTGATCCACGGCTGCATCTTCACGCGCGGCCCCAAGGACCTGAAGAACACCGCCGTGTTCGTCGGGGGCGCGGACATCGCCGTGGGCGAGCAGCTGCTCGGCGCGGCGACGAAGGCCATGTTCAAGCCCTTCACGGTGTCCGCGATGCTCGACTCGAACGGTTCGAACACGACCGCGGTCGCCGCAGTGGCAAAGATGGTGAAAGTCGCGGGCGATGTTCGTGGCAAGCGCGTCCTCATCGTCGCAGGCACGGGGCCGGTGGGAATCCGGGCCGCCGGGCTGTTCGCCAAGGCCGGTGCGGACGTCTGTATCACGTCGCGCAAGGCCGACGCCGGCGAGCGGGCTCGCGACCTGGTGCTCAAGCGGTTCGGCGGGAAGGTGCGCGCCATCGCGATGCCGGACGCGAGCGAGGCGGTGCGCGCCTGCGAGCGTGCCGAGCTGATCCTCAACGCCGGACCCGCCGGCGTGATGCTCGTCCCGAAACGTGCCTGGGCCAACCGGCCGGGGCTCGAGGTCGTGGCGGACGTGAACGCGGTTCCCCCGCTCGGCATCGAGGGCGTGGATGTGATGGACGACGGCGTGACGAAGGAGGGCGTGATGTGCTTCGGCGCGCTCGCCATCGGAAACCTCAAGATGAAGGTGCACAAGGCGTGCATCGCGCGCCTGTTCGAGCGCAACGACCTCGTGTTGGACGCCGAGACCATCGCCGACGTCGCGCGGGAGTTGATGGCGCCGCAGCAGTGATCCGATGCCCCGCGTCATCGGTATCGACCCGGGGACGGTGAGCATCGACCTGTGCGGACTCGAGGACGGTCGACTGTTCCTGGACCGCTCCATTCCCACGAGCGACGCGCTGGCCGACCCCGCCCGGTTCGTGAGGCTGCTCGAGGACGCCGGCCCAGTCGATCTCGTCGCGGGTCCTTCCGGGTACGGCCTGCCGCTTACCCGCGCGCGCGACGCGACCGACGGCGACCTGCGACTCGCTCTGCTCGGCCCACCCGGGGAAGCCGGCGGCATCGGGGGACTGGGCGCGCTGTTACGCGCCCTGGCGCGCTCCGGCCTGCCGGTGGTGCTCACGCCCGGCGTGCTCCACCTCCCCACTGTGCCCGCGCACCGCAAAGTGAATCGGGTCGACATGGGCACCGCCGACAAAGTATGCGCCGTCGCGCTCGCCGTCGTGGACCAGGCGCGGCGCTTGGGACGCCCGCTCTCGGCCACGTCTTTCGTCCTGCTCGAGCTCGGGGGCGCTTTCACCGCGGCCGTCGCCGTGGCGGGCGGCCGGATCGTGGATGGGGCGGGGGGCTCCGCCGGCGCGCTCGGGCTCCGCGGCGCGGGCGCGCTGGACGGCGAGGTCGCGTTTCTCGCCGGCCGCGTGTCGAAGGACATGCTGTTTCGGGGCGGCGTGGCGACCGTCGCGGGCTGGGAGGAGGGGACCGACCCGGTCGAGCGGTTGGCGCATCCCACCACGCCACGGGAGCGCATCGCGTCGGAGGCACTCATCGAGAGCACCGTGAAGACCGCGGTGGCGCTGGCGCTATCGGTGCCAGGGCCGGCCGAGTTCGTGTTGTCGGGGCGGCTCGCTCACGTCGCGGCCGTGAGTGCGGCGATCCGCCAGCGGCTCGACCCGCTCGCTTCCACTCGCGTGCTCGACGGGTTCGCCGCGGTGGCGAAGCAGGCGGCGCAAGGTGCGGCGCTCCTCGCCGACGGGCTCGCGGGCGGCGCCCAGCGCGAGCTCGTCGAGTTGCTGGCGATTCGCGAGGCGCGGGGCAGCGTGCTCGATCATCTGTACGTGGTGCCGCGCGAGCAGGCCTTGC
>Ga0209577_10003835_pt1 | contig 14168 bp, 12 predicted proteins | sample GraSoiAngelo_109_FD_185874 | JGI IMG/M metagenome (GOLD analysis project Ga0209577, IMG submission 185874) | Grasslands soil microbial communities from the Angelo Coastal Reserve, California, USA - 14_0903_12_20cm (SPAdes) (version 2) | ecosystem: Environmental > Terrestrial > Soil > Grasslands...
GCCCGGTCCGGCCGACGTGAACGAGCGCGGGATCCAGTCGCGGAACAGCGGGTCGAGCAGCTGATCGAGCGGCGTGCCGCGCTCCGGCGCCGCTTCGCGCATCGAGCGGCACAGATCGCCGGCGCGTGCCGGATCGACGTCGCCGCAGCTCGGCTGGCGATCGAGCGTGGCGATGTGATCGATGCAGCGCGCGACGACCTGATCGGCCATCTCGCGCATCTGCCCGACTGAAAATTCGAGATCTATTGGTGTTGGCGGTGGTGTTGGTCGTGCTGTCGTTGTCGCCATCAACATTTTCTAATTTGCGAGTGGGGCCCCAACCCCCGCTCGCCTCACTCTCGCTTCGCGCTCGCTCGAGCCGCAGGCGCTTCGGCTCGCCGCGGTCTTCGCGGCATCTTTGCTCAACCTACGAGATCACGGAGGCGGTAATACACTCCTATCAGTGGCAGAAACCACGGGGTGCCCCGATAAAACGGAATCGCGGCGAAGCGATCGTCGATCAGCGGATGCTCGATCGGTTCGCCGGCGACGCGCCGTGCGATCAAATCGCCGAGGTACGTGGCCATCGCGATGCCGTGGCCGCAGTAGCCGGCCGCGAAGTACGCGCCTTCGAGCTTACCTGCGCGCGGCATCTGATCGCGAGTAAAGGCGACGTTGCCGCCCCATGCGTACTCGATCGATTTGTCCGCAAGCTGCGGGAAGACGCGCGCGAGGCCGCGGCGCAGAATCGCCGCGGCGCGGCGTGTCGATGCGGCGGGATGCGCGCTGAATTCCGCGCGGCCGCCGAAGAGCAGCCGGCTGTCGCGCGTGAGGCGGAAGTAATACAGAAAATGCTTCGAATCGAACGCGACGCGCCTGCGCGGCAGGATCGCTGCTGCTTCGATCGCCGTGAGCGGCTCGGTCGCGATGATGTAGCTGCCAATCGGAACGAGCCGCCGGGTGAGCGCGGGCGATGCCGCGCCGGTGTAGCCGTTGGTCGCCAGCACCACGTTCGCAGCGTCGACATCCCCGCCCGTCGTCGCGACGCGCCAGCGCCCTCCGCGGCGCTCGAGCGTCGTGACGCCCGTGCCCGTCGCGATGCACGCGCCGCGGCGCCGCGCCGCGGAAGCCAGTCCCTGCACGTATCGCGCCGGATTGATCGAACCGCTTCGTTCGTCGACGAGCAACCCGTAATACGCGTCCGTGCCGATCTCGGACCGCTGCTCGGCGCGCGACACCAGCTCGACGCGGTGGCCGAACATGCGGGCGAGCAATGCCTGCTCGATGCGGAACGCGTCGAAATGCCGCGGTTTCCACGCCGCCTGAAGATGGCCCGTCCGCTCGTACTCGCAGTCGATGGACTCCTGCGCGATCACTGTTTCCAGATGCGCGATCGACGCGGCCGCGGCCGCGAACGTCTCCCGCGCGCGTGCCTCTCCGAACCGATCGACCAGCGTCTGCGCATCGAGCTTGAGGCCCGCGAGCACCTGGCCGCCGTTGCGGGAGCTGGCGCCCCAGCCGACGGTCTCGCGCTCGATCACGAGCACCGATGCGCCAGCCATCGCGAGCCGCCGCGCCGCCGACAATCCTGTGTAGCCGGCGCCGACGACGACGACGTCAGCCTCTCGTGGAAGGAATTCGGGGTTCGCGATTCGGGATTCGCTCGGCCGGGGAATCGTGTCGAGCCAGTAGGAGTATTCGTTCACGGGCGCCCGATCAGCGGAACCGACGCGGCCGCGACGATGCCGCGATCGCGCCGCTGCTGGACGAACGCGACGATGTTCAGGCGTTCGCGCTGCCAGTCCGGTTGCACGGCAATCGTCGTCTCTGCCGACGCGGTCGGACCGGTCGCCTCACCGATCGTCGTCAGCCGGCGGACCACCGCTGCGTGCGTCAGCGTCCGCCCGCGGTTCTCGCCGCTCTTCACGTCGGACCGCAGAGCATCCTCGGTGACGGCGACGAGGATGTCGGCGCGATCGCCGCGAGCGATCGGCGGCAGATTCTCGACGCTCACAGAGACAGAGACAGAGGGTGGTGGGGCGGGCCTTTCAGGCCCGCCTGGGGCGCGGCCCTGAAAGGGCCGCGCCACGTCTGAGAACCTCGCCGCAACGATCATCGTCCCGTGAGAAACCGTTGCCGCCTTCGCGATCGCGCGCCGGGCGGCGGCCGAATCGCTGCCGACGAACTCGGCGTGGCCGTCGACGACCATCTGAGGCGTGTACGCGCTGTCGAGATTGAAGCGGCGCGCGTACAGCTCCTGACGGCTCGTGAACGCCGCCGAGGAAAACCGGTCCCGCCAGCCGAGCCGATCCCAGTAGTCGACGTGCTCGCCGAGGGCGACGACCTTCGCGCCGTCGTCGGCAGCCGCGGCCGTCAGCCGATCGAGCAGCTGATCGGCCGGCGGGCAACTCGAACATCCCTCGGACGTAAAGAGCTCGACGACGACCGGCGCCGGCGACGGAGCGCGCGACCGCACTTGCGCGACAACGCTAATGCTCGCGATCGCGGCAAGCAGAACCAAACGCACGATTGTCATTCGCATGACCGTCTGTCTTTCTGACTTTTTGCCCTATAGCTTCTTCTCCAGCCTGATCTCGTCGCGCACGGCAATTCCCGCGAAGCCTGCCACCTCCTGCTGCGTGTGTTCGATGACGCTGTTGGGGACGAGATCGGTCAGCCGGTAGCCGCGGCGCTGATAGAAATACAGCGCGGGCAGGTTGTCGTTCGTTGTCGCGACGACGAGGCGCTTCAGATTGAGACGGCGCGCGAGGAGCTCCGCTTCGGCGAGCAGGTGGCCGCCCACTCCGGATCGCTGCCACATCGGATCGGTCGCCAGCGCGACGATGTGCAGCGCGTCGCCGAGCAGGCGGTACGTGAGCGCACCCGAGGGATCGGCATACATGACGGCGACGAGCGCCGGCATCTGATCGATGTCCATCACCTCGCCGAAGGCGACGATCTTCGTCCGGCCGAAATCCTGCTCGAACAGCGCCCGGACCGCGCGGCGGTCGTCGTCGGTTCCTTCGCGGACGAGAACCGGGGGCAGGGTGATGCGGGGCGTACACGTGCAGATGATCTGCACGTGCGCGTCCTCCCAGTCGACGAACTTCCCGCACCGCGCGCAGCGCAGCACGGCCGGCTTCGCCCCGAACTGATCGTCAACTGGCATGGGTTCTTTCTCGCGGGACCGTACCGGATTCGACCCGCGCCGGGGCGCGCTTCAGGATCCACCAGATCACGAAGAGGAACGCGATGGCCACGGCGACGAAGGTGGCGGCGAAGAGCCACAGCGTTCTGTAGAGGATCGATTGCGTCTGCATGCGCGCTTCGATGTCGACGGGTGCGCCGCGCAGGCGATCCGCGAGCGTCTGCTCCCAGACGAGGATGTTGCCGCGGCGGACGTCGCCGCCGGAGTTGTTGTCGACGATCTTGCTCGGTAGATGCAGCCGGAAGGCGACGAGCTCGCGGCCGCTCCAGCTGGCGCCCGCGCCGCGGCCGCCGTCGCGCCCCCGCGGCGCGCCGATCGCCTGCTTGAAGACGTAGCGATCGCCGTCCTGATAGAACTGGTACGCCGACCACGAGAACGGCTCGACGGCGTTCAGCCGCCTGATATCGTCGACGTCGAGCCGGACGTGCACGAAGCGGCGATTGTTGCGGCGCGAGGATCGCACCCACGCGACGCGCGTCGCCGGCGACGAGTAGTAGGCGCGAACCGCGTCGCGATCGACGCGCGCCGTCGGCCTCGCGTCGAACGAAGTGCCGTGCAGCGCGTTGAGCGCCGGGAGCGAAGCGTTGACGTAGACCGTCGCGGTGCCGTCGAGCGAAAGGTAGACGTCTTCTTCGTATTCGTACTGGCGGAAAAGGCGCGTGGGGCTGCACGCGGTATCGAATGCCAAGGAAACGCAGAGAGCGCAGAGACCGCAAAGAACGCGGAGTCGCCCTGCGAACTTTGCGTGATCTGCGTTCGATCGTGAGCGCGTTGCCCGAAAGCGCATAAACCCCAATGATATAGTAAGAATTTCCCCTCGCTCATGGCCTCCAGACCGATCGTCTATCTCATCGACGGCAGCTCGCAGATGTACCGCGCGTTTCACGCGCCGGTCCGTACTGCGGAAGGCGGATTCCTCCGCAACGCGCAAGGACGTCCCACCAACGCCGTGTACATCTTCGTCACGATGCTGCGGAAGCTGCTGACCGAGCACAAGCCGGAGTACATCGCGGCGTCGTTCGATCTGCCGGGACGCACGTTCCGCGACGATCTCGTCACCGATTACAAGGCGAACCGCACGCCGATGCCCGACGAGCTCGCCGAGCAGATTCCGATGGTGCACGCGGCGTGCGAGGCGCTCGGCGTGCCGATCCTCACGTCCGAGCGCTACGAAGCCGACGATGTGATTGGAACGCTCGCCACGAAGGCGGCGGCGGCCGGCTTCGACGTCGTCATCGTCACGATGGACAAGGACTTTTTTCAGCTCGTGCACGACGGCATCCGCGTGTTCAATCCGCGTGATGAAGGCACCTGGTACGACGCCGGCGGCGTGAAGGAAAAATTCGGTGTGACGCCGGAGCAGGTCGTCGACGTGATGGCGCTCATGGGCGACACGATCGACAACATCAAAGGGGTGCCCGGCATCGGCGACAAAGGGGCGCGCGAGCTGATTGCGACCTACGGGACGCTCGAGAACCTCATCGCGCACGCGGGCGAGGTGAAGAACAAGCGATACCGCGAAGGGCTGCAGGCGCATGCCGGCGACGCGCGGCAGAGCCAGGAACTGGCGCGGATTCGGACGAACGTGCCCGTCGAGTTCGACCCCGAGGCCGTGCGATTCCGCGGCGGCTCGCGCGAGCAGTGCTTCCGGATTTTCAACGAGCTCGGGTTCCGCGCGTTCGTGGCCGAGTACGCGCCGACGGCCGATACGATTGCGAAGACCTACCGCGTCGTCAACACCGAGGCGGATCTCCGCGCGCTCGTCGAGCGGCTGAAAGAGGCCGGAGCGTTCGTGCTGCGCGTGCTCCCCGACCAGCCTTCGGCGATGCGCGCCGGCGTCGTCGGCCTCGCCTTCTCGACCGAGGCGCGCGTCGCGGATTACGTGCCGACCGGACATCGGGCGCTCGGCTCGGTGGCATCGCTGCCGATCGAGACGGCGCTGACCGTGTTGCGTCCCGTGCTCGAGGACGCGTCGACCCCGAAGTCGGGACACGATTTGAAGTTCGACGCGATCATGCTCGCGCGCCACGGCGTGAGGCTGCAGGGCCTCGGCACCGACACGATGCTCACGAGCTACCTGGTCGACGCGACGCGTTCTGAGCACAAGCTCGAAGACCTCGCGCTCGAGTACACGAGCTACAAGGCGCTGAAGGACGAAGACGTCTGCGGCCGCGGCGCCAAATCGGTGTCGCTCGCCGAATTGCCGGTCGAGGCGGCCGTGACATACGCCGGCGAGCGCGCCGATCTCGTCGTCCAGCTCGCGCCGATCTTCCGCGAGATGCTCGCCAAAGAGCAGCTGACGGATGTGTACGACACGCTCGAGAAGCCGCTCATCCCGGTGCTCGTCGCCGTCGAGCGGGCGGGCATCCGCATCGACGGTCCCTCGCTCGCGTCGCAGTCGCAGCGGCTGGAGCAGGATCTCGCGAAACGGACGAGGGAGATCTACGAGGCCGCCGGCGGCGAATTCAACATCAACTCGCCGAAGCAGCTCGCCGAAGTGCTGTTCGACAAGATGCAGCTGCCGGTGCTGAAGCGGACCGGCACGTCACGCGCGCCGTCGACGGCCGTGGAAGTACTGGAGGAGCTCGCGCTCGCCCACGATTTGCCACGGATGATTCTCGAATGGCGCGGCCTGATGAAGCTGAAAGGGACCTACATCGACGCGCTGCCGCAGCTCGTCAACCCCGAGACCGGTCGCGTGCACACCTGCTTCAATCAAGCCGTCGCCGCCACGGGCCGTCTGAGCAGCAGCGATCCGAACCTGCAGAACATCCCGATCAAGACCGAGCTCGGACGCGAAATCCGGCGCGCGTTCATCGCCGACGCCGGGCACGTGTTGATCTCCGCCGACTATTCGCAAATCGAATTCCGCGTGCTGGCGCACCTGTCCGAGGACCCGGTGCTGCTCGAGGCGTTCAGCGAGGGCGCCGACTTTCACGAGCAAACGGCCGTCAAGATCTTCGGCGCCGACAGCGGACGCGATCCGCACCAACTGCGCAGCATCGCGAAGATGGTGAACTACGCGCTGTTGTACGGGAAGAGCGCCTACACGCTGTCGAAGGACATCGGCGTCACACAGGAAGCGGCGCAGGAATTCATCGACGCCTACTTCGCCGGTTTCCCGCGCGTTCGCGCGTTCATCGATCGCACGCTCGAGGAGGGGCGTCGGACCGGCGTCGTGAAAACGATGTACGGACGCCGGCGGCTCGTGCCGGAGTTGAACAGCCGCAATTTCCAGGTGCGCTCGGCCTCCGAGCGCATCGCGGTCAACATGCCGATCCAGGGCTCGGCGGCCGACATCCTGAAGCGCGCGATGATCGACGTGCACGCGGCGCTGGCGGCGCACCCGCGCGCGCGGATGATCCTCACGGTCCACGACGAGCTGCTGTTCGAGGTTCCGCGGGAGGATGCAGACGAAATGGCCGACGTGGTGCGGACACACATGCAGGGCGCCGCGCCGCTCAAGGTGCCGCTCACGGTCGACGTCGGCATCGGCGAAAACTGGAAAGAGGCCAAGTCGTGAATCGGGAAGTGGTGAATCGGGAAATCGGGTAATTGGATAATCGGGTAATTGGATAATTGGGTAATTAGGTAATTGGATAATGTAATCGAGTAGTCTTTGGCCGGGTAATTGGCCTGTGATGAAGATTGGGCAGCGCACCGTCGGAGACGTGACGATTCTCGATCTCGACGGCCGCCTGGTTGCGGAGGACGGGTTCGAGCTGCTGCGTCAGGCGCTCAATCGGCTCATTGGAGAAGGGCACACCGAGATCCTGCTGAACATGGACCGTGTGACATATCTGGACAGCGCCGGCATCGGCCTGATCGCGTGCAAGTACGTGACGCTCAACCGGCACAACGGACACCTGAAGTTGTGCAACCTTCACTTGCGCAGCTTCGAAGTGCTGAACGTCACCAAGTTGTTGACGGTGTTCGAGACGTTCGACTCCGAAGCCGACGCGGTCAAGAGTTTTTGAGGGTCCTCACCGTCTCCAGCGTTCCTTGAATCGTTCCCAGTCGGCCTGCAGCGTCTGCGGGGGCTGACCGACCGTTCTCGCGCGCTCGGGGACGATGCCGCGCAGCATCAGTCGATCGAGGTCTTCGCGCAGCGCCGTGGCGCGATCGCCGGCAAGCGGCGCGCGGACCCACCCGGCCTGCACGGCATCCCAGGCGGCCTGCAGATCGCCCTGCGCCCGCGCGGCCGACGCGAGCCAGTACAACGCCGCGCCGTTGCCGGGGCGAACGGCGATCTCCTCTTCCATTCGTGTGCGGATGCGGTGGTAGACGTTCTGGCGATCGATGTCCGGGCGCGGACGCGCGTCGCGGTCCAGCGCATCGGCCCACCAGTCGACGACGCGCTCGCGGCCGCCGGCGGCCTGAAGATCGCCGCTGTTGAGGATGGAATCGAAGACGTTCGCGGCGGCGCCGTACGCGCCGTCCAGATACAGCGCCTCGCCGAGCCCGATGATGTACTCGGCGCGCTCGCGCGGCGCGAGCCGCTGCGGATCGAGACGCGCCAGCCGATCGCGCGCGTTGGTCAGATCGTCGGACGCGACGCTCATCCGAAACCGCTCGAGGTACGCGCGCGCCGCGACGAGATCCGCCGCGTCGGCGCGTTGCGGCGTCAGCCGCGCCTGCTCTGCCGCGTTGATCGCCGCTTCGTACTGCCGCTGGTTGTACAGCTGACGGGCTTTCGCGAGCGGATCGTCCGCGGCGCGCGCGAGTGAGGCCGGCACGCCGGCGATCGCGACACACGCGAGGACGCGGGCCAGACGCGTCATGGCGCGATGGTAGCGTACAATGCCGGGCTGATGGCCGGACCGCGGATTGTTCCGCGCGAGCAGCATCCGATATCACGCCGCGACATCGATTCGGATGCGCTCAAAGTCCTGTATCGGCTTCGCCAGTTCAACCACACCGCGTATCTGGTCGGCGGCAGCGTCCGCGATCTGCTGCTGAGCCGCCGGCCGAAAGATTTCGACGTCGGCACGTCGGCGCATCCCTATCAGGTCAAAAAGCTCTTCCGCAACTGCTGGATCATCGGCCGCCGTTTCCGACTGGCACACGTCAGGTTCGGCCAGAAGATCATCGAGGTCGCCACGTTCCGTCGTCAGGTCGCGGCGGGCGAAGAAGTGGTCCAGGACGGCGTTCCCGCGCCAATCCATCACGCGCAGGCGGAGCGGGGCGAGCGCCTGCGGCCCGCGCCGAACGAATTATCGCGAGGCGCCGCGAGCGGGGGTGGGGCCCCGCGAGCGCAAGAAGACGTCTCCCCCGCGGAGCCATTCCGGGGGGCAGCGGCCCCCGGAGTAAACAACGAACATCTGATTCATCGCGACAATACCTTCGGCACGCCCGAAGAGGACGCCTTCCGCCGCGACTTCACCATCAACGCGCTGTTCTACGACATCGCGACGTTTTCGATCATCGACTACGTCTCGGGCCTCGACGACCTGCGCGATCGAGTCGTCCGTTCGATTGGCGAGCCGGATCTCCGGCTGCGCGAGGATCCGGTGCGCATGCTGCGCGCGATCGCGCTCGCGGCGCGGCTCGATTTCACGATCGAGCCGGGGCTGCTGCAAGCCATCCGCACGCACCGGCAGGAGATCGCGAAGAGCTCGCCAGCGCGGATGCTCGAGGAGTATTACAAGATTCTGCGCGCGGGGTCGTCGGAGCGCGCGTTCAGGGGGCTCGGCGACGTCGGGCTGCTCGAGCCGACGGCGCCCGAGCTGCATCGCAGCGCCGGCGACGTACTGTGGCGCTCGCTCGCCGAGCTCGACGCCTACCGGCGTCGATTCGAGGCGACGCCCGACACGCTGACCAACCCGATTCTGCTCGGTACGCTGCTCGTGCCGCTGGGATTGACGTTCAACCGCAACGAGGCGCCGCCACGGCTCGGCGCACTGCCGCTCGCGCGGCGCGATGTGGAGCGCCTGCGCCAGATCCTCGGGCTCCAGCGCCGTCTGCGCGACGTCGCCGCCGCGCCGCGCGCGCAGCGTGCAGTTGCGCACCGCGGCATCTTCCGCGACGCGCTGGCCTGGCTCGAGATTCACGGCAACACGCCCGACCTCGTCGTCCATTGGAAGACGCTGGTCGAGAGCGGAGCGCCGGCCGCAGCGCCGGGACAGGGTGTCGAGGGAGAGCCGCCTCCGTTCAGGAGGCGAAGGCGCAGAAGACGCCGCCGCGGACCGCTACATCACAAGGGGGCAGGGTAGGCCTGCGCCTACGCCGCGACTTCTTCGATCGTCTTGTACGGTTTTGCGAGCTTGAGCGCGATCAGCAGCTTGATGATCGGCCACGCGGGATCGATCTCGCTCGGCCGGAAGCTGAACTTCGGGCTGCGCGGGTAGCCGTGATGATTGTTGTGCAGTCCTTCGCCGCCGGTCAGCAGCGCCAGGAACCGAAGGTTGGTCGCCGTGTTGTCGAAGTTCCTGTAGCCGACGTGATGGCAGAGGCCATTGATCGAGGATGACAGCACGAACACGTACATGACGGCGTGAATGCCCGCGGCCAGCAGGCCCCACCCCAAACCGATCACCATGCAGAGCGCCGTCGTTCCGACGGCGAGCCCGAGCAAGCCGTGGCGGAACACGTGCTTGTCCCACCAGCCGTGCTTCACATCGCGGGCATAGCGCTCGACGACATCGGTGTTCTTCACTTCCTGCATGTAGTAGTAGACGTTGCCGAGCTGAACCTTCCAGAAGCCTTTCAGCATCGGGCTGTGCGGATCGCCTTCCTCGTCGGTGAACGCATGATGCTTCCGGTGAACGGCCACCCATTCCTTCGTCTCGATGCCGGTGGTCAGCCACAGCGCGAACTTGAAGAGCCATTCGAGGGCTGGTGTCATGACCAGCGCTTTGTGCGTCGCTGTCCGATGAAGGTAGATCGTCGTGCTGAATACCGCGATCTGAATGAGCACAACGGCGACGACAAGACTGATCACGAGCGAAGCAAGCACTAAGCTACCCTCCGAGAATACTTGAACTGCTGAACCCGCTATACCTGGGGTGTCTAATCGAGTAGAACATCGGATCGTAACACGGAAAACGTAAACCGGCCACCCAAACAGCACAGGACGTGTATCGTTTCGCGTCGTTACCCATGCATGCGCTCGAATTCACGCATGAAGCCGACGAGCGCATCGACGCCGTCTTCCGGAAACGCATTGTAGATCGACGCGCGCATCCCGCCGACGGAGCGATGGCCCTTGAGGCCATCGAAACCGGCCGACTCCGATTGCTTCACGAATTGCTTCTCGAGCTCTTCGTTTGGGAGGCGAAAAGTAACGTTCATCAGCGAACGGCTGTCCTTCCGCGCGGTGCCGCGATAGAAGCCGGTCCGATCGATTTCGGCGTACAGCTTCGCGGCCTTGCGCTCGTTCGCCCTGGCAATCGCGGGCAGCCCGCCGAGGCCGAGTAGCCATTTCATCACCAGCCCGAGCGTGTAGACGGCGAACGCCGGCGGCGTGTTGTAGAGCGACTTGTTCTCGGCGTGAACCGCGTAGTTGAGCATCGTCGGCAGCGACGACTTTCTTTCGAGGGATCGCTGAAGCAGATCGTCGCGAACGATCACGATCGTGACGCCGGCGGGTCCCATGTTCTTCTGAGCGCCGGCGTAGATCAGAGCGTGCCGCGCGACGTCGATCGGCTTGCTGAACATGTCGGACGACGTGTCGCTCACGAGCGGAACGTCACCGACATCAGGCAGATCCTTGTGCTCGGTGCCTTCGATGGTGTTGTTCGACGTCATGTGCACGTACGCCGCACCCGGTGTGAGCTTCAGCTCCGTCTGCGACGGCACGCGCGAGTAATTGTCGGACCTGGTGCTCGCGGCGATGTTGACGTTACCGATTTTCTTCGCTTCCTTGATCGCCTTCTCGCCCCACGATCCCGCATCGATGTAGTCGGCGGTCGCGGCGGGCGCGAGCAGGTTCAACGGCACCATCGAGAACTGCAGGCTCGCGCCGCCCTGAAGGAACAGCACCTTGTAGCGCGGCGGAATGTTCGCGAGCGCGCGAATGTCGGCCTCGGCCTGCTCGAGGATCGATTCGAACGTCTTCGATCGATGGCTGATCTCGAGGATCGAGATGCCCGCGCCCGGCAGCGCGAGCAGATCGCGCTGGACTTCCTGGAGAACCGGGAGCGGCAGCACCGCGGGCCCCGCCGAGAAGTTGTAGATGCGATGAACGGTGGCCATGTGGAATCTCGAGAGTTTTTCGTGTGTTTCGTAGTTTCGTCCTCGTCGTGGCGCCCTAAATCGCGACGAGATGCAGATCGAGGATATCTCCATTCCCTTGCTGAATCGTTTTCATGAGCGCGTCCGACGGCGCGCCGTCGAGATTGATGCGCGCGACCGCGGCCTGCGCTCCTTCGAAGATGACGTTCTCGGTTTCCTGCACGTTGATGTCGCCGCTGCGCAGATGGTCGAACACGTGCGCGAGGACACCCGGCCGATCCCGATGACGGACGACGAGCATGTGCGTCGCCGGCGTCTTCTTCGCGAGATTCACGACGTTCGGCACGTTGCCGGTGTCTTTGTAGGCGGAGACGATGCGCACCGTTTCCGCGGCAATCGCTTCCTGCGCCTGATCGGTCGACGCGCCGATGTGGTGCGTGCCGTAGACGCCCGGCAGCGACGCGATCGCATCCGTGAAGTCGCCCGCCGCGCCGGTCGGTTCGGCCGCGAACACGTCGAGCCCGACGCGAATGCCCTTCTCGCCGATCGCCCTGGCGAGCGCCGCGTAGTCGACGACTTCCGCCCTCGCCGTGTTGATGAAGTACGAAGAAGGTTTCAACCGATCGATGACCGATGCGCTGACGAGACCGCGCGTGTCGGACGTGAGCGCGAGATGGACGCTGAGGATGTCACTCAGCGCGGCCGCCTCTTCCGGCGTCTTCGCGAAGTGCATCGGAACGACTTGATCGCCGACGTCGGCCCTGCCGGTCGCAAATCGCCGGCTCCACACGACGATCGGCATGCCGAACGCATGCGCGCGCTTCGCCACTTCCTGGCCGATGTTCCCGTAGCCGAGCAGGCCGAGGGTTCGGCCGAACAAGCCTTTGGCTTTCGAATACTCCTTCTTGTTCCACTTTCCGGCGCGCAGCTCGATGACGTTGTCGGCGACGCGCCGATCGAGCGCGAGGATCAGCGCGAGCGTGAGCTCGGCGACGGCAATCGCGTTCTTGCCCGGGCAGTTCGACACGTAGATGCCGCGCTTGGAGGCCGTCGCCACGTCGATCGTGTTGTAGCCGGCTCCGGCGCGGACGACGAGCGACAGCGCCCCCGCCTCGAGCATCGGCGCCGTCACCTGCGTGCTGCGGACCACGAGCACATCCGCCGCCGTCTCGCGAATCGCGCCGGTCAGCGCGTCGCCGCTCGCGTCGGGCTGATACACGACCTCGCATCCCGCGGCTTTCAGTCCGTCGAGCCCGCTCTTTTCGAATTTGTCGGCGACGAGGACTTTCATTATTTACTTCGTGCGCGGGGCCCCACCCCCGCGCACCTGTCGCGGCTCGCCTCGGTCGGCTCGCCGCGGTATTCGCGGCATCGCCTGCTGACGGCACATCTGAACTTGTCAGCGCTGCGCTCGCTCGGGCTCAAGGCTGCCACGCACCGGTCGCGGCTCGCCTGCTGAGGGCACATCTAGATCATGTGTATCAGCAGGCCATCTCGCAATTTTGGCTCGAACCATGTCGATTTCGGCGGCATGATCGCGCCGGCGTCGGAAACGGCCATCAGATCCGACACGCTGACCGGATACAACGAAAACGCGACCGCCGCTTTTCCCTCGTCGACCAGCGTCTCGAGCGCACGCGTTCCGCGCGCGCCGCCGACGAAATCGATCAGTTTGTCGGTGCGCACGTCGGCGATCTTCAGCACCGGCGCCAGCAGCTGATCCTGCAGCACGCTGATGTCGAGCGACCCGATCGGATCCGAGGCGTCCGGCCGCTGTCGGGGTCGCAGCGATTGCCACGCCCCGCGAACGTACATCGCGATCTCGCCGCGCCTGCGGGGCGTCGCCGCCGCGGGCGCGACGTCGAATCGCTCGCGCACCGCCTGCAGAAAGCCGTCAGGCGACAAGCCGCCCAGGTCTTTCACGATCCGGTTGTACGGCAGGATTTGCACCTGATCATGCGGAAACGCCACCGCCAGCATCGTCGAATAATCGGCGCCATCGTTCAGCGAGCGCGACGATCCACCGCGGGCCGCGAGATCGGCGCGCGCCCGCGCGGCGCTGGCGGCGCGATGGTGGCCGTCGGCGATGTACAGAGCCGGAATCCGGCTGACCGCCGCGACGAGCGCGTCGCGGCCGGCGCCGCCGATGCGCCAGATCGTGTGGCGCACGCCGTCGGCCGCTTCGAAGTCGAAGAGCGGCGCGGCGGATGCCTGCTGCTGCGCGATGCGGTCGACCTCGGCCGATGCGCGGTACGTGAGGAACACCGGTCCGGTCTGCGCGCCGAGCGCAATCATATGACGCGTGCGGTCGTCTTCCTTGTCGCGCCGCGTGCGCTCGTGCTTCTTGATCACGTCGCGGTCGTACTCGTCGAGTGAGAAACAGGCTGCCAGACCGGTCTGCGTGTGACTGCCCATCCGCAGTCGATAGAAATAGACGCTCGGCTCGTCTTCGACGACGAGCGATCGTTCCATCAGCTGCTTGAAATTCGCGACGGCGCGTTCGTAGACCACGTCGGCGTACGGATCGGTGCCGGCCGGCAGCTCGAGCTCCGGACGCGACACGCGCAGAAAACTTGCGGGGTTGCCGTCGGCGAGCGCGCGCGCTTCGTCGGTGGTGACGACGTCGTAGGGGACGGCGGCGATGCGCGCCGCTTCGTCCGGCTTCGGGCGCAGCGCACGGAACGGCGTGAGCGTGGCCATCGGGGCTCGGATTATATCGCCGCCCCGATCGCCGGCCGCCTGCTACAGATCGTCGCGAATCACGATCGCGTGGCGCAGCCAGCGCAGCCGAAGCGTGTCGAGCAGACCG
>Ga0209577_10003836_pt1 | contig 14167 bp, 13 predicted proteins | sample GraSoiAngelo_109_FD_185874 | JGI IMG/M metagenome (GOLD analysis project Ga0209577, IMG submission 185874) | Grasslands soil microbial communities from the Angelo Coastal Reserve, California, USA - 14_0903_12_20cm (SPAdes) (version 2) | ecosystem: Environmental > Terrestrial > Soil > Grasslands...
TCCCAGGAGAGGATCAGGCACGAGGTCACGGTGCGAGGAGCGGGGCCAGGGTCGCGTGCGCGGCCAGGTTGCGGGTCTCGGGCTCGCGGGAGCCTACAGAGCGCGCCCCCGGCCCCCCCGTTGCGGCCTCAGCCCGCAGGGACTCTGAGGCAGCCGGCGCCCTCTCAGGCTCCGGGCCCCCCGGCGCCGTCCCCGTCGCGGGCGTCCCGCCATTCAGGCTCGCCTCGACCGCGCGCCCGTGCGCGTCGGCACGCTGACGCGGGTAGGGGCCGGCCAGCTCGCGGGTCACCATGAACGCCCAGTCGCTGGACTGGAGCGCCAGCAGCTCGCGCATGCCTCGCTCGGACACGCCGGCGCCCGCGGCGACGACGCGCAGCTCAGCGGCGCGCGCCCGCCAGGCGAGGTCTGCCACCCGTGGCCCGTCCCAGGTCGAAAGGTCGCGAGGCGATCCCCAGGTCGTCACCCCGAGCTCGGCCCCGGCCGCCACCGGCTCGTAGCGATCGAGCGCGTCATCGAGCCGGGTCAGCGCCAGGCCGCGGCGGGACGCCTCGTCGAGCACGCGCTGGAGCCACGCCACCCCCTCGTACCACCAGTGGCCGAGCAGCTCGGTGTCCAGAGCGCACACGAGCAGGCCGGGCCGGCCGAGCTCCTGGCGCGCCGCCTCGAGCCGGGCCTGAACCCTGGCCACGAAATCGGTTGCGTGCTCGCGCGCCAGGGCGAGCGCCGCCTCGTGGTCGTAGGGGCGGCCGTCGTTGCCCCAGGGCTGGTGATGGTGGACGGTGTGATGGTGATAGTCGCGGTAGGTCCCATGGGCCGGGTAGCCCCGGTGGCTCCACACGAGCTCGACCGTCTGGCGATCGATCGGGGCCAGCACCGGACCCGCGCCGGAGACCGGCCGCAGGTGATGCGGCGAACCCAGCCCGTGGACGTCCGTGAGGTCGACGCAGGTCAGGCGCACCCCGGCCTCGGCGAGCAGGGGGTCGAGCCAGGGGGCGTGACCGCACTCCGGCAGCCAGAACCCGCCGCCCCATTCGCCGAACCGCACCCGATGCGCGTCGACGCCGGTCTGGACCTGAAGCCGCACGCCGGCGTCCGTGGCCAGCAGCGGCAGGACCGCGTGCGTGGCCGCAGACGTCCACTGCACGTGTGGAGCGAGCGCAGCCAGGAGGTCGCCGTGCAGCGCCTCGAAGCGCTCGACCGCGCGCTCGTAGTCGAGCGCTGCGCGCTCGAGCTCCGCGGCCAGGACGTGCTCACCTCCGGCGCGGCAGCCCTCGATGTCGATCCGGTGCGACTCGCGGCGCACCTCGCACATGAAGCGCACGAAGCGCTCGCCGGTGCCGGGCGCCCCGAGCTGGTCGGCGAGCACGGGCGTCAGCGACAGCGTCAGCGGGGGGTCGTGGGCGAGGACCTCGAGCAGCGGCAGATAGGACACCGCCATCGCTTCCCACAGCCATTCCTCGCCGAAGGGCCAGGTCCCGAACCCCTCCACGTAGGGCATGTGGGTGTGCAGGACCAGGGCCAGCTCGCCCCGGTCTCGAGCTCGGCGGTTCACGCGCTCACCGGCTCAGTACGGCGACACGGCACGAGATCGAGACCGTGCCGGCATCGCGTGGCGGGGGAGCTCGGTCAGGGCCGGCATACGGCCAGGAAGTCCAGCGCGCGGTCCAGTGGCGCCTCGGTCTCGGTGAACAGGCGGAAGTCCTCGCTCTCGATCGCGGGGGTGAACCAGCGATAGAAGGGCTGGGTCACGCGCAGCCAGCGGTGGACGCGATCCCATCCCGCGCGCAGCGCCAGCTCGTGCACGCGCAGCATTCCGGCATGGAAGAGCCCGAGCAGCTCGACGTCGCGGAACACGTCGCAACACAGCGCGCGGAACTCGTGCGCGCGGTACTCGCGCAGGTGCCACGGGTTGTCGGACCTCGGCGCCCCCGCCGGCGCCAGCTTGAGCACGTTGGGGGTCGAGACGAAGACCGTCCCGTCGGCCGGGACCAGGGAGCGGAAGTGCGTCAGCGCCGCCTCGGGATGTTCGAGGTGCTCGATCGTCTGCAGGAACGCGATCGCGTCGCAGGGGGCCTCGAAGCCTTCGACCAGGTCGCGCTCGAAGCGCAGGTTCGGTGCCCGGTAGCGAAGACGAGCGTGCTCGTGAGCCTCGGGGTTTGCGTCCACCCCTATGACCTCGTCAGCCCGTCGCGCGAGCAGCGCCGAGCCGTAGCCCTCGCCACACGCCATGTCGATGACCCGCTTGCCCCGGACCTGATCGGCGATCCACTCATACACGGCCAGGTGGCGCCGAAACCAGTAGTTCTCCTCGGGTACGTCCGGGAGCGTGCGCTCGCCCGTGAGCGCGAGCGGCGGCACGCCGGCGGGCTGGTCGGTCTGCTCGTAGACTCGGTCCGGCACCGCGGCGCGAGTATATGGGGCGCTCGAGCCGCGCTTTGGCGCGCTCTCGCGCCCGCTCGCTGACCGCGCGCTAGATTCCGCGCGGTCATGGGTCCGGGGCGTCCAGCGCGGGTGAGCGAACGCCCGGAGGCTCCCACCGCCGATCGGATCCGCTCGGACAACACCGTCTATCACGACGCGGCGGCTCGTCACTACGACTCCAAGTGGGGGATCGACTTCGGGCCGGTCGGCCAGGCCCAGGTGCTGGGCAAGATGCGCAAGGCGCTGGGCGGCAGGCTCGAGCGCTATCCGCGCTCGCTCGAGATCGGCTGCGGCACGGGCTACTTCACGCTCAACCTGATCCAGGCCGGGACGGTGCGCGACGCCGTGTGCACGGACATCTCGCCCGGGATGCTGTCCGTTCTGCGCGCCAACGCCAGGCGCCTCGGCGTGTCCGTGAGGCCCGTGGTGAGCGACGCCGAGAAGCTGCCCTTCCCGGATGCCAGCTTCGACCTGGTGTTCGGACACGCGGTCCTCCATCATCTTCCTTCGCTCGAGCGCGCCTTCTCGGAGTTCCACCGCGTCCTGCGTTCGGGCGGGACGCTGGCCTTCGCCGGCGAGCCCTCGCGTTACGGCGACCGCCTGGCGGCCCTGCCCAAGCGCGCCGCCCTCCAGGCCGCGCCGCTCTGGCGCAGGATGATGCGGGCCCGGGCAGCGGCCGATCCGGGCGGGCACGGGGTGGCCGATCCCAGGCTGGAGGAGGTCGTCGACGTCCACGCCTTCACGCCCGGCGCCCTGGCTCGCGCGGCGCGGGGAGCCGGGTTCGAGCCCGTGCGCATCCGCGGCGAGGAGCTGCTCGCCAGCTGGTTCGGGTGGGCCAACAGGGCGCTCGAGGCGACGGCCGAGCCCGACGAGATCCCGTGGCTGTGGCGCCAGTACGCCTATCGCGGCTATCTCGTGCTCCAGCGCGTCGACGGATGGCTGCTCGAGCCTCGCCTGCCGTCCGCGCTGTTCTACAACCTGATGATCGGCGCCCGCAAGCGCCCCGATCGAGCCTCCGGCGTCGGGCGTTCCGGCACTCCCGGCAGGGCCCGGAGTTCTTAGCCGCGCACAGCCGTTCCTAGCCGTCCCCGGCCGGCCGGGACGCCCGTACACTGGCGACGATGGCCGAGCCGGTGCGCAACGAGTTCCCGCTCTTCCCGCTGGGACTCGTGGCTCTGCCGAGCGAGTACGTGCCCCTGCACATCTTCGAGCAGCGCTATCGCGTGATGATCAACGACTGCCTCGAGCGCGAGTGCGAGTTCGGGATCGTGTGGATGTCGGATGACGAGCTCAAGCCGGTGGGCTGTGCGTGCCGGATCGAGCGAGTGCTCGAGCGCATGCCCGACGGCCGCCTGAACATCCTCACCCGGGGCACGCGACCGTTTCGGCTCCTGAGCCGCGATGACCATCTGCCCTATCCGGCCGGAACGGTCGAGTTTCTCGACGATCGCTCCGAGAGCTCGGACGCCTCCGCCGCCGACACCGCCCATGCGAGCTACGCCGAGCTGGTCGAACAGGCGACCGACAACCCGCCCGAGGCGGACGAGCTGGCGGCCATGAACGCCTACGAGATGGCGGCCACGGTCGACTTCGGGCTGGAGGCCAAGCAGGGGCTACTCGAGCTGCGCTCGGAGAACGCTCGCCTGCGCCTCGTCACTCGTCTCTTCCGCGCCGCCATGAAACGACTGGAGATGATGGAGCGCGTTCAGAGCCGGGCGCGCTCGAACGGCAAGGTCCACCTGACCTGAGTCCGCTGATGCGCCCGGCGCGTCCGGGCGCATTGGCACTCACACCTTCTGCACGACGCGAACCGCATCGACGGCGGCGTCGAACAGCGACTCGATGCGCCGCGCCGCCGCCCGCTCCTGCTCGAGGATCCGGTCCGCCACCGCCATCGTCTCGCGATCGACCGCGCGCGCGGCCACTCGCTTGAGCAGCTCATAGCCGGCGATCTCCAGGTGCTCGAAGGCGAACGCAAATCCGGCCAGCTTGGCCGGCGTGTCGGGCTGGGCCTGGAAGAACACCCCCCAGTTGAGCGCGCCCAGGCGCAGAGCCGCGTCCTTGGCCCGGGACGGACCGGCGTCGAGCGCCTCGAGCCGTTGCTCGAGCAGGCGCTGGTGCTCGCGCGTCTCCGCCAGGTGCTCCTCGAACGCCCGGGCCAGCTCACCGTCCCCGGCGATGGCGGGGCTCCGCTCGAGCAGCCGGATGGCCTGGGCCTCGATGGCGTGGGCGTCGGCCAGGTACTTGGCCAGCTGCTCCTTGTGGTCATCGGGTGAGACGTCGCGCAGCGAGGCTTCGACCGCGCTGTCGAAGAGCCCGCTCAGGCGAGTCGCCATTGCCCGCTCCTGCGCTTCGATGCGGCGGGCAACGGCCGCGGTCTCGTGGTCGCCGGCCGCCTCGGCCACGCGCCGCAGCAGCTCGTAGGCCGCGATCTCCATGTGCTCGTAGGAGAAGGCGTGGGCGGCGAGCTTGCCCGGTGTGTCCGGCTGGGACCGCGCGAACAGCACGAACGCCTTGCCGGTGATCGTGCCCGCGGCGTCCTTGAGCCGGGATGGAGTCGCTTCGCGGGCCTCGAGCCGGTCGCGGATCAGGCGTTCCTGGTTCTCGGTCTCGGTCAGGTGGGCCCGGAATGCGGCCTCCAGGTCGCGGTCGCCGGCGATGTCCGGCGCGGCGCGCATCTGGGCCAGCGCCTGCTCCTCGATGGAATGGACATCGGCCAGATATCTGGCCAGCTGGTCGTCGATGTCGTGGGGTGCCATGTCTTGCACCTACCCGCGCCGCAGGTCGCCGAAGCGGCGGGCTCAGCGTGGAAGCTGGCACACCCCGGTGGCCACCTCGCGGGTGAAGGCGGCCAGGCGCAGCAGAACCGGCTGCACGCCCGGAGACGTGTCGCTGAAGCGGATTCGCCCGGCCGGGGTGGTCACCGCGTAGGTGAGGATGGACTGGCGCCCGGGCGCGAGCATGAGCCCGTCGGTGGCGTCCTTGTCGAGGTCGCGCTGGAGCTGGCGGGCCTGGAGCAGCTCCGGATCGGTGATCAGGCGCTGCGCGGCGCCGTTGCAGCGCACCTGCCCGTTGTCCCTGACGATGAGGTTCAGGCGCGCGCCCGGGATGACCCCGGTCCGCTGGACCGTGAACAGGTCGGGCGCGACCGATCCGCACGCCGCCAGCAGGCCCGGCCCCGCCAGGGCCGTGGCCGCCAGGGCGGCGACCAGCCGCGCAAGCCGCGTCACGCGGATACGGCCACTCCGCCCCGGCGCGGGTCGCCCGCTCCCGAGGCCAGGCCGGTATCGGGATCCCGCTCGATCGCCTGGACGCCGCCGAAGAACAGGTTCAGCCGGCGAAAGCGCGCCACCGTGCGGCCGGCCTCCTCGAGCGGAACCACGTCGATGCCGGGCTCGACGTAGACCAGACCGTCCTCGAAGTGCAGCCGCGGGGCCCGCACCGCCGCCCCGGCGTCCAGGCCGTGGTCGACCACCCCGATGATGGTCTGCAGCAGCGCGGAGCGGATGCGATTCGAGCCCGCGCTTCCCAGGACGAGCTCCACCTCGCCCTCCCGCAGCACGACCGACGGGGCCATCATGCTCGGCATCCGGACCCCGGGCTGGTGACTGTGAAACCCCAGCGGGCTGAGGTCCTGCTCTCCCATGATGTTGTTGAGGTGAAGGCCGGTGCCGGGCACCACGATCCCCGAGCCCTCGCCGTTCGTGCAGGTGACGCTGCATGCCAGCCCGTCGGCGTCCAGCACCGAGATGTGGGTGGTCGATCCCAGGCGCGAGGCCAGAAAGCGTTCCGCGAATTCCTCCGCCGCGAGCCCCTCCATGAACTCGGGCGTGCGCTCGGCCTGCGCCGCCTCCATGACCTCGACCAGGCGCAGCAGGGGCGGGGGACCCGGTGTGCGATCCAGCAGGGCCAGCGCATACGCGAGCAGGATCCCTCCCGCCGACGGGGGCGGGTTGGTCAGCAGCTCGCGCCCGCGGTAGGGAGCGCGGGCGGGCCCGCGCTCGATCGCGTCGTAGGTGGCCAGGTCCTCGCGGGTCAGGATTCCGCCGCGCGCCTCGACCCAGTCGCACACCGCAGCGGCGATGTCGCCCACGTAGAACGGGACGGCACCGTCGCGGCCGAGCCGTTCGAGCGTATCGCCCAGCTCGGGGTCCACGATCACCTCTCCCTCGCGCAGGACTCTCCCCTCCGGTGCCCACAGCGCCTTGCATTCGGGTGTGCTCACCAGCAGGTCGCTGAGGATCTCGGCCACGTAGGCCTGCTCGGCGTTGAGCGCCACCCCCTCGCGTGCCAGCGCTGCGGCCGGGCTGGCCAGGTCCGCCAGCGGCCACGATCCCCAACGCTCGACCGCCGCGCATGCTCCCGCGGGCGCCCCGTACGGCCCGATCGACGCCGCACCCACGTGGAAGACCTGCACCACCTCGCCGAACGAGACGTCGATGGGCACGAGCTCGGCGCGCACGTGGTCCCGCAGGCCCAGACCGGGCGCGGACACGAAGAAGTCCAGCAGCGTGGGGCGCGTGTCGGCTCCGGCGACGAGCATGTAGCCGCCCGACCCCAGGCCGGTCAGCAGCGGCTCGGCCACGAACGAGGCCAGCATCGCCGCCACCGCCGCGTCGACCGCGTTGCCTCCTTCGCGCAGCACCCTGGCCCCAGCCTCGGCGGTCAGCTCGTGACCCGCCGCCACCAGGCCGCGCCCGCTGTGCTCGGTCACCGTCGTGTCATGCCCAGCCCCGCTCCGGCGCCCAGCCTATCTGCTGGAGGTCGGCGGATCTCGGCCGAGGGGCGGCCGATCTTCGCTGGTGGGCGGCGGATCAGCCGCGCGGGATGAACTCGGGGACGTCGAGCTCGGGCACGCTCAGCGACCGTCGCGCGGGCTCCGCGCGGGCCGGGGCGCGCGCGGGCCCGCGCTGGACGCGCGGCTCGCCCTGCGGCTCCTCGAGGCGCTGGCGCGGACGCATGCGACTGTCTCCGTAGCCCGTGGCCACGACCGTGACCCACACCTGATCGTCGAGCTTCTCGTCGATCATCGCGCCGAAGATGATGTTGGCGTCGGAGTGGGCCGCTTCGGAGACCGCCCTGGCCGCCTCGTTGACCTCCCACAGCGACAGGTCATGTCCGCCGGTGATCGAGAGCAGGATCGAGCGCGCGCCGTCGACCGAGGTCTCGAGCAGCGGCGAGGCGACCGCCTGCGCCGCGGCCTCAGTGGCCCGATGCTCGCCGGTTCCCATGCCGATCCCCAGCAGCGCGCTACCGGCCTCGGACATGATCGTGCGCACGTCGGCAAAGTCGAGGTTGATGAGGCCGGGCAGGGTGACGAGGTCCGAGATTCCCTGAACGCCCTGGCGCAGCACGTCGTCGGCGACCCGGAAGGCCTCGACCATGGAGGTTCCCCGGTCGAGCACGGTGAGCAGCCGGTTGTTGGGCACGACGATCAACGTGTCCACCTCGCCCGACAGCGACTCGACCCCGACCTGGGCCTGCTCGCTGCGCCGCGACCCCTCGAAGCCGAAGGGCTTGGTCACGATCGCGACCGTCAGGGCGCCCAGCTCCCGGGCCACGCGCGCCACGATCGGCGCCGCCCCGGTGCCCGTGCCGCCGCCGGCACCCGCGGTGATGAAGACCATGTCCGACCCCTTGAGCAGGGCCTTGACGCGGTCGTAGCTGTCCATCGCCGCGTGGCGTCCGAGGTCCGGGTCCGAGCCCGAGCCCAGTCCGCGAGTCAGCTCGGACCCGATGTGCAGGGTGAGGTGCGCGCTCGACTGCTGCAGCGATTGCAGGTCGGTGTTGATGGCCACGAACTCGACTCCCTCGACCTCCGCCTCGACCATCCGGTTGATGGCGTTGACGCCGGCGCCGCCTACTCCGACCACGCGCAGGACCGGCCGTGTAACCGGTTGAGCCGATGGGGCGGAGGCCCCGGGACGCGCGTACACGTCCGGCTGGGCGGCCGGTGGCTCGAGGATGTTCTCGGGGATGTCCGACGAGAAGGCGTGGCGCAGGCGCTCCTGGGGACTGGGCACGGGCCGCTCAGCCGGCTCGGCCTCTCGCTCGGGCAGCGGCGTCTGCCGCGCGGCGGCGGTGGAGGGCGCCCCGGCACCCGGAGGCGCGGGGCGATCCTCGCCGCCCGGAGGCGCCTGCCGGTCTCGTTCGCGCTCCTGGTCGCCTTCGCGCTCCCGGTCTCGATCCTGCTCGAGCTGCTCTGTGCGCCGGAACAGGGCCGCCAGCGGGCCCTCGCGCATGCTCGCGCGCTTACCGCCTGCCATTACTGAGGACCTCCTTCGCCAGCTCGCGATAGGACTGAGCCGCGACCCCATTCGGCTCGTACTTGAGCACCGACATTCCCTTCACCGGCGCCTCTGCGAAGCGCACGGTCTTGCGGATCCGCGAGGCGAACACACGATCGCCGAAGTTCTCCTCCAGGATCTCAATTGCCTCCTTGGCGTGAATGGTGCGCGAGTCCACCAGCGTCGGCAGGATGCCCTCGATATCCACCTTGGGGTTGAGGTGCTCGCGGATCATCGCAAGCGTGTTCTGAAGCTGGATGAGCCCACGCATCGACAGATATTCGCACTGGACGGGGACGATCACCTTGTCGGCCGCCGTCAGAGCGTTGATCGTGAGCAGCCCGAGGCTGGGCGGAGTGTCGATGCAGACGAAGTCGTAGTCCTCGCGGATCGCCGCCAGCGCCTTCTCCAACGCTCGTTCCCGCCCGATCTGGGTGGACATCGCGATCTCGGCCCCGGCCAGGTCGATGGACGAGCAGGCGACGTCGATCTCGCGGCGCCGGATGACCTCCCGGATCGAGATGTGATGCACGAGCACGTCGTACATCGACTTCTCCAGCGAGTCCGGATCGATGCCCTGGGACATGGTCAGGTTGCCCTGGGGGTCCATGTCGACGCATAGGACGCGATGACCCTCCTCGGCGAAGGCGGCGGCCAGATTGAGTGTCGTCGTCGTCTTGGCGACCCCTCCCTTCTGGTTAGCGAACGCTATGACCTTGGCCTGCGGCTGGCCGGCCTGGGGATCACCTGGCGAGGGCTCGACGGCCGGCGAGGGCTCGGCGGCCTGCGCCTCGGTGGGCTCCGGCTCGGTGGCCTGCGGCTCGGCGGCCTGCGGCTGGGGCTGTCCATCCACGGGGATGCTCCAGTGCTCGGGATTGCGCGGACGGGCATCTACTGGCCCGTACGCGCTCCTATTCGCATGCCACGCGGGTAATCCTTCTGACCGGACCCGATCGCGGTGGAGCGGACCTCATCGCGGTGGGCGCTCAGTCCGGGCTTGCCCGCATTGATATGCGTATGTGGGGTGCCTGCCTCGTGACGCTGCTGTCCAAGCGCCTGCTGTTCGTGACCGGCAAGGGCGGCGTCGGCAAGTCCACCGTCGCCGCGGCCCTCGGCACCCTGGCCGCCCGCTCGGGGATGCGCACGATCGTGGCCGAGGTGGCCGGTCGCAACGACGTGCCGCATGCGCTCGGCCACCCTCACGATGCCGCGCTGCCGGAGGAGACCGAGGCCGAGCTGGGACCGGGTCTGTTCTGGATGTCGATCGACCCCCAGCACGCGCTGAGCGAGTACCTCCACGACCAGTTGCGAGTGGGGGCGCTGGCCGACGTACTGGGGCAGAGCCGCGCCTTCGGCTACCTGGCGGCGGCGGCGCCCGGACTCCAGGAGCTGCTGACGGTCGGCAAGCTCTGGGAGCTCGCGCAGGTGCAGCGTCGGACGCCGGGCGGCCGGCCCTACGACCTCGTCGTAGTCGACGCGCCCGCCACCGGGCATGGCCTGGCCTATCTGACCGCGCCGAGGACCTTCGCGGAGATCGCCCGGACCGGCCCGATCGCCAGGCAGGCGCGAACCATCCATGCCACGCTCACCGACGCCCGGCAGACCGGCGTGGTCGTGGTGGCGACTCCCCACGAGCTTCCGGTGACCGAGGCCCTGCTGCTGGATCGCGAGGTACGGCGGCAGATGGGGCTCGAGCTCGAGCGGACGGTGATGAACTCGCTCGTGCCCGCTCGGTTCTCCGCGCGCGATGCCAACCGGCTGCGCGAAGTCCTGGCCACGGCGGCGACCTCTGACGGGGCGCCGCCAGATCTCCGTCATCGGCTCGCGCCGGGACAGGCCGCCATCCGGGCGGCGCTGTCCCAGGCGAGCCAGGCGCGCGACCAGCGCCGCCAGGTCGATCGGCTCCGTCGCGGCCTCGGGCACGCCCCCACGCCCCTGCCCTTCCTCTACTCGGCGGCCGTCGGGCCGGAAGAGGTCGGGGTGCTGGCCGACCGTCTGGAGCGGGCGCTGTGAGCCTGGGCGCGAGGCTGGAGGGCAAGCGGGTCTGCATCTGCGCCGGGTCGGGAGGCGTGGGCAAGACCACGACCTCCGCCGCCCTGGCCATGGGGCTGGCGGCCCGGGGGCGCAAGGTGGCGGTGGTGACAATCGACCCCGCCCGGCGGCTGGCCAACTCCCTGGGTCTGGCCGAGCTCGGCAACGAGCCGCGGCAGATCGAGCCGGAGCGGTTCGAATCCCTCGGCGTGGAGATGCACGGGGAGCTGTGGGCGATGATGCTCGACCCGAAGAGGACGTTTGACGATCTGGTGGCCGGGCTGGCGCCGGACGAGGAGAGCCGCCGCGAGGTGCTGGCCAACCGCATCTATCAGCAGCTGTCGAGCGCCGTGGCCGGGTCTCAGGAGTTCAGCGCCGTGGTGAAGCTGTATGAGCTCGAGCGGTCGGGCGAGTTCGACATGCTCGTGCTCGACACGCCTCCCTCACGCAACGCCCTCGATTTCCTCGAGGCGCCCACCCGCCTGACGAACTTCCTCGAGGGGCGGGCCCTGCGCATGTTCCTTGCCCCCACCGGGCTCGCCTCGCGCGTGGTCGGCCGCGGCACGGGCGTCGTCTTCTCGCTGGTCAGGCGCCTGACGGGAGTCGACCTGCTCCAGGACCTGTCGGTGTTCTTCCGGGTCCTGGGCGGAGTGCTCGACGGATTTCGCCAGCGCGCGGTCGCAGTCGACGCCTTGCTGCACGAACGCTCGACCGCGTTCCTCATCGTGACCTCGCCCGAGGCGGAGCCGGTCGAGGAGGCGATTTACTTTCGCTCCCAGCTGCGGCGGACCAGGATGCCGTTTGCGGCGCTGGTGGTCAACCGCGTGCACCCCGCCGAGCTGCTCGAAGTCGATCCCGAAGATGCGCGCCGCGAGCTCGCATCGGGCGTGGGCGATGCCCTGGCTCGGCGCGCGGCCGCCAACCTGACCGACTTCCAGGTCCTGGCCGAGCGGGACCGCGAGAGCGTCGCGCGGCTGGTGGCCGAGCTCGACCATCCCGACCCGGTCCTCGTGCCTCACCTCGACGTCGACGTGCACGACACGTACGGCCTCGTACAGGTCGCGCACCACCTGTTCGCAGCGTCAGCTCCGGCTGCGTGAGCGGCTGGCCGTCGCGCGGGGCCGGGCACGCTTGCGGGCCGGACGCGCAGGCCGCGGCTTGGCCTCGGCGGCGGCCGGCTCGGCGGCGGGGTCCTCCGGCTCGTCCTCGACCGGGTCCTCCGGCTCGTCCTCGACCGGGTCCTCCGGCGCGTCCTCGACCGGATCCTCGGGCGCCTCGTCGAGGGTCGGATCATCGGGAGCCTCGTCCAGCGTCGCGTCTGGCCCCTCCTCCCACGCCGGATCGGCCTCCATCTCGACGTGCTCGAACTGCTCCTGAGCGTCGTACTGCGAGGGGCCCTCAGGCTCGTCGTAGCCGGCGAGCTCCGCGCCCGCCTCGTCCACGGTCAAATCCTCGGATGACATCTCCTCGTCCGCGCGCTCGAGCTCGAAGCTGGCCTGCTCGAGCGGGGCCTGATCCACCGGCTGCTCGACTTCGGCGACGTCCTCCAGGCTCTCCTGCGCGGGGTCCTCCAGGCTCTCCTGCGCGGCGTCCTGGGCGATCAGGCCGTCGGCGAGCGCCGACAGGTCAGGGTCGAGGTGGCCGCAGATGACGTCCCGCAGGAGCGCGCGCAGGTGGCGGGTGAGCTCGTCGGCGAGCCGCTCGGCGTGGCGGTCGCGGGGCTCGAGGCCCTCGATCAGCGTGCGCTCCACCGCCAGGACGTCGGCCATCCTCTGAGCGAGGGCAGAGCGCTCCTCGGGCAGCGCGCACAGAGCCGCGAGGCGGCCGGGCAGGCGAGAGGCGCGGTCACCCTCGGGCTCCAGCAGGGCCCGGAGCGCGAGCAGATGATCGGTCAGGGCCTCCCATCGGCTGTCCCGCTCACAGCCCATGCGAAAGCGCGCCAGCGCCCAGGCCAGCTCGCCGCCCCGAGGCGCGCGCCGCGAGACGAGCGAGCAGAACGCGCGCAGCTCATCCTCTTCGAGGTCGCCGATCCGGAGCACGCCGCGGGTCGGAGCTTCGCGCCCGACCACGGTGTGGTGCCAGGACCCGTCGTCGACGCGAACCCAGCCCAGCGGGTCGACCGTGACGCAGGCATCGCCGAACAGCTGCAGCGCCTCCACGAGACCGCGCAGCACATGGCGACCCTCCTCGACGGTTCCCGGGTCGCCAGGGGCGGCCTCCACGCTGAGCGTCGCCAGCACGGCGGGCTCGTCCCCGGCTCCCGCCAGAAGCTCGTCGGGTGGCCCGTCGTCGATGGCTTCGGGCTGCACGAGCGCCAGCCCGGCCCCGAGCAGGAGCTCGGATGACTCCATCTCCACCCCCCGCAGCATGCCCACGAGCGTGGTGTGGGTCACGTCGGCGAACAGCGCCGACTCGAGCCGGCCGTAGACGCGTTCGAGGCGCTCCCGGGAGACCTCGAACTCGGTGGCGTCCTCGAACACCTCGGACAGGAGCACGAACAGGGCGTGCTCGGCACACGACCGGCGATCGGAGGGAATCCCACGCCGGCCCTGGGAGCGCAGGTACCGGCCCAGCCCCTCGATCGACGCCAGGCCCCGGAGTGCCGGGAGGTAGGTCTCGAGCGCTTGCAGTCGATCGAGGCGGGCGAGGATGAACTCGCCCGTCATCGGGCGATAGCAGTACAGCGGCGTCCCGCCGCGCACCGGGCGTCCTGTCTCGACGACATCGAACGGGAGCTCGGCTCCGTGGGCCCGGTCGTCGGCGAGGCAGCTCGCCGCCTCTCCGACGAAGGCGCTCAGGGCGGCATGGAGGCTGCGCGAACGCACGGCGCAGCGTTTCGCCGCCGCTCATGGCGCTCCTGCCCCGCGCAGGCGGCGTTGCAGGCGGCTGGTTGGGCTAGGCCGCGGCTACCGCGGGCGCCCGCGTCCTGCGGGCGGTGGAGCCAGACTCGCCGTCGCAGTCGCCGGCCGAGAGCCAGCGCTCGCCGTAGGCGCGCATGTCCTCGACGATCGGCAGGAGCGCTCGCCCCTTCTCGGTCAGGACGTAGTCGACCCGGGGGGGAACCTCCGGGTAGGTGTCCCGCCGCACGATGCCCTCCTCCTCCAGCGCGCGTAGGCGCAGGGACAGAGTTCGAGGGCTGATCCCCGCCAGCGAGCGCTCCAGCTCGCAGAAGCGCGTGCGCCCCTCGGCCAGGTCACGGATCAGGAGCAGGGTCCACTTGCCGCACACGACATCGGCGGTCAGGCAAACGGGACAGATCTCGTCGGCAGCCATCTCACCCATAACTTTACCAACTGAAGTAAGGGGTCCGGGTTACGGACGCCCGGCGGGCGGCTAGGCCGCGTGAAGCGGCGGCGGGGCCCCCGGCGCCGCGCCGGCGCCGTTCGGCTCGCGGACGCCGCCCGGCACGGGGGCGCCGTTGTGGGGCG
>Ga0209577_10003837_pt1 | contig 14166 bp, 6 predicted proteins | sample GraSoiAngelo_109_FD_185874 | JGI IMG/M metagenome (GOLD analysis project Ga0209577, IMG submission 185874) | Grasslands soil microbial communities from the Angelo Coastal Reserve, California, USA - 14_0903_12_20cm (SPAdes) (version 2) | ecosystem: Environmental > Terrestrial > Soil > Grasslands ...
GGTAGATGGGGCCTGTAACATTGCCGGCAACACTCCAGACCGTAGCTTGCCCTGACGATAACGAACTGAGCGGAGAACTGGCGCGGCCAAGCAGAGAAGTAAGGCCAATACGCGGGAAGAAATTGGCCGTTGCGACTCCTACCTGAGCGTTGGCGAATCGTAATTGTTGCTCAGCAGTCAAAATGTCCGGACGACGCTCAAGTAATGCCGAAGGCAAGCCGACAGGAATATCCGGGGGGACAACTTGCTCGAGAAGTTTGGCTTTGTGTGGTATGGAGCTGGGGTTGTTGCCCAGCAGCACGCTGATTTGATTCTCCTTAATCGCGATCTGCCGCTCAAGTTCCGGGATGCTTGCGGCCGCCGTCGCCAGGGCTGCAGCAGCCCGAGATGTATCCAACTTCGAAGCCACTCCCCCCTCGAGCCGCTGGGTGAACAACTTCAGGGTTTGCGTGAATGAATCCGTTGTGTCTCTTGCGATCTGAAGTTGGAGATCTAATTCGAGAAGCTCGAAGTAGGCTTGCGCGACATCGCTTACAAGAGAAAGGAGCACACCGCGGCGAGCTTCTTCCGTTGCGAGATACTGGGCACGGGCAGCTTCATTCTCGCGGCGGAGACGGCCCCAGATGTCAGCTTCCCAAGCAGCGGTTGCCACGGTCGCGAAAGCTCCGCGTTCCTGGCCTCCGTTGGGAGCAACAGTGCCGACAAATTCATTTTTACCATCGCTGCCGCTCACGGAGTAATTGAGGAAAGGAAAGTACTGAGCCCGAGCCTGCGCGGCGACTTGGCGCGATTGTTCGATACGCGTCACGGCAATCTGCAGGTCATAGTTGTTGGCAAGTGCTGTTTGGACGAGGTTCTTCAGCCGCTCGTCCTTAAAGACTTCCCACCAAGGCAGGTCAGCGATAGATGCTTGCTGAGCTAGCTTTTCTGCATCGTGATACTCGGTCGGAACGTTTACTTTGGGGCGCTGATAATTTGGGCCAACTGCGCAGCCAGGCAGCAGAAACAGAAAACAGCTAAGCGGAAACAAGAGAGACAGAAGGCCGACGCTCTGGCGGCTGTTTTGGGCTTGAGTTACCATTCGTCGGCTCGAAGGTTTTGGGTATTGCCTCGCACCCTTGCTGGTCGGAATCGTGTTTATCATGGCAGTTCGCTTTTACTTCCCCCAATTACGTGCTTAGTCATCTCCAGCGGGGGCAGCACGCGCTTCCGGAGCGGGGGGCAAAGACACCTTAGCTACTTCGTGTTTTGCACCACCGATTCTTTCGATAACGTAGAACAGCGCCGGGATAATAAAAATCGCGATGGCGCTGGCAGCAGCTATTCCCCCGATGACTGCTGTGCCCATCACCTGGCGGGACACAGCGCCAGAACCAGATGCTGTCCAAAGTGGCACGCAGCCCAGGAGGAACGCCAAGGAGGTCATCAAAATCGGGCGCAGGCGCAACTTGGCGCCTTCCAAAGCGGCTTCAACGAGCGGCTTGCCCTTTTTCTCGTGCTCCAATTTGGCGAACTCCACGATCAAGATGGCATTCTTAGCGGCGAGTCCGATGAGCATGATCAAGCCAATCTGTGCGTAAACATTGTTCTCAAAGGAGAAGCTTGTAAGTCGACGAAGATACAGGGCGAAGAAAGCTCCAAAGACGGCTATTGGAACGCTAATGAGCACACTGAACGGCAGAGTCCAGCTCTCGTACAGCGCCGCAAGAATCAGAAAACAGAAAAGCGTTGAGAAACCAAAAATTACGGAAGGCGGCACGCCTTGCCGAGCCTTTTGTTCTTGATAAGACATACCCAGATAGTCGAACCCCATGTCAGGAGGCATGGTTTGACCAAAAACCTGCTCGAGCGCTTCCATGGCCTGGGCGGAACTATAACCGGTGGCCGCGCTGGCGTTGATTTGTGCACAGCGATACAGGTTATAGCGCATCGTGAATTCCGGACCTGCACGGTGCTGAATGGAAGTAACCGCCGATAGCGGCACCATATTGCCGGAGCTATTGCGCACGTAAAACTGGCCCAGGTTTTCAGCCCGCGTTCGGAAATCGCCTTCCGCTTGAATGTAGACCTGCCACTGGCGGCCGAAACGGTTGAAATAATTAATGAGCGCACCGCCCATGAAAGACTGAAGGGTTTTGTATACATCGCCTAGGTTGACGCCTTGAGCCAGAACCTTGTCGCGCTCGACGTTGACATAAACTTGCGGAACATTTGCCAACATGGTTGTAAACACCGACGCCAGCTCCGGGCGTTTACGGGCGGCTTCCATGAACGCATTGGTATTGTCAGCCAAGAACCGAACATCATGCCCACCGCGGTCCTCCAAAATAAAGGTGACGCCGCCAGAAGTTCCCACTCCGGGAATTGCCGGAGGAGAAAAAGCAATCGAGACGCCCGCGGGAAGCTGTCGTAGTTCTCCGTTGATGTGAGCTCTGATCGCATCGTAGGTTTCTTCCGGTGTTTTGCGTTCACTCCATTCCTTGAGCGTGACCCAAAAGAAGGAGCTAAAGGTATTCTGAACGCCACTGATCATGTTGTAGCCAACAACGCTGGTCACGTGATCGACACCTGCTGTTTTCATCAGAATATCTTCCACGGTCCTGGCCGTGAGGCTTGTGCGTTGCAACGATGAGGCATCGGGCAATTGCAGGGCCACGAATACATAGCCCTGGTCCTCGTCGGGCAGGAAGCTGCTAGGCAACCTCGTACCGATTAGTCCGGCCAACACTGTAAACCCAACTAGGATGAGTCCAGTGAACACCAGCTTGCGTATAAGCAGGCCGCACCAATTGACGTAACCATTGGTGATGCGGCCGAACCATTTGTTGAACCATGCGAAGAATCTCCCGAGCGGCCCGCGCACTTCCTTCTTAGGACGAAGTAAAAGCGCAGCAAGGGCGGGACTCAGCGTCAGAGCATTGAACGCAGAGAGAAGCATGGACACCGCGATCGTCACGGCGAATTGCTGATACAAACGGCCGGTAATGCCTGGAATAAACGCCGTGGGGACAAACACGGCTGCGAGAATCAGGGCGATGCCGATCACCGGGCCAGAGACTTCTTCCATTGCTTTGAAGGAAGCTTCCTTGGGGGAAAGTCCGTGTTCGATGTTGTGCTCAACCGCTTCCACTACAACGATGGCATCGTCCACAACCAAGCCGATAGCCAGCACCAAACCAAACAGCGAAAGCGTGTTGATGGAGAAACCGAGTACAGGGAAGATGGCAAAAGTTCCGATCAGCGACACCGGCACAGCCAGCAGAGGAATCAAAGTAGCCCGCCATCCTTGAAGAAAGATAAACACTACGAGAATGACTAGAATGATGGCTTCAATAAAGGTGTGCTTAATCTCGACAATGCCTTCGGTTACCGGAAGAGTCGTATCGAGAGCCACAGCATAGTCAAGTCCAGGTGGAAAGCGCTTTTTCGCCTCAGCCATTAAGGCTTTTGCGCCTTTGGCGGCGGCGATGGCGTTCGATCCCGGAAGTTGGTAAATAGCAACGACCGCTGCCGGCTTGCCATCGAGCCGACCTTGCAAATTGTAGACCTGGGCGCCCAGTTGGACGCGAGCCACATCCTTCAGACGCACGATGGAAGCGTCGGACTTGGCACGAACTACGATTTGGCCGAACTCCTCTTCCGTCGCAAGGCGGCCCTGGGAGCGAACTGTGTAGGTGTACTCCTGGCCTGGTGGCACAGGCTCACTGCCAATTTGACCCGCGGGATTGACATTGTTTTGCGTCTGAATCGCGTCGATGATTTCGGGGACTGTGATTTGGAGCTTTGCTAGCTGATCAGGCTTGACCCAAAAGCGCATGGCGTACTGGCCTGCACCGAAAACCGAGACGCTGGCTATTCCGGGAACACGCGTGAGTTGGTCGTTTAAGTTGATATAGGCATAATTCGCAAGGAATTCCGAGTCATAAGTGCCGTTCGGGGAGTAGAGGTCGAACAACATCAGGGGCGCAGCAGTAGATTTTTGCACCGTTACACCGTAGCTGTTTACTTCGGAAGGCAACTGGGATGCCGCCTGCCCCTGACGCATCTGAGCAAGAATCTGATCGGTATTCGGGTCCGTTTTTACATCGAAATTGACAGTGAGGGTTATTTGACCATTGTTGGCGTTGTTAGAATACATGTAGTTCATGTTGTCCACACCGCTCATCTGCTGCTCAATGGGAGTAGCTACAGACTGTTCCACTGTCAAAGCGTCGGCACCGACATACGTGGTCTTAATTTGGACTTCTGGAGGCGTGATGTTAGGGAATTGCGCGGTAGGCAGGCTCAGCATAGCGACAATGCCGACAATGACCATAACGATCGAAATCACCATGGACACGATAGGACGATTTATGAAGAACTTGTACACCTTTGACCCTATTGAGAGCTTCTTGCAGTGTCCGCCTTTTCTGTTATAGAGGACTCTGGCTGAAATGGCTTGGCGTGAACTTCCATTCCCTCGCGCACCTTTTGCACTCCTTCCGCCACGATTCGGTCACCAGGCTTCAGGCCTTCGTTAACAATCCACATGGTGTCAACCTTAGGCCCCACTTTGATCGGACGAATGCTCACCTTGTTGTCGGCGCCGATTACCGCAACAAGGTACCCGCCTTGCATTTCATTGACAGCGCGTTGGGGAACAAGCAGGGCGTTCTTCTGAATTCTCACTACTGTGCTGATGTTGCCAAATCCACCAGGACGTAGCAGGTTTCCTGGGTTCGGGAACTGCACCTTGACGAGAATTGCTCCCGTCCTCACATCCACTTGGCGATCAAGCGCATAAAAGCGGCCTTTGTGCGGATAGACAGATCCATCCGAAAGGCGCAATTGCCATTCGAGTTTATTCAATACTGCATGCTCGTCATTGCCCAGAGCTGCGGCCTGTTTCATTGCGTTCAGGTACTCTTGTTCGCTTGCCGTGAAATTCACCAGAATCGGATTGATCGTTGACACTGTCGTCAGGGGCTCGCCGGGTGGGTTAACGAAGTCACCGATCTGGGCTGTGGCGATTGCGGCAACACCATCAATCGGGGAAATAATTTTGGTGAAGCTAAGATCAAGTGTGGCAGACTCCACCGCTGCACGGGCGGACTCGATGGCCGCCTTTCCTTGTTCCACCTGAGCCTTGGCGGCAAGATTCGCCTGGACTGCATCGTCCAGTTCCTGCTGGCTGATGGCACTTTCCTTGGCAAGGGGTGTATAGCGAGCAACGTCCAGCTCCGTTTTCCCAAGTTGCGCTTGTGCCCGCTGAAGATTGGCTTTTGCTTGCTCCAAGTTTGCCGTTGCCTGATCAAGTGTGGCCTGGAAGGGCCGCGGATCTATTTCGAAGAGAGGAGAGCCTTTTTGGACGAATGCGCCATTCGTATAGTTCTGCGTAACGAGGAGGCCTTTTACTTGAGCGCGGATCTGGGCATTGACAAACCCATCGAGAGTAGCCACCCATTCTTTAGTTACAGGCACATCCTTTTGCATAACCTCGACAAATTCCACTGGCGGAGGAGCCGACGCTGCCTGTTGCTTTGTCTCGCATCCAGCCAAGCAGTCTGTGACGGCCCAAAGGGCCAGAGCGAATCGCAATGGCTTCGCTTTCATGACTCACGCTCCACAAAGCCGCAGTGCTCGGTCCAAAAGCGTTCGCGCCAAGGACTGGGCACACGAAATCTGTCACCGCACGCGCGTGGGCGCACGTGGGATTAAAAGCGCTCACTGGGTGCGGATAGTAGTCACCGGCTTCCGATGCCGGAACTGTCAAAACTAGCAGGGTGCCTGCGCCTGATTCCGGCTACGCAAAGCCAATCATTGTCATTGAAGATGAAATGGTTACCGCGGTTTAAGAATGGTAGTCACGGTTAGTCAATGGCCCTAAAATCTATTTGGCTAACGACATGGGCCGCACAGGCACTATGAATTTACTGGCAAGGAGATAGTCGAGCAGGTGGCCGAGCGGTGGGGCGCCTGTAATTGATCTGCGGATATCAAGGCATCTTTGGATTTCCATTTCCAGCCAGCCGCTGAAGCGGAAGGCAGAGATTTCTGCAATGCGATAGTCGGCATCTGATAGACGTATACGGATTCTGCAACAATCCGCCCCAAGGATGTTCAGGAGACCAATAAGAAGCTCTCATTGGCAAAATTGACAGGCGCCGGAATGACAAAGGACTCTGCTGTCAGTTCAATCGGGCTTTTGGAAGCCAGTCGACGATTTACAACCTGTCTGTTCTGACAGTTTCGCTAGATAGTTGAGAAGTCTACTGTTTGAGGCAGAGTGGGCGACCTCTCCCCGAACCAAATTAGACCACTCCCCCGTGCGACGCCCCCTACCTTTCTAGATGACCTTGTCTTTTTGTTGCTGTTTGACAAGCGTGTTGGCGTTCATCATTGGGTGCGGTAAAGATTGGACTCGGCACTAACAGTGGTGTTCTCTTTGAGATAGGAACCTTTCGCGGAAAACTGCTTGAAAGGCCATATCCCAGTATGGGCAAAGATTTTGCTAGGTTCATTTGGCTCGTCATTAGTCATTCTTGACCACATCATGATATCTACGGTTGTAGATGAGGCGACTTGCGCGTTCCGCGCACGCGTCAGAAGCTGACTGACGGCGTGAAATTTGCTATTCCGTGTACTGTGCTAGCAAGACGCCAAGGACGACTAGTAATACAGGCCAAGCCTTCTCGAAAAGTTGTTGCCACTTCTGGGGCGTTCCAGCTAGTCCATTCGCTAAGGCGACTCCGAGCCCAGCGGCTGCAAACCAGCGATGTTGTTTCTGGATGTGTTCCATTGTCTCCATGGCATGGGGGGCTTGCATGTCGCCGCTATGGACATGAAACAGCAGCAGAATTGCGCCGCCGACTCCTACAACTGGGAAAAACCAGGTCGCCCATTGTGCCTTCAAACGGCCGCGTGCTTTTTGGAGTTCAACGTACCCAATGGCCAACAGAATAATAGAGAAGATTTTGTGCTGGAGATCCTCGAGGTTGTGCGTAAGAGCATACCAAGGGGTTTGGGGGCCGAAAGGCCAAATCTCAGTGTCACTAAAGACCAGGACAAAGAGCCCGGCAGCGACGAAGCACATAGGCCAAACATAGCGCATCAGAGACCAGCGTGTCGCCAAGCAGCTCTCCAGGAAGATGAAAATCCCTGCGACTATAACAAAGGATCCAACCAGACGATGATTGAACTCACTTTCTTGTTTATCCGCCAAATGCTTGGCCGCTTGCGCGGGGTTTTCGCATGCTGTCGGCGCGTTCATATTCATTCCCGGCATATTGCCCATGTCGTGTTCTTGCGACCAAGACAAAGTCGAGAACAGAAACAGGGCGATTGCGAACAAGCCCATCGCTGCCCAGGAATTTAATCTCGAGTGGGCAATTCCTTCCTGCATCGACGGCATCGTGTTTCCTCAGCTGTTGATTTGCGCTATTCAGGATTCGAGCCTATAGCCGCTCACGGGCACAATTTGTAGCGGTTATCCAAGGAGCTTTGCGCCTGTCAAATTTGACAGGTGAGTGTATGGGCGAAGTCCCTAGAACCTAGCTGACACTCGCAGTCGGAGTTTTGGGTTATTGTGGGTCTTGGGCCTTCTCAACGAGGTTCTGAAGATGGGAAAGCAGGGGCAACGGAGCGGTGGCGAAGAACGTTAAGGACTTCGCGTACGCGTTTCATATAGAAACTCTCTGGGTCAAGTTTGGCGAAAAGTTCGAGTTCCGCGATCGCGTCACGGGGTCTACCAGAGTTCGCGTAAATATCAGCCAACAGTAAATGAACTTTTGGAGGAGCATTAACGCTCCCACTGGCCGTCACACCGTACCGTAGTGCACCTTCCCACTGACCTTGCTGCGCCTGACAACGAGCAAGTTCGAAGGGCCACCGCCAGTCGGTTGCATCCAGTTTTTGCGCCTCAAGCAGAAGCTCCTTTTCTTCGGCGTAGCGCTGTTGTGCATACAGTAGGAGCGCCAGAGGATAGTGCGGAGCAATGAACCGCGCATCCAGTGCGATCGCCTTCCGCAAGGAGGCTTCCGCGTCAGAGGCGGCAGTGGCCTGCATTTGTGCTGTTCCCATTAGAAAATAGGCGTCGGCATACCCAGGGTACAGTTTGATAGCTCGCTGAAATGCTGCAATGCTGCGATCAAAATCCTTTTTCTCGTTAAGTAGGCGACTACCGCGGTCAAACTCTTTCCTGGCATTATCCGGGACTTTCAGAACACCGGCTGCAACAATGCCTTGGAGTGCCCCGCTTCCTTTATCCGTGCGAGGCATGAGCGAAATGTCCACGCTTTGGAGCGTCCGATCGCTATTTCGCAGATCAATCTGAACCTCTTCTGGTTCGTAACCCTGTCGCGAGGCCCGGATGGTAAAGGCACCGACGGACAGCCCCGAGAATTGAACGCTTCCGTCTGAGCCCGTGAATTGTTCACCGACAACCCCATCTGGGAAACGAATGAGTTGTACCTGGACCTGTGCAAGCTGCTGTTCGTTCCCTCGATCGCGAATGCGGATGAGGACCTTCCCCACGGTGCCTGATAGCTGGGCGGCAGTGGATTGGGCGAAACCGAGCAAGCAGATGCAGATCAACAAGGCTGCAACCGTCACAAGCCGTGAATACCGGGACAGATTCTGTGTGGTTTTGCAATATGGCCGCAAGGCGGCCTCCGCTGCGTTGAACGGATTCTAGCAAAACCTCCAAAGCCGTGCCAAGTACATAGAGCAAAATGCCGGGAGGCCCGAGGACCTCCCGGCGAAGAAGGGACAGATTTAGTTTGAACTAGAAGATCAACTTGAGAGCTAGCTGGACATTCCGGCGCTCGTCCGCATTCACTGGGGGCACACCCTTTTGGGCATGAACCGTGGTTGTCGAGGATAGGTCGTTGTCGCTAAGCGTCAGCCACATGTTGGAATGATTCAGTAGATTGAAAAATTCGCCACGAATCTGCAGACTGAGTCGCTCGTTGATTTTTGTAGTCTTGTAAACGCCAAGGTCGATGGTATAAGCGCCCGGACCATAGAAGTAGCCACGAGTCAGCATGTTTTTTGGAAATGGGCCGAAGTCGGAGATCCCGACAATAGGGTTGACATACGAGCTGTCAAAGCCGGAGCTGAAGTCAAAATAGTCGAACGTATTCGCGGCGCCGCTGGGGTCCGGCTTGGCGGACCCAGTTTTCGCATGGGGGGATGTCTGGACCGCCCTCATGCAAGTCGTGAAGGCGTTCGTGCAATCAAACAGCGTAAATGGGAAGCCACCGCGGATCGTGATGATGGGGGCGACCGTCCATCCGTCCAAGAATGCCTTTCCCGCGCCAGACATGTCCCGCGCGAAAGGAATGTCCCAGGTGCCGGAGAGGACGAAGCGGTGACGTTGATCAAAATCGGAGTTGCCTTTGTCAATCTTGGGATTGAACGGATCGAGAAGCCCGAGATTTGCGTTGTTGTTGGACTCGCTGAAGGTCGAGCTAATATTGTCGATGGCGTGTGCATAAGTATAGCTCGAATGCAGGCTTAGTCCGGTGTTGCTGAGGTTCGTTACCTGTACGCGAACTGCCACGCTGTTATAGTGAGAGAAGCCGTTGTCGCCGCGGCGGTTGATATTGCTGTATTGAAAATTCTGTAGCCGCGTGAGCTGGTTTTTCGCAACGACGAAACCATTCGCCGAACCATCGTCAAACTTTACTGAATTGAAGCACGGGTAGGCTGGGATAGTAAACGTTTGACCGTTATTAGGGCTGACTGCGGATACCGCCGTGCACGCATCTGACAGGTAGACATTGCCAGCGCCCGGCCGATTGGGGTTTTCAATTGAATAAAGATCCACGCCCTTAGACCCGTTGTATTCAATAGCCATCATGAAATTGGGTGTCACCTGCCGCTCAAGCACTGCGCTCCAGAGATGCGCGTATGCGGTGGCGATACCGGAGTCCACGTTTCGCAGGCTGACTTTGGGAAGGGCCTTTGAGCCGGTCGAACCTCCCAAAGGACCTGCGTTGTCAGTCGTGATTGGAATGGTGCCACCGACATCGCTCGGCAGAATAGAAATGACAGCGTAGGCTGGTGGGTTCTGTATGACGTTAAACGTCACGTTCCCAAAGTTGCGCTCGTAGGAGATTCCCCACCCTCCGCGTAGAGCTGTCTTACCATTGCCGAAGAGGTCGTAGGCAACGCCAACTCGCGGACCAAAGTTGTTCCAGTCTTTCTTCCATAACCCATGAATTGGACTGTTAGGAACCGTAGCCACGCTACCATTGCGGATGTTGGTGAAGATATTGCCGCCTTGGGCGTCATAATAGTTCGAGTCGAGGTTGGGATCTTTGTTATGTTGAACACCAAAATAGTCCCAACGTAGTCCCAAATTGAACGTCAAACGGTTCGTTGCTTTCCACGAATCCTCGAAATACGTGCCGAATTCATGGTAACGATTGCTCCGAGCAAAGACTGGCGGGCTAACAGGGAGCGTTACGGTACAGCTAGGTACAACTCCAGCGGCGCCGCACGGGAATTTCCCCTGTGGATCGATGGCTGACTGGAACTGCCCTAGGACTCCATTCAGAAAATTCTCCATGCTTGTGCTGAAATTTGTAGTGCTGAGGGACTCGACGGCTTCCTCGAACGCACCGAAGCTCCGATTATCTCGGATGTAGGTGTAGTTGCCGCCGAAACGGAACGTGTGGCGCCCATGGACCGAGCTGAGATCCTGGTAAGCCTGGACAAAGTTCTGTGGGCCCCCGAAGGGGATGGCATTGCCTGGCGTGAAGGGGGAATACCCCGGCATGCCAATGAGGTTCCCCTCGATTTTGGGAGCTGAAACGGCGTTCATATACAGTGTCGGGCCGACTGGATTGGAACCAAGCGGCTGGAGCAGGTTGAGCCTATTGAAAACAATCTTCGACTGGCTGGTCAGTCTTTGGCTGAAGGTATGAATCAAAGAGAGTAAGAAACTATTGTTCGTGGTCGACTGCCCCGAATCATATCCAGCGTAAGGGCTGTTGGTCACGGTGCCGGTGAACAGGTTGCCCTTTTCCAGCGCGTAGCGCCCATACAACTGAGTTGTTGGAGTGATGTTCCAATCCGCCCGGCCCACGATGTAATACGTATTTTGGGGAGAACCTGCGCCGGAATCAGCGGGGACCGAGTATTGGCCCTGGGCGAACATCGGCGTCGTACTGCCGACGGGGAAGTCTGTGTCGCAGTTGCTGGGTGACGGCGGGCAAGCAGTGATCCCGGCGGCCCCCAACTCGCCGCGCGTGTAGGTCTTGAGCTGTATGAAGTTGGACCGCAGCGTTCCGAACGCACTAAAGAACTGTTGGGTGGTCGGATTTGCGGCAGCGATGAGTTGCCGCGTTGGAACGGCGACGATGGCCGTCGCAGAACTCCTGACGCGGAGCCATTCGGTGCTCTGGAAGAAGAATAGCTTATCTTTCTTGATCGGGCCGCCCACCGAATAGCCAAACTGGTTCCGCGTAAAACCTGGCTTGGCAATTCCCCTGGCGTTGTTGTCGAAGGTGTTGGCCGCCAATGCCGAATAGCGGCCAAATTCGTAGGCAGTGCCGTGGAAATCATTCGTACCAGATTTGGTGGTCACGTTAACGACGCCTGCTGATGCGCGGCCATATTCCGCAGTGAAATTGTTAGTCAAAACATTAATCTCCTGCACGGCGTCCAGCGGAACAGTCTGGCCAACTGAAGCTGTGAACTCGTCATTGTTTGCAGCGCCGTCCAGCAGGATGTTCGTGCCGGCAGATCGCAGTCCGTTGATGTTGTATCCTGCCCCACGCATAGTGAGTCCGGCGTCGGCAGCACTGGAGACGTTGGCCGCTCCGCCAACCAGGTCATAAGGATTGCGCGTTAGAAGGGGTAGGTTCGTGATGTCATTCGAAGTGATCAATTGACCGACAGTCTGGTTCGCGGTGTTGACTGCCACGGACGTGGCAGTCACCTCAATGGTCTCGTTCAGTTTGCCGACCTGAAGCTTTAGTTCCAGTGCAACCCTGCCGCCGGGGGGCAGATCAACTTGTTGTTCAAGTTTGGCGAATCCCTGTGCCTCCGCTAGGACGGAATACCTTGCGGGGAGTAAATTTGTAACGATAAAAGCACCATGATCGTCGGACGTTGTTTCGCGCAAGGCGCCTGTGCCGACATTGCGAACCGCGATTCTTGCGTTCGGGATCGCGTTGTTTTGCTGTTCGAGGACCGTGCCACTAATCTGGCCGGTTTCCGTTTGAGCCCAGGTCTTACCTGGAAAGAAAGACATTAGGGAGGTCAAAATAAGTGGAATCATTTTTCGCATGTCTCGTACTCCTCCTGAATGTGCCCCAAATTTCCGAGATTCTTCCCTTGAGGGTCCGAGCATGATTTGTACTGCCCATAATGGAAGGGTTGCACCTGTCAGAATTGACAGACCATGAGCTGATAAGAGTGGCGACGTTGCAGGCTAGAAAGCCTCGCCTACACCCACGCTCCACGTATGACTGTCCTTGCCTTGGGCGAAGTCAATGCGCAGATTTACGAGATGCTTCTTGCTTAGTTCAAACCTAACTCCTCCTCCTCCGCCCGGAAGAAAGTTTTTGGTCCTAAACAGCTGATTGCCTCCGGGCACTACTCCTCCCAAGCCGCCAAACCCCACAAGGCCGAACCTCTTGGGTAAGGCCAACCGATACTCCAGCTGCGTGCCAAACATGTAGCGATCGAGATAACGACCCGCAGTGTACCCACGCAATTTGCTGTCTGTGCCATAAATGCAGTTTCCATAGAACGGAGGTTCGCCGCCTGTAAAGCAAACGAACGAGCCGGATGCAAGGACCTGGTTTGGTGTCAAACCCCAATACTTGTTGAAGTTGAATTTGTAACCTTGAAACGAATACTTACTTCCCAAGCCCTGAGAAAAGAAGTCCGCGGTGAAATCCAAAAATGTTCCGGCGGTCGGATAGAAACGGTTGGGAGAAGTGTCACGGGTCAAGCGAAAGCCCACGGCGGTTAGATTTGTATTGAGTCCGAGGTCTGGTGGCAACGGGATCGCTTCCAAATTGTTGGGCCTAAGTGTGATGAGCGAGCTTCCCCAAAGAAATCTAGGCCCCAGAAAGACCTTCCACCATGTGCGACGCAGAAACTCTCCGAAAACTAGTTGACCGGTTTGCTTCAGGGGTAGCTTTGGCTGTGAATCACCCGAGCCGAGTCCATACAAGTTGTAATTCAGATTCCCTCGAGCGTAGATAGCGGTCGTGCGATAAGTGTTCTGCTTAAAGTACGTCTCACCACCCAAAGCGATTGCGCGGCTGCCGTTATCAGTGACGAGACCTACAGCTCCGACCACAGAAGGAGGAGAGATCTTATCGGTGGTGCTGATGGGGAAAATATATGCGAGCACAGGGACGATTCCAGAACCCAAAGCTGGGCTAGAAATTGGGAGGGGCGCGGGAACAAGAGACCCGCGCTCCCGGTGTCCCTTCTTAGGCGGTTGTTCCTGCAGAACAGGGGGCTCTGGATGCGGAGGCTGTTCACCGGCTGTTTGGGATGGAGTATTCGGCCTCCCGTTGACTTTCGTCTCTTGAGCCTTAATGAGCTTAGCCGCAAAGGCCCAGTGCAATACGCAGAGGAGGAGAAGCAAGAGGGCCAACCGAGATGAGCGCACGTTAATTGAGGGGCAGTTCACTCAGACCTCGAAATAAGATATCCAGAGACGGCCCGCCTGTTCTTGTGGCAGAACGGGCCGTGGGGTAGGTGCCCGACTAACTCGGGAACGGATCCGCCTTCCAGGGATATCTAATTGCTCTTTTCGATGACAGCCCGTTCAGGCTTCGGCCTCTGCCAAAGAACTCCTGAATCTGGAGCCTGTTGGGGGTAGAAGCGGGCAGATTCCGCATTGGTGGGTAGCAAAACAATGTCCACACGGCGGTTATAGGCGAGCCAAGTCGCGCGGAAGTTATGTATGCGCTCTTCCGGAGTCTGATTGGGATTCCGCGCCTGCAAGTCAATGACTGTCGCCTTATCAAGCGGCTTTTCTTTGCCATAGGCCGATGTGTCGATTTTCTCTACGGCAACACCTTCTGAAACCAGAAAGTCCTTCACACGCTGAGCCCGTAATTCTGCCAGTGCCTGGTTATATTTATTCTCGCCACGCTCGTCAGCAAAGGCTCCCAATGCGAGTTTCGCTTCCGGGTCATATTCAAGGTATTTTTTGAA
>Ga0209577_10003841_pt1 | contig 14158 bp, 13 predicted proteins | sample GraSoiAngelo_109_FD_185874 | JGI IMG/M metagenome (GOLD analysis project Ga0209577, IMG submission 185874) | Grasslands soil microbial communities from the Angelo Coastal Reserve, California, USA - 14_0903_12_20cm (SPAdes) (version 2) | ecosystem: Environmental > Terrestrial > Soil > Grasslands...
CGCGCTGGAGGCGGGCCTGTCGCTGGCGCCGCTGTCGCTGAGCATGTTCGCCGTCGCCCTGCTCGCCGGGCGCAGGGCCGGGAAGCGGCGGCCGGCGGCCATCGTGCGGTTCGGGTTCCTGCTGCTGACGCTCGGCATGGGGGCGCTGATCCCGCTCGTGCCCCGCATCAGCTCGGGCTGGTACCTGGTGCTCCCGTTGATCGTCGCCGGATGCGGTCTCGGCATGCTCGTGTCGCAGCTCAACAACTTCACACTCGGCCCCATCTCCGAAGAGCGGGTCAGTGAGGCGGCGGGCGTCAACTCGGCCGGTGGATCCTTCGGCCTCTCGTTCGGGCTCGCATTCGCGGGCGCCATCATGCTGGCGACCCTGTCGTTCTCCTTCACCAACATGGCGCAGTCGAGCTCGGTGCTGCACGGACCGGCACAGAAACGCGTCGCCACTGTCCTCGAGCACGACGCCCAGGTCATGAGCAACACCCAGCTCGAGGCCGAGCTCGGCGTGTCACCGCCGCGGACCAAGGACGAGATCATCCGCATCAACACTGACGCCCGGAACCGTGCCCTTCAGGTGGCACTACTCGTGCCGCTGCTCGCCGGCCTGGCGGGCCTGCTCAACTCGTTCCGGATGATGCGCCTTCCCGATCCGAAGCCGTCGGAAGCGGCCGAGGGGATGCTGGTGGGCTGACCGTCGCGTCCCAGCTGCGCGTCAACTCGCGCAGCATCGGCGGGTACACGAACAGGTAGCGGAACGGCTTGATCAGCGCCATGTAGGCCTCGCCGAGCAGGCCGTTGGGCTTCACCAGGACCGCGGCTTGGACGCGATAGGCGCCCGCGCCATCCGGAACGGCGCCGAGGTGCAGCACGCCGTGCATCGTCTCGTTGGCGACCTCGGCTGCAAACTCGTTGTCGAGCAGATACAGGGACGTGAACGGAAGGGCGGCGAACGCCGGGCGGGGGGCGGCGCGCAGGTCGGCCGGCAGCCGGTCGCGGAGCGTCGGCACCCGCGAACCGACGCCGGTCTCGGGTCGGTCCAACCCGAGGAACCCGCCGAGGGTCCACCGAAGGGCGAAGAGCGTGCGCACGGCGAACGACGAACTTCGGGCCGGATCGTAGGAGGTGACCACGTCGACAACCCGCGGAAAGGCGGCGAGTCCGCCCGTCGCGGGCACCGTCCACACGTCTTCGACCCGGAAGTCGCGGGTCACCTCGTGAATGCGCCACGGCCGCGACGTGTGCTCGCTGTTTGGGACCCTCACGCCCATCGCCTTCTGGCCTCCTCGAGCACGTGGCGCACGACCTTGATGTGCGGGCCCTCGATTGCTGCGGTCCACAGCGTTTGAGTGCCACCGAGCAGCACGACGTCGGGGGTGTTGCGGCGAATCGTCCACCCGAGCACGTAACCCTCGGTGTGAAGCGGACCGACCCGCATCCCGAGGGCCCGCCACCCGGAGCGGAGCGATGCCCGCACGGTCTCGGAAGACTCCTCGAGGACCGCCCGCGCCCACTCCTCGGCCGAGCGCTGCTGGGCCTGCGGCAGGTCGACGACGTGGGCGTCCTCGTAGTCGACATGGGCGAGGGTGCTCTGCGCCCGGGCCTCGGCAGGCAGGGCGACCCGCCTTACTGCGCCCTCGAGCTGCGCCTGGGTCTCAGTCATTTGCCGCTCCCTTCTTTACAGACCGATAATCGGTCACCGACCACTAGTCAGTCTGTACCCGCTGGGTAAACGAGGGCAAACCGGGACCTTCCGCCGTTGACTAAATAATGCGCGCTCGTTATCTTTCTGGCATGGGTCGCATCGCCGGCGTCACAGCTTCCGAGACACGGGAGCGCCTGCTCGACGCCGCCGCTCGGGTCTTCGAGCTGAAGGGCTACGACGGGGCGACGGTTGCCTTGATCGCCCAAGAGGCCGGCGTCACCACCGGCGCCATCTACGCCCACTACGGCAGCAAGGCCGAGTTGCTGGCCGCCGCCCTCAAAGCCCACGGCGAGCGGGCCACGGCCACGCTCTTCCCGCCCGGCCGGCGCGCCGACGCGCCAACAGTGCTGGCCACCCTGGGCCGCCGCCTGGCCGCCCGCGACCCGCACGAGAGCGCACTCCTCCTGGAGGCCCTCCTCGCGGCGCGCCGCGATCCGGAGCTGGCCGACGTCCTCGCCACCGCCATCGGCGGCCGCGAGTCCGTGATGACTGCTCTCGTCACCAGTGCCCAACAGCGCCGCGAGCTGTCCGCCGACGTCTCGTCCGCTGCGGCCGCCCGCTTCACGCTCATGCTCGGCCTCGGTTCGGCGCTCGCCGCCGACCTCGGCCTCTCCCCGGTCGACAAGACCGAGTGGTCCGACCTCATCCAGCGCGTCGTCGACGCCTTCACCCCGGAGGACAACACCGATGAATGACCAGCTGCTCCAGTCGATCATCCACGACATCGACCTGCACACGGACGTGCTCTTCACATGGGACTACGAGCGCAGCCGTACGGCGCTGGTGAAGCTCTACGAGAAGGCCAAGACCTCGCAGTGGAACGCCACCACCGATCTGCCGTGGGAGACCGAGGTCGACTGGGACAAGCTGGCCGCCGAGGCCGCCGCCCAGAATGAGCGCTTCTTCATCCTGCGCAGTGCGGAGGGGTCGCCGCTCTCGCACTGGGGCGACAAGGAGTGGCACGCCTTGAGCATCGAGATGCAGACAGCCGTGCTCTCGCAGTTCCTGCACGGCGAGCAGGGCGCCCTGATCTGCACCGGGCTCATCACCGCAACCGTGCCCTGGATCGACGCCAAGTACTACGCCGCCACCCAGGTGATGGACGAGGCCCGCCACGTCGAGGTCTTCGGTCGCTACATCAACGAGAAGACCAACGGCGCCTACCCGATCAGCCCCCAGCTCGGCAGCCTGCTCGACGACATCATCGCCGACGGGCGCTGGGACATCACCTACCTCGGCATGCAGATCATGGTCGAGGGGCTGGCGTTGGCGGCCTTCGGGTTCATGCACATGCTCACCACCGAGCCGCTGCTCAAGAAGCTGCTGCGCTACGTGATGAGCGACGAGGCGCGACACGTGGCCTTCGGCGTGCTCTCCCTCAAGGAGTTCTACGAGGGCCTCGGCGAGCGCGAGATCCGGGAGCGTCAGGAGTTCGCCTACGAAGCGGCCGTACGCCTGCGGAACCGGTTCCTCGTCCGCGAGGTCTGGGAGCGCCTGGGTGCCGACGCCGACGCCGTCGTCAAGTTCCTCAACGAGAACCAGGACCCCGGCCAGCAGATGTTCCAGACGATGCTGTTCTCCAAGATCGTCCCCAACGCCAAGAAGCTCGGCCTCCTCGACGCCGGCGACGGCTGGCTGCGCCAGAAGTTCACCGAGTTGGGCGTCATCCAGTTCGAGGACTGGACCGACACCGCCGAGGAGTACTCCGAGCTCGACGCGGTGGCCGCCGACCGCGCCTAACAGTTACGTTCCGCGGATGCGCATAGGGCTCCCGGGGTTCGCGACCAGCGTCGACCAGATCGTCGGTCAGGCCGAGCGAGCGGAGGCCGACGGCTTCAAGGCTCTCTGGTACCCGAGTGCGGTCCTCGGCGATCCCCTCGTCGCCATGGCGATCGCCGGTCGGGCCACGACGAGCATCGAACTCGGCACGTCGGTGCTCCAGACCTACACGTGCCATCCCGTGCTCATGGCCAGTCGCGCCGCGGCCGTCGCCACCGCCATCGGTGCGCCCGGCCGTTTCACGCTCGGCATCGGCCCCTCGCACCAGCCCGTCATCGAGGGCATGTTCGGGATCTCCTACGCCACGCCCGGGCGCCACACCGACGAGTACACGCAGATCCTGGCCCAGCTACTGGGCGGCAAGCAGGTGAGCTTCAAGGGCGAGGAGTTCAACGTGAACGCCGGGCCCATCGCGGTGCCCGACGGCGTCGAGGTGCCCGTGCTGGTGTCGGCCCTCGGCCCCCGGCTGTTGCGGGTCGCCGGCCAGTACGCAGCGGGGACCATCACGTGGATGGCGAACGCCAAGGCCGTCGAGGAGCACGTAGCCCCGCGCATCCAGAAGGCGGCGTCCGGCGCCGGCCGGCCCGAGCCGCGCGTCGTCGTCGGGTTGCCCATCGCCGTGCATGACGACATGTCGGAGGCCCGATCGGCGGCCGCCGAGCAGTTCGTGATCTACGGCCAGCTGCCCAATTACCAACGCATCCTCGAGCGAGGAGGCGTAAACGCTCCGGCCGAGGCGGCGATCGTCGGCGACGAGGCGAGCGTCAGCGGCCAGATCGAGGCACTGTTCGCCGCCGGCGCCTCCGACCTGTGGGCCGCCCCCTTCCCGGTCGGCGACGACCGCTCGGCGTCCAGAGCCCGGACGCGCGCACTTCTCCGAGAACTCGCCAATAGCTGAGGTCGATACCCTCGGCTGCATGGCGGCGATCCGAACACTCCCACGGGGGCCGTCGACCGCCGAGGAGATCCACGACCGGCGCTGGTGGACGCTCGCCGTCCTCGTGCTCAGCCTGATCATCATCTTCGTCGGGAACTCGAGCCTGAACGTGGCGATCCCGGTGCTCTCGCGAGACCTCAACGCCACCACCTCCCAGCTGCAGTGGGTCGTCGCCGTGTACTCGCTGGTGTTCGCTGGGCTGCTGTTCACCACGGGCGCCCTCGGCGACCGGTACGGACGCAAGGGCGCCCTCCAACTCGGCCTCGTCCTGTACCTCGTAGCCGCCGGGTTCGCCACCCTGTCGAGCGCCATGTGGCAGCTGATCGCCTGCCGCGCGGTCATGGGCGGGGCGGCGGCACTGATCATGCCGTCGACGCTGTCGATCCTCATCAACGTCTTCCCCCCCGAGGAACGCCCGCGCGCCATCGCCATCTGGGCCAGCTTCCTCGGAGCCGCGGGGGCGATCGGGCCGACCGTGAGCGGCTGGCTCCTCGTCCACTTCTGGTACGGGTCCGTCTTCTTCGTCAACGTCCCGTTCATCGTCCTCGCCCTCGTCGCCGGGTGGGTGCTCGTGCCCCGGTCCAAGGACCCCGAGGAGGCACGCGTCGACCCGGGGGGTGCCGTCCTTTCGATGGTGGGCATCGTCGCCCTCGTGTACGGGCTGATCGAGGCGCCCGAGAAAGGTTGGGGAAGCGCCTCCACGCTGCTGGCCTTTGGCGTGGCGGCGGTGGTCCTCGTCGGCTTCGTGGTGTGGGAGAAGCGGGTCGACGAGCCCATGCTCGACATGCGCTACTTCCGCAACCCGGCCTTCAGCACCGGCTCCGGCGGCATGATCCTCGTCTTCCTCGGGATGTACGGCGTGATGTTCCTGATCACGCAGTACCTGCAGCTGGTGCACGGCTACAGCGCCCTCGGCGCCGCCATCCGCTTCTTGCCGATGACACCGATCATGCTGATCGTGGCGCCCCGGACGCCCCGATATGCGGAGCGCTTCGGCGCCCATCGCGTCGTCGCCCTCGGCATGATGCTCACCGCTCTGGGATTCGTGCTGTTCGCCAACCTCACCACGACGAGCAGCTACGCCTACATCCTCGTTGCGATCTTCCCGTTCGCCACCGGCCTCTCGCTCACCATGTCGCCGATGACGGCGTCGATCATGTCTGCCGTGCCCGCCCGGCGGGCCGGCGCCGGTTCGGCCACCAACGACGCCACGCGCGAGTTGGGCGCGGCCCTCGGCGTCGCCGTACTCGGAAGCCTGGCCGCGTCCAAGTTCGCCAGCGGCCTCCACGCCTTGGCCGTGGCCCACCGCCTTCCCCATCCGGCGAGCGCGGTGGTCGAACACGGCGCCAAGTCGGCGTTCGTCGACGGCATCCACCTGGCCTGCTGGCTCGGTGCCGCGCTCACACTGACAGCCGTTGGCGTCGTCCTGCGCTACCTCCCGCACACGCTCACGGGCGAGGCCGAGGTCCTCCAGCCCGAAGACGGCCTGGCCCTGGCGCTCGTGGAGTAAGTCGTGTCGCTCGAGGTCTGGACCGTCGGACTGTCACACGTGGCCATCGCCCCGCATGCAGCGGCCCGGGCCGAGTCTCAGGGGTTCGACGGCATGGTCGTCGTCGACTCTCAGAACCTCGCCGGCGACCCCTTCGTCGGCTTGGCCCTCGCCGCTCGCGAGACCTCGAACCTGCACCTGGGCACGGGCGTGACGAATCCGGCGACTCGTCATCCGGCGGCGACAGCGGCGGCTATCGCCAGCGTGCATGTGGCATCGGGCGGTCGGGCCCACCTCGGGATCGGGCGCGGCGATTCGGCGCTGGCCCATCTCGGCATGGCACCCGCACCGGTCAGCGAGCTGGAACGGTTCGTGCGCGTCACGCGCGCCTACCTGCGCGGCGAGCCGGTGTCGTTCGACGACCTCCGTTCCTACGAGCGCGACGGGGCGCGCCCGGTCGAGGCCCTCGGTCTGGCCGACGGCCCCCGCGACAGCCGCCTCCACTGGCTGCCGCGTGACCTCGAGCCCGTGCCCGTCGAGGTGGTAGCGACCGGTCCGAAGGCGCTCGCCGTCGGTGGCGCCGAGGCCGACCGGGTCCTGCTGGCGGTCGGCGCCGACGCGGAGCGCGTCGCCTGGGCGGTCGGTGTGGCCCGAGCCGCAGGCGCCGAGCGCATCGGCGCCTTCGTGAACGTCGTCTGCCATCCCGACACCGACGTCGCCCGTCGCATCGGCGCGGGCGGGCTGGCGACCTTCGCCCGTTTCTCGGCCATGGACGGCACCGTGCGCAGCCCGATCGACGCTGGATCCGAGCGCGTGCTGCACGAGGTTCACGACCGCTACGACATGAACCAGCACACGCGTGCCGGGTCGCCGCAGGCGGCGAGGCTGACGGCCGAGTTCGTCGACCGCTTCGGCATCGTGGGACCGCCGGAGCACTGCGTGGCCAGGCTGCGTGCGCTGTCCGCCCTCGGCGTCGACCGCTTCATCGTGGTAGGCCCCTCCATGGACGCCGAGCAGGACGAAGCCCGTCTGGCCCAGAAGATGTTCGTCGGGGACGTGCTCCCCGTCATCCGGGAGGTGACCGATGCCCCATGACCTGGTGATCGCCGGCGGGACCGTCGTCGACGGAACAGGCGCACCGCCGAGGCAGGCCGACGTGGCCGTCGACGGCGACCGCATCACCGAGATCAGCAACGGCAAGGCTGTGGGCCCGGGACGCCGCACAATCGATGCCGACGGTGCGGTCGTCACGCCCGGGTTCGTCGACGTGCACACGCACTACGACGGCCAGGCCACGTGGGACGACAGCATCACGCCCTCGGCGTGGCACGGCGTGACGACCGTGGTCATGGGCAACTGTGGCGTGGGCTTTGCCCCTGTACGGCCGGCCGACCACAACGTCCTCGTCGAGCTCATGGAGGGTGTCGAGGACCTCCCGGGCACGGCACTGCACGAAGGCCTGGCGTGGGACTGGGAGAGCTTCCCCGACTACCTCGACGCCCTCGAGCGCCAACCCCGCGACATCGACATCGCCGCCCAGCTGCCCCACGGCGCCCTCCGCCTCTATGTCATGGGCGAGCGTGGCGCGGCGCGGGAGCCGGCGACCGAGGACGAGATCGCCGAGATGGCCCGCCTCGCGGGCGAAGCGATGGACGCCGGAGCCATGGGCTTCACCACGTCCCGCACGCGCAACCACCGCACGAGCCGCGGCGACTGGACGCCGACCTTGACGGCGGCCGCGAGCGAGCTGGCGGGCATCGCCGAGGGACTGGGTGCAGTGGGCAAGGGCGTGCTCCAGGTCGTGTCCGACTTCACCGACCCTCGTGAGGAAGTCGCCAGCGTGCTGGGCATGGCCGAAGCGTCGGGTCGCCCCCTGTCGATCTCGCTCAGCCAGGTGCCCACCAAGCCGGACGGGTGGCGGTCGCTGCTCGCCGCCATCACCGACGCCAACGAGCGCGGCCTGACGGTGTCGGCGCAGGTGGCGGCCCGGCCTGTCGGCATCCTCCTCGGCCTGCAGGCCACGATCAATCCCCTCGGAGCGTCGGAGACGGCGCGTGCTCTCGGCGCCGACGTCGACGCTCTGCGGCGCGACGACGTGCGCGCCACCGTGCTGTCGGAGATGGGCTCCAAGGGGCCGCTGTTCCCGTGGTCGATGGTGTTCCGGCTCGGTGACCCGCCCGACTACGAGCCGCCGCCCGAGTCGAGCATCGCCGCCGAGGCGGCACGCACCGGCGTCACGGCCGAGGAGCTCGTCTACGACGCGGCGCTGGCCGACGACGGACGCGGCCTCCTCTACGTGCCGTTCCTCAACTACGCCGATGGCGATCTCGAGGCCGTGCGGGCGATGCTCACCCATCCCCACGCCGTGCTCGGCCTCGCCGACGGGGGCGCCCACGTAGGCACCATCTGCGACGGCAGCTTCCCCACGACGATGCTCACCCATTGGGTGCGCGATCGCACCCGCGGCGAGCGCCTTCCTGTCGAGCACGTCGTGGCCATGCAGACGTCCCGCACGGCACGCCTCGTCGGCCTGCTCGACCGGGGCGTGATCGCTCCTGGCATGCGCGCCGACCTCAACGTCATCGACATGGACGGCCTGCACTTGCACAAGCCGGCGATCGTGCACGACCTTCCTGCGGGCGGGAGACGCTTCGTGCAGCGGGCCGACGGCTATCTGCACACGGTCGTCGCCGGCGAGGAGACCTACGCGGGCGGCGAACCGACAGGAGCGCGGCCCGGCCGCCTCGTCCGGGGAGCCCAGCGATGAGGGGCGGCTACCCCATCATCAGCGCCGACTCCCACATCACCGAGGCGCCGAACACCTATATCGACTTCATCGACCCCGCCTATCGGGATCGGGCACCCAAGCTCGTCGACGGCGGCGAGCAGGTCGGCGACATCTACGTCATCGACGGCATGAAGCGGCCCGTCCCCATGGGCCTGGTGGCGGCAGCGGGGAAGCCCGCCGAGGAGATCCGCTTCATGGGCGTGCGGTTCGACGACCTCCACCGCTCGGGCTGGGATCCGGCGGCCCGGCTGGCCGATCAGGAGCGCGACGGCGTCAGCGCCGAGATCCTCTACCCCACCGTCGGCATGCAGATCTGCAACCACCGCGACGGCGACTACAAGAAGGCTTGCTTCGACGCCTACAACCAGTGGATCGCGTCCTACTGCGCCACGGACCCGAAGCGGCTCCTGGGCGCCGGCCAGACGGCGCTGCGCTCACCGGAAGAGGGCATCGCCGACCTCCAGGCCATCAAGGCCCTGGGCCTTCGGGGCGTGATGATGCCGGGCGACCCGGCCTACGAGAACGACTACGACCATCCCGATTGGGACCCGTTCTGGGAGGCGGCCGTCGACCTCGGTCTGCCCCTCTCGTTCCACATCCTCACCACGCGGGCCGAGAAGCTGCGCGGCCCACGGCTGAACGGCTTCCTCACCGTCGTGCGCGGCTGCCAGGACATCATGGGCACGCTCGTGTTCGGCGCCGTCTTCGAGCGCCACCCGCGGCTGAAGGTGGTCTGCGTCGAGGCCGACGCCGGGTGGGTGCCGCACTTCATGTACCGGATGGACCACGCCTTCAAGCGCCACCGCTACTGGATGCAGCCCGACCAGCAACTCACCAAGCTCCCGTCCGAGTACTTCGCCGAGGGCATCTACATCACGTTCCAGGACGACTGGACGGCGTTCGCGCAAGCCGACAACATGAACTGGCACCGCCTCATGTGCGCCAACGACTTCCCCCACTCCGACTCCACCTGGCCGTGGAGTCAGGAGATGCTGGCCGAGCACACCGCCGCCCTCAGCGACGAGCAGCGCCAAGCCATCCTCTGCGGCAACGTCGCCGACCTCTACGGCATCGACCTCAAGGGCCTGCCCGTCGCCGCGTAACACCCACTCGTTCTTTGCGCGTTTTTCGTTGTCAGACAACAGAGAACGCGCAGAGAACGGAGCGGTTCTACGACAGGAGGTAGCCGCCGTCGACCACGAGGACGTGGCCGGTGATGTAGGACGCGACCGAGCTGGCGAGGAACAAGACGGCGCCAACGACATCGTCGGGTGAGCCGAAGCGGCCGGCCGGGATGCGCGCCAGCTCGGCGGCTTTGAGTTCCGGCAGGGCCGCCATTGGCTGGGTCATGGGTGTGTCGATCACGCCCGGGCATACGGCGTTGACGCGGATCCCGGCCTTGAGCCACTTGGCCGCCAGGTTCCCGGTGAGGTTCATGAGCCCGGCCTTGGCCGCCGCGTAGCCCGGCACCAGCGGCACGCTGCGGAAGGCGCTGGCCGACACCATGGAGATCACGCTGGCGCCGCCGTCCAAACTGCCCTTGGCCAGGAGGGCCTGGCACCCGACGGTGAGCCGCATCGGGCCCGTGAGGTTCAAGGCGTTGGCGACCGCGAAGGTGTCGGGTTCCCATTCGTCGCGGCCGCCCGGGAAATTGGCCCCCGCGTTGTTGACGAGCACGTCGACGGCGCCGAGCGAGGCCACGAAGGCGTCGATCGAGGCGGGCTGCGTGAGGTCGAGGGAGTGATAGTCGACGCCTGCCAGGTCCACGTCGTAGTCGGCTGGCGAGGGGCGCGTGCCGGTGACGGTCACCGTCGCACCGGCGTCGAGGAAAGCGCGGGCGACGGCGTGGCCGATGCCGCTCGTGCCGCCGGTGACGACGACCGCCGTACCGGTGAAGTCGAAGGTGACCGTGTTCGTCATGACTGCTCGAGCTCCTCGCACGATCGGTCGAGCCACGCCCTCTCCCAGAAGTTCGACGACGCCTCCCGCAGCGCACGAGTCGCGGCCGCGGCGACGGCGCGGGCGCCGCTGTGGCCCGGTTCGGCGGCAAGCACGAGATCGGTGAGGTGCAGGGCGACGACAGGTTCCCCTGCGTCCAAGCGGGCGCTGGCGATCGCCGTCAGCGCGTCGGCGCCCGCCGCCTCCACGATGTCGGGAGCCGCGGCCACTGCGGGAACGTCGTAGAGCTCGGTGGTGGAGCGGTGGTGGAACCATCCCGCGTAGTTCTCCCAGATGGCACGCACGTTCCAGCTCGTCTTGCCGTAACCCTCGCCCACATCGAGATGCTCTGGGACTCGGACCTCCCGCGCCAGCGCGTGCACATCCTCGCCCGCGTTCATGCCGTCGACGGTTCGGTCGTGCACCCACTGCATGGCGTCTCTCATGGCAGAGACCTCCTCGGCGATCAGGTCCGCACCGTCGATGGGGTTGAAGTGCCCGGTGATCAACCGCTCGGCACCCAGCCCCAGGACCAGCTCGACCGATGAGACGTAGCCGAGAGCGTCGCGATAGCGATCGCCGCGGATCGTGACGAGGTTCGGGACGTGCCCGAACAGAGGGCCGAACAGGTTGCCGGTGAAGGCGGTGCGGATTTCGGGCAGCCACACCACCATCGAGTCGGTGGTCTCGCCCCCCGGCACCGACAGGAGGACCAGCCGGCGGTCGCCGATGTCCAAAGTCGTCGACTCCTCGACGATCGTCGTCGGCTCCGGGCGCGACTGGGGCGCGCCGCCGAGCCCCAGTTCGTCGGCCCGACCGATCCCGACCAGCACGCGATCCATCCATGCGAAGGCGGCGTTGCGCGTCCGGAACTTCTCCAGGCGCTCGTTGTCCGCTCGCCAGGCGGCGAAGTTGGCCTGGGCGATGACCTCCGTGTCGTCGGACACGAAGGCGTGCAGGCCGCCGACGTGGTCGTAGTGACCTTGGGTGAGAACGACCGCCCGCGGATCCGCCCGATCGGCCGCGTCGAAGGCCCGGCGGTGGAGCCGGCCTTCGAACCCCATGCCGGTGTTGACCACGATCGGTCCCTCGCTGGAGGTGAGCAGATAGCTGTTCGAAAGCCCGGGCGACATCCAGATGCCGTCGCCGAGGTCGACGGCGGGCTCGCCGGTGGCCGGCCCCATGGCGTCGGCGCCCGGCCTCTGCCGGTGGATGCCTGCCACGTCAGTCGACCTCCCGGCGGATCTGCGGGAAGGCGTCGAAGTAGAACTTGAAGCGCTCGTAGAGGTCCGCCGGCTCGAGTCCGAAGTCGCCGCGCAGGTCATAGACGACCCGCCCCTCCCTGCCGCGGGGGTTGCCGGCCAGGTACTCGGTGAGCTGGGTCCGGGCTTGGTCGTTGACCTCGAGCCCGGCAGCGTCGAGGATGCGCGCCGCCATGGCCAAGTCGTCGGCCATGAACTCGCCGAACTCCACGTCGACGCGCTGGGCGGCAGGGATAAGACGGGCGTCGCGCACCGCGGCGCGCAGCAGGCGCTCCACCCTGTCGATCCAGTACTCGGCAAGTGCGTCGGCGTCGATCTCCACGCGCCGCAGCCGGTCTCCGTAGGCGAGCATAGTGATCGCCGACTGCAGCACGGCGACGGGATCGCGCAAGGTGAAGGCGATGGTGGCGTCGGGGAAGGTGGCGAGCAGCGGGCCGAGCTGCTCGAGGTGCTGGGGTGTCTTGAGCACCCAGCGATTCGGTCCCCGCAGATAACTGAGCACCTGGAGTTCGCGGCGCAGAAAGGCGTAGTGGCTTCGTTGGTCGAGGCCCAGGTAGTCGTCGCGCCACCGCGGCACACGCGCGTGCCACTCGAGCGTGTAGGAGCACAGGTCGAGGTCGACGAGCTCGCAGTCCTCCTCGATGCTCCACGGTGGCCGGTCGTGCATGATCGCCGTCAGCGGCGCCGTGGCCAGCATCATCTGGTGGTCCGCCGCCGACCGCTGGTAGCGGGGATCGACGCCATCGCGCCCCGGGCCGTCGCCCAGCACGGGCGTCGGCTCGACCACCTCCCACCACGGCATCGAGCGAAACCGTGAGTCGGCGGCGAGCAGGTTGACCAGGTGGGTCGTGCCCGACCGCGGCAGGCCGACGACGATCACCGGCGGATCGAGCTGCACGTCGAGGGCTTCGGGATGCCGGAGCACGAAGTCCTCGAAGCGCAGCCGGGCCGCGAGCAAGCCGACGAGCCGGCGCCGGATGATGTACCGGCCCAGACCCGACAGGCCACCGTCGGCTTCCACGGCCGCCACCTGGGCGGCGAGGCGATCGCGAAGCGTTTCGTCTCCGAGGTCGCTGAGCCCCGTTGTCGAGCGAGCCTCTTCCACGATCCCATCGGCCGTCAGCTCGACCCGCATCGCCAGCGCGGCTTCGTAAAGGGCCCGCTCGTCCTGCGAGCGTCGAGGCGCGCGGAGATCGTCGATGTGGACTTCCCTCACGAGTCGGGCTGAAACAGAAACGCCATGGCGTCCTGCATGCCGGCGTCGACGAGCTCGACACGGATGCCGAGGGCGTCGTCGCGGTGGTAGGCGAAGGCCCGCGGGGCGGCGTCGCCTTCGCGGCCGCAGAGCTGCAGCGGACAGCCGGCGCTCCCCACGTCCGCACTGGTCCCTTCGAAGTCCTCGGTCCAGATCCCGATGTGATGCAGGTTCGAGTGCTCGTTGCGGACCCACACCGTCCCGGGCACCTCCTCGATGAGCTCGAGGCTTGGGTGGCCGACGGAGTAGCAGATGGTGGACGGGAGCGCGAGGTCGGCGCCGGCCGCATCGCGGAGGTCGACAGCGTCCAGGTGGAGCACCGGTCCCCACACCACGCCCAGCAGGTCGGCCAGCCGGGCCCGGGCGGCAGCCAGGTCGGCCACGACCATGCCCACGTGGTACGGGGGATCCAGCCTCGGCACGATCAGCTCCTCTCGACGGCAGGGCTCGGCGGTGCAAGTATCGCGGCCATCCAGAGTGCGATCGGGGGGTCGACATGGGGTCTCGGAAGGAACGGCGGATCTTCTCGATGTTGGCGGCGGCTGCCGTCGCCGCCTTGGCCGCCATGCTGTGGGTCGGTCCGATGGCCGGCCCGGGGCGAGCGGCGACAGTCGTCAACACCGGCAACCCCGACGGGAAGATGGCCATGGCGTCCCGGCCGGCGACAGCTGGGAACCTGGAGACCGAGGCTGCCGATGACTTCATCCTCACGTCGGCAACGGCGCTGACGAACGCGACCTTCGTCGGCCTCCTGCCGACCGGCGCGCCGCTGAGCTCCATCACCCAGGTCCGCGTCGAGATCTACCGGGTGTTCCCGAAGGACTCGAACACGTCGCGCACACCGGACGTGCCAACCCGCGTCAACAGCCCGTCCGACGTCGAGTTCGTCGATCGCGACACCGCCAACCACACCCTGAGCTTCACGACCACGGTGCTGAGTCCGTCCTTCACGGCGGCCAACTCGGTCGACACGGGGATCCACCCGAAGCCCAACCAGACGACCGGTGGCGAGGG
>Ga0209577_10003843_pt1 | contig 14158 bp, 16 predicted proteins | sample GraSoiAngelo_109_FD_185874 | JGI IMG/M metagenome (GOLD analysis project Ga0209577, IMG submission 185874) | Grasslands soil microbial communities from the Angelo Coastal Reserve, California, USA - 14_0903_12_20cm (SPAdes) (version 2) | ecosystem: Environmental > Terrestrial > Soil > Grasslands...
GAACGGCTCGGGATCACTGGGATCACGGCGTGATTGGTATGTGCTCCAAACGTGCGCAATGCTCCCGAAGGACTCGACGCGGCGTGCAATCTCTTTTTCGTAAAAACCGCTTTTCTCGAACAAGGGTTCTACCCGCGCGATGTAGCCCTCGACATCCAAAATCTGTGGCGCCAGCTCGACATCATTCCTTCCAGCAACCGTTGCAGTCGGCATCAATCGTGCGCCCGGATAAAACAATGATCGCTCGCGCTCCCAATTGCGCGGCTTGCCCGCCGGTCCTGAAATCACGTCGTAGGTTGCTGCTATAATCGCGTCGATCGATTCGACATCCGCTGGATTCGCTTTCGTTGCCATATCAGTATTTATCAGGGTGCGCGCCCGGGGTGACTCGAACACCCGACCCACGGATTAGAAATCCGTTGCTCTATCCGGCTGAGCTACGGGCGCAGTTCATAGGTAGATTTGCAGCAAAATGACGACCAAGACCAGAGTGACTCCAACTCTAGAAAGCTACGGAACAAAGAAATAGTATCCGCGGTTCCTGTCTCTTTCCTTCAAGAAAGTGCCTTGCAGCATCGTGATTTTAACTCTCCTGCCCGAAAACCGCAAACGCGTTCCGCACGAAGTAATCAGCCTCTGAGCGCTGCTTTGTCGTCACAACAGACATGTGTCCGCCGCTTTGGCCAAGGTTATACGTATAAGCATCGAATTGGCGTAGATGGTCAGTCCGCTGCTCGTTTCGAGAAGTTAGAAAAGCTACCCGCAAGTGTCTTTTTTTGTTCAAATATCGTTGAGGGTTCATCAGATAATAATCTGCGGTAAAAGCGCGCGGACTTACTGCACAGCATGTCCGTGTGGCTGCGATAGCGATCCAAGTAATAGCCAACAAAAGCATTCGACGTTTTTACTCTAAATGCAAACACGCGTTCAACAATTCGTCTGATTGGACGATGTGCCTGCCACCGTCGCCCTATTCGCAGCAACAATCCAGCGCCAGCCGTGGCGCGTGACTGAGCGGCCGATTGACCTTCTTAGTCGGTGACGCGGTGCTTTAATTCCCAAACCCGAAGCGCTGCGAGGAGCAGAGCCTTGGTGCGGGCTAGGGTGCCGGCAGCTGGGAGATCGCGGGAAACCACTTTTGTTGTGCCGTTACCGTTTCGAGAGCGTGTTTTTGGCTTCCGACCGTTCGATTTGGTTCTGCGGACGCGTTTAGCCGCGGAGGTGCTCACGGTTAAATGTCCGTTTCCATTCATGATCTGCTTTTTAAGCAGCTTCCAAGCCCAGAGGATGCCTGGGAAAGTGGCCTTCGCCAATCTCCTATCGCGAGCGATGTATGCTTGATTTCCAAATGCTTAAGCAGATTTAAGAAATTGAAATGGGATCAAAAAATGGGTATTCTTACTTCGTTTTGCGCCGAGATTTTGGATTCTAGTAATTTATGCTGGTGCTCATATTTATCAAGTCCTCGCTAGCTGGGCATATCATTTTCGGTCCAAATGCAATTCGCCGCTTAGCGGTTTGCCCAAACGAACGTCTAATCGCCGATCTTTTTAATGAGCGGTGGCTCTTAGCCAACGCCTAGTGATCAAGGTAATGTCGGGGCAGAGAAACAGACCGTCCATCAAAGAGACGGCCACGCCTGCGAAAACCGCTTGTTCCCATCGCACTTTTCCGGCAGTTTCAGGCGGTCATGGCAAATCGTAAGCTGGGCTGCCTTACGCTCTTTCTCTTCGTCGCGCTTTGTGCTAGTGCCATCCTTAATATTTTTCTGGCCGTTGCTCTTTTTGGACGCGTCACCACGGGCGCCGTCCGCGAAGAGCCGATGACGAAGTTCCGCGAAATCATCGTGCAGCGTGGCGGGAGCGGCGTCTCCGATCGGATCGCAGTGATCGTCCTGCGTGGTCTGATCAGCAGTTCCATTCCCGGTAGTACCAGCGACAACATGGTTGACGACCTGCGCATGGCATTGCAGCAAGCGCGCGACGACGATCGGGTCAAAGGCGTCGTTCTGGAGGTGGATTCTCCTGGAGGCGAAGTGACTGCCTCGGATGTGATTTATAATGCCGTGGTCAAAACGCGGGCGCGCAAGCCGGTGGTAGTTTACATGGATTCATTGGCTGCATCCGGAGGGTATTACGTCTCGTGCGGTGGGAAATATCTCATGGCTAACGAGACGACGATTACTGGCAGCATCGGCGTGATCATTGAGACCCTGAACTATGAACAGCTCTTCAATAAGGTGGGACTCGCTGCCGTCGTTTTCAAAAGCGGAAAGTTTAAGGATCTGCTCAACGGCGCACGTCCGATGACGCCGGAGGAGCGTGAATTCGTGCAGAACTTTGTGATGAAAACCTACGATAAATTTCTAGGTATCGTCGCCAAAGAACGCAATCTCCCGGCCGACGGTTTGCGCAATTCGATTGCCGATGGCCGCATACTTTCAGGGAAAGAAGCGCTGGAAAATAAGTTGATCGATGGAGTGGGGCAGATCGAGGATGCGTATGCCAAAGCAAAACAATTGGGCGCTGCGCCCGAAGCGGCGGTAGTGAGATATGCTCCGCCGTTTACTCTGGGCCGTTTCTTGCGCGCATTGGGAGAAACCAACCAATCGAAGCTGCAGATTGAATTGCCAAAACAACTACTCCCGCAGCTCGAGAGCGGTCGCGCCTATTTCCTCCCGAGCTACTACGCTCCTTAGGAGCCGGTCGAAGAAACTCAAACATGGGCGGCGACGATTTTCTCAGCGCACTCGGTTCGCTTACGAATGCGCTGTTCCTGATCGCGAGCGTTTACATTTACATTGCGCTTCTGCGCCAGATTAACCGTCGCGATCGCGAGGTGCTGGCGACCGATTCCAGATTCGGTGTCGCCGAGGTAGCGCTGGCGACTTTTCTTATTGTCGTCTTTGGTTTCAGTAGTCTTGGCGCAAGCTCCGTCCAAATTGCTCGCCTGCGCACGTCCGATCTCATCCTCAATGCCGTTGTTTCGATCGGCATTGTCCTCTTTGTGGTGGCGTTTCTGAAACTGCGGCGCTTCGACATTACGGAACTGACCGGATTGGCCAAACTCAGTTTTGCCAGGACTTTTATCACCGGCCTGGTTCTGCTGATTTTTGCCTACCCACTTATTATCTTTGCCGACTGGTTGACCGCCCGCGTGGTCGGATCAGGTTCGAGCCGGCAAGGAATCATCGAGTTGTTCAGCGGATCGCAATCGATGGAACAACGGATAATCATCATTTTACTGGCCACGGTAGTGGCGCCGATCGCAGAAGAGTTCATTTTCCGATTTTTCCTTTATGGAGTGATTCGCCGCTACTTTGGGCGCAGCATCGGGCTCATTGTTTCCGCTCTGCTTTTTGCCGCAGTTCACGCACACCTGCCCTCGTTCGCGCCACTGTTTGTTCTCGGAGCGTGTTTTACTCTCGCGTACGAATGGAGCGGGTCACTGCTCGTCTCGATGACGATGCATGCAATCTTTAATGCAATCACACTTCTCGCGCTCGCCTTTCCTGGCACATTGCAACCATGACGCGGTCGCTGCAGGAACTCGGCGAAGATCGGTTGCTCGCCCAGATTCTTCCGCACCTAAAGCAGAATTCGCGGGCCGTGGCTGGAGCCGGCGACGATTGCGCGGTGGTGAAATTCCGCGGGGCAAAAGAGTGGTTACTGCTAAAGAGCGATTGCGTCGTTGAAGCAATTCATTTTGTTGCGGGAAGGAGTGCCCGTGTGGTCGGCTGGAAAGCGATGATGCGAGCGCTGAGTGATTTCGCCGCGATGTCGGGGGTCCCGCAGTTTGCTCTTATCGCCCTCGTCATCGCAGGTAAGAAACAAGTTGTCTGGGTCCGTGATCTGTATCGTGGTCTTAATCAGGCGGCGCGGTATTTCGAAGTTGCCATCGTTGGTGGTGAAACCAGTGATACAGATGGCCCAACCGTAGTCGTCGTGAGTGTCGCAGGGTTTGTCGAGACCGACCGCTGCGTCTTGCGCTGCGGTGGGAAAGCCAACGATGACCTTTTTGTAACCGGAAAATTGGGTGGCTCGATTCGCCGTCGACATTTGAATTTTGTCGCACGGATTGAAGAAGCGCGCTGGTTGACCGCAAATTTCAAGGTGCACGCGATGATGGATCTGAGCGACGGACTGGGCGCCGATTTGCCGCGGTTGGCACGTGCAAGCAGACTCGCGTTCTCGATTGATGAACGCGCGCTGCCGGTTTCGCGCGGCTGCACGGTACAACAGGCAATATCCGATGGCGAAGATTATGAACTGTTGTTCGCTATTTCACGTCGCGATCGCGCTCGCTTGGAAAGAATGTGGCGCAGAAAATTTCCAAAACTGGGGCTTACGCGCATTGGCTCCCTGCATCAAAAATCAAAGATCAAACGTAAAACATTCCTTCGCGGTTATGTTCATTTCCGTCAGCGCCGCTGAAACGGAAGGGGCAGGGGCGCACCTTGCAGAAAAAATAAAAGCTGGGGACGTGCTGGCTCTAGTGGGAGATCTGGGTACGGGCAAGACCCAGTTCGTGAAGGGGCTGGCGAGAGGATTAGGCTCAAAAGAGGCCGTGACAAGCCCGACATTTACTTTGTTGCATGAATATCGTGGTGGTCGGTTACCAATCTATCATTTCGATTTTTATCGAATCGAAAATTTGACGGCGCTATGGGCGATCGGATTTGACGAAACCGTTTTCGGCGATGGCGTCAGTGTGATCGAGTGGGCCGATCGATTTGGCGACGCGATTCCGCCGCACGCTCGTTGGATCCGATTTGAGATTGCATCGGAAAGTCAACGTCGAATCGACCTCTCGGCCTTGACATGAAATTACTCGGATTCGATCTTTCGACTCGCCGCGGCACGATCGCGCTTGTTAATGGCGGCAAAATTTTGTGCGCACGTGATTGCCCGAACGATCGACGAAATTCCGCACCATTTTTTGCCGCTCTCGATGAAATCATTGGCGGGCATGGTGCGCCGGACGCGATCGTTGTTGGTCTGGGTCCGGGTTCATACACTGGAACGCGGATCGCCATTTCTGCAGCCATTGGGTTGCAGGCGACAACGGGGGCCGCACTCACAGGACTTTCATCCCTCAGCGGCATCTCGGAGGAAAGCGAATACATTGTGATCGGGGACGCGAAACGCGCGTCATTTTTCTTCGCCGCGGTTGGCGGGGGTTTGTTTGCTACCGAGCCAGACCTGCTTTCTCAAAACGAAATGAATGAGCGAATCTCATCAATCAAAACAATTCCGATTTACACATCGGACCAATTGCCACAGTTCAAAGCAGTGCAGCTGCGGTTTCCTTCGGCCAGATTGCTTTGTCTGCGCGCGCAAAGATTTCCGCAGAATCTTGCTCGATCGCCGCTCGCTCCGATTTACCTTCGCGAACCCCACATCACTACTCCGCAAGCCGCAAAAATACGATGAAAGAGAACTACCGTTGTTGGGCTGAGATCGATCGGAGCGCACTGCGTCGTAATGTAGCGTTCCTGCGCCAGAAATTTGGACCTAGGGTAGAATTTCTCGCCGTCGTCAAAGCGAATGCGTACGGTCATGGGATGATCGACGTGGCCAGGACTATCGCCGATCAAACCAACATTTTCGGTGTCGCCAATCTAGAAGAGGCAACGGCGCTGCGCGGCGCGGTCCAAAATCCAATTGCGATTCTTGGACCAGCCCTGCCCGAAGAACGACCGGCGATCGCGGAGCGCGCATTCATCCCTTCGGTTTCAACCGTGGAGGAGGCACAGCATTTCGATCGCGTCGCCCGCGGGCGGAGAGTTCCGATCATCTTCAAAGTCGACACAGGCATGGGGCGGATGGGCGTGTTAGAGAAGGAGGCAGTCGCCGTTTTCAAGCAAGTCGACGCCCTCTCGAATATCGAAATTCACAGCGTTTCGACCCATCTCACGGTGTCTGACCAGGACGAAGAATTCACCCGCGGACAATTGGACAGCTTCGCCAGATTAATCCGACAATTACGAGCCGAGGTTCCCGGTGATTACAAAGCGCATGTGCTTCAAACTGCGGGTGTGCTCGCCTTCGCCGAGGAGCCGTTCGAAATCGTACGGCCCGGAATGTTGATCTATGGCGTTTCGTCATTGCCGGAATTTCAAAGCGTCTTGCATCCCGTAATGACGTGGAAGGCTCAGATCGCCCTTATCCGCGACATGCCGGCCGGACACGGCATCAGCTACGGCCGCACTTTTATCACTCCGACAAAAATGCGTGTGGCCACTCTTTCCTGTGGTTACGCCGATGGTTACCCGCGTCACCTCTCCAATCGGGGAACCTCAGTATTGGTTCGCGGTCAACGCTGTCCGCTCCTGGGTCGGGTAACGATGGATCTGATGATGATCGACGTTTCGAATCTGCCTGCGGCGGCGGTGGGCGATGAAGTGGTGTTGATGGGTCGGCAGGGCGACAAAGAGGTTAGCTGCACCGAATTGGCCGATCGCGCTCATACCATCACATGGGAAATCATGACGCGAATTGGCTCGCGCGTGCGACGGATTTATGTGTGACATACGTTACAAGAGTTAAAAGCGTTAAATTGTTAGAAAGGTAAAGCAGGTGATGAGATCCGGCACGGCTTCATCCGATTTAACAATTTAACGATTAACGTCTGTAATCTTCTGCGAAAGCAAATGTTCCAAATCATTTTCAACCAGCTGAGCGCGGCGGAGATGTCGGCCCTGCCAAAAACATTGCAGCTCGATCTTCTCGCTGAATTTCAGATTTTGCCCGAGGATCTGGAGAATCTCGACAGCAGTAGGTTTGGATTGCTCGAGCGGGACGGAAAAAAACTTTATCGCTATCGCGCCAAAGATTATCGGATCTATTTCGAAAAGACGCCGGAAGGCATCACCGTGCATCGGGTCCTTCACAAAAACACGCTGCGCGATTTTCTCTTCCGCTCCAAGCTACCGACGGGGGAGGACGAACAACTGAAGGAAAGGCGAGAGTTTTGGAAATTGATCGAGCAAGGCGAACGCACGCGCAAAAAGACGTGATCGCCGAGTTGGATACGAACGAGGACTTTCGCCAGCGCGAATTCCCGATTTGCGCGCGGAAAATTTATTGCGCGCATGCTGCCGATGCGCCGTTGCCGCGTCGCGTAGCTGAGGCGATGCGTGATGCGATTGAGGACGCTTCCACCAACGAGAAACAGTTCGAGAGAGCACTTGGTTTCATCGCCGACACTCGTCGGTTGCTCGCGGATTTTCTGGGAGCTGAGACGGAGGAAATTTCCCTTAGCGGACCGACTTCGAGCGGTCTGAACGCGGTGGCGAACGGCTTGGACTGGAAGGTGGGGGATGAGGTTGTTTGTTATCTGGATGATTATCCTGCTGACGTTTATCCGTGGCTGGGCCTCGAGCGAAAAGGCGTTGCCCCGGTGTTACTTCAAACGGAACGACTCGGCGAGATTACTCCGGAGATTGTGGAGCGCGCGCTTACGAAACGAACGCGCTTGGTCGCACTCGCCAGTGCGAATAACGCCAGCGGATACCGAATTGACGTTGAGACAATTGGCAAAATGTGCGCCGAATGCGGCATCTTATTTTCGGTCGATGGGATTCAAACCGTTGGTGCGTTTTCCATCCCGCTAAGGAACGTCGATTTTCTCAGCGCCGGTGCACAGAAATGGATGCTCGGACCCTCGGGTGCCGGGATCCTTTTCATTAAGAAAAGCCGACATGAATTGCTGCGACCGATGATGGTCGGCGGATGGAATGTAGAGAGTCCCAACTTCGTGGCGCAGCGCGAAATCAGATACGAAAACGGCGGAAGGAAATTTGAACCCGGTGGCTACAACAATATTCCAATCGCCGGAATGCAGGGAGCTATTGCCCTCCTAAAAGACGTCGGGCTTTCGAAAATTTCGGAGCGGATTTTGTCGTTGATTGCAACTCTGAAAAGCGAACTGGATCCGGCAGATTTTGAATTCCTTAGTCCAGACGGAAGCTCGGATCACGCCAGCTTCCTGACCTTTCGTCCGCGTCGCGTCGCCTCTGAAAAATTAGTCGGCGCACTCGCGAAAAACGACGTCGTTGTTTCGTTGCGAATCGACCGCTCGAATCGCGGCTGGATTCGGGTGAGTCCGCATTTTTACAACACTTTCGCGGAGATAGAACGGATCGCGGAGGTGTTAAATCAATCGTAGGCGTTTCTGCGAAAGGCCTTGGCGTCTCAAGGAGCCCTGACTGCCGGCCGATCTTTAACGGGCGGTGACTTCCATCCGTCGACTTACTAAACTAAACGGCGCTTTGGAAACAGCCGTTCCTTGGATTTCCGGCGCCGTCCGAACCAGCTACTTCATCAGCAGCACGGAACGGCTGCGTTTGATTTCGCGCGTGATCTTGCGGTGCATGTGCGCCGGCATGCCAGTGACACGACGCGGCAGAATCTTGCCACTCTCGGTTACGAATTTTTTCAGTAGATCGGGATTCTTATAATCGATTGCTTCAGTGGCGATATCGATCCGACGCCGCGGCATGCTGCGATTGGCGCGCCGGAAAGCGGAGCGGCGTTTGGCGGTCTTCGGTTGCATCAGATTAGCGGACCTCCCGGTGCAAGGTATGTTTTTTCAAAAACGGATTGTATTTTTTCTTTTCCAACCGATTGGGCGTCCGTGGGCTCTTCTTGTTCCGGGTCGACATGTAGCGCGAAGGCGGTTTACCCAACGCTTTAGCCTCGGTGCATTCTAGGGTGATGATTTCCTGCGCCATAGTTTGATATGGAAATGTTATTCCTTTTCCGCCGTCGGCGCCGGCTGTTCTTCTTCCTCGGTCTCAGGCGCTTCTTCTTCGGTTAAACCGAAAAGTGAGGTGACCGATTGCCGGACACGCGAAGCTTTATTCTGTTTCTCCAATTGCGACTGACATTCGACGGTGAACCGAGCAAATGGAATTGCTTCCAAACGCGCCCGCGGAATCGGTTTACCCGACATTTCGCAGATGCCATAGCTGCCCAGCTCGATTCGCTTGAGAGCCTGATCAATCTCGTAAAGCGCGTCCTGTTCCTGTGAAAGCAGACTGAGCGCGAAATCGCGATCGTACGCGTCCGATCCGGCGTCGGCCTGATGCATCCCGAAAGCAGAGGCCTCGCTTCCTTCTGCACGCGAACGCAATGTGTCTTGCGCGACACCAGCCATGGAATCGACCATAGCATCGCGCAATTGCAGCAACTTCTCCTTTTGCGCTTTGGTGAAAGCGTCAAGTCGCCGCGGTTTGTGGTTGTCGCGGAAAATTTCGGCGGCTGACTCCGAGGCGCGTTCGCGCCTTGCTTTCGCTCGGACACTTTTCGGTTTCGCCCTGTTGGTCGACGGGTGTTTTACTGCCTTCTTCGCGGGCCTGGCAGGCTTGCGGGCGGCGGATTTTTTTGCCTTGGAAGGGGTGGCTTTTTTCTTCAACTTGGCCATAAAAATCAAATCTCGCGACGCGTTGGCGGCGCGAGGAGAGCGCATAATTAAGAACAAATCTACCGTGGTGCAAGGGAAGATTTAGGGCCCGGCAAAAGCCTTTTCGCCTAGGAACTTGCGCTGGAATAGCGCTGAAGCGCGAATCGCCAAAAAACGCGTGACGACCAGAAGATGATCAATGACGCCGCAATCATCTGCAGCATTAATGGCAGCGGCTGCCCGAGCGACTTGATCAAGACCCGCGCTGGAATATTGGCGACAATTACCACCGGGATGATCCAGCTAAAGATCAGCCGGAAGAGGCGAGGATAAATCACGTCCGGATAGCGGGCGATGTTGAGGAAGTTGAAATAACCGTAAACCAGTCCCTGGGCCCGCACGATCCAGAAGCTTACGGCCGCCAGGTTCAACATGATGGAATAATGGATCGCAATTCCAAATCCGATCGCGACCAGATAGAACAGAATGTGAATTGGATGCGGCATCACTCCGAGACGGGTCAGCGAAATCACAACCACGACCCCGCCGAGCACGGCGTTGACTACGCTGTCGAGACCGAATTGTTTCGTTGAAACGGCGAACTGGCTATCGATCGGAAGGACCAGGAGAGAGTCCAGTTTCCCGGTGCGCACCAGTTCTGGAACATTGGCAACGTTGACGAAAAAGAATGCTTGAAAGAGTTGCGCGATAATCTGGTGCGTGCCGACGAGCAGCACGACTTCCCATTTCGACCAATCACCGATGTGATTGACCGAGCCAAAAATGATACTGAAAAAAACGATCTGCCCGAGGAACCAAAGCACTTCGACTACCATCCAGAGAAGAAAGTTGGCCTTGAAACTCATCTCGCGAATGAGCGAGTTGCGCAGCATGATACGGTAAATTTCGATGTAACGGCGCACGTGTTTTGGTTGTCATTAACATATGCTTATATGCGATCGGGCCAATAATATCCGGGCTCTTCGCTGTTATCCCGGACAGAAGGAGGGATCTCCCAATCGTTGTTGGAACATCCAGCCCAAATCCGACGGTTCCGGAGGTGCGGGCACCTCATGAATCGCAAAGTCGTAGTCGTTGGAATTATTCTGCTTATTGTCGCGGCGTTTTTTTTCCGCCGCTGCGACAACTCGCGCGCGATCCAATTTCAAACGGCCGCGGTGACGCGTGGGCCGATCACGCAGGCCGTCACAGCAACGGGCACGCTAAATCCGGTGGTGAATGTGCAAGTGGGAAGTCAGGTTTCCGGCAACATTCAAAAACTGTTCGTCGATTTTAATTCGAAGGTAAAAGCGGGTGACGTGGTGGCGCAGATCGACCCGGCATTATTTAAGGCGACAGTCACCCAGGCCGAGGGTGATTTGGCGAGCGCGCAGGCGGCACTTGAGTTGGCGAAAATCAATGCTGTTCGGACACAGGCGTTGGTCGCGAAACAAAATTCCTCGCAACAAGATCTCGATCAGGCGATGGCTAATCTGCATCAGGCCGAAGCAAATCTTAAAATCAAACAAGGCGCGCTCGACAAGGCGAAAGCGGATCTCGATCATTGTACCATCACATCGCCAGTCGATGGCGAAGTCATTTCCCGTAGTGTCGATGTCGGCCAAACCGTGGCAGCCAGCTTGCAGGCGCCGGTAATTTTTACCATCGCAAATGATCTGACGAAGATGCAGATCGACGCCAACGTGGCCGAGGCGGACGTCGGCGTAGTTGCGGTGGATCAACAGATCGATTTTAGCGTCGACGCTTTCCCGGCGCGCACGTTTCACGGAAAGGTTGTGCAGGTCCGGAATGCACCAATCACAGTGCAGAATGTGGTGACCTACGACACCGTTATCGGCGTTAACAATGCGGATTTGAAACTGAAACCCGGAATGACTGCGAACGTCTCAATTATGATCGCGCATAAGGATGACGTCTTGCAGATCAAGAATGCGGCGCTGCGTTATCGGCCCGCCGACGGAGCAGCGACTCCGCCTCAGGCCAAAGGAACTCCTCCGCCGGGAGGGCGTGCTGGCGCCGGACGCGAACGAAAAAACGAGCGAACCGTTTACGTCTTATCCGGGAATAAACCGGAACCCGTGATGATCAAAACTGGAATTAGCGACGGGGTGGTTACCGAGGTCCTTGAAGGTTTGAAGGAGGGGGATGGCGTTATTACAGCAGGACTGACCTCGGCAACATCATCTTCACCGGCAACCAATCCATTCGGTCCATCGCGGCGATTCCCATGAGCGTTCTTTGCACAATGGAGGGACGACCTCAGTGTCATTCCAAATTTTGGGACGTGCAGAAGCACGTCCCTTCGTCTTTATGAACAACGGCACCGTAGTTAAGCTGGTCGATGTTCACAAGACGTATCGCACTGGTGAAATGGAAGTACGGGCGGTGCGTGGCGTCTCACTCGAAATTGAGGGTGGTGAGTTCGTGGCGCTGATGGGTGCAAGCGGCTCCGGCAAATCGACGCTCATGAATATTCTGGGGTGCCTCGATCGCCCGACCACCGGTCAATATTTTCTCGATGCAGCTGACGTTTCCAAATTAGATCGCGACAAACTCGCCGATATTCGCAATTCGAAAATCGGATTCGTCTTCCAGAATTTCAATCTCCTGCCCCGCACATCGGCGCGTGAAAACGTGGAATTACCGCTGCTTTATGGTCCGCATCGTTTGACCAACGCAGAATTGCGCGCCAAAGCCGACGCTGTTCTGGCTTCGGTCGGATTGAGTGGGCGCGAAGAACATTATCCGAGCGAGCTTTCTGGCGGTCAGCAACAGCGTGTTGCCATTGCACGCGCCCTGATCAACAGCCCGGAAGTAATTCTGGCCGATGAGCCCACGGGAAATCTCGATAGCGGTACCAGTATCGAGATCATGGGAGCTTTTCAGCAACTCAATGATCGCGGCATTACCGTGGTCATGGTGACGCACGAGCCGGATATCGCAACCTACGCCAAACGCAATGTTGTCATGAGGGATGGCATGGTATTAAACGATTTGGTCGTAAGCGAGCGGCGGAAGGCGACCACTGAGCTTCGAAAGAGGACCGATGAGCACGCCTGAGCTAGATTCTGTAGCGGCGGTCACAGATCGCCCCAGCAGGGAAACATGAGGATCGGATCCACGGTCAACGTTGCGTTCCGCGCTTTGCGCCGAAACAAACTACGCTCCTTTTTAACGGCTCTCGGAATCATCATCGGAGTTGCGGCGGTGATTGCGATGGTCGGCATTGGCAATGGAGCCAAGGCGCAAGTGGAAGCCCAGATCGCGAGTCTTGGAGAAAATATGATTTTGATTTTTTCGGGAAGCACAACTTCCAGTGGGATTCGCACCGGCTGGGGCAACGCCGGAACATTGAAGATCGAAGATGCGGAGGCAATTCGCCGCGAAGTTCCGGGCGTCATCGCAGTAAGCGAAGAGATTCGTTCCACTACTCAGGTAGCCGCCGGTAATCAGAATTGGCTTACCCAGGTGTTGGGCGAATCCGCCGATTACCTTGATATTCGCCAATGGCAACTTGCCGACGGCGCGTCGTTCACGCCCCAGGATGTTCGTAGCGCCAACAAGGTTTGCGTTATTGGTCGCACCACGGCGACCCAGGTTTTCGGCAACGATAATCCGGTTGGGCAGGTTTTACGGATCAAAAACGTGCCGTTTGTCGTTACTGGCGTGTTAACCCCGAAAGGATTAAGCGCACAAGGGTCTGACCAGGACGACGTCGTAATCATGCCTTACACCAGCGCCATGAAACGGGTCATCGGTGGCACGACTCTGCGCAGCATCAACGTTCAGGTCGGGGATGCGCGCTCACTGCCGGCGGCGCAGCAGCAGATTATTTCTCTGCTGCGACAGCGTCACAATATTCGCGCGGGCAAGGATGATGACTTCACCGTGCGCGGCCAACAGGAGATTGCGGATATGGCAACCGCGCAGTCAAAGACAATGACGGTGTTATTAGGGGCAATCGCCGGCGTTTCGCTCATTGTTGGCGGTATCGGAATCATGAACATCATGCTGGTGAGTGTAACGGAGCGGACACGCGAGATTGGTGTGCGTCTCGCCGTCGGCGCGCATGGGCGCGATATTCTCTCACAATTTTTGATTGAAGCCGTCGCGCTTAGTTCTGTTGGCGGAATAATCGGGATCGCATTTGGTGTCGGTGCCTCAAAAGTTTTATCGGTCTACCAGAATTGGCCGACTCTCATCTCACTGAGTTCGATTATTGTCTCCTTCCTCTTTAGCGCCGCTGTCGGCATCTTCTTCGGCTTTTATCCTGCGCGCAAAGCAGCAGCCCTCGACCCGATCGAAGCGTTGCGCTATGAATAGGACCCGTCCCATAAGAAATCTGCGGAAATCTGCGAAATCTGCGGATACAATTAAGTCTGATGGCAGAGCACGCTCGATTCGAAAAACTGGTGGCTGACGCGAAGAAAAACATTCAGGAGATTTCGCCACTAGAAACCGCCGCCGCATTGAAACGCGGCGACGCCCTGCTCATCGACGTGCGCGACCCCGATGAATGGCAGGAAGGTCACATTCCCGGCGCCAAAAATTTCAGTCGCGGCACAGTCGAATTGGAGATCGAAGAAGCCGCTCCCGATCTTTCCACACTAATCATCACTCACTGCGGCGGCGGCGGCCGCTCAGCGTTGGCCGCGGAAAGCTTGCAACGCATGGGCTACAAAAACGTCAAATCGATGGCCGGCGGCTTCAAAGCTTGGAAAGCCGCGGGGTT
>Ga0209577_10003845_pt1 | contig 14157 bp, 10 predicted proteins | sample GraSoiAngelo_109_FD_185874 | JGI IMG/M metagenome (GOLD analysis project Ga0209577, IMG submission 185874) | Grasslands soil microbial communities from the Angelo Coastal Reserve, California, USA - 14_0903_12_20cm (SPAdes) (version 2) | ecosystem: Environmental > Terrestrial > Soil > Grasslands...
TTTTTACCGGGAAGACAGGCTTCTCGCGCCGCTTGGAGAACTGATCTTTGGTTTGTTCGCAGTTCTGATCTGTTTCTCGAGCAGCTCTGCCGCTTGAGCCAAGGTTAAATCATCAGGAACGCGCTGCAACGAACTGCGTTGGAGTTTCTCCTCCACGGTGATGGTCTTGAAAAACAGAGCTTTGCCTCTCATATCCACGTTCAGTAGGGTCAATTCCCAGTAATGCGGCGCGACCTCTTCCTGCTTTACGTGAAACTGCCCGCCCCGATCCAAATGGCCCAGCAGTCCCCCTCCAAACTTCACCTCATGAGTAAGGTGGCCATTAATCTCACTCAACCTGTAGTCTCTGCTGCTGACCCAGATTGAGCCTTCCATCGCGTGGAACACTTGTGCCTCATGAAAGGAGGGCCGAAAGCTCGGATTTGGCTTGAAGGTCAGTTGCACGAGGTCGCCGCGCCGCTGTGCGTAAGTGAACATCAGGGCATCGGGCAAGGTCTTCAGCAATCGCTGACTGCGAGCCTCATCTTTCTCTTGGGCTCGTTGGGCTTTGCGAAGCTCATCCGGATGATTGACGAGGTATTGAATGCGCTCGTCCTGCTTCTTTTGCTCCTCGGGAGAAAGTGGTTGACCGTTTACGGCGATAAGTCGTTTTAGATCCCCGTCCTTGCTCTCCACTACCTCGTAAACTTCTTGTCTGTTGGATTTTTCCGTTTGCAGCCGGAACATCCAGTGAGTGTGGTCCTCATCTTCCGCCTTTAGCTCGTTTGCAATGACTCTGCGGGCGAGGTCATTGGCCGACTGGTGCGGAGCCGATGGCTCGCTTTGCGTGGAGGCGAGCGACACTAGCAAGGAAAATACCAGCGCGGAGTTAACCAAGGTGCTGGCCACAAGTCTTTGAAGAGGAAGTTGATGGGTGGGTTGCCCCCGAGCTGCTTTGGGCTTGGCCTTAGCGTTGGATGGGGCCAGAAACTCTCCTTGGGCCAGCCGCATCCAACGTTCGGCCTATTTTGCAATAACCTACGCGAGGAGCGCGCTCCATGACTACACCAACTTGCCTGCCGCGTTACTTTGTTGCCGTGCTGTTGTTCTGCGCAATGGCATTCGCAACCGACACTCTAACGATGAAAGATGGAACCAAGCACAACGGCGTATTTCTCGGAGCCACTGCTCGCACCATCACCTTCAAAGAAGGACGCACGATCCACCACTACCCGCGTACCAGCGTGGAGTCGCTGGAGTTCGGTACGCCCACCACGTCCTCTGCTAATACCCCGTCGAGCGGTGCCAAGGCAGCGGCAACACCAGGCCGAACTGTGGTACTGCCCGCCGGCACCGAAATTGAAGTGCTCACGAATGAAAACATTGACTCAAGCAGCGCCAAGGAGGGCCAGACGTTCCGCGCAGATGTTGCCGAGAACATCACGAACAGCTCAGGGCAGGTCGTCATTCCCAAGGGATCGGAGGCCGAACTCGTCATTCGCAAAGTTAATACCGGAGGCGTAACCGGAACACCTGAGGTTACACTCGACCTGCAATCCATCAAAGTGGGCGGCCGACGCTACACAGTCAACGCTGAGGATTTGGCTCAGAAGGGCAATGAGGGTATTGGCGCCAACAAGCGCACGGCTGAAATGGTGGGAGGCGGCGCGGTTCTGGGCACCCTGATCGGAGCCATTGCCGGACACGGAAAAGGTGCCGCCATCGGCGCCGCCGCTGGAGCGGCGGCGGGGGCAGGGACTCAAATCCTGACCCGAGGCAAAGCGGTCAAGGTTCCCGCTGAAACCAAGCTGCGTTTCAAACTAGAGCAACCTTTACATCTGGAAGCGGCCTATTGAAGTACGATTGACAAAGTACGAAGTGCGAATTACGCAAGACGATCATGCTTGGCAAATCGTACTTCGTACTTTCGATGCTAGTGACTGCAGGCCTCGCTACGCTGCGGGTTGCAGCGCGCATGGAAGATATGTGAGGCAATAGCGTAGCCGAGCACGCTGCCCACCAGCACATCCGAAGCATAGTGCTCGCGACCAAGAAAACGTCCCATCGAAACCGCTGTGGCAGCCCCATACGCCAGCAGTTTCACCCAGGGCTTGGGATATTCGTGCGCCACCACTGTCGCCATTGCCCAGGAAAATATGGGGTGCCCAGCCGGGAATGATGTGTTAAAGCCGGCGTGCTGCCAGAAACGGCCGTTTCCGGTGCCTTCTTCAGGACGCTCACGCCCGGCAATGAATTGCATCGGGGTATAAATCAGGAACGTGTTGACCAGCGTTTCCAACTCCAGTTCGCCCGTCTCTTTCGCGTGCTCGTTCTTCTTTGCGATCCCGTAAGCCCACAACCCACCCAAGGTTGCACTGGTCGAATCCAGGCTGACATTTGTGATGTTTCGGAACAAATCCACGTGGCCGTTAGGCAGGGCCCGGCTGGTCCGCCTATCGGTTGCGATTAAAGCTCCAGTACCTGCAAGAAACAGAGCGTCCCATTTGAAATTGGAGGGCTTGAAAGGCTCTGTGTAAAGTTCCTTCTGGTCTCTGAGGCCCCGTAAGACGCTTCTCACAATTATCCCGTGCCGTGAGCCTTGCCCGGAATTCGTTGAGGTCGCAGATCCCGAGCCATCGCTCGACATGTCGGCTGGCTGGCAATCGAAGCCCACGCTGTCCATGGATCGAAAATGCATTATGGGGACACTTGCCGGAGGCGCGAACGTTTGGGCCTTGGCCGTCGCGCAAAGCGCAAATATAAACAGCGCGCCGACAATTGCCTGAGATAAAGCAATCCTGTACCTGTCCAATTCAGCTCCTTGAACCCCAATGGTCGAATGCGAACTTAGGATGCAAACAGCTGAAAATCGGTAACTTGCTTTTAACAAAAAGGCCATGCCCACATCAGCAGTGATCCGACGTTCACCCTCCAGCCCAGATTAGAACCTAGACAGCCGGCCATTGTTCCTATGCAAAACCTTGCAAAATCGACCATTTTCGCTGCCGACGTGTTTCTGAAACCAACCAAACCGCAGGTCTTCTCTTCAAAGGGTGAGTAGCTGAATCCAGTGGTGTTGAGGCCTGGCAGTGATGACCACAATTCTTTGCCCAACCGGTGTCGGCCAGAAATGTGCCTTCACCACAATCCGGCTCACGAGTGCGCTGCTGTTGACAGCAGTGCTCGTGGGCTGCGGCGGCGTGTCAAGCTCGGATCGCCGGTCGAATCACGCGGGGGCGCCGACCCTGACTATTACCGCAACACCAAGCGCCATCACGCTGGGCTCTTCCACGACGCTGGCTTGGAGTTCGACCGGCGCCACGTCCGTATCTTTTGACAACGGTATCGGGCAGGTTCAGCCTTCCGGTTCACTACAACAAAAGCCGCCGGCAACCACTACCTATAACGCAACCGCAGCCGGTCCGGGAGGAACGGCGCAAGCATCAGTGACGGTGACGGTGGGCGGCCAGCAAGGGTTTCAATTTTCCGCTAATCCCTCGAGCATTATTACCGGGCAATCCTCTACTCTTACCTTTTCCGCGCCCGGCGCCACGTCGGTGAGCATCGACCGTGGCATTGGAACGCTGGGAGCATCGGGCAGTGTAACCGTCACACCCTCGACTACTACAACCTACACAGCGACAGCCAGCTTCAACGGCTCAACCATGACGGCCTCAGTGACCGTCACAGTGCAATCAAGTTCGGGCGGCACCGTGAGCTTGACGGCAAATCCCGCCACCATCAGCGGGGGACAAAGTGCGACTTTGAGTTGGACCTCGGCCAATGTCACATCGCTTACGATTGACCAGGGTGTCGGGGCAGTTGCGGTTCCCTCAGGCTCAGTTACCGTCTCGCCGAGCGCGACCACGGTTTATACGATTACGGCCGCGCCGGGCGGCGCCACGGCATCCGCGACGGTGAGTGTAAACTCCGGCGTCCCAAAGCTCGGCGGCGTATTTACCTATAAGTTCGACAATGCACGTACGGGACAAAACTTAAGCGAGTCCATTCTTACCCCTGCTAATGTCAAGTCGACGGAGTTTGGCAAGGTTTTCACTCTTGATGTCGATGGCTACATATATGGCCAGCCGCTCTATGTCACGTCAATAGACATTTCCGGTCAGGGCACCCACAACGTGGTTTACGTAGTGACCGAGCACGACAGCGTCTATGCCTTTGATGCAGACGGAAAAACCAAGTCGCCGCTCTGGCACGTCAGCTTCATCAACCCAACAGCTGGTGTCACGACGATTCCAACTGCCGATGTGGGCAGCACCATTTTTCCGGAGATTGGCATTACCTCGACACCGGTCATCGATCCCGGTACCGGCACGCTTTACGTGGACGCATCCACGAAGGAGAACGGGAGCTACTTCCATCGCCTACACGCTTTGGACCTCGCCTCAGGCAACGAGAAATTCGGCAGCCCGGTCACAATCTCCGGGTCTGTCTCAGGCTCGGGAGATGGAAACGACGGGAGCGGCCATGTTCCATTTCAGGCGAAGATCGAGTTACAGCGAGCAGGACTGCTACTTCTCAACAACACTATCTACATCGCATTCGCCTCCCACGGTGACAACGGTCCTTACCATGGATGGGTGTTTGCTTACGACGCCACTACCCTGAAGCAGGTTGGAATCTGGAACGCTACCCCGAACGGTAATGCCGGCGGAATCTGGCATGCCGGCGGCGGTCTGGCTGCGGATAGCGCGGGCTCAATCTACGGCATATCCGGCAATGGCTTAGCCGACGGCGGCCCGGACTACGGAGACACTTTCTTCCGCCTCAGCCTGGGCTCTGGAGGACTTTCCATAGCCGACTTCTTCACTCCTTTCGATCAGCAGAATCTGGCTGCTCACGACATCGACTTAGGCTCGGGAGGTCCCCTGCTGCTGCCTGATCAACCCGGATCCCATCCGCACCTGCTGACGTCAGCCGGCAAAGCAGGCACGATTTACCTTATCGACCGCGACGACATGGGCGGTTACAACACGACCACTGACAATATCGTGCAGAAAATAACAGGTGCTGTCGGAAAAAACGGAGCGGACGACAACAACTTCTGTACTCCGACTTACTGGCAAGGACGCGTGTATTACGTAGGGGCAGTGGATGTGGCCAAGGCTTTTGCCTTGAACAACGGAACGCTTTCCACTACGCCGCAATCGCAATCGTCGCACGCCTTTACCAGTCAGGGCGCGACCCCGGCAATTTCAGCCAGCGGAAATACCAACGGCATCCTGTGGGTTATTGACAGAGGCGGCGTGCTATATGCCTACGATGCCACCAATCTCGCAACGGAGCTGTACAACAGCAGCCAGGCGGGCACACGCGACACATTGGGTACCGCCGTACGATTTACAGTTCCCACAATCGCCAACGGACGTGTCTACATCGGCACGAAAAGCCAAGTGGTGGTGTATGGCTTGCTCCCCTAAACTTGTCACTGTCGGTGAGAAGCTATCCCGCAGCCAAATGCGTCTTGTCTCGGAGAGAGCGGGTACGCCGTCGCAGGTCGCGAGCGAATAGTCGCCATAACCACACATGGTCAGGAATGCAGCGGCACCTACCGTGCCGTCCACCCGCCATCTATAAGAACTGTATGACCGGTGATGAGAGACGCTGCGGGCGACGCCAGGAACACCACCGCTCCGGCAACCTCCATAGGTTCACCAATCCGGTGCAGAGCGGCAATGCGTTCGATCACATCAGAACGGAATGTCGCATCCGCCAGCGCCGGCTCAGTTCCGGGGGTGCGAATGAACGTGGGAGCCACCGCATTCACTGTGATGTTGTATTTGCCCCATTCGACGGCAAGGCATTTCGTAAGATGCGAAATAGCTGCCTTGGTCATGCAGTAGATCGACTCACCAGGTAAGGCGACGAACCCGGCCTGCGAGCCCACGTTAATGATGCGGCCGCGCTTCTGCCGAATCATGATTCGTCCTGCCACCTGGCTGGCAAGAAAAGTTCCTTTAAGATTCACTGCGACGGTAAGATCAAAATCTTCTTCCTTAACATTTTCAGCGGGATTCTCAGGGCCAAGCCCGGCGTTGTTGACCAGAATATCGAGTCGGCCAAAATGGGCTGCGCTCTCCTGAATGGCGCGGGAAATCTGGTCAGGACTCGTCATATCCATCTGCAACGGAAGCGCACGCCGTCCCAGGGCAGCGATTTCCTGCACCAGGTCATTTCCGGTTTTCACGTCCCGCAGTCCGAGAGCAACATTAGCACCGGAGTGAGCCAGCGCCAGGGCGATGGCACGGCCCAATCCACGAGCTGCGCCTGTGACGAGGGCAACATCACCGGCCAAATCAAAGCGGGGAAATTCGCTCATTGGAGAATATTCTTCGAGAGTGCGGTGGCTCGAAATACAGTTTGCAGGCGCCGGGTCTAGTCGTGGCGTTGTGCGGGCCAGAAGTAACGTTCGCGTTTTCGTGCTTCTGCGTAACTCCGCTGCGCCTTCTGAACCTCCTCCATTTCAGAAACGTCTGCAATCGGTACATCCCACCAGCATCCGTAGCCCGGCACCCTATCGTCGTAATCAGTCTCAACCACGACTACAGAAGTGCGGCTCTGTTTCTTTAAGCCATCCAGGGCTTCGGCAAGTTCTTCATGTGTCTGCGCTCGCACTGCTGATGCCCCAAGGCTGGCAGCATTCGCAACGAAATCGACCACGATCTTCTCACCCTGCATGCCATTCTTCCGATAGCGATACTCTGTGCCGAAGCCGCCGCTTCCGCAGGCGCGGCTCAGCCCGCCAATGCTTGAAAAGCCATGATTGTCGAGCAGAACAATATTCAGTTTCACGTTTTCCTGTAAGGAAGTAACAATTTCCTGCGCCATCATGAGATAGGAACCATCCCCGACGAGGACATAAACTTCGCGCGACGGGTCGGCCATCTTGACACCCAGTCCGCCTGCAATTTCGTATCCCATGCAGGAGTACCCGTACTCAAGGTGATAGCCCTTGGGATCACGCGTGCGCCAGAGCTTGTGCAGGTCCCCAGGAAGGCTGCCGGCAGCGCAAACGATGACGTCTTGAGGTTGCAGCGCGGCATTCAGGAGTCCAATGACTTGTCCCTGACTCAAGGGCGGGCCGACGCGGCGATTGTATATTCGGTCCACTTCACTGTCCCACTCACGTCGCAACCTGCCGATTTCACTCTGGTAGTTCTCAGCTACGCGGTGCGACGCAAGATTTAGCAGCAACTCGTCTAAGGTGGCCCGAGCGTCGCCCACCAGCGGCAGGGCGGCATGCTTGAAAGCGTCGAACTCCGCCACATTGATATTTATGAAACGGACTTTGGGGTGTTGAAACGCAGTCTTGGAAGCGCTGGTGAAATCACTGTAGCGCGTTCCGATCCCGATCACTAGATCAGCGCCCTGCGCCAACTGGTTCGCCGCCGAGCTTCCCGTGACCCCAACCGCGCCCACCGATTGGGGATGATCGAAGCACAACGAGCCCTTGCCCGCTTGCGTTTCTGCAACAGGAATGCCGGTGCGGGCGGCAAAGCGGGATAAGGAGTCTGTTGCTTCCGAGTAAATTACTCCGCCACCTGTGATGATCAGCGGTCGCTGAGCTTGACGAATCCACTCAGCCGCTTGCTTCAGCAGCGCCAGATCTGGTCGAGGCCGAGGCACAATCCAGATCCGGCGCTCAAAGAATTCTTCCGGGTACTCGAAAGCCTCGGCTTGGACATCCTGCGGCAAAGCCAGAGTCACGGCGCCCGTATCCGCAGGAGACGTGAGCACGCGCATGACTTCCGGCAAGGCAGTGAGGATCTGTTCCGGCCGTTGAATACGGTCCCAATAGCGTGAAACCGGGCGAAAGCAATCATTCACAGAAACGTCTTGCGTCGAAGGCGATTCCAATTGCTGCAGCACAGGAGCCACGTTGCGCCGGGCAAAAATATCGCCGGGCAGAAGCAGAACAGGGATTCGGTTGATGGTAGCTCCGGCTGCGCCGGTGACCATGTTCGTCGCACCGGGCCCGATCGACGTAGTACATACCAGAGTGCGCAGCCGGTTGCTCATCTTTGCAAAGCCTGCGGCCGCGTGCACCATGGCCTGCTCGTTGCGACACAAGTAATAGGGAAAATCGGGATTCTGCTGCAGCGCCTGGCCGATGCCGGCGACATTGCCATGACCGAAGATTCCGAAGCAGCCGGCAAAGAACGCGTGCTGCTCGCAATCCCGGGATACGTACTGCGATTTAATGAAGCGAATAATTGCTTGAGCAGTGGTAAGTCTTTGCGTCACGTCGAGCCTCCTGCGAGGTTTGCGTGAAAAAAGGTTTCGTTCAGACACTTCCTTCGGGCTGGAGAGCGGTTGCCGGTGTGTCCGGCGGCACATCTCCCTCGGAAGAAAGAAATGGCCACTCGTGCTTCGTCCGCGCTAGCACCAGATACGCAACGAATCCTACTCCAATGGTGCCAAAAGCATAGGCCATGTATTGCCAGCCGTGGGGCTGTAAGGCGGGAGTCACAAATACTCCAAGCCAACCAGCCAGCGCGAAGAGCGCCGGCAATGGATACAGCCACATGCGGAAAGGGCGCGGAGCGTCAGGCCGCTGGTTGCGATATATGAGCAAGCCGATAATCTGGGCGACAAACATCGAAAGGATCCGAGCCAGCATCAGCGCGGTGATGATCTGAACCAGATCAAAGAAGCAGGCGACGATCACGAGAACACCGACCAGTAGCAGCGCACGGTGGGGAAAGCGCTTGGTCGAATGCAATTCTCCGAACCAGCGAAAAAAGGCGCCATCCAGCGCCGCGGCGTAGGGAATTCGGGAGTAGCCGAGCATCATGGCATAAGTTGCTGCGAAGGCCGTTATTTCCACCATCACAGTCATGAGAATCGACGCTCCGTGCCCGCCCACCCTTTGCATGTACACCGAACCGATGGCGTTGAAGGCTTCCGACCCTGGCCGAATCATTTCTCGCCACGACACTACGCCGGTAAAGCTGACCGATATCAGAAAATCAATCGCGGTCACAATCACAATGGAAACGATGACGCCCAAGGGGACGACGCGTTCTGGACGTTTGACTTCATCCCCGAGATAGCAAATCTGGTAATAGCCCAGGAAATTGAACATTACCAGCATGGTTCCATTGCCCAGACCAAGCAAGAAGGGCAGGCCGATGTTCCAGGCTCCGGGAGGAAAATCCAGCAGAAGCTTCGGATTTATGTGAGTCATCCCGGTGAAAATGACCCAGGCGGCGGTAATTAACATGCCGATCCAGAGCACGATCATCAGACGCGCTATATCCTGAATCTTGCGATAGAGCGCCATCATGGCAAGCGCGGTGATCACCGCTGCCAGCAACTTCACCCCCCAGCGGTAAGCCAGCAGTTTCGGCCATAAAAACCCGGTGTACTCAGCCATCCCGATGCTGCTGGTGGCTATCTCCAGGGTGCCACTGAAAAGAAATTGCCAGACAAAAATCCAGGCCATCATGTGGCCCCAGCGTTGTCGGCCGAGGCACTCGCGCAAAAAGATGTAGGATCCGCCGGAAGCAGGGATGGAGGCCCCCAATTCGGCAAATACAAGACCATCCGCAATGGCGAGCAGGGCGCCCACAGCCCAGGCAATCAGCGACTGGGGCCCGCCCATGGTCGCTAGAATGGCCGGCACGGTAATGAAGGGGCCTGTCCCGACCATGTTTGCCATGTTGATGGAGATGGCATTGAGCAATCCCAGTCGCCGGGGCAGGCGGCCGTGTTCAGAACCGGGATTTGGCGCGGAGGTGCCGGTAGCAGCGCTCAAGCAGGACCGTCCAGGAAATCGGCAGCCAGAATACTCGAATTCCACTTTGATCACCAGCCTTTAGTGGCCTCAAACCGCTTAGCCTGATAACGGTGTTGCCCATGACGGCATTTCTTACTCACCAAGTGGGGAATTGAAATAACCGCTTTGACTTTTCCCCGCCAGCGCCGTACTTTTATGGCCACCGCGGCTTCGCGAGGAGTGGCATGCGAAACAATGACAGGCGCGCCCGTTCCGAGGGATCGAAGGCGCCAAGTATCTACGATGTCGCGCGCGAGGCCCGGGTCTCAGTGTTCACTGTTTCGGCAGTGATCAACAAGAAAGGGCATGTTGGCGCGACCCTGAGTAGGCGCGTCGAGACTGCGATTCGCAAGCTTAACTATCGGCCCAATCTGCTGGCGCGCAGTCTTGCCCGCCAGAAAACTCAGACCATTGGCATGGTGGTCACTGACATTGCCAACCCATTCTTTCCGGCGATTGTGCGAGCGGCTGAAGATACTGCGCAGAAGGCCGGATACAGCGTTCTGCTCTGCAACAGCGACGACCAGCAAGACAAAGAGGCACGCTACCTGGAACTGCTGCTGGCGAAACGGGTCGACGGCATTATTTTGAACAAGACACCTGGAGCATTCTCAGCCTCGCAGCGGAAAGTGCTTGCCGACGCTGGCGTCCCGATAGTTCTGCTAATGCGGACCTGCCCGGGACTAAAGGCGGACCTGGTGCAGACCGATGACGAATTGGGGGCGAATGAGGCAGTAGCACACCTGGCGCGAATCGGGCATAAACGCATTGCCCTGGTGGCCGGCCCTGAGGACGTCAGCAACGCACAAGCCCGCCGGCGCGGTTATGTGAAGGCGCTGGAAGCATCCGGGCTGACCTTTGATCCAACGCTTGTCTTTACTGGTGACTACCGCATCGACTCCGGACATCGCGCCGGCTCCACGCTCTTAGCCCGCCGTCCAGACGCTGTTTTGGTCACCAACTACTTGATGACTGTAGGCCTCATGAGCGCCGCCGATGAAATCGGCATGCGCTGCCCGGAAGATTTCGCCTTGGTAAGTTTCGACGACTATCCCTGGCTGGGCTGCTTTCGTCCGCGCCTCACAACCATCGAACTGCCTAAGTATGAGCTTGGGGAGACCGCGGTCCGGTTGGTTTTAGAGCGGATTGAGCAAAGCAATACCCGAGTGCAAACCGTGACCCTGCTTCCGCAACTCCGGGTACGCGAGTCCTGCGGTTTCATGTTGCATCGCCGACGCATGTCCATGGTTGAGAAAGCCAGCGCCGGCGCCTAGAAAACTGCCCAGGATTTCATCGCGAAGCTTCCATCGCTCGGACTAGAGGCAGACGAGCGTCCACCTCCTTCCACTGCGAACGAATCCATTTGTGCCGAGGATCCTCGGAATTCGCCAGGCTCCGTAGCTTTCCTGCAATGAAGTTCAGATAGTACACGTCATAACCCGGGCCAGCGACGACCGGGTGATACCCGTCGCGGATCAGCACCACATCGCCATCGCTTGCGGTAACTACCACATCGCGGCTTCCATCTGATGCATACAGCCGCTGGTGGGCGAAGGCAGTCGGGTGATTCGTCCGGTAATAATAGATTTCATCCAGATCTTCTTCGTCGGGAGGGTTATGTACCTCGTGCTTGTGGGGAGGGTAGCTGGACCAATTCCCGCCGGGCGTGTAGACCTCAACCGCAATCAGGCGTTCCGCCGGAAAGCTGGGAGGAATTACGTCGACGATCTGCCGAGATGCATTGCCTCCTCCGCGTAGCGAAGTGCTTACGTCGCTGGGCATCACCAGTCGCGATGGAAAACGTCCCTCGGCCGGAACGTGACATTCCGCGATTTCGCAAATCGTTGTCGCGGTGTAGCGGACCTGATCTCCGGGAGCAAGATAAAAGACATAGGGAAGGCCGTCGAAGACATTTCTTCGCGCGCCGATCCTGTGCGAGTGCGTAGCCCAGTTCAAGGTGCAGGTTCCCGAAAGCAACACCTGAATCGATTCTTCGCCTGCGTGCTTTATTTCCCAGACTTCTCCCGGCGCGAGGCGTCTAACTGAAAAGCTCATCCACTCCCAGCCGGCTTCCTGGCGTGAAAACGAAATCAGTTCTCCCGAGTCGCCAGACAGCTTGCGCGAGTGCACCACGTACTGGTTCGCTTCCATTGCAAAACTCCTTCCGTGCGCCGGTTAGCGCACTGCTGTGGCGGCAGCGAGATTGCCGACCACGCCTTGCAAAAACTTCAGGCTCGCGGCGATGCTTTGCGCCGGCGGGATCACGGTCGCGCCGAACTTCACGTCCTGCTCGACAACCAGCCAGCCGGAATAATTGTTTTTTACCAGCAGGCGAAAGAAAGCTGGGAAGTCAATGGAACCCTTGCCGATAATGGTGAAAACTTTGTCTTCAATCGCTTCTTCGAAGGTAAGTTGTTTTCGGCGAGACTCCTCGAGAACCTTTGCGTCCACATCCTTGATGTGCACAAACCGCAGTACGCTGCGGAACTTGTCGGCTTCGGCGATCGCGTCTCCCCCGCCGAACACGCAGTGGCCGGTATCGAGGCACAAGCCAATGCCGGTGTGCGAGGTTGCGTCAAAAAAGCGTTCACACTCCTGCGGAGTCTCCACGTAGGTGGCGACATGGGGATGAAAAACCAAGTCCAGCCCGAACTCAGACGCAACCCTGGCCGCTTCTTCCACGACTTTGACAACGTTTTTCCATTGCGCAGATGAGAGCGCGGCGCTTCCGTCTGTCGGCACACGCCCAGAGATGCGGTTGCGCTCATCGGACTGGGCATCGGCCAGTACAAGAAATGGCGCCTTCAATGTGGCCAGCAGGTCGCCTACCTTACGGATCTGCGCGACCGCCAACTCGGCCGATGCCGGGTCACTAAGCAGGACCGGAACAAATGATCCCAGCAACTTTAGTTTTCGTTTTTCGAGCTGCGGTTTGAGGACTGCCGGATCGGTCGGAAAAAAACCGTAGGGACCCAGTTCGGTGCCGGTATAGCCGGCGGCTACCATCTCGTCGAGCATCTTTTCGTAAGACTGGTTCCACGAAGGGCCGGGATAGTCGAGCACGCCCCAACTGTCGGGCGCGGAAGCAAAATAAAAACGCGATGTTGTCATGTAGAAGTTCCTCTATGAAATTTGAACAAAACCCGTACTGTTGCAGGCCGTACTATTACGACCAGGGATCGATCACCACTTTCATCGAGTCTGCGGACATGGATTTCTTGACGGCTGCTTCCACCTGCTGCAAGCCAAAGCGGTGCGTTACGAATTGTTGTAGAGGGTATTGCCGCAGATAGCGGACCATCTGACGCATGCTCGGGCCGTAAGCTGCGGGTTCTTCGCCGCCAACGCCCAGGATACGCACGCTCTTTGCGCAGAGATGCCGATGCGGATTAATGGCGACTTCGCCCAAATCCGAAAAATTTCCCGCTTCCACCAGCAGGCCGCCCAGCCGCAGCATTTCAAGAGCTTCCGGCACCGCCTGCGGCACGCCCGCGCACTCGATGACTACGTCCGCCCCGCGACCGTGCGTCTGGTCGCGCACAAACGCGAGTCTTTCTCTCGCAGTCGTTTGCCTGGCATTCAACGCGTGATCCGCACCCAGCCGGCTGGCGAACTCCAAACGGAAATCTGATAGATCGATCGCGATAATCGTGCCCGCGCCCAGCATCCGGGCTTTCATCAGAAAACACATCCCAAGCGGCCCAACGCCCAGCACGACCACGGTATCGTCGAACCGGAACGACTCATTGGGAAACGCCGAAATCTGCTTGGCGCGGTCCAGTCCCACCGTAACCGCCATGATCTCGGTCAACACTGCGACTTCCGAAGGCAAATCATCGGGCACGCGCACCAGAAAACTTCCCGGCACGATGTACATGTATTGCGACCAGCCGCCGAAAAGGTGCGGCGGATCTTTCGCGCTCAGATTATTCCCATAGTCGGTCGTGTTCTCGCAAAAGTAATAAGGGAAGTCATGCCGGCAGTAGTAGCACTTGCCGCAGCTCACGTTCGGGCCAACCACAACCCGGTCGCCTACCCCTAACGGCACTCCTTCAAAATCGGTGAGCATGCTGCCCGGACCTATGGCAGCGACCGTCCCCACGTTTTCGTGTCCCTGAATAATCGGGAAAGGAATCTGCTTTGGCGAGCCGCTTCCAGCGTATTGCGTCGTGTAACCCTGATAAGTGTGCTTATCCGTGCCGCAAATTCCGGACACTTCCATCTTCACCAGCGCGCATCCGGGTGCGGGTTCGGGTAGGGGGTACTCCCGCAACTCGTAATGGCCGGGTTCAACCAGCGTTGCGGCTCGCACTGAGGCAGCGGACATAGCTGTTGCCACCCACTCCCTTCCAGTTAGTCGCTGACAAGAAACTGCCAAGGGC
>Ga0209577_10003847_pt1 | contig 14156 bp, 5 predicted proteins | sample GraSoiAngelo_109_FD_185874 | JGI IMG/M metagenome (GOLD analysis project Ga0209577, IMG submission 185874) | Grasslands soil microbial communities from the Angelo Coastal Reserve, California, USA - 14_0903_12_20cm (SPAdes) (version 2) | ecosystem: Environmental > Terrestrial > Soil > Grasslands ...
GCGCTTTCGGTTTGACTCGTTTCTTAGCCAGCCTGCTCTATCAGGTGAAACCCTACGATCTAGCGACCTTCGCGGCCGTTTCTTTCGTACTGCTGTTTGTGTCGTTTGTCGCGAGTTATCTGCCTGCGCGGCGGGCGATGCGTGTCGATCCCATGGTCGCTCTGAGGTACGAGTAGAGGAGGTTCGAGATGCGACCGGAGCATTGGCTGTTCACGATTCCGTTGCGCTTGAGATCGCTATTCCGCTGGGTGCAGGCGGACCAGGAATTGGACGACGAGCTGCGCGACCACCTCGAGCGAAAGACCGAAGAATACGTCGCGCAAGGGATGACGCAAGAAGAGGCGCACCGCCGCGCGCGACTCGACCTGGGCGGTATCGAGCAGACCAAAGAGAAATGCCGCGACGCACGCAGAGTGAACCGGATTCAAGACTTCTTTCAGGATTTGCACTTTGGTCTGCGCATGTTGCGCAAATCTCCCGGCTTCGCGGCGATCGCCATCCTAACGCTCGCGCTCGGCATCGGCATAAACACAGCGCTTTTCACGATCGTGAATAGTGTCGTGCTCAATCCACTGCCTTATCCGCAGCCGAGCCGACTTGTCTCGATTTATCAAAGGACCGCCCAGTTCCAAACAGCTGGGGATACCTACCCGAATTTCCTGGACTGGGAAAAAGAGAATCGGTCCTTCGATGCCCTTGCAGCGTACAGCGAGCATGATTTCAATTTGACAGGTGTGGGAGAACCCGAGAAGCTGCGTGGCCAAATGGTTTCCGCAGGCTTTTTCTCCATGTTAGGCGTGAAGCCTTTGCTTGGTCGCACGTTTCGACCAGAGGAAGATCAACTTGGCGCAAGTCCCGTTGTGTTGCTAGCCGACGGACTATGGAAGCGCGGGTTTGCCGCGTCGCCTCATATTTTGGGGCAGAGCCTAACCATGTACGGCAAAGCGTACACGATCGTCGGTGTAGTGCCGGGACGAGCCCCGTTTTACAAACCTTCGGACGTCTTTGTTCCTATCGGAACGTGGGATGACCCCGGGTTTCATGACCGCCGCATGAGTATGGGCATGAGTGTAATCGGCCGGCTTAAGCCGAGTGTGGAGTTGCGGCAGGCGCAAGCCGATATGGACGCAATTGCACGGAATCTGGAAGCGGCATATCCCGAAGCCGATAAAGGCGTAGGCATCGCGCTTATTCCGTTGAAAGAAACCATCGTTGGCGATATCCGCCCGATCCTGCTGTTGCTGCTTGGTGCTGTGGGTTTCGTGTTGCTGATCGCGTCCGCAAATATAGGAGGTTTGTTGCTCGCCCGGTCTACGGCCAGAACGCGGGAATTCGCTGTTCGCGCCGCGTTGGGCGCGAATCGGACGCGCGTCATCCGTCAGCTTCTTACCGAAAGTTTCCTGGTCGCCACGTTGGGCGGGGGATTGGGTCTTTTGCTTGCAGCTGGGTCCACGAAGGCGATTTTGAACACACTCCCTCAGGCTTTGCCACGAGGGGACGAGATCCAATTGGATACGCACGTGCTAGTTTTCACGTTAGTCGCTTCCGCTCTTACAGCGTTTCTCTTCGGTTTGATTCCGGCGCTCAAAACTTCTCGGACCGATTTGCACGAAACCTTCAAAGAGGGCGGTCGTGGGCTAAGCGCGTCGCGGCACCGAGCCCACGGCACTTTCGTGGCGATTGAGATGGCTATCGCCCTGGTTCTTCTTGCCGGCGCCGGACTGATGCTTCGCAGCCTCGCTGGACTCTGGAACGTCAATCCAGGCTTTGATCCACACCACGTTCTGTTCTTCAACGTAGCGCCTTCGCCAGCTCGACTCGCTTCGAGGCCTTCACAAATCCGTGACGCCTTCCGCGAACTGCCGAAACGCTTCGAGGCCGTGCCAGGCATCGAAACCGCCTCGCCGCTTTTCGGATCACTTCCGATGCAGGGTGACTCTGAGGTGCCGGTCTGGTTAGACGGCCAAGCTCCACCGATGAGCACTGCCGATGCCCAGATGAACTTCGCCATGATCTACGGCGTAACAGCGGCCTACTGGAAGATCCTGCGCATTCCCCTTCTTCGCGGCCGCTATCTCGAAGAGAACGATGACGAGAACTCTCGTCCGGTGGTCGTGATTGATGAAAACCTCGCGCGCAAGTTTTTCCCAGGGGAAGATCCTATCGGCAAGAGGCTTCACATAGGACTTATCGGCACAGCGCCCGAGATCGTGGGAATTGTGGGGCACGTAAAGCACGAGGGGCTCGGCTCAGGTGGTCGCGAGAGAATTCCAGCTCAGTTTTATATCCCGTTCACCCAAATCCCTGAGAAGTGGATGCCTGAGGTTTCTTTGGGTGTGGACTTTGTCGTGCGCACCGCTGGTCCTCCAGAGTCCTTTATTGGCGCTATCCGCGAAGCGTCCCGACAATTTGATAGTCAACAAGTCGTCTACGCTTTCGATACTATGGAAGCAATCGTCTCCAGTTCCATATGGACGCAGCACTTTTCGATGATGCTGCTCTCGGCATTTGCCGCCCTGGCGTTGCTGCTCTCCTGTATGGGTATCTATGGATTGATTTCCTACCTGGTAGCGCAGCGTACGCATGAAATTGGTGTTCGTGTTGCTCTCGGCGCGTTCCGCGGAGACGTGCTTTGGCTAATCTTGAGCCACGGGATAAAGATGACGATCATTGGAATCGCTATTGGCTTGGCAGGAGCCTTTGGCCTGACCCGCTTGTTGTCGAGTTTGCTTTTCGGAGTCAGCGCAACGGATCCTCTAACGTTCGGTGGCGCGGCGATCCTTCTGATTCTCATTGGACTGCTTGCGTGCTATATGCCTGCGCGGCGAGCGATGCGTGTCGACCCAATGGTCGCGCTGAGATATGAATAGGAGACGATGAGATGCGACCGGAGCATTGGCTGTACACCATTCCACTGCAGCTGCGGTCGTTGTTTCGCTGGGCGCAGGCGGACCAGGACCTGGACGACGAGCTGCGCGACCACCTCGAACGAAAAACCGAGGAATACGTGGCACAAGGGATGACGCAAGAGGAAGCGTATCGCCGCGCGCGAATCGACCTGGGCGGTATCGAGCAGACCAAAGAGCAATGCCGCGACGCACGACGCGTAAATTGGCTTCAGGACTTCGTTCAGGATTTGCGCTACGGCTTGCGGATGCTCTTGAAGAACCCTGGCTTCAGTGGGGTCGCTGTCGTCGTTCTCGGTTTGGGCATTGCGGTGAACACCACCATCTTCACCGCTCTCGATGCGACGGCGTTCCGACCTTTACCCGTCAGGGATCCGAATCATATCGTGCGCGTCGTCCGCTGGATTCGACAGGGCTATGGCGGCACCCTGTTTTCCTTTCGAGAGTATGTCTATTACAGAGACCACAATGACGTGTTCTCAGGCTTGGCGGCCGACAGTTGTTGTTACAACGTCGTCTATGGTGGGCAGCCCGCCACAAGTGCAGCGACAATGCCCAAATCAGTCTTACTGAGCGCGCGCATTGTTTCGGAAAACTACTTCGAAGTGCTCGGAATCAATGCGGTACTCGGTCGTACCTTTCTGCCGGACGAGGGCCAGTCGGAGAAATCAAATCCCGTGGCCGTACTCGGTTATCAATTCTGGCGACAGCGACTCGACTCCGACCCGCACATCCTGGGGAAGTCGTTGACCTTGAATGCCATGCCATTCACTGTGGTGGGCATCGCGCCGCGCGATTTCATCGGCACTGGAGACCCACCGGCGGCCCCCGATGTATGGGTTCTGTTGGCGATGCAGCGGTACGTCGTGCCAGGAAGTAACTGGATGAACGCGAATGCATACAACGTTCGTATCGTAGGCCACTTAAAGCCAGGCGTGGCGCTCACGAAAACGCAGGTGGAACTGACGGTCCTTGCTCAGCAGCTTGCCCACACATCTACTGCCAAGGATCTGACCGCCAGCACGACACACCTTACAGCCAAGCGAGCATCCTTCCTTGACTTTGGCGGAACGGGCGCCGACTTCGCGGTCTCGGTGACGCTCGCGCTCGCTGCTGCCGGCATGGTACTGCTCATCGCCTGCGCTAATGTCGCCAATTTATTGCTTGCACGCGCGATAATTCGACGGAAGGAAGTTGCCGCCCGTCTAGTGCTGGGCGCAGGCCGCAGCCGGATAGTTCGTCAGTTGCTGACCGAGAGCGCGGTCATTGCGCTTTTAGGTGGGATGGCGGGCCTCCTTTTGTCAGCATGGGCCTGCCATGTTTTGTGGGCCACTGTTCAGCAGTCTCTTCAGAAGTTCTACCCGCCTGACTTGTTGCTGCGTCTGAGCCCTGACGTTCGGATCCTTGGTTACACGTTCTTGTTGTCATTGACGACCACATTTGTCTTCGGACTAACACCCGCACTTCAGGCTTCGAAAACCGACCTAATGTTCGCTTTGAAGCAGGGTGTTGGTATTAGTGCTCCTAGGTCGAGCCGAGGTTTGCTGAAACTCAATCTGCGGGACGCACTGGTACTGGCGCAGGTAAGCCTATCCCTAGTGCTTCTCATCGCCGTGGGATTGCTCGCCAGGAGTCTGCAGCGATCTCAGACGATTGACCCCGGGTTCGAGACCAAGAACTTGCTGGCCGTGGATATGGACTTCCCAGCACTTGGGTACGACAGCTCAATGGCGTTTTCCCTTCGCCGCTCAATAGTTGAACGGCTAGATGCCCTACCTCAAGTCAAGTCAGCCTGTTTCGCCTCGGAAGAATGGACTGCCGTCTCTCTAGAATCTGCGCGCAACCTTCCGTTTGTCCCTTACACGGTCATCTCGCCGGATTACTTTCGGACGCTAGGCATCCAGATTGTTCGGGGTAGAGACTTCGGTGAAACTACCCAAACCGGCGCACCAGTGGTTATCGTCAGCGAGGCTACTGCGCGGCTGTTATGGCCCGGCGAAGATCCGATAGGCAAACGGCTGATGGCAAAGGATCGCGCGTCGTCTTATGCAGAAGTCATTGGTGTGGTCAGGGACGTTCGAAGTGTCAGGCCCTCTCAGGTCGATTTCGCCCATCTTTACTTTCCCATCGCTCCAACTGACCAATATCTTGGCCTTTGGCTGCGCACTCGCAGTAATCCAGAAAACGCCCTCGACTCTATTCGGGAAACACTGGGGGCCCTGGACAAGGGATTGCTTCTGGCCACGACGCATACTATCAGTGACCTGCTGTGGCTCCAGAGACTGCCCGCGTTAATTGGCGCTGCTATGGCTGGCATACTTGGCGTGTTGGCTCTTGTATTGGCAGCAGTCGGCATCTACGGCGTCATGGCCTACGTTGTAAGCCAAAGAACACACGAGATTGGTGTGCGCATGGCCTTGGGCTCCGACAGAGCGGATGCCCTGGCGCTCGTGCTCAAGCAAGGAATGTGGCCGGTGCTGCTGGGCATCATTCTAGGGCTCGTCGGCAGCGTGGTGCTATCCCACCTCTTATCGTTTCTTCTGCTCGGCATTGGCCCGCTGGATCCGTTGGCATTTTCAAGCGCGTCTGCGTTTCTCATTGTGGTGGCGGCGCTTGCAGCGTACCTTCCTTCGCGGCGGGCCACTAAGGTCGATCCCATGGTTGCCCTGAGATACGAGTGAGGGAGGGCCGGAAAATGCGACCGGAGCATTGGCTATACACGATTCCGCTACGGCTACGGACGTTGTTTCGCTGGGCGCAGGCGGACCAGGAATTGCACGACGAGCTGCGTGATCACCTCGAACGAAAAACCGAGGAATACGTCGCACAAGGGATGACGCAAGAACAGGCGCGCCGCCGCGCGCGAATCGACCTGGGTGGTATCGAGCAAACGAAAGAGAAATGTCGGGACACACGCCGCGTAAATTGGATTCAAGACTTAATTCAGGATTTGCGATACGGTCTGCGCATGCTGCGGAAGAGGCCGGGCTTTACAGCGGTTGCAGTAGTCACGCTGGCGCTTGGAATCTCGGCCAACACGACCATCTTCAGCACGGTGAACGCCTTCTTTTTGCGGAAGCCGCCCATTCGCGATCCTGATCGCGTTGTGATCGTTAGCAGCGTCAGTCCCGAAAAGAATACCTATGCGCCGGATCGAATTCCCGTGTCAGCGCCCGATTATCTTGACTGGCGAGCTCAGGACAAGTCCTTCGACGGCGTGGCCGCGGCGGATTTCGAAGATTTCACAATAAGCGGCGGCACGGCGCCAGAGCGCGTGGCAGGCGCCAGGGTCTCGAGTAACTTTTTCGAGGTTTTGGGCGTTGGTCCTGCGATGGGGCGAACCTTCTTGCCCGAAGAGAACCAGTGGGGACGCGATCACTCGGTCATCTTGAGCGACGAGCTGTGGAAGGGACGGTTTGGCGGCGACCCGCGCGTGCTCGGCCACCTCGTTAAGATCAACGGTCAGAACCACACTGTTGCCGGGGTCATGCCCCGCCCCTTTCGCCTCTGGGACTTTGAGGCTCGACTTTGGATTCCGCTTACGTTTTCGCCAGACGATCTGCGTCCTCCGTCGCGGTCTACGAGGCTCCTTCGAGTTTTCGCGCGATTGAAACCCGGCACGGACGAACGCAAGGCCACAGCGGAAATGCAGACCATCACGCAACGAATCGCCGAGGCGCATAAAGATACGAACAAAGGATGGGGCGCAAGCGTGATGTCTCTCCAGCGGTACAGCATTGCGGACTCGAACTCGGAAACGGCCACGGCATTTCTCATGGCCGCAGTGGGGTTCGTGCTGCTGATTGCTTGCACGAATTTGGCGAACCTGATGCTCGCGCGCAATTCCATAAGGCAGCGCGAATTTATCATCCGGTCCGCGCTCGGGGCGGGGCGTTTTCGGCTCGCTCGCCAGCTTTTCACGGAATGTTTGCTCCTTTCCATAGCCGGGGGAGTCCTGGGAATCCTTGGCGCATTTTGGGGAGTCCGCTTACTTCGCTCGCAACTCAATTGGAATGAAGGCGCGCTGGAGATGGCAAAAGAGATTTCTGTCGATAGTCGAGTGCTGATTTTCACGCTCGCCATCTCGCTTGGCGCTGGTATTTTGTTTGGGCTAGCGCCGGCGATTCAGATTGCGCGGCAGGACGCCAGCTATGGCTTGCAGGAGGGCGGCCACGGGGGTACGGCAGCTCCCCGGCGGCTCCGTGTCCAACGCCTGCTCGTCATCGGCCAGTTGGCTTTGTCGCTGTTTCTCTTAGTTGGCGCGGGGTTGTTTGTCGAAGGTTTCCTCGAAGAGATCCAAGCGAGCGTGGGTTTTAATTCGCATAACTTGCTCACAGGAACCGTCTGGCTCCGCGACCTCCAATACCTCCAACCGCAGCGCCAGAGGCAATTCTTTGAAAATGTTCTGCAACGTCTCGCAAATCTCCCCGGAGTGCAGTCGGCGGCCGGAGCCACTGATCTTCCCTACAATTTCCCGGGCTATGTGCCCTTCACTGTCGAAGGGCATCCGGTGACGAAACCCGACGACCAGCCAAAAAGTGGCTGGTTCACCGTCAGCCCCGGTCATTTTGCAACGTTGCAAGTCCCGCTGTTGCAAGGGCGCGAGTTTTTATCTTCGGATACAGCTGATGCGTCTCCCGTGGTGATCGTCAACGAGGCATTCGCGAGGCGCTTCTTTGGCGGGGAAAACCCAGTTGGACGCCACATCCGATTGGATCTTGGAGACAGGAACCAGAACCGATGGAGCGAAGTCGTCGGTGTGGTGGGGAATGTGATGGAGTTCCTTGGGCAAGTTCAACCGCGGCCGCAAATCTTTGTTCCGTTCGCCGCGCATCCCAGCCAGTTGATGAGGTTCATAGTGCGAACGAGAACCGATCCCCTAAGCCTATCGGATTCCCTACGGCACGCCGTGTGGGCGGTTGACCCCGACCAGGCCGTGACCGAGATACGAACAATGGACCGCGTAATCAGGGATTCCGGCGCAGGAGATGACGCGATGGCGGAGACCATGGGGGTCTTTGCCCTTCTCGGGCTGCTGATGGCAGCAGTCGGAATCTTCGGGGTGGTGTCTTATTTGGTTGAACAACGCACGCAGGAAATGGGGATTCGCTTGGCCTTGGGTGCGGAGCCGGCCGGAGTGCTGCGCCTGATGATTCGCAAAGGCATGGGGCTCGTTGGTGTTGGCACGGGGATCGGAATTCTCGTTTCTCTCGAGTTGCCAAAGCTCGCTGCGGCGGAATTTGAGAACTTCCATTTCCACAGCATATGGGTGCTGATCTTCGCACCGGTAGTAGTTGTCCTTACGGGGTTTGCCGCGTGCTATTTGCCCGCGCGCCGCGCCATGCGCGTTGATCCCATGGTCGCTCTCAGGTACGAGTGAAGGAGGGCCGGAAATGCAACCGGAGCATTGGCTGTTCACGATTCCACTGCGGCTGCGGTCGTTGTTTCGCTGGGCGCAGGCGGACCAGGAATTGGATGAAGAGCTGCGCGACCACCTGGAACGAAAGACCGAGGAATACGTCGCGCAGGGCATGACGCAAGAAGCGGCGCACCGTCGCGCACGACTCGACCTGGACGGAATCGAGCAGACCAAGGAGAAATGCCGCGACGCGCGACGTGTAAATTGGATTCAAGACTTCGTTCAGGATTTGCGCTTCGGACTCCGTATGTTGCGTAAGAGCCCGGGATTCACCACGGTTGCGGTCTTGACTCTAGCACTAGGCATTGGTGCGAATACCGCAATCTTCTCGATGATTAACGGCATTCTGTTAGCTTCCATCTCCTACCAGAACCCTGATGACCTGTACGTCGTACGCGAGGACATACAACTCGGTGCGCAGTTGTATCCGGGATCCGTCGACAATGGCGGCAACTTCGAAATGTGGCGCCGACAGTGCGGGTCCTTCGCCGGGATAGCTGCGCTCGAACCTGTCAATGACGATTTGGACTTGGGCGATAGCGCTGTGCAGGTGCACGGCACGCGCGCATCTGCAAATCTGTTTTCCGTACTCGGCGTGCACCCACAGTTGGGACGGCCTTTTTTGCCGGAAGAGGATCAGCCGGGTCGCAACCGAGAAGTGATCCTTACCCACACGTTCTGGAGTGGGTGGCTGCATTCCAATCCTGGGATCATCGGCAAGACAATCCGACTGAACGGATACGATTACACCGTAGTTGGAGTGCTTCCTTCGGACTTTTACTTCCCGAAGTTCGATCAGCTTGACGGAGAGCCGATCGCTGGATGGACCTCAACAATTCAGTATTTCGTGCCGCTGGCTTTGGAGCCTTGGGAAGCAAAGCCGGCCGTGGGAAACAACATGAATTTCACCGTGATCGCCCGCCTTAAGCCGGGAGTTACCCGCCAGCAGGCGCTGGCTGATCTCGATTCCGTGGAAGCCGATATCTCTCGCCACGATGCGCATGCTTTCGGTGCAATCCTGCGCGGAAATATAGTGCCGTTTAAGACTGCGGTCGTTGGCGGCACGAAAAAAATGCTATGGATGCTCATCGCCGGGGCGGGAATCGTGCTCGTGATCGTGTGTGTAAACCTGGCTAGCCTCCAGCTCTCGCGCAGCGTGAACCGTACCAGGGAGATGGCTGTGCGCGCGGCGCTTGGGGCAACGCGTTGGAGCCTGTTGCGGCAATGTCTTGCGGAGGGCGTCTTGCTAGTGGGCGTGGGTGGCGCATTGGGTCTTATGCTCGCTATTGAGGTTCTTCGCGCACTCATCCACAGCGCGCCAGTCAGCATTCCGCGCCTCGAATCGATCCACGTGGATTTCACGGTCCTAACTTTCACGATTGTGGTGTCCTTGGCTGCAGGGCTGATGTTTTCTTTTCTGCCGGCGCTGCGTCTTAGCCATGCGGAACCCCTAGACGCCCTGAAATCCGCCGCGGCGACAACAAGCGGTGCGCAATCTGCGTCACGGCTGCGGAACGCGCTGACCGGTGCGGAAGTTGCACTTTGCACTGTCGTGCTTATCTCAACGCTTCTGCTGACAGAAAGCCTCATACGCGTGATTCAACAAAATCGATGGCTGGACGTGCAACACGTGGTCGCGGTGGACTTGATCGCTCCCACCAACGAATATCGGACTCAAGCAAAGCGCCAACAGCTGTACGACACATTGCTCGCCAAGGTTGGGGCGCTGCCGGGGGCGGCTGTGGCAGGTTTTTCAAACGCGCTGCCTCTGCGCGGCGGAATGTGGGGGGAGAGTTTCGACTTTCTAGAGGCACCGCAACCAGAGGACAAGCAAGTAAACGCTAACGTGCGCTTCGTTAGCCCCAACTACTTCCGAGCGATCGGTATTCCCCTCCTGGAGGGCAGGTTTTTTGCCCAGAGCGACGAAGGCCAGCACGAAGTGATTCTCTCGGAAGCCTTTGCACGGGATGCTGTGCCACGACGCGACCCAATCGGGACCCACCTACGCTGCGGCGCATTGCCAGGCGCACAAAAGGACCAACTGTGCACGGTGACGGGAGTCGTTGCGGACACCCGCACAGAGGCCGACCAGGTGCCCCAACCAATAGTCTACTTCCCGTACTGGGTTTGGAGCCCGAACGACATTTCCCTTGTCGTTCGCGCCGAAGCGAATCCAGAGAGCACGATGATAGCGGTCCGGGGAGTGCTGCGGAGCATGGATCCTCAAATCGCCATTCCACACGAGCAAACAATGCGGGACATTGTGAGCGAGGCGGTAGCACCGCGCCGTTTCGTTGTCAATCTTGGAATTTTGTTCGCGGGCTTTGCAACATTCCTCGCTGCGCTCGGTTTATATGGAGTCATTTCGTTTTCGGTCGCTCAACGCACGCACGAGATTGGAATTCGCATGGCTCTGGGCGCTGACAGGTTCGAGGTAGTGCGCATGGTCATCGCGAGGGGACTTAAATTGTCGCTGAGAGGGTTATCGGTCGGCCTAGTTTGTGCTTTCGCGGTCACCCGACTAATCGGCAGCTTGCTCTACGGAGTGAAACCAACCGACACGCTCACTTTTGCGGTGGTCTCTGTACTCCTGATTATTGTCGCGCTGCTGGCCTCCTATATACCTGCCAGGCGAGCGACACACGTCGATCCCATGGTTGCTCTGAGGTACGAGTAAAGGAGGTTCGGAGCATGCGACCGGAGCATTGGATTTACACGATTCCGCTGCGGCTGCGGTCGTTGTTTCGCTGGGGGCAGGCGGACCAGGAATTGGACGACGAGCTGCGCGAGCACCTCGAACGAAAAACCGAAGAATACGTCGCCCAAGGGATGACGCAAGAAGAGGCGCACCGTCGCGCGCGACTCGACCTGGGCGGTATGGAGCAAACCAAGGAGAAGTGCCGCGACGCGCGACGCGTGAATTGGATTCAGGACCTGATTCAGGATTTGCGCTACGGGTTGCGGATGTTGCGGAAGTCTCCGGGGCTCAGCGTCGTGGCCGTCCTAACGCTCGCCCTCGGTATCGGAGCCAACACGGCGATCTTTAGCTTCGTTGATGCTGTGTTGCTGAAGCAAGTGCCTGTCAAGGACCCGCAGGGGCTTATGTTTCTCGGTACGAAGGGTCAATCGGGTTCAAGCACGGACCACAGCTTCTACTTCGAAACCTATGAGCGGCTTCAGCTGCAACAACCGTTTTTCACCGGACTCGCAGCCTTTTCACCTGTACAACTCAATGTCAGCGTCGATGGAGAATCCGAACCTCCTGTTGAAGGGCAACTAGTCTCCGGAAACTATTTCGAGCTGCTGGGCGTCGGGGCGGCCATTGGCCGCACATTGTCTAGCGCTGATGACACAAGTCCCAGGGGTAGTCCTGTTGCGATGATCAGCTACGACTATTGGCAGAGCCGCTTCGAAGGCTCGAGTCAGATCATCGGCAGGGAAATCCTAATTGATGGGACTCGGTTTGTGATCGTGGGAGTCACACCGCGTGGTTTTTCTGGCCTTGAAGTCGGAAGTTCTCCTAACGTGATCGTGCCGCTGACCATGCAGCCCGTCGTCATGCCGGACGCGGAGAATTGGCTCGCGAGGCCGCGAAATACCGTCGACTGGCTACGCATCGTCGGCCGCCTCAGATCAGGCGTTCCTATCCAACAGGCCGCTGCCGGCATGCGCGTAATTTATCGCCGAACGCAAACGCAGCTTGCCACAGAAATTGATCCGAACTGGACCACCACGTGGCTGAAGGAGTGGGCAGAAGCGAATCTCGTGCTTGAAGCAGGCGCGACGGGGATATCGAATCTGCGCAACCAATTTTTGAAGCCCCTGTCTGTTTTGACGGTGCTAGTGGCGATCGTACTCGTGATCGCATGCACGAACATCGCAAATGTACTTTTGGCCCGCTCGTCAGTTCGCCGGCAGGAGATGGCTGTTCGCATCGCTGTTGGCGCCGGTCGAGGCAGGTTAGTTCGCCAATTGCTCGTAGAAAGTGTATTGCTCGGCCTTATAGGAGGTGCATTCGGCGTTCTCCTGGCGGATTGGGGCGCCAGAGCACTCATCCATTTCCTCTCGGTTGGCCGTACCCCGATTTCCATCGATCTAACCCCTGATAGCCGCGTGTTGGGCTTCACTGCGCTGGCGTCGTTGGTAACGGGAGTTCTGACTGGTCTCGTTCCCGCGCTTCAATCTTCCGGCGTTGACCTCTCTCCCGGCCTGAGGAAGGGAGGATATTCGGGCACTTCGCGTCAAGTCTTCGGCAAAGCACTCGTTGTTTCTGAGGTTGCCCTCTCGCTTGTGCTCGTTGCGGGAGGCGGTCTCTTTGCGACCAGTTTACGAAACCTAAGCGATTTCGATTCGGGATTTCAACGCGATCAAGTCTTGACGGTCCGGCTTGCGCCAAAGGGAAGCGACCAGAAAAGAACGAACGCGATCAGGCTTCTTGGCCTCTATCAGCAAATGCAGGAAAATCTTGGCTCCATTCCTGCCGTGGTCGCCGTCAGTTTTGCCGGCACGAGCCCCACAGAAGCTCCTCAACTTCGAACCGTGACCACACCAGACGGCCAGCAGTTTCGCGTTTCGTCGACACAAGTGTACCCACACTACTTCGAGACCTTAGGATCTTCGATCCTCCAGGGACGGGATTTTAGCAATCTGGATATGTCGCCGGGAGCGCCCTATGTCGCGGTCATCAATGACACGTTTGCGCGACACGCATTCCGCAACGAAAATCCAATAGGCAAGAAGATCGTTTGCAGTGGAGATCAGGCTTGCACTGTGATTGGAGTGGTAAAGGACATTAAGTACTCCAGCCTGAAGAGCAATGTCGGCGCAGCAATGTACATGACCTTCCTTCAGGCCCCAACCGGGCGCGGGCAAATGGTCTTGCATCTGCGTTTTGCGGGCAACTCCGAATCGGTGATGATGGGGCAGGTTCGGCAGCAGATTTCCAGCATTGATCCAAACCTGCCGGCGTTTCAAATCCAGACGCTCGAATCCGACGTGGATGCGGCTCTTGTTCGCGAGCGGTTGTTGGCGCTTCTGTCGGTATTCTTCGGCGGCCTCGCCATCCTGCTCGCTGCAGTAGGGCTGTACGGTCTCATTTCCCACATTGTGGCGCGCCGAACCAGGGAGATCGGTGTTCGAATTGCGCTAGGCGCATCGCGGAGCAACATCTTGTCTCTCGTGCTTGGAGAGACGATTTGTCTGGAAGGTCTAGGAATCGTTTTGGGCGTACCTGCCTCACTCGCGGCCTCTCGGTTCATCGAAAGTTTCCTGTACGGTCTGAGGGCAACAGATCCGATCGTGATGTCGGCAAGTGTAGGGCTTCTCACGGTTGTCACGCTACTGGCAGGCTTTGTGCCCGCATACCGAGCCATGCGTGTCGATCCCATGGTCGCTCTGAGGTACGAGTAGAGGAGGGCCGGAGAATGCGACCTAATCATTGGCTGTACACAATTCCGCTACGGTTACGGTCCTTGTTTCGCTGGGCACAGGCGGACCAGGAATTGGACGACGAGCTGCGCGAGCACCTCGAACGAAAAACCGAGGAATACGTGGCGCAAGGGATGACGCAAGAGGAAGCGCATCGTCGCGCGCGACTCGACTTGGATGGTATCGAGCAGACCAAAGAGAAATGCCGCGATGCCCGCCGCGTGAACTGGATTGAGGATTTCGTTCAGGATTTGCGCTTTGGTTTACGAATATTGCGTAAATCCCCCGGCTTCACCGCTGTGGCCGTCCTCACCCTAGCCCTCGGCATCGGCGCCAACACCGCCGTCTTCAGTGTCGTTGACGCTATTCTTCTCCGCCCCCTGCCTTACCCGGAGCCTCATCGG
>Ga0209577_10003848_pt1 | contig 14156 bp, 10 predicted proteins | sample GraSoiAngelo_109_FD_185874 | JGI IMG/M metagenome (GOLD analysis project Ga0209577, IMG submission 185874) | Grasslands soil microbial communities from the Angelo Coastal Reserve, California, USA - 14_0903_12_20cm (SPAdes) (version 2) | ecosystem: Environmental > Terrestrial > Soil > Grasslands...
GCGCTTACCGCCCGCAACGCCCCGCTCCTGGTGCCCGCCTTCTTCTTGAAGCTGCTGGCCCTCGAAGGGTTCCAGCCCATCCTCGACGGCTGCGCCTCGTGCGGGACGCCCGAGCCCCTGGTGGCCTTCGATCTCATCGTCGGCGGCGCCCTGTGCCCCGCGTGCGCGAGGGGCCCGCGCGTGTCCCCCGATGCCATCGACCTCATGCACCGCATCCTCGACGGCGGCTTGGCCGGCGTCCTCAACGAGCCGATCACGCCGGCCACTTCTGAAGTCACCGACCTCGCCACCCGGGCCATGGAGCACCACCTCGAACGCCGCCTGCGGTCGGTGACCGTCCTCGACTAACTCAAATCGCCGGCCCTGAGCTACGGGAGAAGTCGACCCACCGTGTCCAGGACGAGCTGGACGATCGCCGTAACCTGCCAAGGGACAGGTATGACACAACCCGGCGGCGCGCTGCAGACGCTGACGTCTTGGTGCAGGGCTGGTGATGTGCTCGAATCGTAGAGAGCGTCGCCAGTGTAGGCAGCCGTGATCGAGTGGTCCCCGAGCGAGAGCGAGGATGTCGTACAGGTCGCCTGGTATGACTGAGAACCCAAGGTGACGGGCTGACTCTCGCAACCAGAGATGGCGGTTCCGTCGGCCGAAAACGCAACGGTGCCCCCTCCGTCGGTCGGATTGACCGTCGCTATGAACGTCACTGGTTGCGTGAAGGTGGAGGGGTTTTGCGTCGACTCGAGCGTGGTCGCAGTCTGACCGAACCGCACCTCGACAGGCGTCGAACTGTCGGTCGTCGTCCCGTTGCCCAGCTGCCCGGAGATGTTGTAACCCCAGCACCGCACTCCGCCACCGCTAAACGCCGCACAGGTGTGGGCGTAACCGGCGCCAATCGCGACCACCCCCGTGCCGAGGCCGCTGACGCCGACGGGCGTGAGGCTTCCGGTCGTGGTCCCATCGCCGAGTTGCCCGTAGCCGTTGTAACCCCAGCACTGCGCCCCTCCGCCGTTGGTCAATGCGCAGGTGTGATGATCGCCGGCGCTGATGGCCCCCACCCCGCTGCCCAGCCCGCTCACGGCGACGGGCGTGGAGCTGTTGGTTGTGGTCCCGTCGCCCAGCTGCCCACTGCCGTTGTAGCCCCAACACAGCACTGCACCGCCGCTGGTCAGCGCGCAGGTTTGGGCCGAGCCAGCGCTGATGGCGACCACCCCGCTGTCCAAACCGCTCACCGGGACCGGCGTGAGGCTATTGGTCGTCGTACCGTCGCCGAGTTGCCCGTAGGCGTTCCAGCCCCAGCACAGCACTGCACCGCTGCTGGTCAGCGCGCAGGAGTGCGCGCCTCCGCCACTGACGGAAACCACCCCGGCGTCCAGGCCGCTGACCGCGACTGGCGTGTAGCGCAAGGCCGTTGTGCCGTCGCCGAGTTGCCCGGTGTCGTTCCTGCCCCAGCACTTCACTCCACCGCTGCTGGTCACCGCGCAGGTGTGGTCCCGGCCGGCGCCGATGGCGACCACTCCACCGCCCAGTCCACTCACGTCGACCGGGGTCGTGCTGTTGCTCCCCTGATTCGGGCCCACCTGGCCGTGGCCGTTGCCACCCCAGCACTTCACTCCACCGCTGCGCGTGAGCGCGCAGGTGTGCTCCAATCCGCCGCTCACGGCGACTACCCCGGTTCCCAGGCCGCTCACCCACGCAGGCGTCGGGGAGTCGATATGGGTTCCATTGCCCAGCGTTCCCCAGGTGTTGTAGCCCCAGCACAGCACCCCGCCACCGCTGGTCAGCCCGCAATTGTGATATGCGCCTGCGCTGACGGTCGAGATCGTCGGCGGTGCGGCCGCCGCCGGAGCCGTTGGAAGGAGCGCCAGACCCAGGAGCCCACACAAGAGGAAAACCGGAGTCCGTCGCATCATCCCACCCCCTGTACCTTCAAATTCGGCGCAATCTCCCCGAATCCTTCACAGCGGCAGAAGCCTGCGTAGGGGTCAGAGGGTGCGGCGGCGCGCGGCCAGCCAGGCATAGCGGCCGATGACGACCAGGGCGGCGAGGGCAAGGAGGACGACGAGCGCCGTGCCCGAGGCAGCGAGGATGTCCTCGACGCCGGTGGTGAAGCCGTGGCGGGCGTCGTCCCACGCCTTTGCGAGACCGCTCGGCTTGTTCGGCGGGCCCGGTGTCGCTCCGCGCTGGGTGACGTCGACCGACAGCGAGGCCATCGAGCTCTGGTCGTCGAGAACCTTCTGCTGGCCCTGGAGCTGGTCGATCTGGGTCTGGACCTCGTTGATGCGGTCCTGGACGGCGAGGACGTCTCCGATCGCCGTTGCCCGCTGAAGGACTGTCAGCAGCTGGTTGCGCGTTGCGTTCAGCGCCCCGAGGCGAGCCTGGACGTCGGCGTACTGGCCCGTGACGTCCTGGCCGTGTGTCGTGCTCGACTGAACAGTGCCGAGGGCGCGCACCCGTGTCAGCAGATCCTCGAAGCCGACCACGGGGACGCGCAGGGTCATGCTCCCGGTGGGATCGTCGCCACCCTCAGCGGACTTCGTGTCGGCCACGTAGCCGCCCAGCCCGGTCGCCAAGCCCGCAAGCCGGCTCATTGTCGGGCTCACCGCCTCCCGGCGAACCTCGAGCTGGACGGACCCGGTCTTGACCACCTTGGCGCTGTCGGGCAGCGGCTTGACGTTCGACTGGGGCGTCGGCGCAGCCGAAGGGCGAGCCAACTGTCCGAGGGACGAGCTGACCGCGGCTCCTCCCGTGCCAGCCGAACCTGCCGCGCCAACCGACGCGCCTCCGCCCGCCGGTGCCGGGGTCACCGGTGCCGCCTGATCGGGGCCCGCCTGTCCTCGCGCGATGGTGCTCTGTGCCGCTTGAGGAGACGTGTTGGCCTCGTGGCCCCGGTCGGAAAGCACGCGGATGACAGCGGTACTGCTGACGACGAGGAGCGCGGCGGCACAGGCCACCGCCAGCCGGTGGGTACGCCACCACGGGCGGACCGCGGGCGGCTGCGTGGCAGTGGCGACATCCAGGATGCGCTCGGCGCCGTCGGTGGGCACGGCGAAGTCCTCGGCCGCCGCATGCAGGAGCTCGGTGAGTTCGCGTTCGTCGATCATTGATCCATCTCCAGCGGAGTGACGAAGGCTGCGAGGCGGGAATCGGCCGACAGCCGGAGCTTGGCCTCGTGAAGGCGGGACTTGACGGTCCCGGGACGCCGGCGAATCGCAGTGGCGATCTCGCGCTCGCTGAGACCGGCGTAGTAACGGAGGACGACAGGGATGCGCAGGTGCTCGGGCAGCGCCGCCAGAGCCCGGCGCACGGCGTCCGCAGTCTCGCCCGAGGCGGCCATGACTTCAGGCGACGGGTCGGCCGCCGGCAGATCCGGGAGGTCGTCGCTGTGAGGATGCGTCCGGCGGCCGCGCTCGCTTCGCAGCTTCGACAGGCAGGCGTTCACCAGGACCCGGTAGAGCCATCTGCGGGCACCCTCATCGGCGGGCACCGCCGCCCTGAAGCGCCAGACCCGCAGGAATGCGTCCTGCACCGCTTCCTCGGCGTCGGCCGGATTGTGGAGGATCAGGCACGCCGTCCGGTAGGCGGAGGCGTAGCTCGTGGCCAGCCAGCGCTCTAGCTCGTCGACCTCTGACACACCTACTAGACCCCCGAACGACCAAAAAGGTTCGCCGAATAGCATGGCTCTCCATGCCCGAGCCCTCCCCGGACCTCATGGAGAAGGTCGTCAACCTCACGAAGCGGCGCGGGTTCGTGTTCCCGTCCAGCGAGATCTACGGGGGCTTCCGGTCGACATACGACTACGGGCCGCTCGGTGTGCTCCTCAAGCGGAACGTGATGGACGCTTGGTGGCGGTCGATGGTGCAGCTGCGGGACGACATCGTCGGCATCGACGCCGCCATCCTCATGTCGCCCAAGGTGTGGGAGGCGTCGGGCCACCTGGCCACGTTCACCGACCCCCTCGTCGACTGCCGCAAGTGCAAGGAGCGGTGGCGGGAGGACCAGATCGAGGGGGCGTGCCCGAACTGCGGGTCCACGGATCTCACCGAGGCGCGCCCGTTCAACCTCATGTTCAGGACGTTCGTGGGGCCGGTCGAAGACGAGGGCTCGGTCGCCTATCTGCGTCCGGAGACGGCGCAGGGCATCTTCGTCAACTTCATGAACGTGCTGCAGACGAGCCGCAAGAAGCCGCCGTTCGGCATCGCCCAGATGGGCAAGTCATTCCGCAACGAGATCACGCCCGGCAACTTCATCTTCCGCACGCGCGAGTTCGAGCAGATGGAGATGGAGTTTTTCGTCCCGCCTGATGACGGCCCGAAGTGGTTCGAGTACTGGTGCCAGGAGCGCCTGCGCTGGTACGTCGACCTCGGCATCCCCGAGGAATCGCTCCGGATGCGCCAGCACGACGCCGAGGAGCTCAGCCACTACTCGGCGGGTACGGCCGACGTGGAGTTCATGTTCCCGTTCGGCTGGGGCGAGCTCGAGGGCGTCGCCAACCGCACCAACTACGACCTGAGCCAGCACGCCAAGTTCTCGGGCGAGCGCCTCGAGTACTTCGACCAGGCCACGGGCGAGCGTTACGTTCCCCACGTCATCGAGCCGGCCGCGGGCGTGGGCCGTTCGATGATGGCGTTCCTGCTCGCCGCCTACGACGAGGATGTCATCGAGGGCGAGAGCCGCACCGTGCTGCGCCTGCATCCGCGCCTGGCGCCGATCAAGGTCGCCGTCCTTCCCCTTTCCAAGAAGGAGACGCTGACGCCGACTGCCCGCGAGGTGCTGGGCCTCGTGCAGCGCCACTTCATGACGGACTACGACGAGACGCAATCCATCGGTCGCCGGTACCGCCGCCAGGACGAGGCGGGCACGCCCTACTGCGTCACGATCGACTTCGAGACCCTCGAGGACCGGGCCGTGACCGTACGCGACCGCGACACGCTGGCCCAGGACCGCATCTCGATCGACAAGCTCGTCGACTACCTCCGAGAAAGGCTGCCCGTATGAGGTACGTCTACCCCTTCGACCACAAGCACAGGAAGCCGCCGATGAGCATGAAGGACCTGCTCGGCGGCAAGGGCGCCAACCTGGCCGAGATGACATCGGTGCTCGGTCTTCCTGTGCCGCACGGCTTCACGATCACCACCGACGCCTGCCGGGCATACATGGACGGCGGCTGGCCCAAGGGCCTCGACGACGAGGTGGCCAAGCAGCTCAAGAAACTGGAGAAGTCGATGGGGCGGGTCCTCGGCGATCCGGCCGATCCGCTGCTGGTGAGCGTGCGCTCGGGCGCCAAGTTCTCGATGCCCGGGATGATGGACACCGTCCTCAACCTGGGCCTCAACGACGAGTCCGTGCTCGGTGTGGCCAAGCAGACCGACGACGAGCGCTTTGCCTACGACAGCTACCGCCGCTTCATCTCCATGTACGGCCGCATCGTGCAGGGCATCTCCGCCGAGGCGTTCGACGAGCCGTTCGAGAAGGCCAAGGAGAAGGCCAAGGCCAAGGACGACTCACAGATTCCCGCCGACGCTCTGCACGACCTTGTCGAGGAGTACAAGGGAATCGTCAAGAAGGAGACAGGCAAGGACTTCCCGCAGGATCCCCAGGATCAGTTGAAGGGCGCTATCGAGGCGGTGTTCAAGTCCTGGAACGGGGCTCGAGCCCGCGCCTACCGCGTGCGCGAGCGCATCCCCCACGACCTCGGCACGGCCGTCAACGTGCAGTCGATGGTGTTTGGCAACCGCGACGACAACTCGGGCACGGGCGTCGGCTTCACCCGCGACCCCGCCACCGGCGAACAGGGCGAATACGGCGACTTCCTCGTCAACGCCCAGGGCGAGGACGTCGTCGCCGGCATCCGCAACACCTTGCCCCTGTCAGAGATGGCCAAGCGGTTCCCGAAGCTCAACAACGAGCTGCTGGGGATCTTCAAGAAGCTCGAGAAGCACTACCAGGACATGTGTGACACCGAGTTCACCATCGAGCAGGGCAAGCTCTGGATGCTGCAGACCCGCGTCGGCAAGCGCACCGGTGTGGCCGCCCTGAAGATGGCGGTCGACATGACCCGCAAGTCCGACCTCGGCATCTCGCGCGAGGAGGCGCTGCAGCGCATCACGGCCGAGCACCTCGACCAGGTGCTGCACCCCCAGTTCGGCGAGTCCGACTACAAGGTGCTGACCAAGGGGCTCGCGGCGTCGCCCGGGGCGGCCGTCGGCAAGGCCTACTTCACCGCCGATGACGCGGCCGACGCCGCCGACCGGGGCGAGCAGGTGATCCTCGTCCGCACCGAGACCTCGCCCGAGGACGTCCACGGGATGGCCGCGTCCGAAGGCATCCTCACTGCTCGGGGTGGCCTTGTCAGCCACGCCGCCGTCGTCGCTCGTGGGTGGGGCAAGCCCGCCGTTGTCGGCGCCGAGAAAGTCAAGATCAAGGGCAAGGCGTTCTCCGTCGACGGCACCACCGTCAAGGAGGGCGACGAGATCTCGATCAACGGCACCACTGGCGAGGTGGTCAACTGCGCACTCGACCTGAAGACCGGTGAGCGGCCCAAGGAGTTCGACACCGTCCTGGGCTGGGCGGACAAGATCCGCAAGGGCAAGCTGGCGGTGCGGGCCAACGCCGACACGGGCGCCGACGCAAAGCAGGCGCGTGAGTTCGGGGCCGAGGGCATCGGCCTGTGCCGTACCGAGCACATGTTCCTCGGCGATGACCGTCTGCCGGTGGTGCGGCGCATGATCCTCGCCGACACGCCCGAGGAGGAGGAAGCGGCGCTCGAGGAGCTGCGCAAGGTCCAGAAGGCCGACTTCGAGGAGATCCTCGAGGCCATGGACGGCCTCCCCGTCACCGTGCGTCTGCTCGACCCGCCGCTGCACGAGTTCCTGCCGTCCACCGAGGAGCTCGCCATCAAGGAGGCCAGCGAGGGCGGGCTCACCAAGGAGGAGCAGGCCCTCTACGACGCGGCCCGGTCGTGGCACGAGTTCAACCCCATGCTCGGCACTCGCGGCGTTCGCCTCGGCGTCATCAAGCCGGGGCTCTACGCCATGCAGGTGCGGGCCCTCATGGAGGCGGCGGCCGAGCGCACCAAGAAGGGCGGCAAGCCGATCGTCGAGATCATGATCCCGTTGACGGTGACTCGAGAGGAGCTGGGTCTGGCCCGGGGTTGGACCGAGGACGCCATTGCCGAAGCCACCAAGGCGGCCAAGGCCAAGAAGAAGATCAACGTGCTGATCGGCACCATGATCGAGACGCCCCGCGCCGCCATTCGAGCCGACGAGATCGCCGAGGAGGCCGACTTCTTCTCGTTCGGTACCAACGACCTCACCCAGATGACGTTCGGCTTCAGCCGTGACGATGTCGAGGGCCGCATGATGTCGGCCTACATCGAGCAGGGTCTGCTCAAGCGCAACCCCTTCGAGACGATCGATCCCGGCGGTGTGGGCGAGCTCGTCCATGAGGGCGCCGAGCGAGGGCGTAAGACCAAACCGGACATCAAGCTCGGCGTCTGCGGCGAGCACGGCGGTGACCCCGAGTCGATCGCTCTCTTCTACGACGCCGGCCTGGACTACGTGTCCTGCTCGCCGTTCCGAGTGCCGATCGCCCGTCTGTCGGCAGCTCAGGCGGTGTTGGGCGCCGGCGACGGCGGATCGACCAAGTGAGCGAGCGAAGCGAGCGAACCAAGAAGCGGCGCGTGCCTCCTTCGGAGGCGCCGCCGAAGGCGGCCCTCTGAAGCCTCCAGCCCACGGGATGCAGCCGGCCGACATCGGCCGGCTGACGGCCGTCGGCGACCCCAGGTTGTCGCCCGACGGCTCGACGGTCGCGTTCACGGTGACGACGATCGACCTCGACGCCAACGAGTACCGCACGAGCATCTGGATGGCGGTCGTCGACGGCTCCTCGGAGCCCCGTGCCTTCACGAGCGGAGAGCACAAGGACTCGACGCCCCGATGGTCACCCGACGGGCGGTCGCTCGCGTTCGTGCGTCACGAGCAGGACGCCAAGGAGACGAAGGTCTGCGTGATCCCCGCCGCCGGGGGAGAGGCGCGCACGCTGCTGACCTGGAAGGACGAGGTCGGCGACCTGGAGTGGTCGCCCGACGGTGGGCGGGTGGCCTTCCTCGGCCGCGACAGAGTCGAGGAGCGGTACGGCCAGGACAAGGAGAAGGACCAGCCTCCCCGCTGCATCACGCGGCTCGTCTCGCGAATCGACAGCGTCGGCTGGATCGTCGATCGCCCCACGCACCTGTTCGTCGTCGACGTCGACGCAGACGACGTCGAGCCTCGGCGCGTCACGTCCGGCGAGTTCGAGGACGGCGGCCTCTCCTGGTCGCCGGACGGCAGCGAGTTGGCGTTCGCGGCCGGCCGTCACGACACATGGGATCTCGATCACGCCGTCGACCTCTTCATCGTGAACGCCGACGGCCGCTCCGAACCCCGCCGCCTCACCGAGACAGGACCGGCGTACGCCCGGCCGTCGTTCCGTGCCGACGGATCGGCGATCGCGTTCCACATGGGCGACGAACGGTCGGCGCCCAGGCACGCGCAGGTGGGGGTGCTCGACCAGGCGAGCGGCGAGCCGCGGATCCTGACCACGCCGCTCGATCGAAACTGTGCGCCGTACCCGCCGTCCCGCGGCCCGGTCTGGAACGGCGACGACCTCTTGTTCCTCGTCGAGCACGGCGGCAACACGCACCTGTACCGGGTGCCCGCGGACGGCAAGGGCAAGCCCGAACTCGTCGTCGGGGGCGACCGCCAGCTGGGCGCCTTCGACGCAGCGGGCAGCACGCTCGCCTACACGGTCACCACCCCGACTGCGCTGCCAGAGCTCTTCGTGCGTGTCGACGGCGAAGAGCGGCAGGTGACGCACGCCGGCGACGCCTTCCGGAAGAGCGTGTCACTCGTCGATCCCGAGCGCTTCACGGCCACGTCGGCCGACGGTGCGGAGGTCGAGGCATGGTTCATGCCGCCGGTCGAGGCTGCGTCTGGGCAGCGCTATCCGACGCTGCTCAACATCCACGGCGGTCCGTTCACCCAGTACGGAAATCGGCTGTTCGACGAGTTCCAGCTGCAGGCGGCGGCCGGGTACGCGGTGATCTACGCCAACCCTCGCGGGTCGTCGGGCTACAGCGAGGCCTGGGGGCGTGCGATCAGAGGGCGAACGGCGACCGACGAGCCTGGCTCCGGCTGGGGCGGGGTCGACTACGAGGATCTGATGGCCGTCGTCGACGAAGCGGTTCGTCGCTTCGAGGTGATCGACCCCGACCGCCTCGGCGTGCTCGGCGGCTCCTACGGCGGGTACATGACGTCATGGGCCATCGGCCACACCGATCGCTTCAAGGCCGCCGTCTCCGAGCGGTCGTGCAACAACCTGCTGACGATGGAGCACTCGTCGGACTTCGCCGGGATCTTCCACCAGGAGATGGGCGTCACTCACCTGGAGGATCCGGACGAGTACCTCCGCGTGTCGCCGATCACCTATGTGCGAGAGATGCGAACGCCGCTCCTCATCCTCCACTCCGAGAACGATCTGCGCTGCCCGATCGAGCAGGCCGAGGACCTGTTCGTCGCCCTCCGCCTGCTGGGCCGCACGCCCGAGTTCCTGCGCTTCCCTGGCGAGTCCCACGAGCTCTCACGCTCGGGCGCGCCCAAGCACCGGGTGCAGCGCATCGAGGCCATCCTCGACTTCTTCGACCGCAAGCTCTAGTTCCGAGGAAATAGCTGTCGAGTTTCGACAGCTATTTCCTCGAGACTCCTGGCGCTAGTTCAACGAGCGGTCGAAGGCGAAGTCGCGGGCGCCTCGGCAGGCGGGGCAATCGAGCACGGGGGAGTCGCCCACGAGCTCGACGTAGGGCTCGATGGGGACGAACGTCCGGCAGCCCGGGCATCGAATGAGCGGTTCGCCGTTGTAGACCATCTTGTCCTGAAGGTTCGACCTCGGACCGCTTTGCCCCTGCTTCGATTTGGCAACGGATTGTCAGAGGCCCGCGGTACGGTCGAGCCCATGGGGGGCGGTGACTAGCCATGGGCATCCTCGCTGAGGACATCGCGCGCGTCCGCGAGGCCACCGACTTCGTCCAGGTGGCCGGGGAGCACCTCGCCCTGAAGAAGGTCGGCCAGCGCTACATCGGCCTCTGTCCCTTCCACGCCGAGAAGACCCCGTCCTTCTCCGTCAACGCCGCTGAGGGGCTCTGGTATTGCTTCGGTTGCCAAGCCAAGGGCGACGTCATCACGTTCGTGCGCGAGATCGACCACCTGGAGTTCGCGGAGGCCGTCGAGTACCTGGCGGCGAAGGCCGGCATTCAGGTCCGCTACGACCAGGCGGCGGTCTCGAAGGACCACCAGCGGCGCGACCGGCTGGTCGAGGTCATGAAGAAGGCCGTCGACTGGTACCACGAGCGCCTGCTGTCGGGTGCCGACGCGGCGGGGGCCCGTTCGTACCTCCGGTCCCGCGGGTATGACGGCGACGTCGTCCGCCAGTTCCAATTGGGGTGGGCGCCCGACGACTGGGATGCCCTGGCCCGGGCCCTGAAGGTGCCCGACGACGTCCTCCGGGATTCCGGCCTCGGGTTCGTCAACCGCCGGCAGCGTCAGCAGGACGCCTTCCGGGGCCGGGTGATGTTCCCGATCTTCGACACCCGGGGCGACCCGGTGGCGTTCAGCGGGCGGGCCCTGCCCGGCGCCGACGGACCCAAGTACAAGAACTCGGCCGAGTCACCGCTGTACTCGAAGAGCAAGGTCCTGTACGGCCTCAACTGGGCCAAGACCGACGTGGTCCAGGCCGGCGAGGTCATCGTGTGCGAGGGGTCCACCGACGTCATCGGGTTCTTCCTGGCCGGTCTGCCCCGCGCTGTGGCCGGGTGGGGCACCGCCCTCACCGAGGACCAGGTCCGTACCCTCAAGAACTTCGCCCGCCGCCTGGTCCTCGCCTACGACGCCGACGCTGCCGGCCAGGCGGCCGCCGAGCGCCTGTACGAGTGGGAGAAGCGCTACGAGGTCGACATCGCCGTGGCCGACCTCCCACCAGGGTCGGACCCCGCCGACCTCGCCCGCAGCGAGCCCGAGCGTCTGCGCGCCGCCGTCGAGCAGGCTCGCCCGTTCCTCGCCTTCCGCATCGACCGGGCGCTGAGCGGCGCCTCGTTGACCACGCCCGAGGGCCGGGCGCGCGCCGCCGAAGCGGCGCTGGCGATGATCCGCGAGCATCCCGACGAGTTCGTGCGCGACCAGTACGTGATGGAGGTCTCGACGCGCACGCGTATCGAAGCCGACCGCCTGCGGGACGCGCTGAAGAAAGGGCGGCTCACCAGCGCGCCCGAGCGTCAGTCGACACCGACACGCGCCAGCCGTGTCGTGCTCTCGCGCAGCGCAGAGGAGGAGGCGCTGCTGCTCGCCGTGCACGACCGCGAGGCGATGGAAGCGCGTCTGCACGAAGTGCTGTTCGCCGACGAGTTGACGGCCGCCGCCTATCGGGCCCTCATGTCCACCGACTCGTTGCACGATGCTCTCGACGTCGCCGATCCAGCGGCCGCCGACCTCTTGCAACGGCTCGCCGTCGAAGAACCCAATCAGGACGTCGACAACGTTGTCGGCCGCCTGGCCCGGGAAGCGGGCATCCGCGCCTTGCGCGAGCTCGAGGTCGCGGCACGGGACGCCGACGACCCCGCAGCTTTTGCGCCCGCAATGGGTTGGCTGAAGTTGACGGTCGAAGAGTTGCGCGATCCCAGTTCGACCGTCGATGCCAGCGACAGGTTGGTACGCTGGCTCGTCGACCGGCTCGAGGTGGAGGCATGAGCGAAAGCTCGACGCTTTCAGCACCGGCCGGGATTCCGGCCGAGGCAATGACACTGTTGGTGGCGAAAGGCCGCCACAAGGGCTCCCTGACCCCCGAGGACGTCATCGCCGTTCTCGAGCAGGTGGAGTTGACGCCGGAGCTCATCGACGAGGTTCGCACGCACCTCAAGAACGCCGGCGTTCCCTTCGACGAGAGCGGTGACAACATCACCGATGAGGACCTCACCGACGAACAACTCATCGCTCCGCCTCCCAAGCCGCCCGTGCAGCCGGTCGCGACGACGAGCGCGCCACCAGACACACCTGCGAAGGAGGCGCCCGCGGCGCGCGAGGAACGCACGGCTGTCGGCACCGCAGACCCAGTGCGGATGTACCTCAAGGAGATCGGCAAGGTGCCGCTGCTCACCGGTCCGCAAGAGGTCGAGCTGGCACAGCGCATCGAGGTTGGTCTCCATGCCGCGGCCAAGGTGGCCGAGCTCGAGGACCGGTACGGCGACGCGTCGCTGATCCCGGAGGACCGACTGACGCCGCTCGAGGCGGTCGTCGCCGATGGGCTGCATGCCAAGCGCGATCTCATCGAGGCCAACCTCCGGCTGGTCGTCTCGATCGCCAAGCGGTACCTGGGGCGAGGGATGCTCTTCCTCGACCTCATCCAGGAGGGCAACCTCGGCCTCATTCGGGCCGTCGAGAAGTTCGACTACACGAAGGGCTTCAAGTTCTCCACCTACGCGACATGGTGGATCCGTCAGGCCATCACGAGGGCCATCGCCGACCAAGCCCGCACCATCCGCATTCCGGTGCACATGGTCGAGACCATCAACAAGGTCCTGCGCGTGCAGCGGCAGATGCTGCAGGAGCTGGGGCGAGAGCCCACCGTCGAGGAGCTGGCCACCAAGGTGGGTCTCACGTCGGCCCGCGTCCGTGAGATCCAGCGGCTGGCCTTGGAGCCGGTGTCGCTGGAGACGCCCGTCGGTGAGGAGGACGAGAGCCACCTCGGCGACTTCATCGAGGACCAACAGGCCATCGCCCCCGCCGACGCCGCGGCTCGGGCCCTACTGAACGAGGCGGTCGGCGAGGCCCTCGAGGAGCTCACCGACCGCGAGCGCAAGATCGTGCGCCTCCGGTTCGGGCTGGAGGACGGTCAGGCGCGGACGCTCGAAGAGGTCGGGAAGGAGTTCGGGGTCACCCGGGAGCGCATCCGCCAGATCGAGTCCAAGACCCTGGCCAAGCTCCGCCACCCCATCCGCAGCCTCCGACTGCGGGACTACTTGGACGAAGAGTAGAGCTCGGTCTTACGGGCGGGGGTCGTAGGGCTGGACCGTGCCGTGGCCGTTGCCGGTGCCGGTACGGCTCTCGACGGCGTCCTTGGCCCGCTCCACGCCGAGGTCGACGGCGGCCTTGGCCTTCTGCTCCGCCGTCTGGAATGCATCTGACCGCTTCACCTTGCGCCCCACCCGGTTGATCTGCTCGTAGCGCTCCCGCCCGGCCATGGCCCCCAGGTAGTACCCGAGCCCGAACCCCGCGCCAAAGGCAATTCTCATCCGCATGGCTTGTCTGTACCCGCCGCGTTGAGTGTCACACCCTGCCCGTCGAGCCGATCGGTGATGCCTTGCTAACTTCGGACGCCATTCCGGGGTAGCTCAATTGGCAGAGCGGATGGCTGTTAACCATTAGGTTGCGAGTTCGAGTCTCGCCCCCGGAGCGTTTCTCCCATCGCTCTTCGTGGCCAGCGTTGCCGCGGTGGCCGCGCGGGACAGGCTGTGGAAAACCTTCGCTAACCTGGTGCGCTCTATGGCCACGAGACAAGCGGCGGGAAGCGGCGCGTTCTCATTTCTGCGCAAGCGCGCGCTCGCGCGTCCGCACTTCGGCCGCGGGCCGAAGGTCGTGGCCATCGTTGTCCTGTGCATCGCTGCCCTTCTCGGCGCGGCCAGCGCCTGGGCCATCCAGTACGACAACCGCACGATCAGCGTCCTGCCCTCCGACACCGTGATCGGCGGCGTGCACGTGGGAGGGTTGCGGTTCCAGGCCGCCGTCGACAAGGTGCGGGCCCAGATCGAGACGCCGCTCCACCAGCCCATCCACGTCGAGGCCGACGGGTTCTCCGCCGACACGACGGCATGGGATATGGGCCTGCAGATGGACGTCGCGGCTGCCGTCCGAAAGGCGATGGCGCCCAACCACGACGGCAACGTCTACCAGCGGACCTGGCGGCGTTTCCGGGGCGAGGACCACCGCAACATCGCCCTGAAGCCCGACTGGACGACAGGCTCGTCCGCCGCCCTGCTGGAGCAGGCCAAGAAGGCGGTGGCCATCGCGCCGAAGAACGCCCGCCTCGACACCTCCACCGGCTTCGTGCACATCACGCCCGACGCCGACGGCCGA
>Ga0209577_10003850_pt1 | contig 14156 bp, 12 predicted proteins | sample GraSoiAngelo_109_FD_185874 | JGI IMG/M metagenome (GOLD analysis project Ga0209577, IMG submission 185874) | Grasslands soil microbial communities from the Angelo Coastal Reserve, California, USA - 14_0903_12_20cm (SPAdes) (version 2) | ecosystem: Environmental > Terrestrial > Soil > Grasslands...
CGCCCGCATGCGGATTGAGGCCCGCCACGGCAAGGCGCGGCCGCGCAATGCCGAATCGCTCGCGCAGGTCGCGCGCGGTGATCCGCCCGGTCTCGACGATGAGGTCGATGCTGAGCCTGGCGGGGACCTCCCGGAGCGGCAAGTGGATTGTCACCGGCACCACGGCGAGTTCCGGCGACCACAGCATCATCACCGGCAGCGCCGCGATTCCCGTCTGTGCCTCGGCCAGTTTGGCGAGGTATTCGGTATGGCCGGGTTCGGCAAAGCCAGATTGATAGAGGATGTTCTTCGCGATCGGATTGGTAACGATGGCGGCAGCTCTCCCGCCACCGACGTCGGCAACCGCGTGTCGGATTGCCGCGATCGCCGCCGGTGCGCTTGATCGATCCGGGCGACCCGGCTCTGCGGTCACCGAAACGCCGATATCCACCACCGGCAGCGCACCCGCGAACGTTGCGGCTGCTGCCAGCGGCTCGATCACGGCGATCGCGACCTCCGGGATGCGGCTGGCGCGGCGCGCGATGAACTCCGGGTCGGCGAGCAGATAGAACGGAGGCAGGTCAAGTTCGGCACGCCGGCGCCATGCGGCGAATGTGATGTCAGGGCCGATCCCAGCCGGCTCGCCCAGCGTGAGCGCTAAGGCCGCTGGCATGCCCGCGCCTCATTTGTATTCGATCATCGCGCCGCGACGCAGCTCTTGCAACCACTGCTTCGAGCGCTGCTCGTAGCGTTCGGTCATGATCGCCTCGCGGGCCTGCCGCTTGCCCGGAGTGTTGTCGGCGGACGAGACTTTTTTGGCGCAAATCGCGAACATCTCGATGCCGAACTTGGTGACTTCCGGAGGCGTCAGTCGGCCGATCTCGACGCCTTCGAGCACCTTGCGTAACTCAGGCGGAATGTCGGCCGAGCTGCGAATGACTTGCTCGCGTACGGCAATGTCTTTGAGCGCTCGGGCGAAAGCAATTCCCTCCTCGCAACTGTGGAAGCGACCGCGCAAGGCCTCCGCTTCGCGCTTGCGCCCCTCGACGAAAGCCTCGGCCGATCCGGTCGCGACTAAGAAAAGGATCGGTCGCAGGGTATAATCGTAACCGACCGAATCGTCGGACTTCGAGTCCATCGCGGTGATCAGGTCCTTTTCGCCGATTTGCAGGCTGGCTTGGTAGCGTCCACGCACGAGCTGCGGCCAAGCGATATCGGCTTTGATGCGCGCTTTCAGCGTGGCCGCGTTTACTCCCGACCTCGCCAGTTGCTGGGTCAACAGCTCGGGGGTCAGCCGCATGCGGCTCGCCATCGTTGCATAGGCGCTGTCGACCTCGGAATTGGGCACTTCCAATCCCCATTTTTTCGCCTCCCGCACCTTGAGCTTCTCGGTGATCAATTCGTCGATCACCTCCTGGCGCGTGGGAGTCTTGTGGGTCGACAGTTGCGTGAGCTTGCTGCGCTGTTCGATGTCGAGCGCGGTAATGGGTTCGCCGTTGACGATGACCACGACTTGCTGCGCAGAGGCGGCTGTGGACCACGCCACGGCAGCCAGAAGAAGAAGTGTCGCGCTCACCGTCAGTTTCCGCCAGGTGGGGAAGCTGTGCAACATCATCGCTCGGTTCCCGTTGTGTCGCTGCGCTCGTTGCTAATCTTCATGATCGAACCACCTTCTGTCTGGGGACGAGGCTGCGGTTAATGGGCGCCGGGCAATCCCGGCAACCCGGTATTGAGCGCCGAGGCGCCGACGCCGCCCCCGCCGGTATTGCCGCCGAGGGTGCGCAGGCTGACCTGCATCATGAAGGTGTGATTGACCGACACGCTGCCGCTGTAAGCATAGTCCGTGATGTAGTTGAGCGCCAGGATCAGGCAATCGTCGATGTAACCCACTCCCATTTGGGTCTGACTGACCTGATTGGCGCGTAGGTCGTACCGCGCAGCGCCGAGCAAAACCCAGTTCGGGGTGAGCTTCAACCGTGCATTGCCGAGAATGCCCTCGCGACGATTGGGAAATCCAATGTCGGGCTGCGGGGCATAATTCCCGTACATCACGGTGGTCGTCCAGCGTCCGAAGTTGGCCGTTGTCTCGAGCTCGGTACGCTCGAGCGTGAAATCGTTCTCGGCAAAGCGGAAGCGAGATGTGAAGGCCAAGGCGGCGTTCGGCTGATACGTTGCGCGCGCCACGTAATCGGACACCCGCGTGTCGAGGCCGCTGTTGAGGCCGGTGTTGGTCAGGCCGCCCAGCACAAAGGAATTCTGTCCGTACAACTGATAGGATTGACCGAACAACACATTGACGTTGCCGGCGCGGTTGAACTGAGCGGTATATTCGACGCCCACATTCGCCCGTCCGCCGCCTTCCACCCGGTCCCAGCCAGAGAATTTGTTGACCTTGAACAGGTTTGAATCGTCGAAGATCAGGCTTTGTGCGTCCTCATTGGGGAACGCGCCAACGTGGGTCTCGTTGGGACGCAGGATGAGCTGCGCGATCGGCGTGACCGTTTGCGTTCCCCAGGGCTGAACGTTGAGCAGCGGGTAACGATATTCCAGGCCCGCGGTCGGCATCACCCGTCCCACATCGGTTTGTCCGAGATTGATGTAGTTGCCGACGCCGGGCTGCGAGACGATGTTCATATCGGCAAAGTCGCCGCGCACGCTGAAGAACGGGGTGAACATCTGACCCCAGGGATCGATGAGCGTGCGTTTCCAACTCGCCTCGCTCGATGCCCGCGTGTAGTAGCCGGGCACGCCGCGCAGCAGACAATTGGTCGAATTCTTGACTGCCGGGTCGGCGGTCATCGGCCCGCAGAAATTGTTGAAAATCGCCGCGGTGTTGATCGGATCGAAATTGGCGGTATCCCGGGAGATGCTCGTGAGATTGCTGCGCAAACCGAGCTCGCCGCCGAAAAACGGATCCTTGAAGACGTTCTGCTGATCGATCACGGGCAGGACGATCGGAATTTGTTTCTGATCGTCGGCGAGTGAAAAGCCGTAGAAGTAGAGGGTGCGGGCATCAAAATAACTGCGATCGCCGCGACCGGATAGGTAGAGTTGCGACAACGCGGCATGCGGCGTGTATCTCAACAAATTGGCTGCCTGCACGGCCTTGTAGAGCCCATAGTCCTGAAGGTAGGTCTTGTCGGAAACCAGCGTGCCGTCCCAGCCCCATACCCATTTGTCCGACAGATTGAACTGTCCCGTTGTTTCCAAGCTTCCGCGCCAATCGCGATAGCCGGGGGTCGCGTTGCCGAGGCCGTCGAGAAAGATGTTCTTGTCGAGCTGAAAGACGCCGGTAGCGCGAATCGCATAGGCGCCGTCGAGAAGACGGTGACGGAACTCACCTTGCAGCAGGGGTCCCTGCTTGGTGGTGATCATGGGCGTGAAGGTGAAGTCGTAATTCGGCGCCAGCGCCCAATAGTAAGGAACCGATGCTGCAAGCCCATAAACGGTGCCGGTGCTGAAGGTCGGAACCAGCACGCCGGTCTTGCGCTTTACCGTCGGATCGGGGGCCGAGAAATACGGAAAATAAGCCAGCGGAACGCCGAAGAATTCGAGCCGCGCATCCTCGAAATACAGCATCTTCTCGCCCTGATCGTGGATGATCCGCATTCCCTTGACCTGCCATTTGGGCGGCTTGGTAGGATCATCCGCACAGGCTTCGCAGGCGGTGTAGACGCCGTTGTGAAACACGGTGAAATTGCCCCCCGTGCGCTCGGCCCGGGAAGCGGCGAAGCGGGTCTGCTCGGGCGCATCGATTCGCAGCGAGTCGACGAAGCCGTCGCGGTAGTCATCGCTGAGATCCATGATCGCGCCGCGCGTTACCATGCCGGCCTGGTTGAGCACGACATTGCCTTCGGCGTGCAGGCGCTTCGTCTTTTGATCGTAGATGACGCGATCGGCCTCGAGGGTCGAATCGCCATAGTAGATCTGCACGTTTCCGACTGCGGAAACGCGCTCGTTCGTATAGTCGTAATTGATCTCCTCGGCGCGCACGAGCATCTGCTGTTGCCCGCCCGCGCGCTGGGTTCTCACCGGCGGCTTCGGTCGCGGCGGGAACGCGAGCATTTCCTGGCTCAGCACGTCGCCGGCCGTGCCGAGTGTCAAAACGCCAGCACCGGCAAGAACGACGGCTGCGCAGGCAAGTCGGCGCCAGAATGAAAGATGGGGGGTTGGCAGAGCCATTACCCATCCTCCTGGTAGAGCAAGGCGATCACCCCCGTCACTCCGCCGATGGCGGGCGGCAATGCGGCCGCGAGCAACGGCGCCATCAATCCGGCCTTGCTCAAATCGCCGGTGATCTTTGCCAGAACGTAGAGCGCAAATCCGGCTCCGATGCCTCCGAGCACGATCTTCTGCACGCCGCCCATGCGGAAAAAGCGCAAACTGACCGCAGCGGCGAGCAGCACCATGGCAATCAGATAGAACGGCTGCGCCAGAAGTTGATAATATTGAAAGCGGTACCCGGCAGCACCGACACCGGCGTTCTCGGCGAGATCGATATACGATGAGAGCTGCCAGAACGGCACGGTTTCTGGCGTTGCGAAGCTTTCGCCGACCTGCACCGGAGTGAGGGTTGTCCGTAAGCGAAAACTCTCACGTTCGACGGGCGCTGCACCGCTGGCATAGAACCGCGCCTCCTCCAAGCGCCAATATCCCGGTTCCAGGGTCGCGCTCTTGGCTTCGATCCGGTCTTGGAAGTGGCCCGCCGCATCGAAACGAAACACGCTTACGCCGCCCAGCTGAATTCCTTGCTGGCGGCTCGACTTCGCGTTGATGACCGCTTGCCCTTCGTCATTGCGCTGGCGCAGCCAAAATCCGCCGCTGCTCGTGTGAAAGCTGCTCTCACTGCCGAACAGCTCGGCCTCGAGCCGCGACGATTGTTCGCGCAGACTGGCAGAGATTGGATTGTAAATGGTGGTCGTGAGAATCCCGATCACCGCGGCGATGCCCACGGCCGGTGCGATGAACTGCCATGCCGAAATTCCGGCGGCGCGCGCGACCACGAGTTCCAGACGACGCGACAGGTTCAAATAGCAAAACATCGCGCCGACCAGCACGGCAAACGGCATCACGCGTTCAGTGATGAACGGCACGCGAAAGAACGTGATTTTGGCGACGAAGAAGGTGGAAATATCCTTGATATCTCCGCTGCGGCGCAGCATTTCGAGAAAGTCGACCATCGCGGTGAGCACCAGCGTGCCCGCGAATACGGCCAGCACGGCTCGCAGGAAACGCGCTCCGAAATATCGCGATACGGTCCGCGCGATCATGACGTCTGGCCCATGAGCACATTGGTGCGCTGAGCGATGCGCTCGGCGATCGCTGCTATTGCATTTGCGACAAAGGCCGGCGGCTCGATGACCACGCCGCGCGAAATCGCGAAATATCCAAACCGATCAGGCCGAGATAGGGGAGCAGCAGCGCGATCGGCGTATGAACGCCCGCGATCATTCCGGCAAATCCCAAGCCGCGCAACGCTGCGACCGCGCTGATCGCACCCATCAGCGACATGGCGCGGCCTTGTCGGGTCGTGCGGGGCGCACCGAGATACGCGTAGGTCATCACGATGAAGGCCAGGGGATAGAGCGGGGCCGTGATGCGGTCGTGGAATTCGGCGCGGACCTGATTTGGCTGATCGGTAAACAGATTGTCGGTGCCGGCCGGGTTATAAAGCTCCCAGAGATAGCGTTCCCGCACCGAATATTTGACGTTCTGCGTGCCGCTTGAGAGCCACGACAGGTCGAAGCCGTAGCTGTTGAACAGAACCAATGCCGGATCGCGCTGCCCGGTTTCGTGGCGGTGAATGCTGCCGTTCTCCAGGACCAGGATTACGCTGCGTTGGTTCTTCACGATATCGCCCTGCTCGGCGAGAATGCTTGCCCGCTCCTTCGGATTGCGCTGATCGTCGATGAAAATGCCGAGCAACTGCCCGTTCGGGCGTCGTTCGCGAATGTGCAGCGTGAGCTTGTCTTCGAGTTTGCTAAAGCGCCCCGGCTGCACGATATTGCTGACGAGATCGGCGCGAACCTCGGTCGCCCAGCGTCGCAGCTCGCGCAAACCCCATGGCGAGACGTAGATGCTGATCACGGCAACCAGCAGGGAAACCACGAGTCCCACCGCCAGGAACGGCCGGAAAAGAATCCAGGGCGGCATGCCCGCGGAATTCATGACGATCAGTTCGGAATCGTTGCCGAGCTTGTTGAGCACGTAAGCAACCGCGATCATGACCGCGATCGGTGCGATGATCTGGACGAGCAGCGGAATGATGAGGCTGGTGATGCCGATGAAAACGAAAATGCTTTGGCCCTGATTCGTCATCAGGTCGATGTCGCGCAAAGCCTGTGTGATCCACATCAGCGCGGTTACGCTGACGCAAATGACCAGGAACGCACCCAACGTGGTGCGGAAAATGTACCGGCCGATGGACCCCATCCGACTTACGCGTCCCCGCTCGCGCCAAAGTTGGTGCGCCGGGGCCCCCTATGCCCGCGACCGCGCCCCAATCGTAGATCGATCCCCTTTGTAACCCCCTTTGATCCGGCAACAAAATGGCTTGCCGAAGGCAAACCCATTGACCATGCACAACAAATCGTTAATCCGGCAGCGTTGCCGGATCGCCACAGACGACCCAAGCACCGCCCCCCGACGTATCGCAACGGGAGGGTTGGCACGGGTGCGAAAGCCAAGTCATATTTGTCGGCCCCGCCGGTGACCTCGCCTCCAGCGCCTTCCCAGGCCAAATCACGAGCAGCAAGCCCAATGCCAGGCCCTCTCAACCTCCAATTCGCGCCCTTTACCGCTTCCCCAGAGGGTGTTCTCGTCCTGTTCTGCGAAGAGGGGGTCAAATTAGGCTCGGACGCTCGCAAGCTCATCCAGGCGACTGGCGATCTCGTCGTGCGGGCCGCGGCAGCGGACCGATTTAAGGGCAAGAGCGGATCGGCACTCGATATTGTCGCGCCGGCGGGTCTGTCCGTGTCGCGCCTCATCGTGATCGGGGTTGGCAAGGGGCGCGATCTCAAACCGCAGGATTTCGTCAAGCTCGGCGGTATTGCGATGGGCAAAGTTCCGGCGGCCATGACTGCCGCGACAATCGTTGTCGATTTGCCGGGAAGTCCGGTGAAGCCGGAGCGAATCGCCGATCTGGCACTGGGCGTCACGCTGCGCGCCTATGCCTTCGAGCGGTACAAGACCAAGCGCAAGGAGGGGGAGGAGAAGGCCGAGCAGGTCAAAGTGACGATTGCGGCCCGCACGGTGGTGCCCGTGCAGAAGGCGTTCGCTTCCCGCCGCGCGATCGCCGATGGCGTGCAGATCGCACGCGATCTCATCAATGAGCCCGCCAACGTTCTTTTTCCCGAGGAATTCGCGCGGCGCGTGGGCAATCTGAAAGGGCTCGGCGTTGCCGTCGAGGTGCTCGACGCCAAGGATATGAGAAAGCTGGGCATGAATGCGCTGCTCGGCGTCGGACAAGGGTCGCAACACGAGAGCCGCACCGTCGTCATGCGCTGGAATGGGACGAAGCGCGACGCTCAACCCGTTACTTTTCTCGGCAAGGGGGTGTGTTTCGACACCGGCGGCATTTCCATCAAGCCGGCCGGCAATATGGAGGACATGAAAGGCGACATGGCCGGAGCGGCCTGTGTCGTCGGCTTAATGCATGCGCTTGCCGCGCGCAAGGCAAAGGTCAATGCCGTGGGCGTCATTGGGCTGGTGGAGAACATGCCCGACGGAAAGGCGCAGCGCCCTGGCGACGTCGTGACCACGATGTCCGGACAGACCGTCGAAATCATAAACACCGATGCCGAGGGCCGCCTGGTACTCGCGGATCTGCTGCATTACGTGGACCGGCGCTTCAAGCCGAAATTCATGATCGATCTGGCCACCCTGACCGGGGCGATCATCGTCGCGCTGGGACAGGAATATGCGGGCTTGTTTGCCAACGATGACAGGCTCGCGGATCGGCTCAGGAAAGCGGGCAACGAGGTCGGCGAACGGGTATGGCGAATGCCGCTCGGGGCGGAGTACGACAAGATGATCGAATCGAAAATCGCCGACATGAAGAATACCGGCGGACGTCACGGCGGCGCGATCACGGCGGCGCAACTGTTGCAGCGCTTCGTCGACAAAACGCCATGGGCGCACCTCGATATCGCCGGCACTGCGATGGGTTCGCCCCAAACCGACATCAACAAAGGTTGGGCCTCGGGCTACGGAGTGCGACTATTGGACCGGTTGGTCGCGGACTATTACGAGAGATGACCCGCTTGTAGCCGGACCGCGGGAAGCAAAATGCGGGACAGTTCTCCCGCATGTTGCTTGCCTTTCGCGGGGGTCAGGTGGGCTACGATCATGGCGCCGATAACGTGACCGAGATCCTGTTCTATCACTTGTTGCATCAGCCGCTTGAGCGGGTGCTTCCGACCTTGATCGAGAAGTCTCTCGAGCGCGGCTGGCGCGTGACCGTGCAGGCGGGTTCGCCGGAGCGGGTCGAGGCGCTCGATGCGCATCTCTGGACATTCCGCGATGACAGCTTCCTGCCCCATGGCGACTGGCGCGACCCCAACGCGCACGAGCATTCGGTGCTGCTGACCGCAGACGATGGCAACCTCAATGGCGCGACGGTACGCTTTCTCGTCGATGGCGCACCGATGCCGACGGATGCCGCCGCGTACGAGCGTCTCGTGCTCATCTTCGATGGAGAAGACGTCGATGCCGTCGCAGCAGCGCGCGAACGCTGGAAAGACGCCAAAGCCAAGGGCTTCGGCGTGACCTATTGGCGGATGGACGGGGAGGGACGCTGGAAGAAATCGGAAGACGGAGCACAGACGGCGGAGGACGGATAAGGGAAATTGCCGATTGAGTCATCTGTCTCCGTCTTCCGTCCTCCGCTTAGCAAGAAGCCCCGGGTTTTGCCCGGGGCCTCTGCTGAACGGGGTGTTGTTAGGCGATTACTGTAGGAAGCTCCACCCGTGGGTCTTGATCGTCAGTCGAGCGCGCACCATGTCGGCTTTCGCCTTCTGGCTGAAGGTGTTCACCCCGGGCGGTGCTGTGGCCAAGTCGACGAACGCCGTCTTCGTGCTGAGATCGACGTGTTGATACTCGGCGCCGAGGATGGCATCGACCAGCACGCCCTTGTAGACCATGTAGTCGAACCCGCCGCCGGCGAACCAGCCGTCGTTCCAGGTGTGGCCGGAGAAGTTGCCGATGCCGCCGCCACCGCCCGCGCACAGAACCGAGCCGGGGCCGGAGAACGTCACCAACCCGGTGGACGCGCACGCATACTGGCCGGTGATCGAGCCCGCCGCATAGCCGCCCGTCCCAAAGAACATCCAGCGATCCCAGGCGATACCGACACGCGGACCGACGGTGAAGATGTTGGTGACCTTGTTGAACGCCAGACAGCCGGCCACGCCGCACCCGGTAAAGGGCGGATTCGGCAGCAACGCGGTGCTCTTGTTCTCTCTGAAGGCTCCGCTGTAGCCGGCCTCGGCTCCGAGAACGAGCCAGCCCCACTGCACCTGCGCGCCGGCATGAATGTCGTAAACCGTGTCATTGGCCGTCGACGTGGAGCTCACCGGCACGACGAGGCCAGCGAGCGGATACTCGCGGGTGACCTCGGTCCGGCCCCAGCCGATGCTGGCGCCAAGATACACGCCGGTCCAATCGTAGTAGCTCAATGCGGGAGCCGGGGCCTTCACGGCCATGTCGGCTGCCATTGCAGGGCCTGCGACCATCGCCGCAAGTGCCACGCTTCCGAGTACGAACCTTTTCATTTGAACCCCCCGTCCCAAAATTTGAGTAGTGCATTCTTAACAGGTCCCGGTCGCTTTGGCTGTGACTTTTGCGCAACTGTGAAAGGGATTCGCTACTTCGCCACGGCACAAAGGCCCTGTGCGACCGCACATATCGTGTGTTCTTGGGCTGTTGCGGACGGTGCGAAAGTGTTGGAATATCGCTGCCACGCATGGGTGCGGCACCCCACGGGTCGTGCCAAGGAATCGCGCCATGTCGCTGCTCATCATCTATATCGGGCTGATCATCGCCGGAGACCTGGTTGCCTATTTCGTTGGCCTTCTGGTGGAGCGAACTGTGCCGGCGGCAAGCTTGCCATCCTTTCTGGCCATGTACTTTGTAGTCCTCTGGGTGGCCTGGGTGATTGCGGTGCGAATCACGGCGCGGCGCGCGCAGCCGCAGCGGGCTCGTGGCCTTGTCCGCGGCTTCCGGTAGCGCAGGCAAACAGCCCACAAAATCTTCTAAGCCTGTGGGGTTGCAGAGTTATTTTGGGCGGGCACGGATCGAGACCGCGGTCCAAAGAGGCTCGGTGATGCAACGATTCGTTCGAATTGGTACAGCTTTGATCGCAGTCGCGGTGCTTGCAGGGGGGCTCGGCGCCTGCTCCTCCGATCTCGGCCTTAACAACGTCACGCTGGTTCCCAAGCCCGAAACCTTGCTGCGCAAGCCGGACTGGGCGACCTTCTCCGGAGGCAAGAACGAGTTCGGGCTGCGCCCGGTGACGGCGGCCGATCTCATTGATTCGCAGGGGCAATGCAGCGGCGGTCCCGAACAGCAGGCCAGCGGGGCCGAGGGCGCAAGCGCGCCCACCCCGCCACTCGGCGGCGTTGCCCTCCAGATGACCGAATGTGAGGTCGTGCGGCGAGCGGGCCCGATCGAGAAGGTCGACTTTGAGCAAGGCGGCGAGCGCGTGGTCGTGCTCACCTATCTGCGCGGCCCCGCTCCGGGCGTGTACCGTTTCCGCGGCGGACGGCTTGCTTCCATCGAGCGCGCGCCTGCTCCGCCTTCGCAGCCTGCGAAGTCGCAGAAGCCGACTGGCAAAAAGCCAGCGGGTACATGAGCGGACTCACGATGGCAGGTATCGGGCGGGTTGGCATTCGGATCTGCTGACGTCCGGCGCTCCTCATTAATCAGTGGTATGAGGCGTCCCTCACTGACGGAGATTTGGCATGTGCGTTCCCGGATGTCAGGAAACCATACGCGCTACCCTCTCGCGCCGCGGCTTCTTCAAAGGAGCTGGCACCTTGGCCGCGGCTGGGATTACGCCACACCTGGCTGATGCTGCCCCGGCGCGGACGTTCAGCGCTGCGGTTGACCTCACCCACACCATGTCGCCCGAGTTTCCGACATTCTTCGGCGTGCCGGGCATCGAGATGGAGAAAAAATTCGATTTCAAGAAGGACGGATTCAATCTCTACTGGTGGCGGATCATCGAGCATGCCGGCACACACCTCGACGCTCCCATCCACTTCTCCGAGAATGGGTCAAGTGTCGAAAAAATTCCGGCGGACACGCTGGTCGTTCCATTGGCTGTGATCGATGTGACGGCCAAGGCCGCGCAAAATCCCGACTACCTCGTCGCGCGCGACGATCTCACCGCTTGGGAAAGGACCTATGGCCGGTTGCCGGATAATTGCTGTGTTGCGATGCACTCGGGGTGGGGACAGCACGTGGGCAACGCTGCTAAGTTCACTGGCAAGGACGGTGCGGGGGTGCTGCATTTTCCGGGATTTAGCGGCGAGGCAGCCGAATGGCTCATGCGGGAGCGCAAAGCGACCGGCTTGGCAGCCGACACGCTCTCGCTCGATCATGGGCCGTCGAAGGCTTTCAAGGTTCACTACGGTTGGCTGCCTTCGGGCCGTTGGGGATTGGAGAACGTCGCCAATCTCGACAAAGTACCTCCTTCCGGCGCCACGCTGGTAGTCGGTCTGGCGAAGGTGAAGAACGCAACCGGCGGGCCGGTTCGCCTCCTGGCACTGGTCTGACGCCAGAGCCGGTAGGGCGTGTCGGTTGGTCAAGGACGAGGTTCGCGACGGTTGACATTTTGCTGAAGGAAAGAGCCGGCTTTTTGGCCAAGCACGGCCTCATACGGGCGAGGACGCGACGCTGCACTCATGGCCATGCGCCTTGCCGCATTGCATCACCGCAGCTATAAGCCGCGGCGATCTGGCACTTTCCCACTGAAAATACAATCGAATGGCGATCGAACGGACTTTTTCGATCATCAAGCCCGATGCCACTGCCCGTAATCTGACGGGTGACATCAATGCCATCATCGAGCGGGCTGGGTTGCGGATCGTTGCTCAAAAGCGCATGCGCATCACTCGCGAGCAGGCCGAAACGTTCTATGCGGTGCACCGCGAACGGTCGTTCTTCCGCGAGCTCGTAGAATTCATGAGCTCCGGACCGGTGGTGGTGCAGGTGCTGGAAGGCGAAGGCGCGATTGCGAAATATCGCGAAATCATGGGCGCCACCGATCCGGCCAAAGCTGTGCCGGGGACCATCCGCGACATGCATGCGCAATCAATCAGCGAGAATTCCGTGCACGGCTCCGACGCGCCGGAAACAGTTTTTCGCTGGCAACGAAATCGTCGGCTGACAACAATGCGGCGGCAATTTGGTGGTCGCAGCGTAAGTCGGCCGCATCAGGGCTTGGCGCATCAGCATAAAGGACTTCGGCAGTGGACTTTCTGTGGCAGGACATCACGCACGCGCCGTTCTGGATCGCAGTCCTGCAGATCATCTTCGTGAATATCATCCTGTCCGGCGACAACGCTGTCGTCATCGCGATGGCTTGTCTGACGTTGCCGCCAAAGCAACGGCTGTGGGGCATGATCCTGGGAGCCGGCGTTGCCGTGCTGCTGCGCGTCATTTTCACGCTCGTTATCGCCCAGGCAATGACCTATCCGTATCTGAAGCTGGTGGGCGGCGCCCTCTTGTTTTATGTCGCGATCAAGCTCGTCGCCGAGGACGCCGGCGGCGAAGACGAAGGCGTCGAGGGCGCGCATACCCTGTGGCGCGCGGTGCGCATCGTCGCGATCGCCGACATCGTGATGAGCCTCGATAACGTGATTGCAATCGCGGCATCGGCCGAGAGTGCCGCCGCACAAGTCGATCTGGCGCATGGCTCGTTCGTGAAGGCGAGCCTCATCATCTTCGGCCTCGCCACCAGCGTGCCGCTCATCGTCGCCGGCAGTGCAATCCTGATGGCGCTGCTGGAGCGATACCGCGTCCTGGTCTGGGGCGGTGGCGCGCTGCTCGGTTGGATTGCGGGCGATGTGATGGCAAACGACGCGGCGTTGGCCGGCTGGGTCGGCGAGCCGCTATTGCATCAGCTTCATCTTTGGGGTGGTCCCGCCGGCGGATTTTTCGTGCTCGGAACGGGGTATGCCTTGGTTGGACAGCACCGGCGATTGATGCTCGACGAGATTCTCGCCGGGGTCGCATTGCTGATGTGGATCATCGTCGACCGGGTGAACGAGAACCTGTTCGGTGGCGCTACTCCGGACCTTTTGAAGCTGTGGGGAGTCCGTGGCGCGCTGTTGTCAGTGATGGCCATCGGTTATGCCATCGCGCGCAGCCAATGGCATATCGAGCAGGAAGAGGTGTGACGGCGCTCATCGGGTTCGCCTACAACTCCCACCCGAGTTTGCGATCGAGCGAATACGGTCCGCCCCCGCGCAGCGCAACAGCGAGCAGGATCAGTCCCCAGAACAGCGGATACTCCCAACCGCCGCGCGACCAGGTAAAGCCGGCGGGCCAATGGGCAACGAACGTGATCACGGCAAACTCGATCGCCGCGGCAGCCGCTGCAATACGCGCGAACAGCCCGAGTATGATCAGCACAGCGCCGATGGTCTCGATGGCGAACACGGCATAAGCAGCGATCATTGCCGGCTCGATGCCGCGGCGCGCCATGCTGCTGTTCGCGAAGGCCGCTATGGTTGCGGTGAAGCCGTTCGTGAACATCGGCATGACTTTTTGAATGCCGTGCACGAGCAGCATTCCACCTGCCGTCAGCCGGACGACCAGCCAGGCCAAATCGCGCAGTTGCGGGTAAGAAGCCGCGAGCGCCGGAATGATCGGTTTCGGCTCGCGTCCAGCGATGGTCGGTGATTCCAAACTCATGGTGCTCCTGTCTTTCCTGGTTTGCTCCGCACTTGTCACCAATTGCGACAGCGCACGGAAGCATATCGCGTTCCGTGGATTTCGCTACTGAGCTGACCGAACGGTCGTCGTCACCGCAACACCACACGATGCGCATTTTATGATCCATTTCGAGCTCGTGATCGGGCTGCAAGACAATTTGATCTACATCAAATGGTGTTCGTTGGCATACGGGGCGGCTTCCGGGCGGGACGTAACTCTAGCCTTGCAACGGCCGTATT